>SL_5KL_010_SEDDRAFT_10002108_pt1 | contig 11387 bp, 13 predicted proteins | sample SodLakKL_010_SED_FD_9118 | JGI IMG/M metagenome (IMG submission 9118)
TGGATACCTCGGTATCTGCAAAGCGCGTCGTGGAAGCAGGAAGCCCTACCCTCAAGGAGCGAACGGCGAAAGCCGTGAGCGAGTAGGGTAGGGTAGTTCACCTCTAACACAATAAAGCAAAGACAGCGTTACTGTTGCCGGATGTCCATGTACCCTCTCTCACAATCCGGACACTGAAAATACAGTTTTACGCTTCGGCTGCTTGCTTTTTGCTTACGTTGGTATTTCATCTGCCCACCACACGGACACTGTGGACCTTTTGGCTTGGAACTGAACAATCCCATACGAAATGTAATCAAGCAATAACGTTATAAAAATTTATCTTTATATCTGACATTTCTGACGATGTTGTGCCTGATTATCCTTAGACCGACGCTATTGATACCCTCTACGTTCACTTCTCACCCATACGTAGACAGAGAGTTCACCGACGTGGTGGCTCTCAGTCTGGCCGTCGCAGCACGCTCATCAGTTGGCGTCTTATATGGGCGACGTGTGTGTCCGGTCCGCCGGCCACGAATTAGTGCGGGCCGCACGCCCCGACATAGCCCGACGAGAGACACCGGCACCGGTTATCGATGTCGTGCCGGTCAGCCCCCTGATCGCACCCGATGGTTACCCGGTTGTGAGTGCCGGCGACACGACGAAGGCTTCAGATGCCGGACACCGAACACGGAGGCCCGCCGCAGCCCTCTGCGAGCGAATCTGCTGCCAGCGAGCCCGTCTAGGCCAGACACTGCTTACACACTAGTTCCTCTTGCCGCACAGTTGGGATTTATATCCGAGCGCGTCAATGCCTACGGCAACATGGTAGTTGCAGCGCTGACGGCGGCGGACATCGTCACCGAAACCGCCGACGACGTCGTGCTCACCGACGAGTTCCGTGCGGCGTGGCGCGGCGAGATCGACCGGCTGCAGGCTCTCGACCGAGCATCGTATCTCGCGTCGTTCTTTGAGGCGGATCGTGAGACGATGCGGATCGAAAAGAACCCCGACGGGAGCGTGACGGTGCGAGCCGATCGCGACCACCTCGGCGAGTGGCCCTCGACGATGGCGATCGACGCCGACGTCGCCGCGTTTCTCACGCTTCAGGAGTGGTTCCCGGAGTGGGACGAGTTGACTGGGGGCGAGCGCGATTCACTCGTCGCGCAGTTGCGGCTGTTCTTGGAGGCGTGTCCCGCCTGCGAGGCGGATCTCACGATGGAGGAGTCGGCGATGACGCCCGAGGGCGTGCCGCGGGTGCGGTGTGCGGACTGCGACACGACGCTCGTGTGAGGCCGGCGGCGACGCGCCAGCGATCGATCGAACGGGAGCGAGACAATGCGTGCAGCCTCGATTTATATACCCCCCAACGACAGTTTATATACTGCTCAAATCCGGGTTAAATACTCCCAGCGCGGTTTATATACTGCTCAAAGCCCGTTTATATACTATATAACCAGCGGCGAGTCCGCGCGACTGTCGCACTCCACCGCGGCGCGGGTGCGGCGTGCGCCACGCCCCCTCGGCGGCGACACGACACGGCGGGGGCATCCGGGAGACACTTGGAGCGGACGCGGGCCGGATCACGGTCGCCGTGCAACGGGCCCGCCCGTTTCGACCCCCGATCACGGGGTCCATGAGCCGATCAGGGCGACGGTGCTGGTCGTTCGGGCGTGGTTCACGGGGGCCATGAGCCATTTGCAGGCGCTCGATGCGTCGATCACGGCCCCCATGAGCGGGGTGGGTGGCTTCCGGGCGTTGGATCAGCGACCCCGTGAGCACGGTGCAGGGAGGCGATGCAGATGCTCACGGCGGCGGTGAGGATCTTCACGGCGCTCAAGAATAATACGGGATAGTCTGTAGGGGTGAGTGTCCCACGACAACGTGGGGTGCAAGACAACCATGGCAGATATGAACCGACGCAACGTTCTCCTCGGATTGGGAACAGCGGCAGCCGGCAGTGGTATCGTATTCGGATCAGGCGCGTTCACGCAGATTGATGCCGACCGTACCGTGGACGTCGAAGTCGTTGAAGACGCCGGGGGTCTCCTCGGCCTCGACGCTGACGACGACTCTGAGTTTATTGAGATTGAAGACGGCTCGTTCGAGATCGCACTCGATAACGCCAACCCCGATGCTGAAACGCGTATCGATGGGGCGCTAAAGGTCACGAACAATACGGAAGATGCGAGCGACGTAGACATTTTCGTGGAGTTCGATATCGACGGTGTCGGTGAGGTGGAGCTCCAATTTAACGAAAGTGAGTCAGAGTCCAACGGTAATGATGTGTTTGCCAACGACGATGACCTTGATGACCTTGATGACGGAGACGACGTGATCGACGCAACCGGTGATGCAGATGATGTTGACACCGCATCTGAGGCGCTTGTGGTCCCAAGTGGCGCAGGGGACAATCAATTCGTCTTCGATCTTGTGGTGACTGAGCAAGATCAAGGCACCAAAACGGAGACACTCAGTATCCTCGCCGTGACCGAAGAACCGAGTTAGACATAACCCGGACACGCGACGCATCGGCACCCACGTCCATCGGGGCGTGGTGACCTGATCACACGCTCCCCACACACCCCACCCATGCCAACGCGACGACGCGTCCTGTCGAGCGCCCTCGGGCTCGCCGGCACGGCGATCGGTGCCGGCTACGGAACCGGCGCGTTCGCCCGCCTGACCGCCGAGCGTGAGTTCGCGCTGGCGATCGCCAACGAGGCGGGCTCACAGCTCCCGATCGAGCCACAGGGCGTCGACTCGGACGCAGTCCAGATCGTCGAGGAGGACGACGTCGAGGTGCTGGCCGTTGACGGCGACGGCCTGCCACCGAGCGCGCTCGTCTCGTATGGCCGGTTCGATGACCTCTCGAACCCCAACTCGATGACCGAGGAGGTGTTTGCGATCACGAATCGCAACCAACTCGACAGGAACGTCGACATCACGATTGGTCTGGAAGGCATTGGGAACGACGACGACCCGGGCGGGACGCTCGCACTCGGCCGGGTAAAGAAAGACGAGACGTTCGCGGATGATCCCGACGTGATCAACACCGTCAGTCTCGATGCGGACGCGACGGCGACGATCGAGAACGTCGAACCGGATGAACAGGTTGTCGCTGGGCTGATCGTCGATACGACCGACGCGGACACATCGACCTTCGAGGGCACCCTCGAAATCGATGCCGTGCGGTCGGATCGCGACTAATGGCCCGTGCCGGCCTGTGGGGTGGCCCGGCGGGCATGGGGAGTAAATGTGAGTACACGCACCCCCACACGCGCACGCTCGCGCCGCCGAGCGCATCCGGTGGGGCCGTTCGCCCGCGCCGTGCCGATCGAGCGACCATCACCCCCGACCGACCGGACACCCGAACGGACCGACCGGGGGCCCCGCGGACGGAACGAACGCCGACGGGCCGCCAGCCAGCTGAGATAGCCGCCAACTCCCAACGCATGCACACATCGATGACCCGACCCGGACTCGTTGCCCGACCATCACGGACACGTGACGGATGGAGGACCCCGGTATGAGCGACGAGCACCCCATCAACTGGCAACTCGTGGTTGTTGGGCTCGCCCTGTTGGGCATTGGGGTGCTACTGGCGATCGGCACCGGCGCGGTGTCCGTCCCCGAGGCGTTCAGCCCACTCGCCGAGGAGGGCGACGAGATCGAGGGTGCAGAGACGGGCCGAGAGGTCTTTTTGGCGCCGGCGGACACCCCCGAGGGGGACCAATACGCGGATCTGAACGACGAGGGCGAACTCGAACTCGACGTGAGTGAGCTCCCGCCGGAAGCGACAACCACACTCGATGACGTCTTCGTCGTCGGGTTCGAACCCGAAAACGAAACGACGACCGACGGCGACGTGCGAACCGCGCGGATCGGCGTCTCAATGATCGAAGACGAACTCGCCGACGAGTTCGGGCTTGACCCCGACGCAGTCACGTTCGTTGATGCAACCGGCGACGAGATCGCCAGCGACCGAGCCGATCTGAGCAGTGACACGGCGATCACGCTCCACCCCGACGACCGGGAAGCGATCAGCGTGCAAATCGACACCCGAGGGGCTGAAGGCCAAGAGGACCTCGGTCGCGATCTTGAGACCGCCGCGGAGTCAACGGTCACCCTCCAGGTGCTTGCGGACGTGCGTGTCGGCGTCGAGGATCTCCGCATTCTTGAGCAGCCGACCGACGAGCAGCGGCTGATCGGCACAGCCGCGAATCCCGACGAGGAAGTCCCAATCGAGGTCGGGCTAACGGACCGCAACGGCAACCTGATCGAGGGGATCGAACGCGACGAAGCGGTGACGGTCCGGCTTGATCCAGTCGATCCCAACGCCGCCACGAGTGACGGACCGGTGACGATCGCCGAAGATGTCGATGTCACCGACGGCACCGCCGAGGTTGACCTCCGGGAGCTGGATCACCTCATGCAGGGCAGCGAGCTCAACCCTGAGGGCCCGCTTGGTGGATACGAACTCGAAATCGAGATCGACGCCGACGCGACGGCGAGTGACGATGCAGTGACCGTGACGGGTGAGACCGTCGAGTTGGTCCACCGCGCCATTGAGGTGCCCGGCGACGGCGTCACGACGTTCGCCACGCCGATCGACCTGGCGACGGACATCCGGACGACGTTTGCGGCCGACGAGGCGGTCGGGCTCACAGACGATTCCTTTGCCGAAGGCCAGGGGGCAGTCGCGGACAACGCGGTCGAGGCGGCGACCGTCTCACGCTTTGACGGCCCGGGGCTTGGCGATACTGGATATGAGAGCGGCTTGGCGGACGACCAGGCCCAACAGGTCCATCAGGGCTACTTCCTGCAGGTCGAAGGGGGTGCCGAGCCGCGCCAGACCGAGCGGATCGGCCTGAACTACCGCCAGGGCGGGCTCGACCAGCCGGCTGAGTTCGACCTTGAACCAGGCGCGCACTTGCTCGGGACGGTCCCGAACACGGCGGACCCACGCGAGTACGAGGCGACCATCACTGAAGACGCCGGCGTCGAGTTCACGGATGTCTTCCAGCCGACCGTCGGCGGGCCGTCCGACGCCGACGACGAGGTCGGTCCGACCGACGCCTACTGGGCCATCGTCGAGGAAGACGGCCAAGAGCGGTTTGTGTTCGTCCCCGGATTCGACCCTGAAGACTGACGACCCACCTGGACGGTCACCACCCAGCCTTTCGAATTGGACGATCAATCCGTCATCCATCTCAACTGTTGGATACTGTTGTGCTGTCGGTGTCGTACAGCGGCCCCGTGACTTCTCCTACGACTAAAGTCGTGGGCTTCCCTCACCGAGGGTTAGCCCCACGTCCTCTGGGGAGTTCGCAGGTTCCATCTCACCGTTGGTTCCCTTGAGTACGACCTGCGCGTTTTGGGCTGAGTCACAACAGCCCCCATCGTCGATAGCGGACTCTGAATGTTCTTACCGACGGCTCGTTTGCCGATATTCGTCGCACCATTCTTGTCGCCGTTGTCGTCCAGTCCACAGTCGTGGCACTCGAACCAATCAGTCTCGCTGTCGCGGTTCGTACTTATGAGATGAACAGGCGCAAAACCACGCCGTTCAGGGCGGGGAGGACGTCAATTCCTTGCCGCGTGCAATCTTGACGACGTGCCGCATTCAAAAATATATATGTATCATTCACCGATCCCCAAAAGTGATATATAAGGTCACAATAGGATATGGATGCGTGGATAGACGTACGCTATTGTGGGCGATCGGTAGTAGTGCCGTAGCGGTTGGTGGTCTGAATACAGCTTCTGGCGCAGCCGCCAATCAATCCAATGAACCAACCGTTGCCATTGAGGATCAACGGGTGGATGATAAAACATTGACAATCGAACGTGTGACGACCGACGTCGAGGGGCAGGTATTCGTTCAGGACCAGCCGGAAGAGGGGCAGAACACGATTTTCGTAGAAGTCGATGTGTCTCCAGAGTCGGAGGAGCCACTGACGGTTGAGTTGGACACCGAGATCGAGACATCCCAAATGATTGAGGCGTGGCTGATCGACGGCGACAGGCGGGATGGCGACTTTGACCTGCTTGATATTGACGAGGCGTTCGTGAGCGTCGACGATAACATGGATCCAGACGATTTTGGGGTGAAGTACATTGAGCCGGCCGCCGGGGACGAGTTCAACTATCCATATTATCTATATACGCCGGTACCTGAAGGAGATGTAGATGAGGAGAAGCCGATTTTGGTGGAGCCGAATAATACAGGTCAAGTAGCCGATGACTTGGAGCTTCACCGCGAACGCGCTGAAGAGTTAGTTGACGGCGGCGGCATATCCAGAGACATCAGCGACACGCTCACTGTGCCATTGCTGGTTCCTGTGTTCCCTCGTCCAGAGAGTGAGCCGAGGGACTGGTCACACTATATCCACGCTCTAGATGACACCTCGGTGAGCATTGAAGATGGCCCGCTTGAAAGGGTTGATTTACAACTGCTCCGGATGACGGAGCACGCAAAAAATGTGACCCTTGCTGACACGCAGTATTCGTTCACTGACCAACTCATATTGAACGGGTTTTCAGCATCTGGTAACTTTGTCGATCGGTTCACGGTCCTCCATCCAGAGCGTGTGCTCTCCGTCACTGCGGGTGGTCTCAACGGGATGCCGTTGCTTCCCGCAGAGGAATTTGATGGGCAAGCGCTCCCGTACCATGTGGGGATTGAAGACGTGGCCGAGTTGACCGGCGAAGAAGTCGATTTGGAGGCGCTGGATGAAACTAACCAGTTCCTCTACATGGGGGCGGAAGACGACAACGACACGATGCCGTTCGATGATGCGTGGACGGATGACGACCTGCGGGAGTTAGCACTTGATGTGTACGGGGAAGACATGATCACTGAACGGTTCCCAACGGCCCAAGAAGCGTATCAAGAAGTAGGGGTCGAAGCACAGTTCCGGGTATACCCCGACGCGGGTCACACTCCGAGGCCTGCAGCCGAAGACATCGTTGAGTTTCACCGTCGGAGTATTGAGGGTGAAAACGTGAGCGAGCTTGGTGAGAATCTGACGGCCAACGTATCGATAGACGTCTCTGTGGAAACAGCGTCACCGGGTGAAGAGATAGTGTTTGACGGGAGTGACAGCGAAGGGCCAGCAGGCACTGAGATCGTCGCGTATCAGTGGGAATCAGAGACGGGTCTGGAAGGGACTGGTGAATCGGTGAACTTTGCGTTTGAATACCAAGGCGAGTTTACCGTCACATTGACCGTCGTAACTGATCGCGGGAACACACACCAGGCGACAACAACCATCGAAATCATCGGGGAAGATGGGGAGACGGATGCTGGTGATGTACCCGAGGAGGATGACAACGATGCTCCCGATAGTACCGGGGATGAAACCGATGAAGAAGATGATAATGCATCCGATGGGTCTGGGGAAGTAGCCGATGCAAGCGATGATACCCCCGGATTCGGTATTGGGGGAGCAATAGCTGGCATCGGTGGCGCGACTTACCTTTTCCGACAACGTCTCACCGACGAGGAAAGCCATACAAATTAACCAACAATTGAGATTAATTCACCACGCTTTGTTGGTTAAGATGCACGGTTCCCCGTATGGCCGGGTGCGAATCCTCGGCGTGAGGTAGCTAGGCGGTGGTGAACGGCCAAATCCGAATTATCAAATACCCAGTGGTCCTACATACGACTGATTCTATGGTTGACGTTCCTGAACGGTTGGAGACGTTATTTTCCGCAGATGTTGAAGAGATCGACGGCGAGTATCGAGTGACGATCCCAAAGCGGGAGGTTGTACGCGGCGGGATAGCCTCCGGGGAGACGTATCGGGTCGACTGATCAACCAAGGAAAAGCGAGCACGTCAGAACAGAGTAAGAAGCCGACACGTCGAAAGGAGGTGACCGACAAGTCGACGTCGAAGCCAGCAGCACCGACAGAAAAGCGCGAGCCGCCAGTCACAGAAGGTGAGCTTCGCGACGTGACGATCGAATCGGTGGGTGAGCAGGGGGACGGTATCGCGAAGGTCGAGCACGGATTCGTGGTGATCGTGCCGGGAGGGAAGGTCGGTGAGGAGCTCACGGTTCGGATCGAGACGGTGCAGAAGACGGTCGCGTTCGGGGAGATCGTCGCACATCGGTCGGCCACGCACTGAGAGAGCTCAGAACGGTCGGGAGTCCACCGATGGGAGCCGGGACTCCCCACCGTTTCGAGTGAAGCCCCAGCTTTGAGGGGCTAACAACCGGCTCCAGAGCGTTTGAAGTAGGAGTCAAAGTGGTCCAAGCTCTTGGCGGAGAGGGATCAGCTGTGGAGACACACCCCCCTTTCATCATTTTCCTGATTTTCCTCATAACACGTTTCTTTATATACCCCCCACACCCCCCATTTCATCATAAATTACCCGTAGACATACACCCATTTCCGACGTTTCGACACCCCCCGGAGTCCAAGTGAAAACCGTTCTCGAAAGAGGGCAGAGAGTTGGCTAGTTCACACAGCAGTTTTCCTGAGTAATCGGGCGAGAAAGTGGGGTCAGCCCTCGATAGACGGCAGGGGACACAGCGGTTTTCCTGAGTTAGTGGAGGACACAGCGGTTTTCCTGAGTTATTGGGCGAGAAAGTGGGGTTAGCCCTCGATAAACGGCAGGGGACACAGCGGTTTTCCTGAGTTATTATTGGTCTTACACCTGTACTCCGGGGGTGAGAGGCGTCGTCGGGGAATCGTTGAGCGCCGCTACTCTTTGGAGAGGTTTTCACTTGGACTCCGGGGGGTGGGTGCGTGTTACGGTCGGGATCGTTTTCACTTGGACTCTGGGGGGTGGGTGTTGGTCATGCCCGAGCCATTTTCACTTGGACTCCGGGGGGCGGGGTCCTATGCGCGGAGCTTAGAAATCGTCATGGCTTAACTTTGACCGAGGTAGGCCGCATAAACGACGGGGTTCTATTTGGATGCTTCTAACCACCAATAGAACTCGTTTTGTCGCACTTTACACATGGACTACGGTAGCGTTTATGTGTTTGCCGTTATGTGCTTTGAGCATGACCGATACTTCATCGGGTGGGGGGCATCCGGGCGACAAGAGCGCGTCCGATGATACGTCTCGATTTTTTACTGATGAAGGCTTGAGGCCGAGAGTCTTCCGCAACGAGCAGTTGCTCAGTATCTCGGCGGTTCCAGACCGCGATCGTATCATTGGTCGAGATACCGAGATTCGCGACCTTTCGTATCACTTACGTCCGGTCGTCGAAGAACAGTCGACAGACCCGATTCTACTCGTCGGAAAGACCGGGACGGGGAAGTCGCTGATCGCCCGGCACGTAGGCAATACAGCAAAAGAAGTCGGTGAAGATTTGGGGCTCAATATCGAGGTCGTCTACGTCGATTGTGCTCAACATCGGACGGAAGCAGCTGTTGCCCGAAAAGCAGGTCGGTCGGTGGATAAGCAGTTGGGAGAGCCCCTTAACGTCCCCCACACCGGGTTAGGTACGAGTCAATACTATTCGCTACTGTGGGAGCTCTTCGAGGAGTATCTTGACGCCGCGATCGTCATTTTGGACGAAGTGGATATGATCCAGACGGCCGGCAGCCAAGCCAACCACGACGATATTTTGATGCAGTTCTCTCGGGCTGAGGAGGCCGGGAAGATCACGACCAATTTGGGTCTTGTGGCGATTTCAAACAAGCTCGATTACGTGGAGAACTTGACGCCGCGAGTGAGGTCTTCTTTTGGGTCAAACGAAATGCAATTCCCGCCCTATGATGCGAACCAACTTCGCGAGATCATGTACGCCCGTGAGGATGCGTTCCGCGATGGCGTACTCGAAGATGCGGTGATTCCGAAAGCAGCAGCCTTAGCCGCTCAAGAGCATGGGGACGCCCGGAAGGCGATTCAGATCCTCAAGAACGCAGGGAAGGTCGCACAGAACCGTGGCGAAGAGAAAGTGCGTGAAGAACATTTAGATGCAGCACAAGAGCGCACCGAGGTCGATCGATTAGAAGAACACCTGAGATCCCAACCCACACACGCACGGCACGTCTTGCACGCACTTGCCAATCTCACGGAGAGTGAGCAAGCCACCCCCGATAAGAAGGGGTATCGAACAACACGGGTGCATGATGCGTATGTCACACTCTGCGAGGAGACAGGCAAGGATGCTCTCAAAATCGATCGCGTTCGGGATCTCCTTTCAGAACAGGCACTTCTTGAAATCGTGGAGAGCTCAAAAGTCGCTCTTGGAAAGTCACAGGGGAGATATGCCAGTTGGCGTCTGTTAAAAAAGCCGTCTATTGTTCGGCGATGCGTCAGCAAAAGGGATGAAAAAGAGGAAACCGAAGCCGAGGGAACGACCAGTCAGTCAACGTTGTGAGCTGGTTCACTCTTCGGCAGCGAGGATCCGCACGTCGTATTCGGCCACGTCTTCGGTGGGTTCGTTCACGGGGATCGAGCGGTCATCGGCCGCGTCGGGTTCGATCACGGTGTGACCCATCCGGCAATTGATCAGTCTTTCACAGTGAGTACATGAACCAATAAGTAAGCCGGCCGATAAATTAATATACAGACTCTATATACTATTGGTATGCGTGGGAGGCCATCTGGCCAATTTTTTACTCGGGTTGCAAAAGCGGTGCGTCGTGACGACGAAGCCACCGAAACGGTAAGCGAGTCAGACGAGGGTGAACTCCGGAACGGAGCATCCAGCGGTAACGGTATCTCGCGGCGAACGGCGATGGCCTCAATGGCCGCAGCGGCCGGCGGCGGCATGGCCGTCCTCGGCGCGAGCGCACAGACCGACAACGAGGGGCTCACCGTGACAGGGACACTTGAGACGGATGATGATCTAGCGGACCTCACACCGGTGGAGCTCGCCGATGCGTTGTTACCGACTGACGAGGAAACGGGGATCGAACTACTTGAAGAGTCGGTCGAATACACGGGTGCGGGTGCGGCAGCAGGCGTTTTTGAGGGTGAAATCAGATCCAGTGAAACTGCAACACCAGGGCCCGGTGATCGCGAGACGTTCGGGTTCGAAGACGGCATCATCCTGAGTACCGGGCGTGTGCAAGACGTTGAAGGGCCTAACGAAGAGTCAGATACGACGACCGATTTTGGAGAACCGGGGGATGAAGACTTAGAGGCATTAGAGGGCGTCGAAGTGACAAACAATGCGGCTGTCTTAGAATTCGAATTTAATGTCCCGGACGGGACGGAAACAGTCGGCTTCAACTATCTATTTGGCTCGGTTGAATACAATAGTTTCGTGTTCGGTATCAATGACGTGTTTGCTTTTTTTGTGAATGGGACCAGCCCAGAGGATAACGTCGCACGCTCTTCTGTAGGAGATTGTTGATACTGCTGAGCTGCTGCTGTCGAGTCGAAGAGGACAAGGACACCGCGTCAGCGGTGTCCGACACGGATGATTCCGC
>SL_5KL_010_SEDDRAFT_10002110_pt1 | contig 11386 bp, 8 predicted proteins | sample SodLakKL_010_SED_FD_9118 | JGI IMG/M metagenome (IMG submission 9118)
GAGGGCGACGGAAAGCTCGTCGAGGCCGCGCCGTCCGGTCGGCCCGGCGCAGGCGGCGAGCCCCGCCGGCACCGCAGCGACCAGGCCGATCCGTCCCGCCGCCGCCAGCATGTCCCGTCGCGTGATTCTGTGTGCGCCGTCACTCATGGGTTCCCTCCGGTCGCGCTCCGGCGGATATAACCCGACACGCGCCGAGGTCCAACGCCCCTCGGCGCCCCCCTCGGCGCCCCCATTGACATGGCGCGCGCGCGGGTCTAACGCCGCGCCATTGGTGTTGGTGGCCCCCGCGAGGGGAGGCCTGTCGCCCTCGGCCGCCCAGGGCCGGGGGAAAGGACAACGCCCTTCACGCATGAAGGAGATCAGACGGTGACCAAACGCACCTCTGCCAAGTACAAGATCGACCGCCGCATGGGCGAGAACATCTGGGGCCGCCCCAAGAGCCCCGTCAACCGGCGCGAATACGGCCCCGGCCAGCACGGCCAGCGCCGCAAGCAGAAGCTGTCGGATTTCGGCCAGCAGCTCAAGGCCAAGCAGAAGCTCAAGGGCTATTACGGCGACCTGACGGAAAAGCAGTTCCGCCGCATCTATTCCGAGGCCGAGCGCGTCAAGGGCGACACCGGCGAGCAGCTCATCGGCCTGCTCGAGCGCCGGCTCGACGCCGTGGTCTACCGCGCCAAGTTCGTGCCCACGGTCTTCGCGGCGCGGCAGTTCGTCAACCACGGCCATGTCGAGGTCAACGGCAAGCGCGTGAACATCCCCTCCTATCGGGTCAAGGAGGGCGACGTTATCGCGGTGCGCGAAAAGTCGCGCCAGCTCGCCGTGGTGCTCGAGGCGAGCGGCCTCGCCGAACGCGACGTGCCCGACTACCTCGAAGTCGATCACTCCAAGATGACCGCGACCTTCACGCGCACCCCCGCACTCGGCGACGTGCCGTATCCGGTGCAGATGGAGCCCAACCTCGTGGTCGAGTTCTACGCCAAGAACTGATCGGCCCGCCGGGTCGCAGTGCTGAGGGCCGCGCCTGCCGGGCGCGGCCTTTTTTGCATGCCAGGGACCGCCGGGACGCACGGGCATGGCAGTTTGGCAACGCTCCACGAATTCCACCGCACACGCGGCGGGTTGCGACGGTTCGGCGGCTGGTGTCCACCGGTCATGCCCGCTAGAACAGCGGCAGCTGCCTGGGAGCAATCCGATGACTGACCGCATCCGCCCGAAGCCGGGCATCCTGGACATTCCGCTCTACGAGGGCGGACAGTCGCGGGTGCCCGGGATGGGCGATGTCGTCAAGCTTTCCTCGAACGAGAATCCCTTCGGCCCGAGCGAGACCGCGATCGAGGCCTTCCGCCGCGGCGCCCACCAGCTGCACCGCTATCCGTCCGCGCACCATTCCGAGCTGCGCGCCGCGATCGCCGCCGTGCACGGGCTCGACGCCGAGCGGGTCATCTGCGGCGTCGGCTCCGACGAGATCATCACCTTCCTGTGCCAGACCTATGCCGCGCCCGGTGACGAGGTCGTCTACTCGCAGCATGGATTCCTGATGTATCGCATCTCGGCGCTCGCCGCCGGGGCCACGCCCGTCGAGGTGCCCGAGCAGGAGCGCAGCGCCGATCCCGAGGCGATCCTCGCCGCCTGCACGAAGCGCACCCGGCTGGTCTTCCTCGCCAACCCGAACAATCCCACCGGCACGATGCTGGACGCCGGCACCGTCGCCAATCTGGCCGCGCGGTTGCCCGCGCGCGCGATCCTCGTGCTCGACGGGGCCTATGCCGAATATGTCGAGGATTTCGACGGCGGCGCATCGCTCGTCGACGCGCGCGAGAATGTCGTGATGACGCGCACTTTCTCCAAGATCTACGGCCTTGGCGGGTTGCGCGTCGGCTGGGGCTACGGGCCGGGCGACATCATCGCCGCGCTGTCGCGGGTGCGCGGGCCGTTCAACCTCGCCACGGTGCAGCAGGAAACCGCCATCGCGGCGCTAGCCGATCAGGACCACGTCGAGAAATGCCGCGCCGACAATGCGCGCATGCGCGACTGGCTGGCGCAGGCGCTCAAGGAGATCGGCGTACCGTCGGACCCGTCATACGCCAATTTCATCCTCGCGCGCTTCGAAAACGCGGCCGAGGCCGAGGCCTGCGACGCGCATCTCAAGTCGCAGGGGCTGATCGTGCGACGTGTGGGGGCATATCAGCTGCCGAATTGTCTGCGTATCACCGTGGGCGACGAGCCCTCCTGCCGGCGCGTGGCTTATGCGGTGGCGCAGTTCAAGGGCCTGCGCTGATGGCCGCCATCTACCGGCGCGTCGCGCTGATCGGGCTCGGGCTGATCGCGTCGTCGATGGCGCTGGCGATGCGGCGCGCGGGGCTGGCCGAGGAAATCACCGGTCATGCGCCCAGCGCCGGAACCCGTGCCGCCGCGCAGGAACTCGGGCTCGCGGACGGCCTCCACGAGACGGCCGCCGGCGCCGTTGCGGGGGCCGATCTGGTCGTGCTGTGCGTGCCGGTGGGCGCGATGGGGCCGGTGGCCGAGGCGATCGGGCCGCATCTCGCGCCCGGCGCCACGCTGACCGATGTGGGCTCGGTCAAGCAGGCCGTGATCGCCGCGGTGGCGCCGCATCTGCCCGAGGGCGTGCATTTCGTCCCCGGCCATCCGCTCGCCGGGACCGAACATTCGGGCCCGCGCGCGGGCTTTGCGGAGCTGTTCGAGAACCGCTGGTGCCTGCTCACGCCCGAGGGCGCCGACCGCGACGCCGTGGACCGGCTGCGGGCGCTCTGGGAGGGGATGGGCGCGCATGTCGAGGAGATGGACGCGGCGCATCACGACCTCGTCCTTGCCGTGACCAGCCATGCGCCGCATCTGATCGCCTACACGATGGTCGGCGTGGCCGACGACCTGCGCCGCGTCACCGACAGCGAGATCATCAAGTATTCCGCCGCCGGGTTTCGCGATTTCACCCGCATCGCCGCCTCCGATCCGACGATGTGGCGCGACGTGTTCCTGACCAATCGCGAGGCGACGCTGGAGATCCTCGGCCGCTTCACCGAAGAGCTCTTCGCGCTGCAGCGCGCCATTCGCACCGGCGACGGCGATCACCTGCATGGCTACTTCACCCGCACCCGCGCGATCCGGCGCGGCATCATCGAGGCCGGCCAGGACACCGACGCGCCCGATTTCGGCCGCGTGCCCCGGCGCTAGAGCATGTCACGCAAAAGTGGGGACCGGTTTTTACGCTCCTCGGGCATGCGATTTCAATAGGTTAGAGGGCGGCGCGTGAATGCGAATGAACGCGACGCACTCTAACGGCCTCAGCCCTCCTGCAGGCTGGCGACGCCCAGCGCGCCCTCGGCGCGCGCCTGCATGGCGGCAGCGGCGGCATGGGCAGCGGCGGCGGTGGTGAAATAGGGGATCTTCTCGTAGAGCGCGACGGCGCGGATGTCGCGGCTGTCCTCGACGGCCTGCGCCCCCTCGGTCGTGTTCATCACCAGCGCGATCTCACCGTTCTTGAGCCGGTCGACGATGTTGGGCCGGCCCTCATAGACCTTGTTGACCGTCGAGCACTCGACCCCGGCGTCGCGCAGGAAGGCCGCGGTGCCGCGTGTCGCCGTAATGGTGAAGCCCCGGGCGCGTAGCGTCCGCGCGGTCTCGCGCATCGCCTCGGTCTTGTCAGCGTTTCGGATCGACAGGAACACCTCGCCGCCCTCCGGAAGCGGGTTGCCCGCACCGAGCTGCGCCTTCAGAAACGCCAGCGGAAACGACGTGTCGCGCCCCATCACCTCGCCTGTGGAGCGCATCTCCGGGCCGAGCAGCGTATCGACGCCGGGAAAGCGCGCGAAGGGCAGCACGGCCTCCTTGACGGAGAAATGCGGCGTCTCGGCGGGCGCGAGCGTGAATGCCGAGAGCTTCTCCCCCGCCATCAGCCGCGCCGCGATCGAAGCGATGGGCGAGGTCACGGCCTTGGCCACGAAGGGCACGGTGCGCGAGGCGCGCGGATTGACCTCGAGGACATGGATCTCGCCGTCCTTGATGGCAAACTGCACATTCATCAGCCCCACCACCCCGAGCCCGAGCGCGAGCGCCGCGGTCTGACGCTTGATCTCGGCGACGGTGGCGGCGTCGAGCCCGTGCGGCGGCAGGCAGCACGCCGAGTCGCCCGAATGCACGCCCGCCTCCTCGATATGCTGCATCACCCCGGCGACATGGACCGCTTCACCATCGCACAGCGCATCGACGTCGATCTCGACCGCGCCCGAAAGATAGCTGTCGAGCAGCACCGGATTGCGCCCCGACACCACGACGGCCTCGTTGATGTACCGCTCCAGGTGGGCGTCGTCGCGCACGATCTCCATGGCGCGGCCGCCAAGCACATAGGAGGGCCGGATCACCAGCGGATAGCCGACCTCGGCGGCGATGCGGAAGGCCTCGGCCTGGCTGTGGGCGAGGCCGTTCTGCGGCTGCTTGAGGCCGAGCTTGTGCAAAAGCGCCTGGAACCGCTCGCGATCCTCGGCGAGGTCGATGGCGTCGGGGGTCGTGCCGAGGATCGGGATGCCGGCGGCCTCGAGATCGTTGGCGAGTTTGAGCGGGGTCTGCCCGCCGAACTGCACGATCACGCCGTGCAGCGTGCCCGCCTCCTGCTCGATGCGCAGGATCTCGAGGACATGCTCGAGGGTGAGCGGTTCGAAATAGAGCCGGTCGGAGGTGTCGTAGTCGGTGCTCACCGTCTCGGGGTTGCAGTTGATCATGATCGTCTCGAAGCCCGCCTCGGTGAGCGCGAAACAGGCGTGACAGCAGCAGTAATCGAACTCGATCCCCTGCCCGATCCGGTTGGGCCCGCCGCCGAGGATGACGACCTTCCTGCGCTCCGTGGGCCGCGCCTCGCATTCGACCTCGCCCATCACCGGGGTTTCGTAGGTCGAATACATGTAGGGGGTCTGGGCCTCGAACTCGGCGGCGCAGGTGTCGATCCGCTTGAAGGCGGCGACCACGCCGAGGCTGCGGCGCGCGCGCCGGATCTGCGCCTCGTCGCGGCCCGTCAGCCGCGCGAGCCGGGCATCCGAAAAGCCCATCATCTTGAGCGCGCGCATCCCCTCGACATCGGAGGGCATCCCGCCCGCGCGGATCTCCTCCTCGGCCTCGACGATCTCGCGGATCCGGGCGATGAACCAGGGATCATAGGCGGTCGCGGCCTGGATCTCGTCATCGTCGAGACCCTCGCGCATCGCCTGCGCGATCAGGCGGATACGGTCCGGCGACTGCACGGCGAGCGCCTTGATCACGGCGGCGCGGTCGGGCGCGCCCTCGATGGCGATCTCGTCGAGGCCGGACTGCTCCGTCTCCATGGATGAGAGCGCCTTTTGCAGCGACTCGTGAAAGCTGCGCCCGATCGCCATCGCTTCGCCCACCGATTTCATCGAGGTGGTCAACTCGGGCACCGAACCGGGGAACTTCTCGAAGGCAAAGCGCGGGATCTTGGTGACGACATAGTCGATGGAGGGCTCGAAACTCGCCGGGGTGACCCGCGTGATGTCGTTGTCGAGCTCGTCGAGCGTGTAGCCCACAGCGAGCTTGGCGGCGATCTTGGCGATGGGAAAGCCCGTGGCCTTGGAGGCGAGCGCCGAGGAGCGTGACACGCGCGGGTTCATCTCGATGACGACCATGCGCCCGTCATCCGGGTTGACGGCCCATTGCACGTTGGAGCCGCCCGTCTCCACCCCGATCTCGCGCAGAACCGCGATCGAGGCGGTGCGCATGCGCTGGTATTCCTTGTCGGTCAGCGTGAGCGCGGGCGCGACGGTGACCGAGTCGCCCGTGTGCACCCCCATCGGGTCGACATTCTCGATCGAGCAGATGATGATGGCGTTGTCGGCGCGGTCGCGCACCACCTCCATCTCGAATTCCTTCCAGCCCAGAAGCGACTCGTCGATCAGGATCTGCCCCGTCGGCGAGGCGTCGAGCCCGGCGCGGCACATGCGCTCATAGTCGTCGCGGTTATAGGCCACGCCGCCGCCGGTGCCGCCGAGGGTATAGGCCGGGCGGATGATCGCGGGCAGGCCGACATGCTCGATCGCGGCCATCGCGCGCGAGACGCCGGCATTGATGTCGTGCTTGCCGCTTTCGAGCTTCGGCGCGGTGACGATCGTGGCGCGCGGATTCTCGAGCCCGATGCGGTCCATCGCCTCGCGAAACAGGCCGCGATCCTCGGCCATCTCGATGGCCTGCCGGTTGGCCCCGATCATCTCGACGCCGTATTGCTCGAGCACGCCCATATCGGCCACCGCGAGCGCGGTATTCAGCCCGGTCTGCCCGCCCATCGTCGGCAGGAGCGCGTCGGGGCGTTCGCGTTCGATGATGCGCGCGACGATTTCGGGGGTGATCGGCTCGATATAGGTGGCGTCGGCCATGTCCGGATCGGTCATGATGGTGGCCGGGTTGGAGTTGACTAGGATGACGCGGTAGCCCTCCTCGCGCAGCGCCTTGCACGCCTGCGCGCCGGAATAGTCGAACTCGCAGGCCTGTCCGATGATGATGGGACCCGCGCCGATGATGAGGATGGACGATATATCGGTGCGCTTCGGCATCTGGCCCCCGCCATGTAGGATCGGGGCGGGTTATAGAGATGGCCCGTGCACGTGCAAGCCCTGCAATGGCGCCGCCGGCCCGGCCGCGCCGGCGACGCGCCGCGCAACCGTGCTCACGCGGGCGCGAGCCGGGTTGAGCCTCCGGCGTGCCGCGCTAGAGTTCGCCTCGGAGTTATCGCAGAATGCGCAGCACGGGACGGCAGCATGAGCGACCTAACAGGTATCAGGCTGATCGAAGCGCCGCGCGCGCTCCTGTGGGCCGAGCTCGCCGCGTTCTTCGTCGGCGTGCCCTTGGCGATGGCGCTGCTGATGCCGCCCGAGCTGATGTTCGCGGTGCTGTTGCCGATCACCGTCATCGGGCTCGCCTTGCTGCATATCACCGACGGCTTTCACTGGTCCGAGCTGCTTCGGGGCTGGCACCGGGTGAATTGGCGCGTCGTTGTCGGCTTCACGGCCGTGACCACGGTGATCGCGGCGGGTGTCGCGCTCTACGCGGTGCCCGACTACCTGCTGTTCCTGCCGCGCGAGCATCCGTTCCTGCTCGTGATGATCCTGTTGGGCTACCCCCTCCTGTCGGCGCTGCCGCAGGAGATCATCTTCCGGCCGCTGTTCTTTCGCCGCTACGGCCGCCTGATCCCGGAGCGCGGGGTGGCCTACACGCTCAATGCCACCCTGTTCGCCCTGGCGCATCTGATGTACTGGAACTGGATCGTGGCGGCGATGACCTTCGCCGGGGGGTTGATCTTTTCCTGGGCCTACGAGGCCCGCGGCAGCTTCGCGCTCGCGGTGGTGCTGCACTCGATGGCCGGCGTCGTGCTTTTCATCTCGGGCGCGGGCGTCCTGTTCTATTCCGGCATGATCGAGCGTCCCTTCTGATCACTCCGCCGCCGCGCGCAAGGATGTGTCCCCGCGATAGAGGTAATCGCGCGTCAGCGGCACGGCGTCGCGCTTGCGGGCAAGCTGAAACTGGAACACGCATTGCCAGTTGTAGCGGAAGGCCTGCTCGCATGCGACGAGGTAGAACCGCCACATCCTGCAGAACCGGCCGTCGTAAAGCGCGCGGGCGCGCTCGATGTTGGTGCTGAAGCGCTGCTCCCAGTGGCGCAGCGTCTCGGCGTAGTGCAGCCGCCAGATCTCGATATCGGCCGCCCAGAGCTGCTCCTTCTCGACCGCCGCCATGGCCTCGGAAATTGCCGGGATATAGCCGCCCGGAAAGATGTATTTCGCCATCCACGGGTTGGTGCTGCCCGGGGGCTCGGAGCGGCCGATGGTATGGATCAAGGCGACGCCGTCCTCGTTGAGCAGATCATGCACATGGCGAAAGAATGCCCGGTAATGCGGCACGCCGACATGCTCGAACATGCCGATCGAGACGACCCGGTCGAACCGCCCCGTGACCTCGCGGTAATCCTGAAGCCGGAATTCGACACGCTCGGACAGCCCCTCGGCCTCGGCACGCTCGCGGGCGATCTTGAGCTGCTCTTCGGACAGCGTGATACCGAGCACCTGCGCCTTGTAATCGCGCGCGAGCGTCAGCGCCATGCCGCCCCAGCCGCAGCCGATATCGAGCACGCGCATCCCCGGCTGGATCAGCAGCTTGGCGGCGATATGCGCCTTCTTCTGTTCCTGCGCCTGCTCCAGNGTGTCGTCGGTGCTGCGGAAATAGCCGCAGGAGTATTGCTTGTCGGGGTCGAGGAACAGATCGTAGAGTTCGCCCGACAGGTCGTAGTGATGCGCCACATTGCTGCGCGCGCGGGGGGCGGGATTGAACTGCGCGAGCCAGCGCACCGCCGCGCGGGCCCGCCGCACCAGCCCGCGCCACCAGAGCTGCTGATCGGTGGAGGTATTGCGCATCGCCACCTCCAGAAACCCGTGCAGGTCGTCGCCGTCGACGGTCAGGGTGGCGTTCATGTAGCCCTCGCCCGCGGCGAGGTCGGGGCTGAGGACGAGCCGGCGCACGATCGCGGGGTCGTGCAGGCGCACGGTGACCTCGGGTGCGGTGCCATCGCCGTAGCGCCCGACACGGCCCGACGGCATGTGCACTTCGAGCGTGCCGTGGCGCATCAGCGATCGCAGGACACCGTCGAGCAGCGTTTCCCACATGTCGCAACCCCTTCACGTCTGAAGCTGTTCAGCGGACGAGCATGAGGGTCATGCGCACCGCATCGTTGCTCCGCATCAAGATTGACAAAATTTCTGCCGCACGCGCAAGCCCCTGCGGGACGTGTGCCTTGCGCCCCGGCGGGCGCCCTTGACTTCGCCCGCCGCACGCGGTGTATCGGCGCGCAACGCCGCCGAGGGGACAGACCATGCACGCTTATCGCAGCCATACCTGCGCCGCGCTCAACGCCGACCATGTCGGGCAGGAGGTGCGCCTGTCGGGCTGGGTGCACCGGGTGCGCGACCATGGCGGGCTGCTGTTCATCGACCTGCGCGATCATTACGGCATCACCCAGGTGCTCGCCGATCCCGACAGCCGCGTCTTCGCCGAGGTCGAGAAGGTGCGCGCCGAATGGGTGATCCGCATCGACGGCACGGTGAAGGCGCGCGACCCCGAACTCGTCAATCCGAAGATCCCTACCGGCGCGATCGAGGTCTATATCGACGACATGGAGGTGCTCGGCGCGGCGGCCGAGCTGCCGCTGCCGGTGTTCGGCGATCAGGACTATCCCGAGGAGACGCGGCTGACCTATCGCTTCCTCGATCTGCGCCGCGAGAAGCTGCACGCCAACATGATGCTGCGCGCGAATGTCGTCGCCGATATCCGCCAGCGCATGTGGGGCTCGGGCTTCACCGAGTTCCAGACCCCGATCATCACGGCGTCCTCGCCCGAGGGTGCGCGCGATTTCCTGATCCCGTCGCGGCTGCATCCGGGNAANTTCTACGCGCTGCCGCAGGCGCCGCAGCAGTTCAAGCAGCTCATCATGGTCTCGGGGTTCGACAGGTATTTCCAGATCGCGCCCTGCTTTCGCGACGAGGACCCGCGCGCCGACCGCTCGCCCACCGATTTCTACCAGCTCGATCTGGAGATGAGCTTCGTCGAGCAGGAGGACGTGTTTGCCGCAGTCGAGCCCGTGATGCGGGGCGTGTTCGAGCGCTTTGGCGAGGGCCGCCCCGTCAATGCCGACTGGCCGCGCATCCCCTACGCCGAGGCGCTGCGCAAATACGGCACCGACAAGCCCGACCTGCGCAACCCCATCGAGATGCAGGATGTCAGCGCGCATTTCGAAGGCTCGGGCTTTCGGATCTTCGCGAAGCTCCTCGAGCAGCCCGGCAACGAGGTCCGCGCCATCCCCGCCCCCACCGGCGGCTCGCGCGCCTTCTGCGACCGCATGAACGACTTCGCCCAGAAGCAGGGCCTGCCAGGGATGGGGTATATCTTCTGGCGCGAGGACGGCGGTGCGGTCACGGGCGCGGGTCCGGTGGCCAAGAATATCGGCCCCGAGCGCGCCGAGGCGATCCGCGCGCAGCTCGGCCTCGGCGCGGGCGACGCGGCGTTCTTCCTCGGCGGCAAGCCCGCCGATTTCGAGACCGTCGCGGCGAAGGCCCGCGACGAGATCGGGCGCGAGCTCGGCCTGACGGATTTCGAGCGCTTCGACTTCGCCTGGATCGTCGATTTCCCGATGTATGAGCGCGACCCGGAAACCGGGCAGGTCGATTTCTCGCACAACCCCTTCTCGATGCCCCAGGGCGGCTTTGAGGCGCTCGACGGCGAGCCCACAGGGGTGCTCGGGTACCAGTATGATCTGGCGTGCAACGGCGCCGAGATCCTCTCGGGCGCGATCCGCAACCACAAGCCCGAGATCATGTTCAAGGCCTTCGAGGTCGCGGGCTACCCGAAGGACGAGGTCGAGACCCGCTTCGGCGGCATGGTCAAGGCGCTCCGCTACGGCGCGCCGCCGCATGGCGGCGCCGCGGCCGGGATCGACCGCATCGTGATGCTGCTCGCCGGCGAGGTGAATATCCGCGAGGTCATCATGTTCCCGATGACCCAGCGCGCCGAGGATCTGCTGCTCGGCGCGCCGACCGAGCCGAGCAACACGCAGCTGCGCGAGCTCGGCCTGCGCGTCCTGCCGCGCGAGTAGGGATCAGCTGAAGCGCGACCAGGCGTCCTTGACGGCCTTCTGCATCGCGGTCATCGACTGTTCCGCGCCCTTGCGCACATCCTCCCAGGCCGAGGCGGAGCTGGCCTGCAGCTTCTTGAGCTGCTCGTTCGCCTCGTCCTGCTTCTCGCGCAGCCGCTTGATCTCGTCCTCGTACTGGGCCTGATAGTCGGCGCTGGCCTTCTTGGCCTTGGCCTCCATCTTGTCGATATCGGCCTTCCACTCCTTGAGGCGTGCTTCGAGCTGCTTTTCCATGGTTTCCTTGTCACTCATGTCGTCCTCCCGGGTTACACGCGCAGAGCGTAATCGAAGCAGGGCCGTCGATCCAGAGCGAAGCGCCGGCGCCGCTTGACCCCATCCCGGCGCCGGAGCATGGTCGCGAGATGGCGCAGCATCTCGGCGGGATCATGGACGAAACGCTGGCAGCGGCCGAAATCCTCGCGGCGCGGCGCGCGGCGCATCCCGAGATCGCGCGCATCGAGGTCAGCGAGCTCATCGCCGCCGGGCGCCGCGGGGCGGTGTTTCGCGGCGTGGATGATGACGTGGAGGTCGCGCTGCGGCTGATGCATGTGCCCGACCCGGCGACGGCGGTCGCGCGCATGGCCGAGGCGCTCGAGGAACTCGCGGGCCACATGGCGGACGGGCCGTTCCGGGTCCCGCGGCTCGTTTCGGCGCTGCCCGAGGCCGCCGCGATCGTGACGCAGTTCATCC
>SL_5KL_010_SEDDRAFT_10002111_pt1 | contig 11385 bp, 14 predicted proteins | sample SodLakKL_010_SED_FD_9118 | JGI IMG/M metagenome (IMG submission 9118)
AGAACCAACGAACGGCGCGTGGAGAGGTGTCATTGCCCGGTCGGAAGACCGAGACTATTTACAGTGTGTTTTTTGATACGTATAAGCCTTTCTCCGACAACAGCCACATGTCGCCGTGGTCGACGCGACATGTATGAAAACGTCACAGTAAAGAAATCCGGCAGTAGACACTGCAAAACCGCGATAGCCTCATCCTACAACTGTCCGACACCGTCGATTGAACCGCCAAAACGAAACCGATACTGAGTCTGTCAATACGAGTGTATTGATAATGTACGGTATTGATAATGTACGGCATCGACGAGCGCGAAGCCTTTGTGAGTCGACGGCGAACAACTTCTATGAGTCTCCCATCGCTACCGCCCGGCTGGCGCGTCTGGAACGAAGAGACCGGCGGCCGTGTGATCCTCGCGTACCGTCCTGATGTGTTCAACGCCGATGCGTTTCCGGCGGCCTGTTTGCCGACCATTTACGTCACAAACGGCTCGCCGCGACGTCGACCGGGTGCCGGCTCGGTCGAAACCGACACCTGGCAGGTCACACTGTTTTTCGAACCCGAAATCGAAGCGACCACAACGCAGTACGACAGCCGTGAGGCCGCAGTTGCAGGGGCTACCGAAACCGCTCAATCGTTCGCCGACGGCGAAATCGACTACCGAGAAGCCTACCAAATCCCCCGCGAGGAGTATTTCGAGAAACTCGACGAACTGATCGATCACGAGCAGGGCGAACGTTAACACGAGTGGCCCTCTACCAACACATATGTCTACTGTTACACTTATCGGAGATCGGCTCGCCGAGGTCGACGTAGAGTTCGTCTACCGTGGTGAAGCCCCCGGTTGTGAGGGCTGTCCCTATCGGAGTCAGTGTCTCAACCTTACAGAAGGCAGACGCTACCGCATCACTGAAATTCGAGAAAACGCCCAACTGCTCGACTGTGCAATCCATGACAGCGGGGTTCGAGCCGTCGAGGTCGAACCGACAACCGTGCGGGCCAACGTTCCCTCGCGNGGTGCCTACGCTGGTAGTAAAGCCAGCCTACAAGGCCCCTGTCCACACACCGAGTGTCCAAGCCACGAATTCTGTGTACCCGAGGGCGTCGACTTCGAGACTGAGTACCGTATTGCGTCGGTCGAAGGCGAGCCNCCTCACGACTACTGCCAACTTGATCGCTCGCTGAGGCTTGTAGAACTCTCCGATGAGTAGCTAGCTTACGTAGCCGACCCGTTCGGCGACGTAGCCGAAAATATCCTCATAGCCGTTCGGCGAGAACAACACTGGATAGAAGTCGGTCTCTGCGTACAGCGGTTCGCCGTCGACCGCGGCGAACGCAGTTCCTTCGGAGACTGGCTCGAAGTTCGTCGCGAACACCTCATAGGCCGTACCGTCCGGTTTGGGAATCGGCTGCTGGAGCCGAAAGACGTGGACCTCTTTGGGAGTCGGGGTATCGAACCGACTGTCCGCAGCTGGGACTGGCAGCGCGCCCGTCGCGGCCAGAAACGCCCGCATGAGGTCATAGCCGTTGTCGACCGCTTCGTCGGTGCCCTGAAGGCCGCATTCGACCTCTATTGTGTGTGGGTATTCGATCAGTCGGCCGTCAGTGTGAGCATCAGTCTCGATCAGCACATCGACCGGTAAGCGTGGATAAATCGCGCGGGCAACCTCGTCGACCGACCGGATGACACCCATCGGTTTCGGGGTTGATTGGGTCGAATGAAGCGCGAGCGTTGTACAGCCCTGAATTTCGCGGCTGAGATCGTATGCGAGGCGGCGTTCGTGGGCCTCGGCCTCAGCATCACCCGGAAACACCCGGTTGAGATCCGCATCCAGATACCGCTGGCCGGCCGCCAGTGCCTCTTCGTTAGCGATAATGAGTTTAACCGGCCGCTCGACAGCCGGCTTCTCGGCAAGCAGTCGCTTGATGGCCAGTGGACCGCACGGCTCGTCGCCGTGAATGCCGCCGACAACCGCGACCTCGGGTGTTCCCTCGCCGAGTTCGTAGATTTCCATTAGCAATAATCTGGCAGTCGGGACATTTGAGCCCCGCGGTCTGTCACTGTGGCTGGTCTGTCGGGTGGTTGGTCGACGACGGTTGAATCAGCGTCCAACAATCCGCAATAAAAACAGAGACGACCGTAGTACGGTTGCTGTTTTGATCTACAGCCGGTAGCTCTCGTTACTGTCGATTGAGCTTGGGGCGCGCTTCTCAACGAACGCGGTTCCACCTGCTGCAGTCGTTACTTGGAGTGCGATAGTATCGCCGGGTTTCAATTCAGCCCCCTCAGCAACGTTAGAGCTGATAGTAAAGTTCAGTGCTGCGCGGTCACTGGAATCTGAGAGCACATCGTCAGTATTCGTGATTTCGTTAATTTCGAACCCGTCGTCGTCGGTCAACGTTGCGGACTCACCGTTGGCGAAGACCTCGATAATGACGTTGGAGAGATCGATATCACCTGCGCCCGGCGAGCGTCGGACTGTGAGATTGATATCATCAATCGCTGCCGGGTCGGTTCTCTTCATAGCCTTGACGACCATAATTAAATATAGGTCTCAAGCATCTGAATTGATATGGAGAGAATGCTAAATTAAACCACATTTTTGCAGTATATTTGTCGGCCCGCCAACAGCTACCCGGAAACGAGTTGCCCCAAGGGGGTTCGATCAGGAGTCGACCGATTCGAGATACGCAGCATCCGCCGGTGTCGCTTTTTGATAGGTTCCGTCGACACTAAGTTGCCAGTGTTCGAGTCCTTGTGGCTTCGGATCCATTTTCGCGTTCTGGAGCCTCGATCTGATCTCGGAGAGGTCGACGCCGTAAAAGTCAGCCGGCACACCCTCCAAATACTGCAAAGCGGTCTCGAAGAGGCTCCGCATCCCTCCGTCATCCTCGAAGTCGACATGCTTGTAGACGCCCGCTGCAACTTGGACCATCCCATGGAGAAACGCGCTTTCGACGGTACCGCTGCCGTAGTTGTACCACTCGGCTTCGAAGCAGTCGTGGGAAGCGTGGTACTCACCGGCGTTAAAAAATCGAACGCCGTACAGCACTGCTACACGAAGCGTGCCATGTTCCCAGTAGCCGGTCTCAGGGTTCCAGCCTGTCGGTTCGCCGGCGAGTGGTGGGGCGACCGTCGGATCGTGCGTATGGTCGTCCATATACTCCAATCAGCGCGCTCGGCGTGCCTAACTCCATCGGTGGGCACGCTGGCTTTATTCGGCGTGCGGTCGACTTTCATCCATGCACCGACGCCAGTATCTCGCCGTCTCCGGCATGGGTATCGTCGGCCTCACTGGCTGTCTGGGGCCGGACTCAGAGCCGGCCGTCAAGCCAACTCGTTCCGAATCCGTCGAGACGGTTCTCGATGGACTGAGCAATCCGTGGGCGATTGCCGTCTTGCCCGACGATTTTCGGTTCGTCATCACCGAGCGCGATGTAGGTCGACTCTCGCTTGTCGACCGCGATAACGGAACTGCCACACAGGTTTCGGGCATCCCAGAGGTTGATTCGGCAGGCCAGGGTGGGCTGTTGGATGTGACTGTTCATCCCGAGTTTCCAACCGAACCGTGGCTGTATCTCACCTACGCAGCCGCCAACAATGACGGCGAAACGACGACACACCTGGCTCGCGGGCGACTCAACCGTGAGGACAAAGCGTTGACCGATGTCGAAATCCTGTATCGCGCCGAGCCGTTTTTCGACCGTTCGAACCACTACGGATCGCGGGTCACGTTCGGTCCCGACGGGCTGCTGTATATGACCGTCGGCGACAGACAGCGCAAGGATTTCGGCCCCGACCACGTCTCACAGGATCTGGCGAACGACCTCGGTACTGCACTCCGGTTTGAACCCGACGGTTCGATCCCCGAAGACAATCCGTTTGTCGACGACGAGGCCCGCGACGGGATCTACTGCTACGGTTTGCGCAACTCCCAGGGGTTGACCGTTCATCCCGAAACCGGCGAGCTGTGGGTTAGCGACCACGGCGAGCGCGACGGCGACGAACTCGTTATTCTGGAGGAAGGCGGCAACCACGGCTGGCCTATCGCACACTACGGCTGTCGGTACGGCACGGGAGCCCCGGTCGGCGATCGGCCTGAGGAGCGTGAAGATGTTGTCGACCCAGTGTACTACTGGGAGTGTGGCTCCGGTGGCTTTCCACCAGCCGGCATGACGTTTTACAAAGGTGACCACGACGAGTGGCAGGGTGATCTGTTCGTCGGAAACCTTGCAGGACAGTATCTGGGTCGGTTCAGCGTCGACGGCCGCGAGGTCGAAGAAGTCGAGCCGCTGTTGGTCGACGGAGAGTGGCGAATCCGTGATGTGGTCTCGCCGCCCGAAAGCGACGCGCTGTTCGTTGCCGTTGATGCCGATTCGGCACCGCTTCTCCGGGTCGAACCGAGCTAGGTGTTGTCGGTCGAATAGCCGTGACCGATATAAAATGCCAGCAAGTTTGCCGAAAGCAGGCCGCAGACAGCCGCAAGTTCGTGAACCGTTGAGACACCACCAGCCAACAGCAACACCGTCGGAATCGGGAGCGTGATCGCAAGCCAAAACCCGACCGGCTCAAGCGGGAACACCGAAGCAACTGCGCTACGCATTTTGCGAGTGGACGCCGACTCCTCGGCGCTATCGGCCGACCGGTCGGAAGACGTGTTCTGTAACCCCATCTGAGTAACTCATCGCTCTGGACGTGAGATATACATATAATTACGATGTACGTTTCAGTCGATGTTTGGATGGTAGATAGTGTTTAACCGCCGACTGCGAGAGCCGACTGGTAGTATGTGGTAACTACTTATATACGACGAGTGACCGGCCGCAGCATCGAATCGATGTATCAGCGTTCCCATCGCTGCTCACAGAAGTTCACCACAGAAACAAGCCGGAGGAGGGATCCGAACCCTCGACCTAATCCTTACGAAGGATTCGCTCTGCCAGGCTGAGCTACTCCGGCACGCACTTTACTGTACCGCCATCTCGCAAATAAGGGTTGCGAAACGGGCGGCCGTCCCGCAGTGTTCGTCGTCCCGGTCGACTCACTCGCTGGCTTCGTCGACGACCACGACCTCGCCGTCAACGATGTCGACGGTGATCAGCGTCTGGACATTGTAGTCGGTGTCGTCGAGTTTGTTCTCGCCTGCCTTTTTAATCACGGCGAGCACGTCGACGACTTCGGCGTCCATTTCAGTTAGGGCATCGAGAATTGCTCGCATCGTTCCGCCTGTCGAAAGCACGTCATCGAGAACGAGCACGCGGTCGCCCGCCTCAACGTCGTTGATGTACATCTCGGATTTCGAATAGCCCGTCACCTGCGACAGCGAGACTTCACCCTCCAGACCGTAGGAGCGCTTACGAATAATCGCCACCGGGATATCGGTCATCAGCGAAACCGACGTCGAGATGTGTATGCCCATTGCTGCCGGTGTGACGATCTTGTCGATATCCTCCAGATCGGCGTTGCGGACGATTTCAACGGTGATCTCACGAAGTAGTTCGGGCTCCAACATCGGGACGCCATCGCTGATCGGATGAACGAAGTAGTGGTAGCCGTCCTTTTCAGTAATCGGGGTATCGAGAAGCGACTGCCGCAAACGATCCATACTCTCAGTTCGGTAGTCGACACCTAAAGATGACGGTCCGGCCGCTCTGGGCTGTTAGTCAACCCCTTCCGGCAGACCGATCTCGAACAGACACGAACCGCCAAACACTGCCACGGGTCGACCCAACGATGCTGACCGCAGTGTCTCAGCCCACGGATGTTCGCCCAGTTGCCAGTCGACCCGTCGACCGAACGGTCGAAATCCAAACACACCCTGGAACGTCAGTGGCGTCCGAATCAACTCGCCGTCTTTCTCCGTGTACGATAACAGCGGCACTGTCATCTGATGGGTAGGTGGTTGGTCGACCACCAACGATAGAACGTGCTGTGACTCACTGTGAAGGTGCGTCCGCATGCGAGTGTCGTCCGTTGTGATCTCGATATCCGCAACGGATTTCGGATAGCCCCAAATCTCTCGACCCAGCNCGCAGGCTGGCTCGGTTGTTACCGGCAACTGCCAGACGTAGCCGCCGATTCCGAAGGGTTGGCGGAGCGTCGACAGCACGCCAGCCGCAGGGACGGCCGGAATCATTATTCCGAGTTCGTTGTAGGGATCGAGGGCTCCGTCAGAGACTTGGGTGTACTCAACCGACAACAGTACCACAGCCGAGCGCTTCGGTGTGAGCCGAACCGGCGTCAGTGAGGCAGGCAGCAGATCCTTGAGCGCCTCGTAGTCGGCCGAGAAAGCGACGCCCGACAGTGATGCGTCCGTCTCAAGCGGGACTGAAACCGTCTGACCAGTCGACAGCCTGACCGACTGTGTGGGTGAGACAGTCGACGAATCAGACGCAGTCGGTTCGTGATTCCAGCGTTGTCGAGCCCACACGGACCAATCGAGCAGTCGGGTTGTGATCGCATCACTCAGCCGGTCCGGAAGACAGCGCACACCCGCTATCAGTCGACTCCGCCAGCCAACAGGATAGCGTGTCAAGGGCGTTTCGGCGGTCGCTGCCTCGAAAATTCGCGTTGCGACCTGCTGCGGAAACAGAGCAAACGGCCCGCCGTCGAGCGCCCACCCCGATTCGAGCTGTCGATACGTCTCGCTGTAGACACAGGTTCGGTCGTCGGTCATCCGATCCAGTGCCGTCTGGGGGAGATCTGTTTCGACCCACGCCGGTTCGATCAGCGAAACCGAGATTTCCGTTTCACGGAGCTCCATCCGGAGGCTATCAACCAGTGATTCGACTGCGGCTTTGGCCGCCCCGTAGGCGCCGAGTCCCGGCGAGGCCGACCGCCCGAGTACGCTTGAGACGACAAGTATCCGCCCCTGATTCCGCCCGCGCATCGCCGGCAGTGCGGCCTGAATCAGGCGATGGGTGCCATGGACGAACACATCGAACTGTCGACGTGATTCGTCGACCGGGACATCCTCAAGTGGGCCGGCAACCGCAAAGCCAGCGTTGGCGACCAGCACGTCGAGTCGGCCCGTCTCATCACATATTCGGTCGACAACAGCGCTGGACTGGTCAGCATCAGTGACATCGAGTTCGAGACACCGGCAGTTCGCGGCGAGATGCTCGGAAAACGTCGCATCGAGATCGGTCGCATATACAACCCAATCGTTGGCGACGAACAGTTCGGCGGTCGACGCGCCGATGCCAGAGGCTGCGCCCGTAATCAGAACAACGGGTCGAGACTCAGTCACGTCGGCCATTAGCTGGGCTTTCGGGGGCAGAGATATAAAACAACGAGGCCGCTCAGAACTCGGTTCGCGTATACTGGATCGTCTGCCAGACAAGCACCCCAATGCCAGTCAATGCAACGGCGACAACACCGACCAGCAGCGGAACTGACCCATTGGCGTACGAAAATAAGCCAAACACGTCGAGATACGGTACGGCAACACCGGTGATCACAAGGCCAGCACCTACGGCAGTCATCACTGTGGGGATGCGGCGTTCGTCTGTTTTCTGTGCGATAGTGTTCGAGGCGAGAACGACCGCGCCAAACGGAACCAGCCCGAACAGCCAGATGAACGTTGAGGTCGGTGCATCACCGAAGCCGCTGTCCGAACCAGCGTCTGTCTGGACTCCCGTCTGGAACAAGTACCGCTCGCCGTCGGCCTCGATCAGTTTGAAGACTTCCTCAGGATCTCCCTCGCCATAGTGGAACTCCGAGGGTGGCTCTCGAACCGAATCACAGACGAGCATTGTTGATCGACACACTGGAAGTTCATACTGTCGCCAGTTGTCGGCTGGTTCGCTTTCGAGCGTCTGTTCGACCGCGAGTTGTGCAGTTGGCGAAAGGCTTTCGACTGGCGTGGCGTCGGCTGGCTCAAACCCATACTGGTCGACTAAGGTTTGGAACTGTCTGTCATCTTCGCCCACAGCCTGATGGGTGTACGGCGCGGGCGCTGTTGTCTCGTAAGGAGAGCCAAACACCGGGTGTGGAAACACGCCACTGAGAATCAATAGCATCCCGACGACACCACCAACAAGCAGTCGACGCCGATCACCGTCCATACTCCGTGTGGTGCCCTTAGCGTCAAATCCGTTCCGACACTCGCCGAGTAGGAAACCGGTAACAAAAAGGGTTTGTGAGCCGTCGACGTGTCACATTGTATGGGCTCCGCACACAGTCGACTCGCAGTTGAATCGTTGACACCGCTTCATTGGCTCGGCGTCGCAATGGCGCTGATCAGCGCGGCCGTCCACATCGTACTCGGTGTCGGCTTTCTGCCTCACTGGATGGGAGTACTGTTCGTTCTTGCAGGTGGTGGCTACATCGGCGGTGTGCTGCTGTTAGTTATCGACTACCGCCGTCGACTGCTGTATCTCGTCGGTATTCCGTACACACTTGTCCAGATCGTCGGCTGGTATGTGGTTAACCAGCCCGCCAGCGTGGCAGATCTCACCGCAGCCGGCGCGATTGATAAAGCCGCACAACTCGTCCTTATTGTCGTGTTAGCCGTTCTCTACTGGCGTGAGTCCTAAATGATCTGCTCAGAGACTCACACTGATGGCAACTAAAGCCGCAGCCCAGCCGACTGGTTGGCGACAGTGGTCAGTTGCGACGCTGTGGGTTACAACACTCGCTGGAGCGGCAACCGCCGCACTCATCAGGTGGAATATGATTACGTCGGTTCGGTTTGTAACCGGTGTTAGTATTGGCCTACTCATTGTTGCAGCTGTTGCGGGTGTACGAATCAGCCGCGTCGACAGCGTGTTGTTGACGATACCAACTGCCCTCACGTTGGCTCGCGGAGCGGCGCTGGCAGTGTTCGCCGGCTTTCTGATACTGGGGCTGCCCGAAGGCTCGTTGGCGTGGGTTCCCGCCGTGCTGTTCGGCTTCGCTGCAGCCGGCGATGCGGTCGATGGCGCACTCGCACGAGCGACTGACTCGGTTTCGGACCTTGGTGCACAGTTGGACACCGAAATGGACGGTCTCACGGTGTTGTTCGGGACGCTGGCTGTCGTTGCTGCCGGCCGGGTTCCGGTGGTTTTTCTGATTGTTGGGATCGCACGCTATGCGTTCGTATTCGGCCTCTGGCAGCGAGCGCGTCGTGGACTCCCGAACTATGAGTTGCCGCCGAGCCAACTACGCCGACTCCTTGGAGGGGCTGCGATGATAACAATCTTGCTCGGACTTTTACCGGTCGTTCCTACAGACACGTCCCGACTGCTCGCAACGGTCGTGCTCGTTCCGTTCGCCATCAACTTCATCGGTGATTGGCTGTCGGTTTCAGGTCGACGGCGCGGGTGAGATGCATTAAGTAGCTACCTCAATAACAGACGACCGAATGCATATCGGTCTCGTCATCTACGGTAGCCTTGAGCACCCTTCCGGTGGGTTCCGGTATGACAGACTGCTCGTTGAGTATCTCCGGCGTCGCGGCGATACCGTTTCGGTACTCTCGATTCCCTGGGGTCGATACTGGTCGAACGTAGCCCGCGGGTTTTCTCGACGCCTCGTTGATCGACTTGATCAGCCGTTCGATGTCCTGCTGCAAGACGAACTCTGTCATCCGACGCTGTGGCAAATCAATCGCCGTCTAACGCAGCCAAAGCGGACAATTGCGCTGGTGCATCACGTCCAGTCCGATGGCGAAAACGGCCAGTTTGGCAGGCTGCGTCGTCGGATCGAACGTGAGTATCTCCACTCGGTTACGGGTGCGATTGCGACAAGCGAGTTCACCAAACAGCGTGCAAGCCAGTTGGCTCCGGGTGTTTCCGAGTGGGTTGTTGCGCCACCGGCGGGTCGACACGATGGCCCAGCCGTCGGGGCCTCGGCAGTTCGACAGCGCGCCAGCCGAGAGCCGCTACAAATCGTCTATCTGGGCAGTCTGATCCCGCGCAAGAACCTGTTGGGGGTGCTCACAGCCGTTGATCGGCTCTCTCAGACCGGCATCGACTGGCAACTCTGGGTGCTCGGCAGCCGAGAGGCTGATCCGGCCTACACCGAGAGAGTTCGTAGCCGGATCGCCAAACGCTCGTTAGGCGACCGCATCAACGTGCTCGGTGAGGTTCCAGATCAGACCGTCACAGACACGCTTGCGGAGAGTCACGTTCTCTGTGTACCCTCGAAGTACGAGGGGTTCGGAATGGTGTATCTTGAAGCCATGGAGTACGGCGTCGTTCCGATTGCCAGCGCGAACGGCGGGGCCCGCGAGTTTATCAGTGATGGCGAAACCGGTGCGCTCGTCGAACCGGACGACCTCAACCGAATAACCAACCTGCTGGCCAAGTGGGCATCCGACCGCGAAAAACTGGCCGAACTCGGAGTTGCAGCACTGAACTGCGCGGCGAGTCATCCAACGTGGGACCAGACGTTTGAGTCGGTTCGCGAGATGCTGGCCGACCAAAACAATAGCACACCACACACATGACGACATTCACGGAGTTTCTGACGGCGAAACGGACCATCGAAGACCGCGCACTTAACCGGAGAGTCTGGAAGCGATTCGTCGACGAACTCGATGCAGTCGCGAACAGTGCCGAGCCGGTTCGGATCCTCGAAATCGGTGCCGGCACTGGCTCGATGATCGCCCGACTCGCTGGCTGGCGAGCGCTTCCATCGCAGGTGTCGTATCGGGCGATTGATCTCGACGAACAAACGCTCGCAGTAGCCCGTCGACGACTTCCCGAGCAGCTCCGAACGGCGGGCTACGTCGTCGAGACAACCAACTCGGGGTTCTATGCCCATCGGTCGGATGCCGACGAGACCGAGTACACACTCGATATCTCACTGGATGTTGGTGACGGTCTCGCAGTCGACGACCGCGCGGATGCAGTGATTGCCTCAGCCGTTTTGGATCTGGTCGAACTACCGGCTGCGCTAGCGGACATCCAGCGACTTCTCGTCGACGGTGGGCTGCTGTACGCACCGGTTACGTTCAACGGCCACACCTCGTTTCGACCACCTCATCCGCACGACGAACGGATTGAGCGTCTGTATCACCGTCATATGGACGAGATCCGCGAGCAGGCCGGCCACAGTCGAGCGGGCCAACAGCTACTGACAGCGTTGCCCGACTCCGGCTATACGGTTCTCGAAGCCGGCGGTGCAGACTGGGTTGTCCGGCCGGCCGACGGCGAGTATCCACACGAGGAATCGACTGTGCTCGCCCATCTGCTGTCGACAATCGAGAACGCACTGGCCGACTATCCCCGGGACGTGCTCGAACAGTCAGTGTCCAAAGAGTGGATTGAGACGCGCCGCAAGCAGCTCACCCGAAGCGAACTCACGCTTGTGGCACACCACATGGATGTTCTCGCTCGGAGAGGCGAACGCGGTAAGTGATCTATCTTTCCTCAAGGCGAGAATCCCGCCGTTCACGGCGGGCGTG
>SL_5KL_010_SEDDRAFT_10002113_pt1 | contig 11377 bp, 9 predicted proteins | sample SodLakKL_010_SED_FD_9118 | JGI IMG/M metagenome (IMG submission 9118)
TACACTTCGGCAACACTTGGAGGATGGGCAAGGGCAGTCGCTCATAGCAGAGCCGAGCGAGTTCCCGCAGACCGAGTTGCAGAAAACTCAAGCCCCGGTCGCCATGCCAATCCAGGCGAGTCCGTTGGCCAGCCTTGACGAGCATCATGCCCAGGATGAGGGCAATGAGATAGGCACAATCAAGCAGCATGAATAAGCGGGTTAGGGCTTGGGCATCGCGTAACCCTGAGTCGAGTACATCAAAAGCGGCTGACTTATAATCCTTGTAGTGAGGTTCAATCCCCCCAAAGCGCTGACCATAGAGCGCAAAAGTTTGTAGAGACGCCGTTTGGCTTGACAAGACCGCCCAGGTGTCTTGCGCACCGGGCACATTAGCCGTGGCCAGGTGGGCATCAATATCGCCTAACACCCGCACCGGCCCTACCAGATAGGCCTGTTCTGGGGGCGGAAAGTAGCTCTCTACCGATTGAGTGCGACCGTCGGGGGTGGTCACCAACAGATCTGACTTCACCCGAATCGCCCAGTCCCACGGCTGCTTGTTCAACCAGCGCATCAACTCACCATGTTCAAACCCTCGGTCAGCCAGCAACGTCACCTGCACCTCCGGGGGTAGGACGGTTAGGGCGCGCTCTAGCACCGGCTTATACTGCTCAAAGCCAACGGTGGCACTGCCATGCTCCAGTACCACTTGGGCCAGGGTAAAGGAGCGTCCACCCCAGACAAAGCACACCTCAATTAGACAAAATTGGTCCCACAGCATGCTGGTGTCCAGGGTTAGGAGAATCGCCTCTCCCGCAAAGGCCGTCAGCGCCTGCCGCAGCATCGGTTCGTAGTAGCGTTCTGCGGTGATCTGCTCGTTATGAAGAAAGTAGCTCAGACGTCCCATATGAGCACGGGCTTGGCAATCACGATGGGATAAATACGGGATCCATCGTCCTAGACAGGCCTCGCCGGACTGCAATATTGCTGCCACAATTTCAGCAAACCCTTGTAGATGACGTGTGTCTTTGGGCTGCACCCATTGACTCAATTGGTCTTGCAGTTGACGATACAAGAGGGGTGTTTCCATGAGGCTGGCCTTGAGTTGGGGAATTCAAGCCTCTCATGAAATGCCCCACCCCATCTACCCCGTCTCATTTGAGACTCCTTTCACAGCAACCCTTTCAGGACTTTTCTGCACCACTAAGCTACGCGACAGGCGAATAAGGAGATATTGACGATTATGAAACCATAGCGGTTCTCGCTAGCGTGAGGTACGTAGCAGATGCCTATAACTCTTGTCCAGTAGGTCTCTTGCTATACCTCACTCGATCAGGAGCCGCTATGGCTTACATAGCTAGCTAGCAAGTTTAATCACATTAATATCTCTAATACCAATCTCAGAACCAGAAGAGGCATTGCCGAACTGAAAGTGAAGAAAAGCGTCTGATATGTTTTCTACCTGAAATTCAATTTCTTTCTCTTCATAATTGTTATCTCCTGAAATGAAAACCTTTCCCTCATTTAGAACACTCGCGTAAGGAGGTGACTTTTGACCAATTCTAACCACCAAAACAAAATCTTGATTCGATTTTATGGAGAATTGAAGTCTATAACTACCACCACTCGATAAGTTAACAGGAGATATAGATATAACTTGAATGCCTATATATTGTGGTTTTTGTGGTTTACGGTGCCCACAGAGGCTGCCAGGAATGAAAACCCTTGACTATCTTGAGAAAAGTTTTGAACTTGACTTCCATTCTCTTTGAAGTGTTCCCAACCAACTATCGAAGTAGAGCTTTCGATTCCAGGTTCAGGTTCAGGCTCAGGTTCAGGTTCAGATTCAGGATCCCCATTGTCGCCATTTTCAACGACACCATTTCCATTCGTTATATCTGGTCCTCCATTATCTTGACCATTGACATTAGGTATACTTGTCGATGCACCTAAAGACATAAATGCTGCCAAAGCAATGCAAGCAAGTCCCGAATAAAATGAAGTCTTTTTAATAAAAGAGTCATTTTCTTCAATAAATCTAATTTCTAAAATTTCATAAAAATTTAAAGCTATCAACCGACTAAACAAAATCAGAAGAGATCCTGCAACCAAGAAAGCGATTTCGGGAGTTAAAATAATTTCCTGTAACATGTTGAATTTAGATGTTAATTAGTCATTAACTGAATAAACAACTATACATAGCTCTGGTTGTCTTGTCACCTCTCATGACTCAACAATAAAGTCCCGGTATCGTCATAGTTCATGATGCTAAAAGGCTATCATAGCAATTTCATTTCAGGGGGGTAGTCCAACTCTGGCCGCCTGACACATCTCTGAAAATCCTTAATTTCTCGTCAGATGTGTTGCCCCGACAGCCCCTTAAACCAAGTCTTGCAGATCCAGGATGTAAGCTATGGGATTAAGTACCGCAACAACGTATTCTCAAGTCTTGTAGGACTTGTGTTAGGCAACCAGAACCAACTACCAACAAATCTTCACCTGCACATGTAGAGCACATAAAACTGCACCTGATAGGTCTGCACCCCTAATTCCTTCTTCTCAGAGCCGAGACATACATAAAATTCTGATCGCTCCCCGGCGACGTAGGATTGCAACAGTTCTCCATCACCGCCGCCGCCACTCCCAGGGTTCCATATGGCCACCGGCAAACACCCCGACCCCAGATGCCTTAGCCTCAGCCTCCACCTGGTTGATTAGGTCAGCGCTGGGGCAGTTGTAGTGGTACTGGCGATAGCTCCAGGCCAACTCCTCCCTCACCAGCACTTCTTGGGTGAACTGGTCCCCCGCATAGATTTCAGCAATCAGCCGCCCAAAGCGATCACGATCGGTAACCAGCAGCTGCACCTGGCCCCCAGCCTGATCAATCATTTGCTGTAGTCGTACCCCACTCTCCCGCCCCAGGGGCTGATCGGTCTCGGGAGCATCAATACAGGCTGACTTTACCCGTTCTTCCTGGCCACCCCCTGACTGCCTGACACATCTTTAATAATCAGGCCATTCTCAAATTCAGGTTGCTCTCTTCCATAGACTGCTATATATCGGCAAAAGGGTTACTCTGTCGTTGGGTCTTTGTTACCCAGCCCCAAACGCTTACCGAGAATTATGGCTAAACCCTCCAAGGATGATGTGATTGTGTCGAAGGGAGAAGAATCCCAAGGGTTGGGAACCTTTGGGGGCGTCTTTACTCCGTCCATTTTGACCATCCTGGGGGTGATCATGTACCTGCGGTTTGGTTGGGTGGTGGGCCATGTGGGGCTGTGGCAGGCGCTGCTGATTGTCACCATTTCCACGGGCATTACCCTGCTGACGGGGCTATCGATTTCAGCCATTGCCACCGACCAGGTGGTGCGAGCTGGCGGGGCCTATTACATGATTAGCCGCTCCATGGGCATTGAGACAGGGGGGGCGGTGGGCATTCCCCTCTACCTGGCCCAGGCCCTGTCGGTGGCCCTGTATACCATTGGCTTTGCCGAGAGCGTAGTGCAGGTGTTTCCAGTGTTGCCCCAAACCCTGGTGGCGGCGATCACCACCCTCCTGGTGGCGGCCCTGGCCCTGAAATCGGCCAATATTGCCATCAAAGCCCAATACTTTATTATGGCGGCGATCGTGTTGTCCCTGGGATCGCTGGCCCTGGGTCATGGGGTAGATCCTGACCCCACCCTGACCGCAGAGCCCCCTGGGTCCGTCGGCTTCTGGGCCGTGCTGGCTGTCTTTTTCCCGGCGGTGACCGGCATTATGGCTGGGGTCAACATGTCCGGGGACTTGAAAGATCCCCAGCGATCGATTCCCCAGGGCACCCTGGCCGCCATTGGGGTGGGCTACATCATTTACATGATTATCCCATTACTGCTGAACCAGTGGGCTACCCCCGAGACCCTGGTGGCCGAGCCCCTGGTGATGCGCCGCATCGCTGTTTGGGGAGACGCCATTTTGCTGGGGGTCTGGGGGGCCACCCTATCTAGCGCCATTGGCAGCATTTTGGGTGCCCCTCGGGTCTTGCAGGCTCTGGCCCGGGACGGCATTTTGCCCCGCAGCCTGAAGTGGCTGGGCCGGGGCCATGGCCCCATGGACGAACCCCGCTTGGGAACACTGTTTACCCTGGGTCTGGCCTTGGCGGCGGTGTCTCTGGGGGATCTGAACCTGATTGCCCCGGTGCTGACCATGTTTTTCTTGACCACCTATCTGGTGCTAAATGTATCAGCGGGGCTGGAAACCTTTTTACAAAGTCCCTCTTTTCGGCCCACCTTTAAGGTGCACTGGGGCCTATCACTGCTGGGGGCCGTGGGCTGTCTGATCGTGATGTTTTTAATTAATCCGGTGGCCACGGTGATGGCCGCTGTGATTGTGCTGGGGATCTATGTTTGGCTAGAGCGGCGCGAAATGCAGGGGGCGTGGGGGGATGTGCGCAATGGGCTGTGGATGAGCCTGATCCGCACCGCACTGTTTCAGTTGCAAACCACCCCAGATACCAAAAACTGGCGACCCCATCTGCTGGTGTTTTCTGGAGCGCCAACCAAACGACCCCACTTGACTGAACTGGCTGTGGACTTGACCCATAGTCGCGGGTTAATTACCCTTTCGAACGTTCTGCCCCCGGGCACCCGCAGTGCCAGCCAAAAAGATGCCATGGAGTCTACCCTAAAGGACTATCTAGAAAAACAGGGGATTGAGGCTTTTGTGCGATTGGTTACCGCTTCAGACCCCTTTAGCGGTATGGAAAAGCTGGTGGATGCCTATGGTATTGGTCCTCTGGTACCCAATACGGTCTTAGTGGGGGACACCGAGGCCGAACATACTCGCGATCGCTTTTGCCAGATGGTAGCAACTTGCCATCGCTCGAAGCGGAATGTGCTGATTTTCCGCAGCCAACCCGAAAACTATCCGGCCCTAACCAAGGGGCTAGCGCTTAACCGCCGTATCGATGTGTGGTGGGGAGGATTGCAGGCTAATGGTGGCCTGATGCTGATCTTGGCCTACTTACTGCGCACCAGTGGTCGGTGGCGCGATGCCGATATCTATCTCAACCTGGTGGTCCCGAACGAAACCGCTAAAGCTGCTGCCCAACAAAATCTGGAACGTCTGGTCAAAACTCTACGGATCGGGGCAGTTCCGAGGGTGATTGTAGCTCGCGATCGCAGTTTCGACGACATCCTGACCACCTCATCCCAAACCGCCGATCTGGTGTTTCTAGGTCTAGCCACCCCCGATCAAAACTTCAGTCAGTATTATGTCGATGTCCAGCGACGCACCGCCGCCCTGCCGGCCACTCTGCTGGTATTGGCCTCTGAGGATCTAGAGTTTGCCGAGGTGCTGCAAAAAGAAACCTAGATTAGAGGTTGTTTGAAACAGGTCATCCCAGGTATAGTTTGCCGCCAAGAGGCGGTAAACCCGCTGACGTTTGAGAACATTGGCCTACGTCAAAGGTATAACCTGAGACGCTCTTTGGCTTTTCAAACAGCCTCTAACCTAGAGCGATGGGTCGCCCTAGGCTTTCGGTTAGATGAAGTCGAGCTATGGTCTTGTGACTAACCCAGCTTAGACAGGGTTTCGGCCATGGTGAAGTCTTTTTCCGTCAGCCCCCCGGCATCATGGGTCGACAGGTGAATCACCACTTTGTTATAGGAAATTTGCAAATCCGGGTGATGACCAGATGCCTCAGCTGGCTCCACCAGTTGATTCACAAAGTCAATGGCGGTGACAAAGTCCTTAAAGGTACGGGTGCAGGTAATGGCTTTACCGTCTAAGGACCAATCAGGCAGCTGGTTAAGCTTGGTTTGGATGTCTGCATCGCTGAGTAGTTTAGCCATAGTTAGATATCTCAGTTACGTCCCTTTGATCCTAAGGGAGAATAAACTCAGCGCCTACGACCTTAGGGGGAATCACCCTAAATTAAGGCTGGTGCTCGTGGACAATGCGCAGCCCTGGGTTTGTTTCTTTCACATTGTGCTAACTCCTGCGGAGTTAGCGAGAAACTGCCTTCTGCCTTTTGCTTTTTTAAAAGCTATCCGCCCCTGTCAGGGGAAGATACCTTCCGGGACAGGGGCGGTCTAGTTGGATCTTAGGTTGAACCTGACTGCCGGGAGGAACCCTCATCAGCCAGCTTCGAAAGCTCAGTTATCTGCAACAGCAGGTATATCTGCAACAGCAGGTATATCTGCAACAGCAGGTAACACTGATCTTTTAGAGTACAGCCCCGGCACACAGCCGGCTTAAGTCAACCTGAAGACCCACACGTTTACTACTCTCTTGCATGGGCACCACCTCCTATAATTTTAAACAGCATATTTTCAAGGGTTTCTGCTGGAGTGGACCTAAGCCAAGGGAGTGATTCGAGCATTACTGCAGAATACTTCGAAGCCTTATCCATAGCCTGGTGTAGCAGCATTAAACGTAAGGTAGCACAATATTTCTAGCTGTGGCAGAAATACACCCAATGACCTCGAGTTCTGCCCCAGCGTTTTAAGCTCATGCAAGTTGTGTTGATTCATGGATTAGCCCGCACCTCGTTATCTTTGATCGGGTTAGCGCGTTACCTGCAACAGTCGGGCCACACCACGGAGCTTTTCGGCTACTTTGCCTGTGCGGAAAGCTTTGACGCCATTGCCCAGCGCCTAGGGCAGCGGTTCCAGGCGTTAGGGGCACATGGTCCCTATGCGGTTGTCGCCCATTCCTTAGGGGGCATCCTCACCCGATTCGCCTTGGGGAGTGGGGCGGTGCCCCCCCCGGTACATGTGGTCATGTTGGGCACCCCTAACCAGCCCCCGCGTTTGGCTCCCCTGGCTTGGCGGCTGATGCCGTTTCAGTGGTTGACGGGGCAGTGCGGCCTTAATTTAACCTGCACCCAGTTCTATCGAGCTCTGCCCCCATTGCCCACCCCTTACACCCTGGTAGCTGGTACTCAGGGGTTCACTGGCCCCTTTAGCCCCTTTGGAGACGATATTAACGACGGCATTGTCGCCCTCTGCGAAATCCCCATTACACCGCACGACCCCGTCATTCAAGTGGCGGCTTGGCACACCTTTATGATGAACCACCCCCAGGTGCAGGATATTGTGGGAGCGGCCCTGGCGGCGTACGACTAGACTGACCTACTCATCCATCACCCGAATCCGGCGAGTGTCCACCAACAGGCCATCTTCACGAATAATCACCGCTGATATCCAGCGATGATCAGCCTGGTCGGAGGCGGTGCCAATTTTGTAAAGTCCGCCAGCATTCAGGACGTCGAACACCACTGGACGGGGAGCAAAGAAGTCTTCGCTAGTCACCCCTTCATCCACGGCGACGCCCATCAGCGATCGCCCCTCCAGAGGCTCCATCACAATCGTATCGAAGGAGTAGGTTTGACCAACGGTGAGGGTTTCCGGTAGCTGCACCAACACCGTAGGAGGATTCACCCCCGAGGTCAGTCGACTGGTCTCAGCCAGCACCTCTTGATAAGCAACTTGCCCCCCCTCTAGCTGTTGCCGGGAGGTGACTTCAGCCACCAGGTTTAGTTCTCGTTCGGGGCGTAGCTGGCGACCCTCAATCCGGGTCAGGGTTTCCACCGTGTAACGATCTGGGCCAACGGCCTCCCAGGATAGGAGCTCAATATCATAGGTGAGGTCGCTGTATTCATTCCATAGGGTTTCCAGGGTTTGACGCAGCTGGCTGTGGTCAAAGCCAGTGTCGCTGTCAAAGCCTTCGCTGTAGAGGGCCATGACGGCCTCTAAGTCTTGGGCATTGGCGGCGGCCTCAATCTCAGCTAGGGTGCTGACCACTACCGTCGGTGCAGTGGATGGGGACGCGGTTTGTCCTACAGCCGGAGCGATCGCATCTCCCCCTACCCCCAGGGCTACCCCCATCAATGCCCATTGCCAAAAACGCCCCATATGCCGCCTCTCCTTACCCAATACACCCTTAACCTTAGCTCAAGATCGCCAGATTCTGGGCAAGGCTTGGTATAGTAAACGGTGACTTAAATCCTGCCACGGGTTGCGGTTGATAGCGGCCTCACCAGGCTAAGCCAGTCACCCCCTGAATCAGGGAATTCCACCATTGTTGAGGGTGCTTTGCCAGACTCATCGACCCGATTGCTAGTGGCGGCCAGCGGTACTGGGGGGCATCTGTTTCCCGCGATCGCCACGGCTGCAGCACTCAGCCAAGACCACTACACCATCGAGTGGCTAGGGGTACCGGATCGCCTAGAAACCACGCTAGTGCCCAGCCAGTATGCTCTACATACAGTGCGCATGGGCGGGTTTCAGGGGAAACCGGGGTTAAGCACCCTGACGATACTGGGGCAGTTTGCCCAGGCCACGGTCAAGGTGCGTCAACTGTTGCGGCAGGGACAGTTCCAGGGGGTATTGACCACTGGTGGCTACATCGCTGCCCCGGCGATCATGGCGGCCTGGTCCCTGGGCTTGCCGTCGGTGCTGCACGAATCCAACGCTCTCCCTGGCAAAGTCACCCGCTGGTTAAGTCCCCGATGCAGCGCTGTGGCCCTGGGGTTTGAGGCGGCCAAAGCCTACCTGCCAAAAGCCCGCACGGTGGTGGTAGGTACCCCGGTACGAGCCGAGTTCTTAGGGGCTGATCCGCTACCTCTGGATGACCCGGCGATCCCTGAGGGGGTACCCCTAATTGTGGTGGTGGGTGGTAGCCAAGGGGCGGTGGCGGTGAATCAGCGGGTCCGTGCCGCCGCCCCAGCCTGGCTGGATGCAGGCGCTTGGATTGTGCACCAAACGGGCCGTAATGATCCTGATGCCGACGAGTTCAGCCATTCCCACTATATTCATCGACCTTTCTTCGGCAACATGGCAGCCTTAATGGGCCGGGCTACCCTGGCCATTGGTCGGGCTGGCGCCGGTACCCTGACCGAATTAGCCATTTCTAAAACTCCGTCGATCTTGGTGCCCTACCCATTTGCCGCCGAGGATCACCAGGCCTTTAATGCGGCGGTGTTTACCCAGGCGGGGGCGGCGATCGCCATTAACCAGGCAGACTTGACCCCCCAGCGGCTCCAAACTCAAGTACTGGATCTACTCAAGCGTCCCGCAAAACTAGCCCAGATGACAGCGGCGGCCGAAGCCTTAGCCATCACAGACAGCGCTGAGCGGCTGGCAGACCTAATTCAAAACGTTATTGCTGGATAGTTGCAGTCTGGGGCTGCTGGGCGTCGACCATCGTGGGCGCGGGCGCTAGGCGAAAGCCCACCACCGGGGTACCCAAACAGTAAAACCCCAGCTTAGGACGTAGCTCAAAAGCCGGGTCACGACCTTCCTGCCACTCTTTCTCGGTGTAGAGCCAGTAGCCCTTGGGGCCAGCGACTAACTGGACTGGTGTTTCGCGGCTGCGCGAAATTAACACATGGGTTGGATTAAACATGGATGACTCCTCTAGCCAAGCTATAGATACTCGTTTTGTTTCTTCTATGTCATTTTGTAACGCCTTCTCAGGAACTGGCGCGGTCGGGAGAGCCGAATAAGTGTCGGTAGGATTACCCCATCCGTAGCTATACCTAGGGAGGTGAGATAGCGTCCCAGGGTTCCCCCATTCGCCCCCAAACCCAAGAAAGCGTATTAAATTATTAACTAGCAGTTACAAAACTTTATCTACCGAGAGATGGCACCCATTTTCCGGTAATTTCCTAGTTATGCAAGAATTTCAAGCCCACCAAACCCTACGTCTGCGAGTGCCCAACGAGGCTATCCCGATTGAGCACTATCTGCGCCAGCCCCAGCGCCTGGTGCAAGCCATTACCGATCCTCGCCGGATTGAACCCCTAGATGATGGGGTGTATCGGCTCAGCTTGCGATCGCTCCAGTTTTTGGGCATCCATGTCGAGCCCACCGCTGATTTGAAGGTGTGGTCTACCGCCGATGGCACGTTGACCCTAGAGTCTGTGCAGTGCCAGGTACGCGGCCCCGACTACCTCAGTTTTGTGAATGAGTCGTTTGGCATGACCCTCAAAGGTACCCTCAAGCCCCAGCCCCAGGACACCCACACCGAACTCACCGGTCGGGCTGATTTAGCCATTCACATTGAATTGCCAGCCCCGATTAAATATATGCCCGTCCCCATGCTGGACAGAGCCGGTAAGGCCTTTCTAAATGGCATTTTGATGACCATCAAACACCGCATCGAGCGCCAACTAGTGGAGGACTATCGGGCTTGGGTAGCCGCCACCCTGCAGCGGGCCGATGGGGCTACCCAAAGCAGTCTGCGCGGCAATCTAGCCCAATAGCCGGATTCTGTAGTCGATGCATCTGCTGCCATTCAGCATCGCTGAGGGGTTGCAACTGCAACTCACAGTCAAAACACTGGGCCGCCGCCTGGCAGAGCGCCCTGGCGATCGCCGCCTGATCCACCTCGCCCATGGGACCTGGGGGCGGGGGTGGCGTCTGAAACACTTGCTGGTACAGGATCGGATCAGGGGTGAGCACCATCGAGCCATGTTGTAAGACACAGCCATCTCGCCACAGTTGGGCACTGCCGATCCGTTTATGGCCCTGGGTGTCCACCAGGTCGGCCTGGGTGGCCAGGCTAAAGCAATGGTGCGATCGCCCATATTGCCGCTGCGGTTGGCCAAACTGCAAGGAAACCCCTAGGGCACGCCAGCCCTGAATCAGAAATTGACAAAGATCTCGATACACCTGCTGCCGTCGACCAGTTGCCGGGGAGGTGATCAGGGCATAGGTTAAGTCCCCCTGGTGCAACACCCCCCGTCCCCCGGTCGGTCGTTGCACCAGGGGAATGGGCTGGCCGTTCCAGGTCAAGTTGGACCAAGCCTCGGGAAACCGGCGTCGCTGACTAAACCCTAGAGAAATGGCCGCAGGCTGCCAGGTGTAAAACCGCAAGCAAGGGGGATGCCCATGGTGCTGGTGTTGATTCAGCAGCCACTGATCAATCGCCATATGTACGGCTCCTGGAGCCGCCATTAACGGCAGTAGACGCCACACTGATGAGCTCACGGGGCTTCCCCCGCATGGTAGGAACTGCGTACCAGGGGACCAGAGCGCACGTGGGAAAAGCCTAGGTCCCGGGCGATCGCCCCCAGTCGCTCAAATTCCGCCGGGGTCCAGTAGCGCTCCACGGGGCGGTGGGCCAGGGAAGGACGCATATATTGGCCCAGGGTAAGGCGATCGCATCCCACCTGGCGCAAATCCACCATCGCCTGAATCAACTCCGCTTCCGTTTCCCCATGGCCCACCATCAGCCCTGACTTGGTAGGAATATTGGGGTCTAAGTCTTTTACCAGGGCCAGTACCCGCAGCGATCGCCCATACTTCCCTCCCCGCCGCACAGGGTCTTGTAGCCGCTGTACCGTTTCTAGATTGTGGTTGTAGCAGGCGGGTTTGGCCGCCACCACCCGAGCTACTCGCTCCGCCTGGCCCTGGTC
>SL_5KL_010_SEDDRAFT_10002115_pt1 | contig 11372 bp, 13 predicted proteins | sample SodLakKL_010_SED_FD_9118 | JGI IMG/M metagenome (IMG submission 9118)
ACAGTCGGGGATCTCACTGTGTGTCTCGATGTACGCTGCGAGAAACGCGCGTGTCGTCGGATCGCTGGGGTAGCCGCTTCCGACCGGCTGGTCGTACTGTGTGCTGATTGTGTTCATCCGCCGGTCGCGTTCGACTTTTGCGATGATACTCCCAGCAGCCACCAGTCTGTCGCTATCGTCGGCTCCGTGTTCGGCCCTCACGTCGACATCAATACCTTCGGTCGCAACACCCTCGGTGACGCGACGGCCAAACCGGCTCTCGGAGACATCACCGGCGTCGACGATGACCTGATCGCCCGCGGCGGCAATCTCCCGAATCGCCCGAACCTGCGCGGTAACTGTCAGGCGATTCATGTCTGTCTCGGGGTCGTCGATTTCCCCAACGCTGACCACGCCAATACCGATATCAAACTCGGGGTTTTCCCGGAGTTCGGCGGCCAGTGACTCACGTGTAGTCGCTGAAAGGCGTTTTGAGTCCGTGATTCCGTCCGGCAACTCACGTTGCTCACCGCCGATGGCCGCCGCAACCATCGGGCCCAAAACGGGGCCCTTGCCAGCCTCGTCGACGCCGATCCGGTAGGCAGTCATTAATTTATAAAGAACGCCGCTTTTTCGAACGGTTCGTCGACGCCTTCGACCCCCAACACGTCGAGGTCCGTGACGACTGCGTTCACCCCAAGCAGGCCAGCGAGGCTCGGTTCGGTTCGGCCGTCGTCGCCCGAAATGAGTTCTTTGATGTAGAGGCCACCTTCGCCATGGATGTCGACGACTGCGTGGCGATCGTCTTCGAGTTCTGCACTCGCAGCAAGCACGTCACGAATGCGGGTGAGCCCTGCCCGCCGGTGGTCGACGCGTTCGGGAGTGTACTGCTCGATGGTCGCTCCGTCCAGTTTCTTAATCGCGTTTTGTAGCTCCGCATCAGTCACGTCGGCTTCGAACTCAACGAACGCTCGGTACGTTTTCGAGGCGTCCAACTCCTTGACGCGTTCGACCATCTCGTAGCTGGCAAGTCGCAGCCCCTCGACTTCGACTTTTCCCTCGGCAAACGCGTTAATATCGCCTTCGAGTCGCTCGGTGTCGACCCGTCGACGGTAGGGCTCTTCGATCTCGATTACGAACGGCCGGCCCGACCCCAGCATGCGGGCGTCGACGTCTTCGCGGCCCGCACCGTGGAAGGTGGCTTCGGTGCCGTCCATCACGTCCATGACCACGGGAGCGGTCAACTGCTCGACGCTTTCGGGGTAGAGATAGCCCGATCCATCGCAGTACTCACAGGACAACTTGCCTTTGTATCCGCTGCCGTGACATTCCCGACAGGGCCACTCCGTCTGTGGAATGTCTCGTTTCAACTTGCGGTAGCGACCGTATATAAACGCGGAGTTGAGCTTTGTCTCGACGCGGTCGTTTTCGAGATCGAGGGTGATCTGTACATCCGGTCGACCGAACTCGACGTCGGTTCCCGTCTGCTGGCCGATTCGTTTGCCGACCTCACGGTTCATATTCGATTTGAACAGTTCACCCACATCTACCGCAAGGCCGGCATCCATTCGGAGCAACTCATCGTTTTCTTCGATCAGCGGCGGGGTTTTAGTGCCGACTTGGTAGCTTTCGAACTCGGGGTCGCCGATGGCCGCAACTGCGCGGTCGGCCCACTCATCGAAGCGACCGCATTCGCCTTCACAGACCCAACACTCCTCGGGGTCGACTGGTTCATACGGTTTGTCGTCGTCGAGAGCGACCGCCGTTCGGAGCCCACGACCACGTTCGGCGTTCGACAGTCCGAAACTCTGGTCGGCAAACACCCGTCCCAGACAGCTATCACAGACCGGGCCAGCGTCGATCACGGCTCGGGCGTCGGCTAAGATACTCATACTCGGATACTCGGCGGCGGCGATAACTGTCTTGTCCTTTCGGTGTTTCTCTAGGGTGATCGCTTCTGAGAGAGCCGTCGACAGCAGGCGTTGTTTTCTACACTCTCTGGCTTTATATAATTAAAATTATTATGGATTAATTGCACCACACGAAGCCCTCAAGAGGCTTCAGACCCTCTGTATATTTGGAAGCGTATCGGCGTTTCAGCCCACCAATGAGCCAATATACAACCAGCGAACGCTATAGCGACAGCTCGGCCACTGACCATTCGGTGTCGACCGAATACGACCTCAACTACGAGGAGATCACCGTTCCCGTTCTCGTCATCGGAGCCGGTGCGGCCGGCGCACGGGTAGCTATTGAACTCCGCCAGCAGGGAATCGAGCCACTGGTGATCGGCAAACGCGACTACGGTGATGCCCACACGACGTGGGCTGCCGGTGGAATCAATGCTTCCCTTGGGAGCCGTGATCCCGAAGACAGCTGGGAGATTCATGCGGCCGACACACTCGAGGAAGGCCACTTTCTGAACGACCCCGAGGCGGTCGAACTCGTTGCCCGCGAGATGCCTGAACGCATTCGCGAACTCGACGAGTGGGGCATGGCGTTTGCCCGCACGGATGACGGAACAATCCAACAGCGATACTTCGGTGCTCAGTCGTTCCGCCGGACCTGTTTCGTTGGTGATCGAACCGGCGAAGCGATGCTCGACACATTGGTTGGGAAAGCACAGTCGCTGTCGATTCCCTACCGCGAGAACGTGATGATCACTCGTCTGTTGTCGGACGGCGACCACGTCGAAGGTGCAGTGGGTTTCGATATGGAGACCGGCGAGTTTCTGGCGTTCATCACGGATCACGTCGTCCTTGCAGCGGGCGGCTCAAGTGCAATCTACAACCGTCATTCCTCGCGCGACGAAGAGAACAACGGCGACGGCCCTGCCCTCGCGCTTGATGCTGGTGCGGAACTGCTCGATATGGAGTTCATCCAGTTCCATCCGACCGGAATGGTCGGTGCGCGCTATGGCGACGACTGGGATGGTCGACTCGTCACCGAGGCCGTCCGTGGAGAGGGTGGTCGACTGTACAATAGCGAGGGCGAGCGGTTCATGGAACGTTATTCGCCCGATCAGATGGAACTCGACGCCCGCGACGTCGTCGCCCGTGCAATCGCCCAAGAGATTCGTGAGGGCCGCGGCACTGACAACGGCGGTGTGTATCTCGATATCTCCCACCGCGATGACGAGTACATCCGTGAGCGACTCCCGCGGATGGTCGAACGCTTTGAGTCGCTTGGTGTCGACATCACTACCGATCCGATGGAGGTTGCGCCAACAGCCCACTACACGATGGGAGGAGTCGACATCAATCCACACACGGGTGAAACTGCTGTCGACGGACTGTATGCGGTCGGCGAGACAACCGCAGGCGTCCACGGCGCGAACCGACTCGGTGGCAACTCCCTCGCAGAGACGGTCGCAATCGCGAAACCGGTTGGGAACCATATTGCGACAGCAATCAACTCGGCCGACGTCGCCACAGACGGCGGCAGCAAGGGCGTTTCCGAAATCGATCGCACGCTTTCGGATGCGATGCGGACACAAGCCGAACAGGAGTTTGCTGCGCTCAGCCGGCTTGAAGCCGCAGACGGCGAGTCGACACCCGAAACGGTTCTTGAGGACCTCGGCGAGTTGCTGTGGACGCATGCGGGGATTATTCGAACCGGCGAAGAACTTCAGGCTGGACTCGACGAACTGGCACTGCTTCAAGACCGTGTGGCGGATCTCGCGGTGACAGGTGACCGAACCAGCCGGTCGTTTGAACTCGCCGTCGACCTCGGATTTTCACTCACCGTCGCCGAAGCGACACTCCGAGGTGCCTTAGAGCGTGCCGAATCCCGTGGTGCGCACTACCGGAAAGAGTATCCAGACCCCAGAGAGGGGTTTAAACAGAACATCATCATCTCTGACGGCGAAGATGGGCTGAGCCTTACGAGACGCGCGGTTGGCCAACCAAGCGAGGCTGTCCAAACTGCACTTGATGCGCAGTATGAACTCGACTATCATCATCTGGAATAGCTACCGCACCACTCACAACACAAATCTGTAGCCGGTTGATTACTCAATCACCAACAGTCGACACTATAATGCTCCCGAATACGAGTAGATAAAATCGAGGTCGTCTTACCGTCCAAGAAAATCACGCAGTATATACCTCGTAAACTCATATCGAACAGTATCGATATGACTGACTCGTCAGCGTCGGCAACCGAACTACCCGACTCACTTGAGCGACTGTCTGCGGACCCCGAGACCCATGCTGCGGGGCTGCGCGAACGCGCCGGCGATCCGGCTGTGGCTGAACAGCTTTCTTGTGTGTTTGCAGCCCTCTCAAATCCGCTGCGGCTTCGGCTGTTGTGGACGCTCAGAAGTGGAGAGTGCTGTGTCTGTGAACTCCAAACTGCGCTTGGGGCTCCACAGTCGACGGTCGCAAGCCATCTCCGCTGTCTCACTGAGGCGGGACTTCTCACGACACGGAAGGAGGGCAAATGGACCTACTACGGTGTTGCCGACCCAACGATTTTCGAACTGCTTGATCACGCCCTCGAACTCGAAAGCCAGGAGGCGACTGAATGAGCCGGTCGACGCCAGCACTCGAAATCGACGGATTGCGAAAAGAATACGAGAATGTAACCGCCCTTGATGGCGTCTCGCTCACGGTTCCAGAAGGGAGCTTTTTCGGCCTGCTGGGACCCAACGGTGCGGGCAAAACGACGTTTATCAGCATTCTCGTTGGCCTGGTCAGAAAATCAGGCGGCACTGCCCGTGTGTTCGGCCACGATGTCGAAGCTGACTACCAAGCCGCACGAAACGCCATCGGACTCGCCCCTCAGGAGTTCAACGTCGACCGGTTTTTCCCCATTCGTGAAGTGCTCGAACACAAAGCTGGCTACCACGGCATTCCGTCTCACGAAGCTCGCGAACGTGCCGATGAGGTACTAAAGAAAGTGGGCATTTACGATAAGCGAGATACTCGATTCGACTGGCTTTCGGGCGGGATGAAACGCCGCTTTCTGCTGGCTCGCGCACTGATTACCGACCCTGATCTGCTGATTCTCGACGAGCCGAGTGCAGGCGTCGACGTCCAACTCCGACGGGATTTGTGGGATCTCGTCACCGAACTCAACGAACAGGGAACGACGATTCTCCTTACGACTCACTACATCGAGGAGGCCGAACGCCTCTGTGATGAGGTCGCCATTCTCGATTCCGGCAGCGTGCGGGCGGTCGCTACCCCAGACGAACTCAAAGGCCGTGGGGCAGATCGGATTATCGTCGAACTCCGCTCACCGCCAACCACCGTACCGGAGCTGTTGGTGGGCGACGACCGCGTTGAGTCGGTCGATCTCGACGGTCACCAACTCGAAGTCACTGCCCGCGAGGGCGGGTTGGTCGCCCCGGAGCTCGTCCGCGAGTTGGACCGTGCCGGTCTTGAGATTGTGGATTTGGAGATCGCTCGAACCTCGCTCGAAGAGATCTTCGTCGAGATGACTCGAACTGACGAGTCGGATGCAAGCCCAACCGAGCGCGCAGCCGATTCGGTCGACGAAGCCGACCCAGAACAGTCGACGGACCAACCGAAACTCGCTCCTGACGGGGGCACTCAATGAGCGTTGTCGACCGTGCGGCCGCCTCGTTTGGCGTCCCCACGGGCTTTTATACGTTGCTCAAACGCGAGATCCTGCGGTACGTACGACGGCCAAAAAACACGTTCATTCCGCCGTTTATTACGAACGTGCTGTACTTTTCAGTGTTCGGCGTCGTTCTCGGCACGCGGGTCGGCGACATTATCGGTGTGCCCTACATCCTGTTTATTCTGCCAGGTCTCGTCGTGTTGGGTGCGGTCTCGAACGCGTTCGAGAACGCTTCGTTTTCGATATTTCACGGGCGCTGGAACGAGTACATCGATGAAACGCTAACCTCGCCGCTGTCGTACGCACAGATGGTCTGGGCGTATCTGCTCTCGTCGGCATTACGTGGGGTGCTTGTCGGCACACTCATCGCAGTGCTTGGATTCGTCATCATCAGNGGACTCTACCAGCCAGTACCGATCGAAGAGCCGCTGTTTCTGGTCGCCTTTATGCTCGTGATCACGCTGCTGTTTTCGAGTCTCGGCATCGTTGGGGGGCTTGTAGCGGATGATTTCGACGATCTGACGATGATGAACCAGTTCTTATTGCGGCCGCTGGTCTTTTTTGGGGCAGTCTTCTACTCGCTGAACGATCTGACGCCCCTGTTGCGAGATATCTCGCTGTTGAATCCGATGGTATACATGGTCAACGGTGTCCGGTACGGCTTTCTGGGCGTCGCGGAAGTCGACCCACTCGTCTCGCTGGCGGTGCTTTCGGCGGCAACGGCGGTTGTCATTGCCGTCGACATTGTTCTGTTCAAACGCGGCTACGGATTGACTGACTGAGTAGCACGGGCCTACCCGAGTAGTGACTGTCTACTCAGTTCTGTTGCAGCAGCTTTTCAGGCGACCGCTTCTCACAGCAGATATGGAACGTCTCCGCGCACTGCTGGCTGGGTTGGCGGTTGCCGCCGTTATCTACGGTGGGTTCGTCGCGATTCGGTGGCTCACCAGACTGCTGTGGGCGACGGTACGGCTGGCCGAAACAATCGGTTTAGGCGTGTTCGCTCTTGTTGTCGGCTATGTTGCCTACCGCGTGTTCTGGGGCGTCTCGGATGATCCGCGTCGACACTGAATTACGCTGACTCGACGGCCCGTCGACCGCAATCAGTGAGTCGGTAAATGACTTCGCTGCTGGCAGGCTCAATAAGCCCGAGCGTTTCGAGTCGTCGACAGCGCCGCTCAACAAGGGGGATGTGAAGGCCTGTGTTCGAGGCGATTAACGCAGGATAGTCAGCCCCAGCAGCGAGATGCTGAATGATACGGTGGTCGGCCGGAGTAAGTGTTGGATCGCCGCCAGCGGCCCCACTTGACATACCATTTAATGCGTCGTTGCACACAAGAAGATACCGGCTTTAGGTCGTCGTCTCCTCGGATGACTCGCCGCTCTCGGTCGACTCATCGAACACCCCGACCGGCAGATCCGGATCTTCGCCAGTCGTCCCTTCGCGTTCGATGCTGCTGCCGTGTGGCTTCTCGTCGGTATACACACCAACGGGGAGTGGCGTCCGTTTGTCGGGTGCTGCGCGGACCGCAGCCACAATCGCTTCAACTTCGGCCGCTACCGTTCGGTCGTGTTCGTGGGCGCGTTCGCAAAGCCATGCGTGAAGTTCCGAATCGAGGTCGACGCTAACGGATGGCATACAATGTCGTACGCATGCTGGCTATATGTATCGTTGCCTCACCACTCCATGCCGCCGTTGACGCCGAACACCTGGCCGGTCATGTAGCTCGAATCCTCGCTGGCCAGAAACCGAACAATACACGCGACATCGTCGACGTCAGCGAACCGATCCAGTGGGATGCGGTTGCGGATTTTCGATTGTACGCGGTCGGGGACTTTCTCAAGCATATCTGTTTTGACAAAGCCCGGCGAGACGCAGTTGGCGGTTGTCCCGCTGTCTGCGAGTTCGAGCGCGACGGTGCGGGTAAAGCCGAACAGCCCGCTTTTCGTGGCGGCATAGTTAGCCTGTCCATAATTTCCTTGCTGTCCAACCACGCTCGAAATGTTGATCAGTCGCCCCTCGTCGGCGGCTTTGAGGTCATCGAAAAAGGCGTTCGTACAGTTATAGACGCCGCCGAGGTTGACATCCATCACTTGATCCCAGTCCTCGCGAGTCATCTGTTCGAACTTCTTGTCGACGGTAATGCCGGCGTTGTTGACGAGCACGTCTGCCGGCCCGAAGGCGTTCGTTACACGGTCGGCCATCGCTTCGACTTCACCGCCGTTTGTGACGTCTGCCTGCACCGCAATCGCGGTGCCACCGAGTGAATCGATCTCGTCGACCACATCGTAGGCTTCGGCCTCGGAGTTTCGATAGTTGACGACGACGTTCGCACCATGCGCGCCGAGTTCGGTTGCGATACCTTTGCCGATGCCGCGAGACGAACCGGTTACAACACACGTTTGGGAGTCCAGATTCATAGTACGGGGACGGCGGCCGGGTGTGAAACTACCCATTTCGTCGACCGAAGGTTGGCTGTCGGTTGGAATACTGATGGAGGGAGCGGGGACACACTGCCTCGGCCGCGTATGTATGGGTGTGTCGAATCCACCATTAAATCTTGTTGCAGCAAAAGCGACAGTATTCGGTTCAGAAAGGTCAATTACGTGGCGTCGTAGTCGGCTGCGTTCTCGATCCACTCGCTTGCGCGGTCGACGGAGACACCGACCGACTCGGCCACCGTCTCGGCGTCAGCCGCCCCAAGTGCCCCGACGGTGTCGATGCCTGCCTCCCGTAGTTGCTCGGCGTAATGGGGGCCGATCCCGTGAACCGACTCAAGAGAGTCGACGCCCTTCGAAAACGTCGACTCATCGCTTTGGGTCTGTTCGTCGGTGTCGTGGTCGTTTGGCTCGGTTGTCTCTTCGGTGGTGATGTCGACCTGCTCGTCGTCAGTTTTGGCCGCTTCGTTGTGTTCGGCCTCACCGTCGTCGTGTTCAGTGTCGATACCGTCCGTTTTTGGCCCACCGTCGACGGATCGGTCGGCGAACCACTCGGCTACCGACGGCCACAGTTCGTCGTGAGAACTCGACGACACCGAAAGTCCGATGTGGCCGGTTCGCTGGTCGAATGTCGTCACGTCGTCGCTTGCGACCAGGTCGTTGAACTGGGTGCTCGATTCCGGTGGGATCAGGTGGTCGTAGTGGCCGACGATTTGGAGAATCGGCTGGTCGATCGCTTCGAGGTCGACGTGGCGGTCACCGAGATAGAATTCGTTTCTGGCGAGTTTATTGTCCTGATAGATGTCCTCGATGAACTGCTCGTAGGTCGCACCAGCCACGTCGATTCCCTCGGCGAGCCAGCGTTCCATCCGGGCGAAGTTCTCGACGAACTCGTCGTCCTCGACGTTGTCGTACAACCGGAGATACTTGCTGACGTAGTTCGCGACCGGATCCATCAGTGCGAAGCCGACATCCAGAAAGTCTGCGGGGACGTTGCCGAACGTGTCGGTTACGTTCTGGGGGTCGTAGTACGGCTCTTCGCCCCACAGTTCCAGAACGCCGCCGGTGTTATCAAAGCAGAGTCCGGCGGCCATCAGTCCGAGATTTCTGACTTTGTCGGGAAACAGCGAGGCGTACATCACACCCATCGTCCCGCCCATACAGTAGCCCAGCAGGTTGATGGACTCCTGGTTGCTGCGCTCGCAGACCACGTCGACACAGTTGTCCGTATACCGCGTGACGTAATCCTCAAGGGTCAGCGAGGCATCCAGTCGTGAGGGCTCGCCCCAATCGATCAGGTAGACGTCGAATCCCGCCTCAAGCAGTCGGCGGACGACGCTGCGGTCCGGCTGGAGATCCAGGATGTAGGGTTTGTTGATCAGCGCATAGACGATCAGAATCGGTACATCCTGGCTTTTGTCGGGTTCGATCCCCGCCTTCTCGGGCGTGTAGTAGAGCAGTTCGAGTTTGTTCTCGGTGTAGACGACCTCACTGGGCGTCAGCCCGACGTCGATGTCGGCGACGCGTTCGACCTGTTGGGCGAGTTTCGGGAGTCGCTCGAAATACTCGACGGTCGACTCCATGGCGCGCTGTTGGGCGTCGGCGGTCGCGCTAATTGGGTTCATGAGTCGTCTTCGAGCAGTCCGATCACGGTATCGAGTTTCCCTTCAAGTGTGTGCTGTCGACGTTCGAGTTCGACCAGCCGCTCGCCGACCTCTGTGATGTCGGCTTCCGTCGCAAAGCCAACCGACTGGAGAGTCTGTTGGCTCATCCGGTCGGCCTGCTCGCTGGCCGCAAGCAGCTCGCCAACAGTCTGTCCCGTTGCGGCAGCAAACGCGCTCGTTCCCATCACCTCTTTGAACGCTTCGTTGGCCGCATCGAGATACAGATCACGGAACGCTTCGAGGTCGACCTCTTGGCCACGAAGCGACTCGCTGATGAGTTCCTGCTGGGTGTCGGCTGCCTCCATCCAGACCTCATAGGCCCGAGAGACGCCAGCCATTCCGCCGACGGTCGACTCATCGAGGTTGCTCTCGTCGAGCGAGGTACGCCACGAATCGAGGAACTCCGTCTGCATCCGCATGTTCTGTTCGAACGCCTCCGCAAACGACTGGTTCATTGCTTCGACGTACTCACCCCACTGTTCACCGGTTGCTGTCTGGGTGGTTTCTGACATTGGAGGATTCGAGCGATTAGGCCATCTCTTCGTCGTCGACGTCGGTGTCCATCCGGGTTGTGCCGATCGGTGAGTCAGCCTCAACGCCGAACTCCATGGCTTCGACATCTTCTTGGACGTCTTCGAGTGACTCAAGGAACGCCTCGATTGACTCGTCGGTGAAACTGCTCGATTGGTCGACGAACTCCACGAAGGCGTCGGTGTTTTCTTCGAGTTGGCTTTCGAGGGCTTCCCACGACTGGTCGCTGATCTCTTCGACCGCCTCGAACTGGTCGTCGAGCGCCTGATGCAAACTCTCAAAGGCAGCATGCTGGCGTTCCTCGGCGTCGGTTTCGTCGTCGACGTACGGCTGTTCGCTTGGAATCGACGCCTGCATCATGTCGACCATCCCTTTGGCGAGACTGCGGCCCGCCGACAGACCGGTCTGTTGGACTGACCGCTGGGAGTCGATCGCGTCCTGCATCACGCGGGGGAGTTGTTTCTGGGCGTCCATGCTCTGTTGGACGAACTGGTGGCTCTGTTTGATTGATTGTCGCTGGAGTTCGAACATCGATGCCATCGGGTTGGTGGGGGACTGTGTGTTACTCATTGGAATCACTGCTAGAGTGTACTGGTATGACGAACGTCTGGACGATATCACCGTCATCGATGTCCAGCACCTCACGTTCGGCGTCCGGAATGCTGATCCGACCACCGCTCTGGACGCGGGTTTTGAACATCGCCATCTGGGTGCCCATCGTCGCAAACCCCGTCGGATCGGGACTCAACTGGGTGGGGTCGGCCGTCGACAGCAGTTCGGTGACCGCTTGCATCTGCTGGGCTGTCATCGCTTGGCCAGCCTCCTGCAGTTGGGTTGCAAACTGCATCGGCGACCACGCCATCTCGTCTGAACCGTTCGTCATCTCAACTACACCTTCGGCTGACTCCTACTTAGTGTTTGTCGCCATTCACCAACACGTACCAACTGATGGCAACAAATGGTAAGTAATGGGGTTGCGTAGCTGGCGTCGACCAGCGGGTACTGACCGAAACGCCTAAACGGGGTACTCACTGACTCCCGCTCATACCAAATCATGAATGGTGAAGAATCCAGCATGGGCATCGAACCAGTACCGTACAACATGGCGGATGCGTGGGCACGGGCAACCGGCCATCTCGTCAAGAGTGCTGTCGAGGTCAACCGGGCAGCGCT
>SL_5KL_010_SEDDRAFT_10002116_pt1 | contig 11364 bp, 15 predicted proteins | sample SodLakKL_010_SED_FD_9118 | JGI IMG/M metagenome (IMG submission 9118)
CTCGATCAACACCGCGGCACTCCAGCGGCCCGAACTCATCACCGAGGGTGCCAGCGCGTTTGGGAGCCAATGTATCGTCATTTCGGTCGACGCGCGTCGACGCTACGACGACGAGGGTGAGTATTATGCGACCGTCGACGGCGAGGAGTGCTGGTTCGAGTGTACCATTAAAGGCGGCCGTGAGGGAACCGGTCGGGACGTAGTTTCGTGGGCGATCGAAGCCGAAGAACGCGGTGCGGGCGAACTCTTTGTCAACTCGATCGATACTGATGGGACGAAAGACGGCTACGACATTCCGCTGACGAAGGCAGTCTGTGAGAACGTCTCGACGCCCGTCATCGCCTCNTCGGGCTGTGGTTCGCCGGATCACATGGCCGAGGTGTTTTCCGAGGCTGGCGCGGACGCGGGGCTTGCGGCGTCGATTTTCCACTTTGATGAGTATACGATTCAAGAGACGAAAGAACGACTTCGTGAACAAGGGATTGCTGTCCGACTCTGATTGAGGCCATACCTTGTCGCCGTCTGGTGGTAATCAGTTGGTAACAACCTGTTAGTCAGCCGTCAGCAGAAAATGACAACGGATTTTATCCCCCGGCCCGACCGGTGCGGTGTGTCCCCCCGTAATCAACCCCACCCCTCCATGACTGAACCGCTGTTGTGGTCGCTCACAGACAGAGCCTCACGTCTCGGTGAGACTGTCGTTTTTAAGGGCCAAACCACGACAACGCCCGACGGCCGCCGGGAGTATACGGTTTCAATGGCCGAGTTACCGCCTGAAGAGCGGATGACTCACTGGTTGACAGTCAACGCCGAAACCGTTGTTTCGCTCGAAAACAGTCGATAGTCGCTTTGCTATTCGATTTCCAGGCCGATCAGACCGCAGCCTCGAACGCGTCGACGAAGCTGTCGGTCGTCGCCCGGACCGCGGCTGCTGCCTCCGCGAGCGCGTCGAGTGGGTCTAGACCGCCGTCGGTCGTGATCGACAACACCGGATCGGTCTGGCCACCGGACTGTTCTGGATTCATATCGTAGGTCGCCGCCGAGACGCCGTCAGTATCGAGAAGTTCGCCTTTGAGCACGTTCATAAAGGTGTGGTCCTCGCCAGCGATCTCGATGCGGAGTTCCTCGTCGGTTTTTTCTATAACCCGCAGTTCCATACCAAGCCATTGGCTGTCTGTTGTTTCAGTGTTTCGTTGTGATACACCGCCCACACAGGCTGTCGAGCGGTCGACACGCGGCCCATAGCGAGTCTCGAAAGAGACACCACGAGCAAAAAGCCTATAGTTACGACAGGGTTATCGGGTTGTAGACATGGCTAACCTGCTTCCGCTGTTCGGTCCCGTCGGACCGGAGATGCTCATCATCCTGCTCGTGTTAGTGCTCTTGTTCGGCGCGAACAAGATCCCGAAACTCGCCCGGTCGACCGGTCAAGCAATGGGTGAGTTCAAGAAAGGCCGCGAAGAGATCGAAGACGAGCTCAAGGAGATCAGTGATCCGGATGCCGGTTCGGATAGTGTCGAGCCGATTATCGACGAAGACGACGAACCGAAGACCGAAACCGAGACCGAAACTGAGACTGAGACTGAGACTGAAGCGCAGTCCTGAGACCGCCGGGCAGCTCTTTTGTCGACTGTATCGCTGTGGGCACGTGGCCTAGTGGACAAGGCGAGTGGTTCCTAACCGCTCGATCGTGGGTTCGAATCCCATCGTGCCCGTTGTCTCCGAACACAGTGAGGAGCAACGACACAGGGATTCGAATCAGGGAGCGAACGCAGTGAGTGACCGTGGTTCGAATCCCATCGTGCCCGTTCGGTCGCGACGTCCTTTCACGCGCGTGGTCAACGTTACTACATTACCATCGGATAATCGCTCACAGAGACACACATATGCGTGTGGTCTACCTACCGGTGAGAATGGCCTTCGAGCTCGATATCACGACCGCATCCACCGCAGAGATCCGAGCACATCGCGAGCAACTGCTTGAAGCGGTGGCTGCCCACGCCAGCGAAATCGCCCGCGAGCTGGCGCTGTTGGAAGGTGGCGACTACGGTCGACGGACGTTCAACACCGACCGCGGCGAGTGGACAGTTAAATACGAAGCCGGACGGCTCGAATTCCTGCTGTTCGAAAGCAAGGGTGGGGCCGAGACCTATGTTATCTCGACAAAGCAGCCGCCCGCCCCCGAGCCGTTGGCTGAAGCGATGGCCGACTACACCGCTTTTGTTGCATCCTACAACGGGTTTGTCGAGAGCCGCGAGGGGATTCTCGACGATGTCGAAGCTGTGTTTCCCGGCGTGCGATCGACCGAGAGCGTTGTCGCCGACAGAGACCGGATCGTTGCAGCCATCGACGAGGTCGCCACCGAAATCGCCCAGCAGTGTTACCGCTACGAAGGAACTGACTACGGCATGTATACGAGAACCGTCGACGGCACGCGCTGGGAACTCAAATGGGAAGCAGGCCAGGTGTCGTACCTCCGAGTCGGCGGCGAGGGCGGTATCTATCTGCTCTCCCAGTACAGCCCACCGTCGGCAGCCGACGTACGGGCGCTCGCTGGCGATGTCGAGGGCTTTGTCGCGGCGTTCAACGACTGGGTCAATGAACTCGAAGTCGACCTTGCGACAGTATCGATTTCGAGTGAGAACTGACCAGTTGTTGGCGGGTAATCGGCAGTAGATAGTTCCTACCCATCTTAAAGCCCGACAGCCGGATTAGCCGACCAGCAGCCAGGCGACAGCCAGTCCCAGGCAACTAAGTATAANATTACCGACAGCATTAACGACCGCATATCCACGCAGACCGTCCTCCCAGAGCCGTACGGTCTGAACGCTGAACGACGAGTACGTTGTAAACGCACCACAAACACCGACACCGACGAACAGCATGGCCTCGCTGCCGACAGAACCGAACACAATCAGTCCCAGAACGAAGCTTCCAATGATGTTGACGACGAGCGTTGCGGNGGGAAACGTCGTTGGTCCGCGCCACCAGAGAACGGCGTTCGCCACCAGATACCGCAAGACGGCACCGATTGCGCCGCCGGTGCCGACGAGATACGCCGGCTCGCTGAATGCCATTAGCGGTCACCTCCGTAAACAAACCGCCGAGCAACGAGAACGGCTCCGAAGCCAGTCAGATAGCTCGCCGCAACGTAGCCTATTGCGACGGCCGGTTCGACAAGGATGATGTCAAGAACGAACGTGCTGTAGGTCGTAAACGACGACAGAAAGCCGGTGGCAAAAACGAGCCGGGTGTTGCTGGTAAGTATCGGCTCGCGCAACGAGTCATAGACGACCACTCCGAGCGCAAAGCTGCCCACGACGTTGACGATAAACGTCGACGGGAGGCCACCCACAAGGAGGTCAACGAAATGCCGGAGGTTTGTACCGGCGAAGCCACCGACGGCGATCAGTAGAATCGGTTCGAGCTGTTTGAGGAGTTGTCTAGAGTGCATGCATGGCGAAGACAGGAGCTATCAGCCCGGTCGGCGGTTGGGTCAGGCGAGCCCCATCGCCCGGTCGCACAGCGGCGACAGTCTGTCTGGGTGATATAGGGCCAACGGTCTAAGCGTTTGTATCCGAGCCTGCGCGATAGTCGACCCGTAGAAATCGGTAGTACACGCCTCTAAACCCGGAGACTCGCTCCGAGATGCTTATTTTCCCGCGCCACTAATCCGGAGTATACAGCGGGTTGGCATGACCAACCCACCCGTCGACTGGACGCCCAGCGACGGAAGCGACCGGTATCAAACCACAGTCTATCCATCCGTGATTCCACTTTACCACGATTTCAACGACGAGACGGTGTTGGTGTTCGGCGGTGGCAGCGTCGGCGCTCGGAAAGCCCACCGCTTTTGCCGCGAAGCCCGAGTTGTCGTCGTTTCGCCGGCGTTCGACAGCCGCTTTAGAGAGCCTGAGCTGGCAAGCATCGAGCGGGTTCGCGCGGCTCCCAGCCCTGAGGATGTCGGCGACTGGATCGGCCGGTTCGATCCAGCGCTGGTCGTCGCCGCAACCAACGACACCGAGGTTAATGCGGCGATCGACGAAGCCGCCAGCGAGAAAGGGATACTTCTGAACCGAGCCAACAGAGCCGGTAGCCGTGACGTCGACAGCGTTGTGGTGCCGGCGACCGTCCGGGATGGCTCCGTTTCGGTGGCGATTTCAACGGACGGAACTAGCCCCGTCTTATCACGGCATCTTCGCCAGCAACTCGAAGCCGAACTCGAAGGAGTCGGCGCGATGGCCGAACTCACGAGCAGGCTTCGAACCGAGCTCAAAACAACCGATAAAACAGCCACCGAGCGGCGGGCCGCACTCCGCGCCGTCGTCGAGTCGTCGACTGTTTGGAAGGCTTTACATACGGGTACCACAAACCCACGAAAAGAGGCAAAGCGCGTAATGGCAGCCGAACACGATGAGATGGGGGGTGGGCGATGATTAGGACTGGCGTTATCACGGGCATCAGTGTCTCACATACGAACGCAACCGTCGACGAGATCGAAGCCGCGAGCGCCGCAGATGTCGACTCAAGGGTCCACAAGCTGCTGGCACAACCAGGCGTCTCGGAGGCGTTCGCACTCCAGACCTGCAACCGTTCGGAGGCCTACGTTGTCACCGACCGTGCCGACCAGGGGCCTGCGGCGCTGGCAGACATTGCCCGCGACGTTCGAGAGGGCGCAGTCGACCATCTAGACCACGAATCAAGTCTCCGGCACCTCATGCGAGTCGCCGCCGGGCTCGATTCGCTTGTGCTCGGCGAAGACCAGATTATCGGGCAGTTCAAAACCGCATTCGAGACCTCACGGGCTGCCGACGGCATCGGGCCGTTGCTCGAAGATGCCGTTATGAAAGCCGTTCACGTCGGCGAGCGTGCCCGTACCGAAACCGCGATCAACGAAGGCGTTGTCTCGCTGGGATCGGCCGCAGTTAAACTCGCCGCCACAGAAATCGAACTGTCGGGGGCGACGGCACTTGTTATTGGTGCTGGCGAGATGGGCTCGCTGGCGGCCGAATCCCTTGCGTCGGCCGGCGTCGACCGAATTCTGGTTGCCAACCGGACGATTCCGCATGCTGCACATATCGCCGAGACGGTTGATGTCAAAGCGAGTGCGATCGGACTGGATGCCGCCCCGGCAGCAGCCAAGACGGCACGGGTTGTTATTTCGGCGACCGGCAGCCCCGAGTACGTTCTGGATACCGAAGGGCTCGAAAAGGCCGGCGAGACTGTTTGTATCGACCTAGCCCAGCCGCGTGATATCAATCCAGAGGCCGAAACGGTCGACGGGATTGCCGTCTACGATATCGACGCACTCGAATCGGTCACCGAATCAACCCACCGCAAACGCGAGGCGGCTGCCCGCGAGGTCGAAGCGATGATCGACGAGGAGTTCGACCGGCTCACTGCCCTGTTCAAACGCAAGCGCGCAGACGAGGCGATCAGCAGCATGTACGAGAGCGCCGAGCGAGTCAAAAACCGCGAGGTCGCGACCGCCTTCGCAAAACTCGATTCCTACGGCGAGTTGACTGACAAACAGCGCGAGGTGATCGAATCGCTGGCTGATGCACTTGTGGGCCAACTGCTGTCGGCTCCCACCAAAAGCCTGCGCGAGGCGGCGGCCGAAGACGACTGGACGACAATCCAGACTGCAATGCAGCTGTTCGACCCAGAGTTCGACGGCGAGCTCCCGTCGAACGTCGACCCACCCACACAGTCGGAACCGACCGATGTAAGCGAGGGACATCCCGAAGAGCTGATCGAGAAGGCTCCCCCGGACGTGCTCGAACAGCTTTCGAACGAGTGAGCAACACCAACTGTTATTGAGTCGGCGGTCTACTATCCTGTATGACACTTTCAGCTGAGGAAGTCGACGCACAGTTGCCGGCCGACTGGAGCCGCGAGGGCGACGAAATCGTCCGCACCTACGAGTTCGACGACTATCTAACGGGCGTCGAGTTCGTCCGCGATATCGCCGAAATCGCCGACGAAGAGTTTCATCACCCCGATATCAACATCGGCTTTCGATCCGTCGAGGTTCGGCTGACCAACCACGAAGCCGGCGGCATCACTAACATCGACCTCGATATGGCCGCCCAGTTTGACGACGAGTTTTGATGGAGGCAGCCTACGTCTTCCGAGTCGAATTCCGGCTTGATCCCGACGACCTCCGGGTCGACCCTGCGGAGTTCGAGACTGTCCTCCGCGTGCCCGCGTCCCCTCCCGGCGAGGAAGGGTGGCTGTTTTTCCAATACAACTGCTGGGGCGGGAATGCCAACAACGATGGCTCGCTCCGCGAGCGGTTCGAAAACGCGTTGGGCCTCCCGGTGAGTTCGGTCGACTTTCGAGAGCTCGAAACCGACCGTGCGTACCTGGAAGCACTGAAAAACGCGATAACAGCGGATCTAAGTCGGTTCAACGCCGAGTCAGCCGGCGAGGTGTTGCACAACCATCTCGGTAGTTCAGTGCACGTACGGGCTGGCGAGTAAGCCGGGTTTTGGCCCGATTGTGCTGCCGCAACGCACATATAGGGCGACTACGTAGGTTGGCTTCCGATGGTCACTGACGCCTATGATTTTTGGTTGTTTGATCTCGATGGGACGCTGATCGACACCGAGTGGGACTACACGCGCGATGTGTTCGACCGCGTTGGCGACCGGCTCGGTCGACCGTTTAGCGACCGTGAGGCCGAAATTATCTGGCACGGACTCGGCGGGCCGCGCGATCCCCAACTCAGAGCCTGGGGTGTCGACCCCGAAGCGTTTTGGGCCGTCTTCCACGACGAAGAACACCCACTGGCGCGTGCAGAATCGACGTACCTACACCCCGATGCAGTCGACTTTCTCAGTGAACTTGATGCGCCAGCGGGCGTTGTCACCCACTGTCAGCCCTTTCTAACAGGCCCCGTCTTGGAGCATCTCGATATCGCCGACTGGTTCGAGACAGTCGTTTGCTGTGGCGAGCAAGTCGGCTGGAAACCCGACCCCGCGCCGGTTGTTCACGCGATGGCCGAGATGGGCGTCACTAACGGCCAGCGCGGCGTGCTTGCCGGCGACGGCGAAAGCGATATCGGCGCGGCCTGGAACGCCGGCCTCGACGGCATTCATATCGAACGTCACGGGCCAGCCCACCGTGGCCGGTGTGTGTTGGGTGATTACCGCGTCGACTCGTTCGAACGATTGCTGTCGGATGTCGCAACCGACGGCGGAATCGAATCCACCGAATAAAAAAGATATTCAGTCAGCGATAGCCGGTTCGGCTGCCGAGACGTTCTCACCGTCGACGTCCATCGCAAGCGGATCGTCGGCAAGCGGATTAAGTGCGTCTCGACCCATCAGCGCCAGAATGGCGAAGCCGACCTTCGTGATGATGTCGAGATAGACGATTACCAGCATCTCAGTGCTCGGCAGCAAAAAGCCAAAGCCGACCGGCGCGAGCAGCCAGACGACGGGGTACATCGTCCAGAGCACAACCGTCACGTTCCGGAGTTTGCTGAAGACCATCGCCACGCGGTCGGTCTCGAAGTCGGCTTTGGCTGGGAGCTCGACCACGAGCAGATACGCCAAGGCGAGATACGCCGCGCTGCCGGCTCCGAACAGGGCCAACGAGAGCGCGCCCTCGGTGAAGATGGCAGCCACCCCAAACAGAATGAGCGCGACATCCAGCCCGATCAACAGCGCGTACAGCTGTTTGCCCGGCTTGCAGAGCAACGCCATATACAGAATCAAAAGCGGCGTCGTCAACAGCCAGTCGACGTATCGCGGTACATAAAAGTTTGCACCGTCGACCGGAACCGTCCCAATTCCGAGCGCGGTGAATGTATACGACACTGCCGCAATACTGGTGATTGCGGCCAGAATCCCGTAATAAAGCTTGTTTTCAGGGTCGTTCAGCAGATAGTAGACCGACGGGAGCGTACCAGCCGCAAGCACGAGCGCGCCGACGAGTGCCCACTGTTCGACTGCCAGTATCATTTATCAACACCGAACTCAAAGCCGCTGTCGTCATCGGCTTTGCCGCCGTCAGTTGCGGCTAGCGAACCACCCGCTGTGGGTGAGTTGTCGACAGTGATCGAGTTGCCGACCGAAGAGCCTCCGGATCGGCCACCGGTTGCGGTGTCGAACTGTTCGAGCAGCGATCGGAGCGTTTCGGCCTGTGTGCCGAGTTCAGCCGCCTCGCGTTCGACCGTCTGGAGGCTGTCGAGTTGCTGTTCGGTTGTCTCTGTGACGTTGTCGGCAGCCTTCGAGGTCTGTTCGCTGATCGTTGCGACCTCGTCGATCATCTCGACGACCGCACCTGCCGCACGAGCTTGGTCTTCAGTTGTCTGGTTGATCTCGGCCATCGAGGAGTCGATCTCCTCTACGTACTCGATGACGTTGTTGAGTTGGTCAATCGCACCCTCGACCGTTTCAACGCCTTGGCTGATCCGCTCTGTGGTTTCGTCCATTCCGTCGACAGCGTCGCCGGTTCGTTCTTGGACGCTCTGGATTTTGCCGTCAATCTCGCTGGCCGCGTTTTTGGTCTCTTCGGCGAGCGATTTGACCTCCTCAGCGACAACCGCGAAACCGGCACCCTCCTCGCCAGCGCGGGCGGCCTCAATCGAAGCGTTAAGCGCCAGCAAGTTGGTCTGTTCGGCAATTTCGCTGATCATATCCGCTATTTCGCCGATTTCGGTCATCTCCTCGTCGAGGGTTTCGATGTCCTCCATCGTTTCGTCGGTTGTCTCTTCGACAGCGGCCATCTGGTCGAGTGCGTCAGCCGCGGCGGCCTCGCCCTCGGTTCCGGCCTCAGTTGCGTGTTCGGTCGTGTTGGCGACCGTCTCGACGGTGGCGGCGACCTCTTCGGCACCAGACGAAAGACCATCCATCTCGTTGGCGACATCACGGAGGTTTTCGGTCTGGGTGTGTGCGCCATCTGAGATGTCTTCGACTGCCTCCGAGACGCCGCCGCTGGTGCGTTTGAGTTCCGCAGCGTGACTGTCGACGCCGCTTGCAGCGTTCCCGACTGTATCAGCGAACGTCGTCACCTCGCCGATGGTGCCTTCGAGTTCTTCGAGCATCTCGTTAAATGCGATACCGACCTGCTGCATGGCCTCGCTCTCGCTGGATGGGTCGACGCGCTGGGTGAGATCACCGTTGGCGACCTGTCGCATCGTGCGTTCGTAGCGTTCGGCCTGGGTTTCGATGCGTTTGGCACGGCGTTCCATCTCGTCGCGGGCCTGTTGGGCGTCGGCTTTAGACTCTTCGGCGTTCTGTGTGGCCTCTTCGGCGGCCGCGATCTCCCGGCGGAGCGACCGGCGCATCGCATCGAACGATCGATACAACTGGCCGATTTCGTCGCTTCGTGTGGTTTCGAGGTCAACATCCAACTCGCCGTCGGCCATCCGGTCGGCTTTCTGGGACAGATGCCGAAGCGAAATAATCGTCTGGCTGCCGATAGTGACGCCGATCAGGGCGAGACTGATCACCGTCAACAGAATCAATCCGAGAATACTCGAACCGATAACCCCGCTTTCGGCACCCAACGTGCCTGCGGCCTCCAAGTACACGAATAACCCGGCTCCAACAACGATTCCGACGACTCCCAGCAACGAAAGCGTCAGTTTCGCCCCATAACTGCCGCGTATGACTGACGACTGTGCGTCCGTACTCATAGTGATGCCAACTAGTAAGAAATACAGTATTATAAAACCACAACACGCAGTTATCAGTACTGAAAAGCCGCCTCGCGGCGGTTTACAGTCCGGTTGGGTGAGCGTGATAGCTTGTCGACAGCCCCCACGAGTCGGCCAGTTTCTGGAGGCTCTGGACGCCGAACGTCTCGGAGGCGTAGTGGCCCGCAAGCAGTACGTTGATTTCGGCTTCGCGGGCGTTGTGGTAGACCTGTTGTTTGCCCTCACCGGTAATAAGCAGATCAGCGTCGGCCGCAATGGCTTCGTCAAGCCAGTCGACACCGCTGCCGGTGACGATTGCCACGCGTTCGATGTCGCTGGGACCGAACTCCAACAGCTGCACTCCTTTTCGGCCGTTTTCAAGAGCGGGTGTGAGCCTATCGACGACGGTCTCGACCGACTGCGGGCTGGCGAAGCTTCCCTGCCGGCCGATCGTAACCGGTCCCATCGAGCCGAACGGCGCGGTCGACTCCAGACCGAGTACCTCAGCAATGCCGGCGGCGTTGCCGAGTTCGGGATGGCCATCGAGCGGGAGATGCGAAACGTAGAGGGCGATATCGTTGCCAATCAGCGCGGCGATTCGGTTGTACTGCCGGTTGGTGATGCGCTCAATGCCACCCCACGAGAGACCGTGGTGGGTTACAAGCAGGTCCGCGCCCGCCTCTGTAGCATCTTCAATGGTTGCTTCGGCAGCGTCGACCGCAAAGGCGACGTGTTCGATGTCGGCTTCGGGTGGGCCGACCTGCAGGCCGTTTGCGCTAGCGTCGACGTCGCTGTAGCCGGCAGTCGAAAGTGTCTCGTCTAATCGGTCGGTGATCGTCGAGAGTTGCATACCGAACGGTAGCAAGCAAGCGGCTTGTAAGCGACGAAGTCGAAAAACAGCGTTACTCGATGGCGACGGCGTTGACCTGCCCAGTCTGGCCGGGTCGGGAGGTCACGCGGGCTTTGCCCTCGCTGGTTTCGATAATCGCGCCCTTCGTGAGGATGTTTCGGCGGGCGTAGTTGACGTTCGAGGGATTCTCGACGACGTTTTCGATCTCGACTTCAGTTGTCTCGCCGTCTTTCGAAAGCTGGGCAACGTTCGTCGACAGCGCGCGGAGTTTCTCGTCGTTCCCACGAGAGTCGATGTACTGCAGGCGTGTCTCGCCGACGGTGGTTTCGGCTGGCTCGCGGCCCAGCTGGTGGCGTTTCTTTTTGTTGAAGTGTTTGAGTCGACCGCCGGTTCGCTTTCGCGTCGAGCGTCCCTGATCTTTCATACTCCGAGTTCAGCACCAGCAGCTACTTGAATCGCTCGAAACGCCGCTCCGGGCGTCTTTTTACTGCCCGGTGGCCTTCTGGACGTATGCCAACACCAGTCATTGCTGCCGCCCGACGGACTCCTCAGGGAGTCCAAAATGGCGTCTTTGCGGCTGTGCGTAGCGAGGATCTCTCCGTAGCTGTCGTTGACCGGATTCTGGCTGAGACGGGGCTCACAAGCGACCATGTCGATGATCTGTTGTGGGGCTGTGCCCAACAGCGAACCGAACAGGACAACAACCTCGCTCGGGTGATCGCCCTTCTTTCGGATCTCGGCGAGAGCGTCCCGGCCGCAACGATCAACCGCTGGTGTGCCTCCTCGATGCAGGCGATTATGTCGGCAGCCGACGCGGTCGCGGCGGGCAACCGCGACTGTGTGCTCGCCGGCGGCGTCGAGAACATGT
>SL_5KL_010_SEDDRAFT_10002117_pt1 | contig 11363 bp, 6 predicted proteins | sample SodLakKL_010_SED_FD_9118 | JGI IMG/M metagenome (IMG submission 9118)
GGATTAACAGGGCACTTCAATTGCATAATACTTCACCCATTTCTTACAATCCTGCTTTTACTGAGCTCTCTATGGCAGGGTTGAAGCCTGGAAAAGAAATGAATAAAAAAGATCAAGTAAGTGCTAATTATCCTTTGGTTACAATAATTGTTCCTGCGTACAATGCAGAACCAAATATTAGCAATGCGATCGAATCTATCCTTGTCCAAACATGGTCTAATCTTGAAGTGTTAGTGGTGGATGATTGTAGTAATGACAATACTGTTGCTGTTGTGGAAAGATATGCTAACAAAGATACCAGGGTTAAATTAATCAAGGCGGAAGAAAACATGGGTCCATACGTGGCCAGAAACCTGGCATTAAAAAATGCCAGGGGTGAATTTATTACAACCCATGATACAGATGACTGGTCGCACCCGGAAAAAATAGAGACACAGGTCAGGCACTTACTGGATAACCCTTCCGTAATGGGCAACACTTCCCAGATGGTTCGGACTCATCCTAACCTTAAATTTTATCGGGGCAATAACCCTGGCAACCTGGTGTTTAAGTTTATATCTTCATTCATGTTTCGTCGTAGCCCTGTGATGGATAAAATAGGATTTTGGGATTGCGTGCGTTTTGGTGCTGATAACGAATTTATTAGGCGTATTAGAAAAGTTTTTGGTGAAAATGCTGTAATAGATTTATCCACTGGGCCTTTATCTTTTTACCGTAAAAGTGAAGATACTCTTACAGGTGGTAATGCGTTTGGACACCCTGGTTTTTATATGGGTGCACGAAAAGAATATTTTGAGGCTCAAACGTACTACCACGAAAAGGCCACTAATCTCAATTACAATTTTCCCCAACAATCCAGACCGTTTCCTGTTCCGGAGCCTATGTGGCCCAGGCGAGAAGTAAAAGAAGGTGGCCAAAGATATTTTGACGTTATTATTGTTTCTGATTTCAGGATGTATGGAGGCTCGGTTAACTCTTGTGTTGAGGAGATTAAGGCACAAAAAAAGATGGGCTTGCGCACCGGTTTGCTTCAAATGTGTTGGTACAATATTGAACCCCAGAGGGAAATTCTCCCGAACGTAAGAGATCTTGTTGATGGTGAAGAAGTGCAAATTATAGTTTATGGGGAAAAAGTTTCTTGCGGTTTATTAATACTCCGCTATCCACCAATTTTACAAGAAAAACAGAGATTTTTACCAGATGTGGAAGCAAACGAAGTTAAGGTTATAGTAAATCAACCACCTATGAGTGATTATGGGCCCAACGGGGTTTTTCGTTATGAAATTGAGCGCTGTCAGCAAAATATTCAAGAATATTTTAATCAACCAGGCATATGGCATCCTATAGGCCCCCGGGTGAGAGAAGCTTTACATCAACACCATTCAGGAGAACTAAAATATATACATTTATCTGAAGATGACTGGACTAATATAATAGATGTTAATGAATGGAAACGCAATTCAAAGCTTAAGTGCAACAATAAAATACGCATAGGTAGACATTCTCGAGATCATAAAGTAAAATGGCCTGAAGATCCAAGAAAGCTGTTAATGGTATATCCAGATTCTGAAAATTATGAAATCCATGTGCTGGGAGGGGCAAAAATACCGGAAAAAATTTTAGGTTACCTGCCGAGCAATTGGTATGTTAAAGAATTTGGAGAGTTGCATCCAAGGGAATTTTTACATAAGCTGGATGTATGGGTTTACTTTACTAATGACGACTGGGTGGAATCTTTTGGTCGGGTAATAATTGAAGCTTTGGCTGTAGGCGTGCCAGTAATTTTGCCCCCTTATTACCAGGATTTATTTAAAGAAGCTGCAATTTATGCGGAACCTTCTGATGTTAAAGAAAAGATAGATGGATTAATGGATGATAACTATTATTATGAGAGACAAGTGGAAAAAGCCTTACAATTTGTTGAGACACACTTTGGCTATACCAGTCATGCTGAAAGATTAGGAGCTATACTAGGGAAAACTTATAAAAGCAATGAGCAATCGAAATATTTAGAATGCCAGTAATAAGGTAGTAAATACGAATTGTTTAACTGGTTGATTTAAGATTCAGAGGAACCTGAAAAAGAACGGGGAAAACGAAAGGCTAGATAAAGTATTGAAAAAAATGAAGAATAAATATAAAAAGAAAAAAAATGAGCGCGATATAGCTGATCAAAGTTATAGTAGAATTATAAAAAGCCGCATCTGGGGTTATACTTTGCCTTTAAGAAAGTTAATAGCTTTCCCTAAAAACCTTAAAATAGCAAATACTAACAAAGCTAAAATGCATATTAATTTAGCTGAACAGGCAATGAAAGCAAGAAAGTGGGAGAAAGCAACTTTTCATTGGCAAAAGGTTGTTGAGCTTAACAATCCGAAATATAAAACGGCAGATATTTATAGAAAAACCGGCATATGCTATACAGCTTTAAAAAAGTTTGATTTAAGTATTATCAATTTTAAAAAATATATTGAGTTAAATACAGGGTTACAATTAGATAAAATAATTAGTGAATTAGAGGGGGATATTGAACCAAAAACTGGTAATCTAAAGTCAAAATACAAATATGTTGGTGGTAGGGGCAATTATGGGTTTATAGAACATGAAACTTATGAGTCAAATTATAACAATAAATATTTAACCAAGATAACAAGCCAGAAAAGTATTAATTCGCAAAAAGAAAGCATATTTTATAGTGTTATATGCGAACAATATCCAGAACTGAAAAGTATAACCCCGCATTTAGTTAATATTAAAACCATGAAAGAAGGGAATTTAAAGTTTCTCACTTTGGAAAAAGTAAAAGGGAAACGACCTGAGGTCGAACAAGATCTAAAATATATTGTTGACCTGCAAAGAATTATTTCATCTGTAAAATTTAAAAACATGCAACATTTAGCAAGTCAATTTGAGTCAAAAAAATATTTCTGCTTAAATGATTTAAGTATACCTGCCCCAAAACGGCTTGAAGCTACTTTTGCTAATATCTCGAAGGGTTCTACAAATGAAGCAATTTTTAAATGGATTTATAGTGAAGTTTATGCATTGGGAGAAAAAAATATCATTCATTTAATTAATAAGCTGAAATATTTAATATATAATGCAAAGATGTATGAAAAATTAGATTCAGTGCAAAATTTTGCATTACAACATGGTGATTTTAGTAAATATAATATATTAATAGATAAAAAAACAAGTAATGTCAACGTTATTGACTGGCGGTCATATTTTATAGGGCCGGTAGGCTTTGATATAGCATATTTTTTTAGAAAAGAGATGCTTACTTTTGATAGTATTGACAAGATTTTTTTATCAAACCCCAGGTATTCTGACTTATTAACGCTAATTGAAAAAATATTTTTTGTATATACACTTATCATATTACTATTTTTAAACATTACTGGTATAAAATTCAACAATGAATATTATTATTCTTATCTCAAGCAAGCCACCGATCGTTTAGAAATACTAGTGACAGAATTAAATTATTGCGGAGGTAGGTGATTAAAATAAATTCCCAAATTGAATATTTTTAACTCACCTTCCGCACCCTGAGAACTATGATTTTTGAATTAATGTTACCATAAAGAAAGACTTCTCATCTTTAACGCAAAGTATAAAACAACATAACAGAAAATATTATCATAAATTACGTATGTTGCCATTCTTTGCCTTGTACTATTTTTGCTTCTGTTGTATGATCTTTAAAAGAGCACCTACGGATGGGCAGCAGGAGCGAAACCATGAAGTGCTACGACGTCAAAGAGGTCGGCTCCGGTCCGGTTTTCACTGCCATCTGCCGGCAGCTTAAAATCAGGCATACTGCCAACCAGGTCCTGCCCTGGGACGCCAAACAGTGCCTTTTGGACCCGGGCACCAATCTGGTAGCCCTGATAAACAACATTTCGACCATCAGGGACCCGTTTTTAAGCAGAAGAAGAGCAAGAATGATTGAGCCGGAGGTAATGGTAGATGATCAAGTTGATAATAAACAGCGTAAGAAAACTAGGGCGCATCTTGTTTACAGTAGACCAGAAGCGTCGCATCCTATATTTTTCAAAACGTTTGAATTTGGTTAAAAGCAAAAAAGAAAAGCATCAAAGTAGTATTAAGCAGTTAAAAAGCCATTTACTTGAGCATGGACTTACTGAAAAACCCCTGGCCGAGTTAAGTTATATGTTGAAAGAAAAAAATGATCCTTACTTGAAATGGTTGGCGGCATGGGAGCTGGCCAGGTGGTATGCCAATATGCGAAATAAAGAAGGGGCTTTCCGCTGCCTTGAATATTTGGACATGGTGTTGGATTACTCGCAGTCTGAGGAAGATCAAAGGCAAACGGCAATTATGCGGGCTGAATGCTACGAGTTGCTAGGTGAGGTCGAAAGGGCAAAGCAGGTGATTAATAAAGCGCTTGCCTCGATTTCTCACCCCGATCTTTTCCTGGCGGCGTCTAACCTGGAAGATAATTTACCTGAACGGATTCGCTGGATCAATAGAGCCATGCAGATAAGCGGTATTGAAGCTGTATCGCTTGACAATTCTCCTGAGCTTTCTCCTTATGACCGTCTTTCCACCGGTTTTCTGAGAGAGAAAAATAGAAATACTAAAAAGAATTACCCTATGGTTACGGTGATCATTCCTACTTATAATTCCTCTGGTGTATTGCCGACAGCGTTGAATTCCATCCTCGGCCAGACCTGGACCAACCTGGAGGTTTTGGTGGTGGATGATTGCAGTGCTGATAATACTAAAACGGTAGTCAAAAAATATATCGAAGAGGATCCGCGGGTTAAGTTGTTATCTACACCTGTCAACAGTGGACCCTACGTAGCAAGAAATATAGCTCTTGGGCAAGCTTCTGGAGATCTGGTAACGACTAACGATGCTGATGACTGGTCTCATCCCCAAAAACTTGAAATTCAGGTTAAGCATTTGTTAGACAACTCTGAGATTATAGCCAACTTGTCGCAGCAGGTACGCGCTACCTCGAAGCTGAAATTTTACCGACGGGGCAGATACGGCAACTTAATTAGTTATAACACGTCATCTCTAATGTTTTGGCGTGGCCCAGTTATGGAAAAGCTTGGCTACTGGGATAGTGTTCGTTTTGGATCTGACAATGAATACCTCAGGCGAATAAGAAAGGTTTTTGGTGATGAAAGTTTGGCATTATTACAAAATGCCCCCCTTTCTTTTCAAAGGCAATCTGAGGACTCTCTTACCGGAAGTGGCAATTTTGGATACCACGGCCATTATATGGGAGCCCGCAAGGAGTATTTAGAAAGTCAGGAACATTTTCACCATACAGCAGATAGTTTTTACTATCCATTTCCTCAAAAAATGCGACCCTTTCCAGTGCCTGAGCCAATGTGGCCGGAGCGGGAGAAAAAGCCTGGAGGTTATCGCCGGTTCGATACTGTTCTGGTTTCCGATTTTCGATTTGAAGCAGATGAATTAGAAGCAAACATTAGGGAAATAGAGAGGTTTAAAGATATGGGTTTGCGGGTAGGCCTGGTGCAGATGTACCGGTATGACTATAAAGCAGTAAAAAAAGTAAGTCCGAGTGTTCGAGGATTGATCGACGGTGATAAAGTGCAAATACTGGTCTACGGTGAAAAAATAGAATGTGATCATTTAATTGTCCTCCACCCTCCGGTTTTAGAAGATGAGCATCGTTATCTTCCGGAATTAAAAACCGGAGCTGTAAGCATAGTGCTTGACCGTGATCCGATCAGAGACGGTGAAGAACTGAGTGGCTACAATATCAAGCAGATCAGCCAGGTGGTTGAAAAATATTTTGGTTGCTTCGGTGTGTGGTATCCTTCTGATCAAGCGATGCGAAAAGCACTGATTAATTTGGAAGAGGGTCAATCAGGAAAAATCCTTATAGCCGATAAGAATTGGCCTGAAAGCGCAGGGGGTCAGATTGGTTTAGCTTGATAACGAGAAAATTGGTGATATTTTGCCGGATGAAAAAAGAAATCACGTTGTTGGACAAAAAAAAGAATACTGGAAAAGAAGGCAGGATTTAATATATTACCAGTATGTCCAGGCGCTGGTTAGTTACCTGGCCGCGAATGCGGAAAGTATTATCGATATTGGCTCGTCCGATACACCGCTTTTGGAAACTCTTGACTGGATTCCCCGGCGTTTTGCTTTTGATAAAAGGCGGCCCTACCATTCTGAAAATGTAACCGGGATCAAGGGAGATTTTTTTAAATATGAGCCTGAAGAGAAGTATGATTTTGCGCTATGTTTGCAGGTGTTAGAGCATGTGGAAGATGCCAGGACATTTGCCCGCAAGTTATTTGAAATTGCCAATCACGTTGTTATTTCAGTGCCTTATAAATGGCCTGCTGATTCAAGCCGGTATCATATTCATGACCCGGTAGACTTAGAGAAGCTGAAGGTTTGGACCGGGCGAGAACCAGGTTACTTTATAATTATTAGTGAGCCTCGTAGTAAAAGGACCAGGTTGATTTGTTATTATCATCCTGAAGGTAAAAAGGTGGATTTGGATTATGTCTTTGCCCGGTTGAGTCCCGCAGATAAAAAGACTGAACCTTCCAGGATTAGACGGATTAAGAAAATAATCCGTTCCCGGCTATGGGGAAAAGCTTATAAATTGACAAAACGAACCTTAAGTTTTGGAAGGTCACTTTGGATCTGGGGTAGGGATTTGCTCAAGGAACCTCGCCAGTTGGTCATCCCCTGGATTAGAAAAGAACGTAGCTATATCCGGCGGGCCCGAAAAGCAGTGCAGCATAATGATTGGATGGAAGCGGTTAATAACTGGCATAAGGCACTTATGTGCAGGCCTGCAGGTGAGAAGAGCAGTGGTTATATTCACCGGGAACTTGCCAGGGCTTATATGAGGTTGAAAGAGCCGGAGCAGGTTGAAGAGCACATGAAAACTTACCTGGAGCTTAGCCTTGGTTTGCAGTTAGAAGAAGTAATGCAGGGAATTAGAAATAAGCTTTATCCTGAGATGGGGTCGGTAGATTCTATGTATAAGTATCTGGGCGGCAGGGGTAATTACGGTTTTATCGAACACTGGTCAGTTGGAAGCGCTGCCGCCGAAGACAATAGAGGTTATCTGACCAAGATTGCCCGGGCCGGTTCGACTGGCGTCCAAAAGGAAAAGCATTTCTACCTGCAGATCTGTGAGCGTTTCCCGGTTTTAAAAGAGCTCACCACGCCGCTTGTCGATATTACAGAAATAAAGGCTGAAGATCTCACTTTTTTAACCCTGCGGAAAATCGAGGGGATAGTTCCTAAAAGCAAAGAATACCTGGGCGGCATTACCAGGGCCCAAGAAATATTGGCTGCAATCAAATATGCTGAACTTAAAGAATATCTAGGTGAGGATGATTTAAATCCGGGTTTCTTGTTGGATCAGTTAATGGTGCCGGTAGGTAAGCGGACCAGGTATACTTTTGCTTCGATTCATCAGCACATTACCAACCAAAAAGTGATTAACTGGCTTTACCGGAAAGCAGCATTACAAGAGGTTCCAGGGGAATTGGAGGCTTTAATCGGGCGGCTCAAAAACTTGATCCTGGACCGGCAGCTTTATACAAGGCTTGATCCCGAGGTAAATTACTGCCTGGCCCACGGCGATTTCGGGAGATATAATTTGCTGGCAGATTCTGCTGGCAGGGTTTATGTCCTCGACTGGAGCAGTTACCTGGCTGCTCCCCGCGGGTATGACATGGCTTACTATTTTCGTAAAATAAAATGGAAGTGGCGCAAGATTGAAAAAGAATTTTTAGCATGTCCGGAAAGGAGCGGTTACCTTACACCGCTTGAAATAATATTTTTCATTTACACCCTGATAGTGCTTCGTTTTGTCGATGATGTTACAGATACCGCTTTCAAAGAGGATTACTGTAAATTCCTGGAGCCAGCGGTCGATTACCTGGAAAGGCTGGCTGCAGAGCAGTTTCAATAAGGTTATTGGCCCACTGGTTGTTTGCTCAGCCTTTTTAGGTGCCGGGTATTTCCTCCACCCTTCCAGAAACTCCCTAAAAGGGCACGCCCCCAGAGCCGCAGCGATCTGCTTTTTCCACGGCTGGATTACCGCCCAAAAAAGATCTCATGCCGGGGCAAAGCAGCCTCCTGCCGCTTAAGGCCGCTTACCCTGGCTAACGCACTCTGGATTTTTTTGACCGGGCGCTTCTTGTCAGGGAAAGGTTAGGGGTTGATGAAGTTAAAGCGGCACTGTTTTCAAGTTTAATAGAATTCGCATCTTAATGTATGAAAAAATGCAACCTTATGACATCTACCCAAAATCATCTTTATATGATATAATTTCATTTACTCCAAGAGAACATGACTTCATGAGGATTACCGTCAATTAGCAAAGCAGGAAGGTAATTAAAAGTCAGTGCAAGCAGAAACTATTTCCAGCGTGTGTTTGTTATTTTTGTAACAATTTGCAGGATGAAAATCAATCCTTATAACAAATCCAATAATGGGAAGGTTGTAATTTATCGGTATAAATCGTAAACTGGTGACAAATACAAGGCTTGATATTTACTCCCTGGGACGCTTCCAGGTTTTCCAGAGAGATGAGAAGTTATCCCCGGATCATGGGCGTTCGAAGAAAATATGGGAACTTCTAATGTATTTTTTAACCCATAACGGTAACATCGCACCTACCGAGGAAATCGCTGAAGCTCTACAAACCGGCGAAGATTACGCTAATCCCAACGGTGCTGTAAAAAACCTGGTCCACCGCCTGCGTAAAAAAATCGGAGACTCAAAGTCACCCGAATCAAACTCTCTGGTAATCCAAAGCCAGGGTTGCTACGGTTGGAATCCAAACTGCAACTACTGGTTTGATGCCGAGGCTTTTGATTATCTTTGCAGGGAAGCACGTGCCTCAGCACCTATCGATTCGAACCTGGCCTGTGATCAATACAGCCAGGCTTTATCATTTTACAAGGGCGAATACTTGCCCGGGTGCCCCTATACAGAATGGGTTTACCCGGCGCGCCAGTACTACCGGAACCTATTTGTGAACAGTATGTCCGAGGCACTGAACCTTCTTAAAACCATGGGCGATTACAAGCAGATGATTGAGCTATGTGAAAGTCATCTTTACAGGGAGCGTTTCGAAGAAGAGTTGCATTTACTTTACCTGGAAGCGCTTTTACAGCAAGGAAAAGTTTCGCAGGCCCGCTCTCATTATGAGTTTATTTCTGATCTCTTTTACAAAGAGCTTGGAGTAAAACCTACTCCGGAAATGAAACGCTTTTACCGGCAGATTAAGGAACGTAGTGAAAATCCCGGAAAGCATTTCCTCAATTTAAGGGAACTGCTCCAGGAAGCTGAAAATGCTCAAGGCGCTTTTTACTGCGAGGTTGACTACTTTAAGCACCTGTGCAAGGTGGAAAGGCGCCGGGTCGGAAGAGAGAATCGCCCCGTGCATGTCGGGCTGTTGAGCATTGAAGCGAAAGATGAACTTGCACCAGACCGGGAGTTACTAGCAGCTACGATGCCTGAAGTTTGCAGTATTTTAGAAAGCTCCTTGCGCAAGGGCGATGTCTTTACCCGGTGGAGCGATTACCAGTATGCTGTGTTACTACCAGGTACTACCCAGGAGCAGGCGGAAATGGTTTTCGAACGGGCCAATAAAAGGATCAGGGAACAACACCTGCCTGCTGAACTAAACCTTAAAAGTTATATTTACCCGGTAACACCCTTAGAACCCCTTTAATCTTTTAATCTACCCTTCTTGTTATTCAACCTGCCGCGTTAGCCTTTCTGACGTGGTTTATTTTTGTCCATCCGCTTATTAAAAATACTCTCCTAATTTTATTGAGACCGTTATGTGACTGTCTTGAAACCGTTATCTACTTGTCATGATCTACAGTTGATATAACTAGAAGCGTCGGAGTGCAGCTGATGATTACTAAAAGAAAGCGCAGGCAGATTAAAAAAGCACGGCCAGGGGAGTTTATGGTCACCATTTTCTCCTGGCACGAGACTTGTGTATCCGGCCGGATCAAGCATGTTGCCACCGGTGAGTCCTGTGCTTTCGGTAGTTTATTGGAGATGCTTGCTTTGATTGAGGAACGCCTGGATGATATGAACCTTGTCCAGCCGGCCATGGAGATCCGTTCCTGGGAAGAACCCTTTACCGGCCAGGAAGTGGAGGTGATGAATAGCGTTGTGACTGGCAAACCGAGCGGTGCCAACCTGGAGTATTTAAACGAGAAACCTGAATTTATCCTCAGGGTAATAATGCGTCAAAATGCCAGCTGGCAGGGTGAACTGCGCTGGCTTAACAGCGGCAAAACTGTTTATTTCCGGAGCCTTCTTGAGCTGATCGTGCTAATACAGGAGGCCATGGTGATAAGCGGGCAGCCGGAAGCTGATTATAGTTTTCGTTCCTGGCAGGAGGACAGCATCGAAGAAGCTTCCCGCTGAAGCTCTTCTGCTGCTACAAGTATTTGATAGGGGGGGCTGTCTATCAACGAACTGTTTAAGATTTTTGTCTTATGGCTTTTAGTTGTGTTCATTAATAACAAATTATACCAAGGGGGATAATAATGTTTGGAAAGGTAAAAGAATACAAGCTTTTATCAGTTATGATTGGCTTAGTCATGGTAGTTTCCTTATTTGCCGGGGCAGCCATGGCAGGAGAAGAAAATGATATTGAATTCAAACAAATTACCCGTCTGGCAGGAGAAAACCGCTATGCTACAGCGGTAGAGATTGCGGAATATGCCTATGACGGGCAAGAAGTTGAAACGGTAATCCTCGCCCGGGGAGATGAACTTTACGACGCCCTGGCCGGAAGCGTCCTGGCAGAAGCAATCGGTGCGCCGATCTTGCTCACTGACAGTGAGGAACTTCGCGAGGAAACAAGCCAGGCTATTGAAGATTTTGGAGCGACCAAAGCAATCATCCTTGGCGGGGAAGCTGCAGTATCCACAGCAGCAAAAGATGCCTTGACAAGTGATGATCTCAACCTGGAAGTTGAGCGGATTTACGGTAAAAACCGTTATGAAACTGCAGCCAAGATTGCTGAAAGGGTAGCAGAAGAATTAGGCGAACAGTTTCCAGAAGAAGCTTTTATAGTCTCCGGAAATGCCCCTCCTGATGCTCTGACTATCGGTTCGAACGCTGCTGAAAACGGTATGCCCATTCTGCTCGTGCAGGAAGATGAGGTTCCGGAGGCCACCCAAAAAATAATTGATGGCTTAGGAATCAACGAACTAACCATCATTGGCGGCAATGCAGTGGTCACTGATGGAGTGCAAAATGAATTGGATGCAGAGCGTATTTACGGGGCCAACCGCTTCAAAACCAGCGCCGAAGTAGCAGAAGCCTATTACAGCGCCCCGGATAATATC
>SL_5KL_010_SEDDRAFT_10002119_pt1 | contig 11356 bp, 8 predicted proteins | sample SodLakKL_010_SED_FD_9118 | JGI IMG/M metagenome (IMG submission 9118)
GCTTCTTCAGCCGCCACAGTGGAAGCAACCATCCATGCGAGGATAAAAAACAAAAGAATCAACCTGTGCATCATAGATGTAAACGACGATTAAACTGGATTGTGAACTATTTTGCCAATGGTTCTGCCTTCGCTTGGGTGAAGGCGCTGACGAGTGGATTCAGCACCAGCGAGGTGATCATGCCGATGGTACCAGCCTGCGGGGAGGGTATGCCTGCCCCGTAGAGTACCAGGCATACCAGCAGTCCGCCCGTACCGGAGGCAATGGCACCTGCACGGGTCATCTTTTTGCTGTACAGACCCCAGATAAAGGGGCCGAGAAAGAACGAGCCCAGTGCGCCCCAGGAGATGCCCAGGATCATCACGATGCTGTCGATGTTCATGTAGGCCAGGACCACCGAAAGGACAATGAACAGGGCGCTCATCAGGCGCATCATCAGGGTCATGGTCTTGTCCTTGATGCCCGTATTGATGAATCCCTGGAAGAAGTCCTTGACGAAGGTGGAGCTCGATACCAGCACGAGGGCAGCCAGGGTGGACATGGATGCGGACAATATCAGCAGCAGGATGATCACACTCAGGGATGCCGGCACCACGTTGGTCAGGAGTTCCGGCATCAGGATGTCAAATAGGGGACGTCCCTGCAGGTCAAAGGCAGCGGGTGCCGATTCCGGGGTCAGGAATATCCTGGACGTAGACCCGATAAAATAGGCCACGCCACCAATCAGGATGGCAAAAAAGGTGGATGCGATCATGCCGCGCTTGATGGTGGCTTTATCCTTGATGGCATAAAACTTTTGCATCAGCTGCGGCATGGCAAAAGGCGCCATGCTGGTAAGCAGTACCATGGAAAGCAAGGGCCACCATCCAGGCGGACCTACTGCCCGGGTCAGACCGGGATCAATGTCCCGCAAGACAAAAGTGATCTGGGGAAGTCCGCCTCCCTCACTCACCGTGCTGAAAAACAACACGATCACACTTACGGCCATGATGATCCCAAAGATCATGTCGATCAGGGCCATCGACTTGTAACCGCCAAGTACCATATACAGCGCGGTAAAGAAACCCATGAAGGCCAGGGCGTGCCAGTATTCGATATTGAAATTGGAGGTAAACAGGTAGGACAGTCCCATGAACACTGCGGCCGTATATGGGATCATGAACACAAAGATCACCAGGCTGGCCAGCAACTTGAGCTCAGGAGCGCGATAGCGTTTCAGCAAAAAATCGGGCATGGTATAGGCCCCATACTCGGTGGCTGCATCTTTCAGGCGCATGCCAACCACCCACCAAACGACCAACACCCCGAGGAGGGCATTGACAAGGGCGATCCAGAGTCCTGAAAAGCCAAAATTCCAACCGACATTGCCGGCAAACCCAATGAAAAGTACCGCACTGAAATAAGCCGTTCCATAAGAAAAAGCGGTCATCCAGGGACCCACATTGCCTCCGCCGAGATAAAAGTCATTAAACGTTTTTGTGCCTTTAAAACCACGTATGCCCACCCATATGATCATCAGGACATACAATCCCAGTACAATAATTCTTATTGCCTCCATGAAAAAACCTTAAGAAGATGAATGATGTATTGATTTACGCTTTGACAATGCGGATTCTTGCATCTACTGCCACTACATATTTTTCGTTGCCCAGCAGGGGGTTGAGATCCATTTCAAAGATCTCGGGGGCCGCCTCGATCAGGGAAGAAAGCCTGACCAGGACTTCTGCAAACGCATCAATGTCAATGCCCTCTTTGCCGCGAACCCCCTCCAGGATGTCGTAGCTTTTCAGGCTGTCGATCATATCAAGCGCCTCTTCAATATTGATGGGATATAAACGGGTAGCCACATCCTTCATCACCTCGATGAAGATACCCCCCATTCCACACAAGATCATATGTCCGAACTTGTCTTCTTTTTTCACGCCAGCAAATAACTCAATACCATCCAGCATCGGCTGCAACAAAACGCCTGTGGAGTCCAGGATTTGCATCATGCGTTTAAATTCACTGACCACGGTCTGTTGGTCATTTACGTTCAGCACCACGCCACCCACGTCAGACTTGTGCACCGGTCCTACCACTTTCATGGCCAGGGGGTAACCCATTCGCTCTGCAGCTTTTACCGCGGCCTCTTCGCTCTCCACAACGGTCTCGGTGACCCGGGAAATGCCGGCTGCATCCAATACGGTCTGTACTTGTCTGGGTGTCAGGTAGCCATCTTCCGCTGCATCAATGACCCGGCGGATCCTGGCCCGGTCCACCTTGGGCATCACGATGTCTTCGCGCGAAGGCGGGGGCGTATGATACACCCGGCTGAGTGCCTGTCCGAGGACCACCTCATCCGGGAAGTTCACGTGCCCCTTCTCCAGGAAAGCGTCAACCTCCTCTTTGGCCGTCAGTATGCTGGGCAATACGGGGTAGATGGGCTTTTTGCAGGTGCGCATTTTTTGATCCAGCACATCGTATACGTCAAATACCGGGAACAAGCCGGGGGTACCAAAAATGACCACGATGCCATCGATGTTATCAAAGTGCTGGTCGGCATAATCCAGGATGGTACCCAGTTGTTCAGCGGTGCCGGTCGCCAGAAAGTCAATCGGGTTGGCCACGGAAGAGCCGGGAAAGAGTTCTTCGAGCAGATCACTCGCCTTAGGCGATTCGATGGCCGGTACGTCCAGTCCTCCCTCGCTCAGCGCATCGGTAAGCATCACAGCGGGTCCACCCGCATGGGTGATTACAGCGAGGTTTTCCCCTTTAAGCTTGGGATAAGAAAATACCGAAGCTACTGCGATCAGGTCTTCGCGACCGTAACAACGCACAATGCCAGCCTTGCGGAAAAGCGCATCCACGGCCACATCGGGACTGGCAAGTGCACCCGTATGCGAGGAAGCTGCGCGGCTACCTGCCTCAGAACTGCCTGCCTTGACAGCCGCAATGCGACATCCTTTGCGGATGAGCGATGCGGCGTGCGTAAGCAGCATCTGCGGCTTTTTGATGTCTTCGATATACAACAGTTTGATGCGCGAACTGCGCTCAGGGTCAAAAGATTCGTCCCAGTACTTCACCACCTCTTCCACGCCCATCTGGGCACTGTTTCCTACAGAAAACACATTCGCAAAACTCAGCCCCTTGGGAATGCCGGCCTCCATGATAAAGCAGGCCGTTGCACCCGAGCCGGAAACAAAATCACAGCCCTTGTTGTCAAGCTTTGGAATGGGGTAGGTAAACACGCTGTGATGATTGGGTGTCAGCACGCCCACACAGTTGGGACCAATCAGCGCACCATCCACCTCGTCCACTATGTCGACCAACTGCTTCTCCAGCTCGGCACCACCCCCACTTTCTTCACTGAAGCCAGCGGATAACACGATAAATGCCCGCGCACCCTTCTGGTTTGCCAGTACATCGACCGTATCAGGTACAAACTGCGCCGCGATGGCAATAATGGCCAGGTCTACCTTCGGCAGATCCGCTACGTCAGCATAACTTTTGATGCCTTGCACTTCGCTCTCTTTCAGGTTGGTCACATAAAGGTCGCCGGCAAAATTGCCGTCAATGAGGTTTTTTAACACTTTGCCGCCGGGTTTGGCTGTATTGTTTGAACCGCCAACCACGACAATGCTTTTGGGATTGATCAATGCCTTATTTATCATTGCGCTTCAATTTAATCGGTGATGAGCTCGTGCTGGTCTGATTAAAACACGATCTGCTCAATAAATATTTATCATGATGGAACTCGGATCAGCTTGCTTTCGCAAAAAACGCTTCGAAATTAGGCAATAATATGGACATTTGCAGAAGGTACAGCCGAAAAATCCATATTTTAGCCACGGGGTTTTCACAAAAACCATCGACCATGGCCTTTTTCAATCCCGAAACCAGGCCGCATAAACACTTCAATATGAGAAAAAAAGAACGTTTCAATTTTGTATTGAACTATTTTGCCGAGCATGAACCGGCACCGGAGACGGAGCTGATGTATGCCAACCCCTACCAGTTGGTGGTGGCCGTGATCCTGTCCGCGCAGTGCACCGACAAACGGGTCAACATCATCACCCCGCCGTTTTTTGCGCGCTTCCCCGACCCGGAAACCCTCGCTGCTGCATCCCAGGAAGAAGTCTATAGCTACATCAAAAGTTGCTCCTATCCCAACAACAAAAGCAAAAACCTGCTCGGCATGGCGCGGGTGCTCATCAGCGACTTCCAGGGCCAGATCCCGGAAGAGGTGGACGACCTCATCAAGCTACCCGGGGTGGGCCGCAAGACGGCCAACGTGATCGCCTCCGTGATCTATGACAAGCCGGCCTTGGCTGTCGACACCCACGTTTTTCGCGTGGCGCGGCGAATTGGGTTGACGACCAACGCAAAAACACCCCTGGCAGCAGAAAAACAACTCGTAAAACACATACCAAGGCACCAGCTGGCCATTGCCCACCATTGGCTTATCCTGCACGGCAGATACACATGCCTGGCCCGCAAACCAAAATGCGATATATGCCCCCTCACGAAAGTCTGCAAGTTTTACCAGGCAAAAAAATCAAAAAATGAAAACGCGCCATAGCGCTTAAAATGCCGATTGTGTTATCTTTGCAGGGTAAGTTTGGATTTCGTTAAAGCTTTACTGTTACCGGCATGCGCAGTTTTCTGGTTTTAGGGATACACTTTACCCTTTTAATATTGCTTTTTTTTCTGCTGGCTCCGGGTACGCAATCTGCCGGGAAGTCCACAGGCGCCACCCAGGAATGCCCTTACAGCACGCCGTGGGTCGATTCGGTATTTCAATCCCTCACCCTGGAGGAGCGGATTGCCCAGCTATTGATGATCCGGGTGCATACGGACCAGGATGAAGCTTATTACGACAGCATTGTCCACCTTGTAAAAGACTACAACCTGGGCGGGGCCGCCTTCTTCCGCGGATACCCCACCGAGCAGGTTCTGGTCACCAACCGGATGCAAAGCCAGGCCAAAACACCATTGCTTATTGCCATGGATGCGGAGTGGGGTCCGGCCATGCGGCTCGACAGTGTGGATGCTTTTCCCAGGCAAATGGCCCTGGGGGCAGTTCAGGACAATGACCTGGTTTACCGCATGGGTAAAGAAATTGGGAGGCAATTGACCCGCCTGGGCGTCCACATCAACTTTGCTCCTGTCGTAGATGTGAACAACAACGCCGAAAACCCGGTGATTAACTTCCGGGCCTTTGGCGAAGACCGGCAACAAGTGGCAGATAAAGGGCTCGCCTACATGCACGGGCTGCAGGATGCCGGCATCATTGCCTGTGCCAAGCATTTTCCCGGGCATGGCGACACGGATGCGGACTCGCACCACACGCTTCCACTGTTGCAGCATCCCTTTGAAGAGATCGACGCCATTCACCTCTACCCTTTCCGTAAACTGATGGAACAGGGATTGCAATCCGTAATGATTGCTCACCTGGAAATGCCCATACTGGAGCCGGAACCAAAACTGGCATCCACCCTGTCCCACAACATCGTCACCAAGTTGCTCCAGATGGAGATGGGATTCGACGGTTTGGTGATCACCGATGCCCTGGACATGCGCGGTGTAAGCGACTATTTTGAACCGGGAGAACTGGAGCTGCGGGCACTGATGGCCGGTAACGACATCCTGTTGCTGCCCGAGGATGTCCCTGCAGCCATCAGCACCATCAAAAATGCCATCCGGGATGGGATCATCCACGAAGACCTCGTGAATACAACCTGCCGCAAGGTATTGTTTCACAAAGAACAAGCAGGGCTCGATAACTTCACATATACCTCACCGGAGAATATTGTCGAAGACCTGAACAGCCCCGAAAACCAGGTGTTAAACAAAGCCCTGGTGGAGGCATCCTTAACCCTGGTGCGCAACGAGGACCAACTGGTGCCCATCAGGAACCTGGCCGGCAAAAAGATTGCCGCGCTTGCCATCGGCGAAACGCCGGAAAACGTCTTTCACCAAAGGCTGGAAAAATATGCACCCGTTTCCACCTACGGCATAGACAAATACCATAGTCCGCAGCACGCTGCCCGCAAGATGGAGAAGCTGGCCGAATACGACCTGGTGATCTTGTCGGTGCACGACAACAGCTTTTTCCTGTCGAGGGACTATGGCATCAATGGCAAGACCATCGGGCTTGTGAATGCCATTGCCAGGCGACAAAATGCGATTCTCAGCCTGTTTGCCAATCCTTACAGCCTGGCATTTTTCGAAGAAGGCATTCTGGAGTCCGAGGCCATCCTTGTCGCTTACCAGGAGGGCAAGCTGTTTGAATCTGCGGCCGCCGAAGCCATCTTTGGCGGGGTGCAAACCCTGGGCGCACTGCCCGTCACATCCGGAAAGCATTTCGCAAACGCTACCGGGATCATTACCCCGGAGCCATCGCGCATTCGCTTCGGCTATGCTGAAGAAGCCGGCATTCAAAGCCGTCTGCTCGCCCGGATCGACTCCATGGCCGTGGAAGGCATCCGCAAAGAAGCCTACCCGGGATGCCAGGTCGCGATCGTGAAGGATGGCATCATGATCTATCACAAAGCCTTTGGCCATCATACCTATGACAGCCTGGCCCCGGTCCTGACCACCGATGTATATGACCTGGCATCCATCACCAAGATCGCTGCCACCACCATCACCATCATGAAACTCTACGAAGAGGGCCGCATCAGTCTGGACGAGGGCATTGGCACCTATCTGCCGTGGATCCAGGACTCCCCACTCCAGGAGATCAGCATCAGGGACATCCTGGCCCACCAGGGCAGACTGCAGCCCTGGATCCCCTTCTACCTGGAAACAATGGATCAGGATGGCAGCTACCTGGAAGGAATTTATGCGCATCAACCCTCAGCGGTGTTTAACCTGCAGGTTGCCGATGGCTTATATATGCACAGCAACTTCCGCGATTCCATTTTCCAGAAGATCCTGGATGCAGAGCTGCTGGAAAAAGATGAATACCGCTACAGTGACCTGGGGTTCATCCTGCTTGCCGAGTTAATCCAGCATGTAACTGGTCAGCGCCTGGACGAGTTTGCGCACAACACTTTTTATGCACCCATGGGACTGGCTACCATGGGCTACCGGCCGCTTAGCCGGATGGATGCCGGGCGAATCGTACCCACGGAACAGGACACGTTATGGCGCCGGCAGGTTGTTCACGGACACGTGCACGACCCGGCCGCGGCCATGCTTGGCGGAGTCGGAGGCCATGCCGGCTTATTTTCCAATGCCGGCGACCTGGCCAAACTGATGCACATGATGCTGAACGAGGGCCAATACGGCGGGGAGCAGTTTGCAGACCGCAGCATCATCGAATACTTCACCACGGCCCATTTTGCCGGCAATGACAACAGAAGGGGCCTGGGCTTTGACAAGCCTTCACTGGAGCCGGGCAGCAACGGCCCTGCTGCAGAAAGTGCATCGCCCATGAGCTTCGGCCATAGCGGTTTTACCGGCACCTACGTCTGGGCAGACCCAATAGAAAACCTCGTGTTTGTATTCCTTTCCAACAGGACCTATCCGGAACAAACCAACAGGAAACTCATCGAAAAAAACATCAGAACCAATATGATGCAGGAAATTTATCAAGCCATCCATCATACCAGGATTCTTGAACATTTCTCCGCCATACGGGATTAATTGTTAAACCAAACAACTATGAAGAGAAGCATTCTATTTTGGATTATTGCGATTGTCATCACCTTGCTGAGCTCTGTGTATACCCGCATGACGGGCCCCACGAAGCCCGAACGCGGACAGGTTGAGATCGCTGACGAAAACATTCGCTACCGCCTGATCAGGACATGGGACCAGCCCAGTGACGCCCCTGTAAGCATTAAGGCTGAGGACAGGGACATCCACGGCTATTTTCGCTACAAGCGTTATCCCAGTCACGATCAATGGGATACGCTGCGCCTGGCCAGGGAAGAAGACCATCTTACGGCATACATCCCTGAGCAGCCAGCTGCCGGGAAGGTGATGTACCAGGTCGTGCTGGAAAAGGGTGATGAGCAGGCCGTTCTGACCGAAGAACCCGTCGTGATCCGGTTCAGGGATGCCGTGCCTGCCTGGGCATTAACCCCACACATTATATTCATGTTTGCAGCGATGCTGTTCAGCATGCGCGCAGGTCTGGCTGCCCTGTTCAAAGAAAAAACCTATCGCTATGCCTTGTGGACGATTGTCACGCTAATCCTGGGTGGCCTGGTCTTTGGCCCGATCGTTCAGAAATATGCCTTTGGCGACTGGTGGACAGGATGGCCTTTCGGAACCGACCTCACAGACAATAAAACAGCCATATCCTTCATTTTCTGGCTCATCGCATTCTTTAAGGTAAGAAAAGACCCTTACCACAGGTCCTGGGTGCTTGCTGCCGCCATCATCCTATTCATCGTATATCTCATCCCGCACAGCTTGCTTGGTTCGGAGATCGACTGGACACAGGAAAATCTCCAATAGCAGCTCAGGCAAAGGATACAGACAGACGACCGGTTTTTTTCACCAAAAAACAGGGCTTAAGCAAGCTAAAGTTGTAAATTTGCAATCAGGCTTTACGGGCGGAGTAATTTGTGTCGTGAAGTGTGGTATTGGAATTTACTGACCATTAACACGTTGATATCTTATCTATGACTAAAGTTATTGCCATTGCCAATCAGAAAGGCGGAGTCGGGAAAACCACCACAGCCATTAACCTGGCTGCAAGTATGGCGATCCTGGAACACAAAACCCTCCTGATCGATGCGGATCCGCAGTCGAACGCTACATCAGGGGTTGGAATAGACCCCAAGCACGTCAAGACCAGCATCTATGAATGCATCATCGATGACGTCAATCCCAGGGACATCATCATAGAAACAGATACGCCCAACCTGGATCTGATTCCCGCACATATCGACCTGGTGGGTGCCGAGATCGAAATGATCAACATGCCCAACCGCGAGCAAATGATGCGCAAGGTCGTGGACAAGATCAAGGATCAATACGATTTTGTCATCATCGACTGTTCGCCATCGCTGGGACTGGTCACCGTGAACGCGCTCTCCGCCTCCGATTCTGTGATCGTCCCGGTACAATGCGAGTATTTCGCCCTGGAAGGTCTGGGTAAGCTGCTGAACACCATCAAGATTGTGCAGTCGAGGCTAAACACCCGGCTGGAGATCGAGGGCATCCTGCTTACGATGTACGATGCGCGCCTGCGCCTGGCCAACCAGGTGGTCGAAGAGGTCAAGATGCATTTCCAGGATCTGGTCTTTGATACCGTCATTTACCGCAACATCAAGCTCGGGGAGGCGCCCAGCTTTGGAGAGACCATCATCATGCATGATGCCCAGAGCCGCGGGGCATTAAACCACCTGAACCTGGCCAGGGAGATCCTGCAGAAGAACGGGATGACCAGGATCAAGGAGAAAGACAAAAAACTGAAGATATGAACGCCAAAAAGAAAGCTTTGGGAAAAGGCCTGGGCGCCTTGCTTGACAACTCAGGTGTAGAGGCCCAGCCTACCTATGATGTGGAAAAGGATCTGCTCCCCACGGGCACCATTGGCAAAGTGCCGATCGACATCATCGAGACCAATCCACACCAGCCCCGTACCGACTTTGATGAGGAAGCGCTGAATGACCTGGCGGCATCCATCAAAGAGCAGGGCGTGATTCAGCCCATTACGGTACGAAAGCTCGAAGACAACAAGCTGCAGCTCATTTCCGGTGAAAGACGCCTCAAAGCTGCACGGCTGGCCGGTCTCGCCGACCTGCCTGCCTACATCGTGGCCGCGGATGAACATGCGATGCTGGAGATGGCCATTGTCGAAAACATCCAGCGCGAAAATCTCAACCCGGTAGAAATTGCGCTCGGGTACAAACAACTGATCCAGGACTATAAACTGACCCAGGAGTCGCTCAGTGAGCGCCTGGGCAAAAGCCGGCCCTCCATTGCCAACTACCTGCGGATCCTGAACCTGCCCGGCGAAATCCAGCTGGGCCTGAGACAGGAACTTATCAGCATGGGCCATGCAAAAGCCTTGCTGCCCCTCGAAGACGTCCCTACCCTGATGGAAGTGTACCAGGACACCATCGAGCAAAACCTCTCCGTGAGAGAACTCGAGGAAGTGGTGAAGCAGATCGTCAACGATGCGGAAGATGACGACACCACACCGCCGCCCGAAAAACCCAAAAAGCAGGCAATCACAGAGACACAAAAGGTGTTTCAAAAAGAGCTGACCAAAAAATTCAACACCCGGGTCAACATCAAAAATAAACAAGGAGGCAAAGGAAGCATTGTCATCAACTTTGACTCCCAGGAAGCGTTTGACCGAATCGTCAAAGAACTCAAGGACAGTTGATAAGCGCGCTCGTGGCACATGCCGATCACATGAACAGGAAGTGTTTCCAGGGGAAACTCCGGCTTTCCACAAGAAAACCGCTTGGCATTGTTGTGCTCGCCCTTTTTTTTTTGATGCCCACCGGCGCTTTGCACGCACAACAGGCTAACCCAAACGGCAACGCGACAAACGACGAGCAAGTCATGCCACATGAGCCTTCACCAGGTCGGGCTGCCATGCTCTCGGCAACGCTTCCCGGCCTTGGACAAATTTACAACCAACGGTACTGGAAGGTACCCATCATATATGCCGGCTTTGGCACCCTGGCTTATTTTATTGACTTTAACAACAGCAATTACCGGGAATGGCGCGAAGCCTGGATCGCAAGGGTGGATGGCAATCCAAATACCGTAGATGATTATCCGCTCTATTCCGATAGCGAACTGGAGCGGGCCATGAACTTTTATCGCAGGAATTTGGAGATAACGTATATGCTAACCGCAGCACTCTATTTGCTGAATATTCTGGATGCCAGCGTGGACGCCCACCTGATGACGTTTGACGTGGGCGAAGACCTGACCATGGGCCTGTATCCGTCAACCCTGCAATCGCCAGGCGGCTTCGGAAAAGACAGGCATCAGACCGGTCTGACCCTGAGGATAAGGTTTTAACAAAGTAAACGATCACCTATGGAGGATACCGCATTAGTCTGCTTAATGCCTGATTTTTTGGACTTTTCGGCATTTCGACATTTTGACATGATTTAAAACCATAAACTATGCGTATGCAAAAGAAACTCAACGTGGCTTTGATTGGTTATGGCAAGATGGGCAAAGCAGTGGAGCAAATGTTGCGGTCAAGGCAACATGCCATCACCGCCATCATCGATCATGAAGATGAGTGGGCCGGAAAAAGGGAAGAGCTGGCCGAATCCGACGTAGCCATCGAGTTTACCATGCCCGGGGCCGCCCCCGATAACATCATGCGTTGTTTTGAACTCGATGTGCCCGTCGTGACCGGCAGTACCGGCTGGCTGGACAAATT
>SL_5KL_010_SEDDRAFT_10002120_pt1 | contig 11349 bp, 11 predicted proteins | sample SodLakKL_010_SED_FD_9118 | JGI IMG/M metagenome (IMG submission 9118)
AAACCAAACGAGAAAATTAAATAACATAGCAACACAATACACCCGACGGTGTTCAAGATATGACGAGTTCAAAGGTTTATTTTTCCGACCTATCCTCGGGCAGTAAAGAAAATAATCTGATAAACAGGATCGGTCGATTGTTCAAGAAAGCGTGTGAAGGCATAGAGTACGATAAAGATGATTTAGTCGCACTCAAATTACATTTCGGTGAGAAGGGTATCGATACGTTCCTCAGACCCGTTCAGGTGGAACCTATCATCAAAGCGGTAAGGGATGCAGGCGGTAAACCATTCCTGGCAGATTCTAATACACTCTACACTGGCAGCAGATCTAATGCCGTCGATCATCAAAAGACCGCACAGGAGAACGGATGGGTAAGACCGGTGGTCAGTGCTCCGGTGATCATAGCAGATGGATTACATGGGAACGAATTTTATGCAGTCGAAATAGACGGAGAACACTTCGACGAAGTAAAGATAGGTGCAGCTTTCTTTCAAGCAGACGGTATCATAGGTGTATCACATTTCAAAGGCCACGGGATGACCGGATTCGGAGGAACGCTCAAAAACCTAGGTATGGGCTGTGCTTCTCGAGCCGGCAAACTCATGATGCATTACAACGTAGAACCGGAAGTGGATATCGAAGAGTGTATCGGATGTGGGAAGTGTGCCATATGGTGTCCCGCCGAAGCCATAGAGGTGGAACAGTACGCTGAGATCGACCTGGAAAAATGTATAGGATGTGGGGAATGTCGTATAGTCTGCCCAGAAGGTGCTATCGAAGTCAAAGATTCATCGTCGAATCAGGAGATACAAGAAAAGATCGCCGAGTTCGCACACGGATCATTGATCGATAAGTATGAAAGATCGATATTTTTCAACTTCGTCGTGGACGTGACTCCTGAATGTGATTGTCCCCCCTGGAGGAAATATCCCATGGTCCCAGATATTGGTATTGTAGCCTCTAAGGATCCTATAGCCGTGGATCAGGCCGCTTACGATCTGGTAAAAGATGAGAAAGGACGAGAATACGGGGCCGGTATCGATAAGTTCGGAAAAGAACACGACGTGGATCCTACTGCACAGTTGAAGCATGGTGAGAAGCTCGGTATGGGATATAGGAAATACGAATTGATAGACATATCATGAACGTAACCGATGAAAAAAGTTATAGATAACTAACGATTCCGCATAGTTGAAATAAGTGATATCATGACAGAGAAAGTACTCGTGACTGGTCCCTTCGGCCAGATAGGTTCAGAGCTTCTCCCGGAACTACAGAATAGATATGGTGAAGAAAACGTAGTGGCCCTGGGACATAGGCATATACCCGACTGGTATGATGGGATCCTCGAACAGGGAGACGTGAGAGAAAAGGAATTCATGACAGAGTTGTTCGAAAAGTATGAATTTACACAGGTTTATCATCTGGCTTCATTATTATCGGCTGTAGGTGAGAAAAGACCTCATCTAGCTTGGACCGTAAACGTAAAGGGGTTAAAGGTCATGTTGGACCTGGCCAAGGAATGGGATTCAAAACTGTTCTGGGCCAGTTCTATCGCTGTTTTCGGACCGACATCCCCGCTGGACAACACACCTCAGCATACCATCTTAGAACCGGTCACCATGTACGGTGTCACAAAGGTCTCGGGGGAACTACTCTGTCAGTACTACCACGAAAGATACGGGTTAGATGTAAGAAGCATCAGATATCCAGGATTGATAAGCTGGAAGGAAGAACCCGGTGGTGGGACAACAGATTATGCCGTAGAGATATTCTACAAGGCCATCGAAGAGGGAGAATACACCTGTTTCGTAAAAGAGGATACAAAACTCCCTATGATGTACATGGAAGACGCTATAAGAGGTACGTTGATGCTCATGGATGCCGACGAAGAAGATATCGATGTCAGAACGAGTTACAATCATTCTGCCCTCAGTTTCACAGCCAAAGAGTTAGAAGAGGAGATCAAGAAGCATATTCCAGACTTCGAAGTAAGCTACGAACCGGACGAAAGACAGAAAACAGCTGATTCATGGCCGAACACTATCGACGATTCGGCAGCTAGAGAAGATTGGGGATGGGAACACGAGTACGATCTGGAGAGGATGACCGAAGTGATGCTGAAGAATCTCAGAGAGAAATTAGGTTGAAATATTATATACAATAGGATAATTTTATTAAGCGAACTTGTAGGTGCGATACTCACACTAAAGTTCGTGATGAAGTATTAAAGAACCAATCAACGAGTTCGGAGAGTGATAGGGCAAGGCAGCATACCATCAGCCACCCACACGCCCTAAACTATTAATACAATTAAAACAATTGTTTCAATATGGCTACCACCATCACCATCGATAAGAAAACGAAGGAGCGATTGGCGGACTATAAGTTGGGAGACTGGACCTATGATGAAGTACTTCAGTTATTGATGGATAACGTATCCCTTGAGGATGTAACCGCCGAACATCTGAGAAAACATTATCGTAGGTTGGATGACTTCAAAGGTCTTTCAAAGGAAGACTTCAAAAAACGATTGGAAACACGCATTGACAAAGGAAATTGATATAGTGCCCTCAACTAAATACACAGTTCTTATAGACGAGCGCTTAGAAAAAGACCTTGATAACTTACCTGATAACGTCATTGAACGCTTTCTAAATATTTTGGACGAATTTGAAAAAGATCCTTTCCGTCCAAGGGCAAAGTTCGATGTAAAACCACTAAAAGGTTTCCCTGCCAATACATACAGGCTGAGGATAGGAGATTATCGTGTTCTGTATTCCATAGACAAAGTACGTAAGGAAGTTAAAATAACAACCATCGGGCGTAGAAGCTCGGTATATTGACAAATAGTTAGGGTAGGTTGTGTATACCTCCCAGAAAACTGCTGGAGAATCGTCTTAGCATAACGTTGAATCATAGTGTATCTCTGTGACATCCTCCCACACGGCAGAGCCTTGGGGTTCTCTACCTCTGAACCGTATAGAATAGAGAAACAAAACTAAACCACGGGTATTACCCGTGATATTTACAGAAAGTCAGGCAGAATGCTTCCGTCTTCAGGCGGAGGATGAATGCCGATAGCATATCAATTTTCACCGACCCCTCCCCCTATCAGATCTTAAATAGGTGGAGGTCATTATACCTATTGATATAGGCGTTGTTGCACCTGTCATAATCGGTAAGAACGCATTAACAGGTAGATGACACGACCATCGGTAGTCCTGCAAGTTGGGAGAACACTCGTGAGATATTCCAACAGAGCGGATGTCTGAACAGCTAACCGTCGTAGACTCGTGGGACGCTATTCCGTTAACCCTAAAAGCTCTCCGATAAATGACCTCTGTCGGTGAAGGAAGCCTTGAAAAAGAGGCATCTCCCTCTGAGTGCGGGATGGATTCTCCATCCTTCAGGGTGGAGAGGATGTCAATTTTATATTTCATGTACTATCGACCACAGAAAGATGATGCTGAAGAATCTTAGAGAGAAATTATCGGGTTAGGACTTTCTCAAGTAAAATCGTTGCTAAACAACCTATATAACAGTGCAAACTATTTAACACATGGACGATATAGTTTAAATCGAAAAGATGAAATGCTTGATAGCCGAAAGAAAACGGACCTCTCGGAGTTTATTGACGAAGATACTAAAATCTATGGGACACGGGGTAGATTCTGCAGTAGATGAAGAAGAACTACTAGATGAATTGAAAAAGGACCACGATAACTTATTTATAAGTCCAAGTATCTCAAAAGAAAATAGTATTGAACTCATCCAAGATATACGGCGTTTAAAAGGAGAAATCCCGTACATATTTTTGACCGTTCCAGAAGACAAAAAAGAAAGATTGATCCCCGCCCTTGAAAACGGTGTCGATGATTTCATGGTAAAACCGTTTGATAGAGATCAAGTCAAAACTAGAGTTGATAGAGCAGAAAGGATAATCAAAGGCAGGGAAACCTTCGAAGAAATCGATTTTGATCCAGTTTTCGAGTTAGGAGAAGAACATAAACTGTTGGAAAGGATCGCTAACGTATTCCAAGTGATAGTTTCTAAAACAAAAGAAAAAGGAAACGAAAGAACTCTGAACTGGATCGCGGATTCTTCGTTTTTACTCGATACAAAGATACACCATGAAAAGGAGAACTTCCTCATGATGAATTTCTTAGAGAACGCAATAAAGGTGCACGGAGAGGTGTCAAAATCAAAATTATTCAATAGAGCATCGTTGAAGAGTGTAGATGAAGAACACGACGAACTGGAACAGTTAGTAGAAAACATCCAAGTATCTGTTGGAAATTATCTTGACGGAAGTGGTCAAATTGAACTTGTAAAAGATAATATAGACTCTTACTCAGCTTTGGTTTACCCACATATCGACAGGGAAGAACGTTTCCTTTTCCCTCTCATCAAAAAATATCTTTATCAAGAAGACTTATCCGAACTCAAAGGTAGATTCGATACGATCAACGAGGAGAAATCTGAAGAATTGGATAAGCTTCACAAGCAGATCAAGGCAGCGGAAGATGTCCTAGGGATCAAGTCCGAGTAGATATAGTTTCGATCCTAGACGAGAAAATCAGCAACCTAGATATCCAATTCCTTTTTTACCTTTTTTATCAGTTGTTCAAAGCTCTCTTCACTGTAGATGTTCCTGTAAACGTTCAGGAAACCTAGAACCATGTCCTGTGCATCATCACCCAGTTCTTCGATCTTAACCCTCTTCTATCCTAGGGTTTCTTCTCCCTTTTCCGTCAATCTGTAATATTTTCTGTATTCATAGTCATGGCCTGGGTTTCCCGAGAAATTATAATGGCCATCTTCGGTAAAGGAGCAGGATTTAAAGGTAGGTTCGCTTCAGTGCTGCTCGGTTCCTTCTCCGCCGGACCGATCCATGGGAAAAGAAGGTCAAAGAACTGTTAGAAACCGGTTCCTGATTTCGCTTCACAAAATCTATGATATAATTTTGAACAGTGTTTTTCTAGAACTGATGATAAAACGAAATGTTAATATATGACTATAATATCCTAGTGATGTACTATAATATGCGGGTTTAAACTATGAATAAAGGACCTGGTAAAGGAAAGAAACGCAAATCTCCCATGCTCCCCACACTTTTAAGATTAGGTAGTTATGCCCGTAAACATTCGGTCAAGATCTTAGGTGTGATGACTGCTGTTTTTATATCGACAGCATTAGGACTCGTTCCTCCATGGTTGATACGTTACGGTATAGACAATATGATCATGACCGGAAATATAGAGCGGTTATGGATAATCGCGGTGATCATGGTCGGTACGGCTTTACTTAAGGGCTTCTTCGATTTTGTAAAAAGTTATGTTTCAGAGTTCATAGCTCAGAGTATAATCCATGATATCAGGGTCAAACTGTACGAACATCTCAATAAATTGTCATTCTCTTTCTACGACGAATCAAGGACCGGAGACCTTATGGCCCGTATAACGACGGATACCGATACTCTCCGGAATTTTTTAGGGAGGGTCAGTTCGTTCGTCACTGAGAACATACTGACCATAATAGGCATTCTGATAATAATGCTGTTCTGGGATTATCGTTTGGGCTTACTGTATATAATGATCCTACCTCTCATGGTTTTTGGGATGTACATGTACTCCTCTAGAGTCCGACCCATGTTCAGAAAGGTGAGGAAGAGATTCGCCAAATTGACCGAGATGGTCCAGGAGAACTTCGTAGGCATGGAAGTGATCAAACTCTTCGGCAGGGAGGAACAGCAGGAAAAGAAGTTCAATAAACAGAATAGGGAATACGTTGATATCAGTATAAAAGCATCAAAGGTCTCGGCACTTTGGATGCCGTATGTTCATTTCTTGATCGGCCTAAGTACAGCTTTGATAGTTTGGTACGGCGGGAGGTTGGTCATAGAAGGTGACATATCCCTTGGGATGCTGGCAGGTATTATCAGTTACATAGCGATGCTTACTAGACCGGTAAGACAGACCGGTATGATGATCAATCTGTCCAGTCAAGCTACCGCTGCTTCTGAAAGGATTTTCAATGTTATGGACATGTCCCCTGAAGTAAAGGACGCACCAGACGCTCACGGATTACCACCTGTGAGAGGCAGGGTAGAATATAAAGATGTGAGTTTTTCGTATAAGAAGGGAAAACGTGTGTTGAACTGTATCGATATAGAAGTGGAGCCTGGAGAAACAGTGGCCATAGTTGGGCCCACAGGTTCGGGAAAAAGTACTCTACTGCATCTTCTACCCCGATTCTACGATCCCGATGAAGGGAAGATATTGATAGACGGACATGATATAAAAAACGTCACCATCGACAGTCTGAGAAAACAGGTCGGTATAGTCCTCCAGCATACATTTCTATTCGGTGCTTCGATCAGGGAGAATATTTCTTACGGTAGACCGGATGCATCCATGGAAGATATAATCAGATGCGCTAAGATAGCCCAGATTCATGATTTCATAGGATCTTTACCTTTAGGGTACGAAACTCCCATAGGTGAAAGAGGTGTGGACATATCCGGAGGTCAGAGACAGCGATTAGCTATGGCACGTGTCTTATTGACCGACCCCGGACTGCTCATACTCGATGAACCGACCTCTAGCGTGGATGTTGAAACTGAAGACCGGATGCAGGAAGCCATGAAAGAAGTCACCAAAGATAGAACGACTTTTGTGATAGCTCACAGGTTGTGGACCGTACGGAATGCCGATAAGATACTGGTGCTCAAAGATGGAGAGATAGTGGAAAGAGGAGATCATGAAGAACTACTGCAAATAGAAGATGGTTTTTACAGGAAAATATACCAGCATGTGTTGAAGGATAAGAGGGGTGATCTTCCATGAGAGGTGGATTCGGACGGAGGATAAGATCCGGTGAAGAAGAGGACTTCTCGCTGAAACAACTGGATAAAAGGGCACTAAAATTCCTGTTCAAATACCTTAAAAGACATAAGATCAAACTCTCGGTAGCCATCATCTCGATGGTGATAATGACACTAGCCAGCCTAGCTGGACCCTTCTTGATAAAGATAGCTGTAGATGAGTATATAATGGTAGGAGACCTAGAGGGTTTGACACTGATATTTGCACTGATGGTCGGAGCCTATGGAGCACACTGGCTATTTTCGTATTTCCAAACCTACATTTCTAACTGGATAGGTCATACAATAGTCGGTGATATCAGAGAGGACCTTTATGAGCATCTTCAGGACTTACCCATAGATTTCTACAACAAACACAGTACTGGTGACATGATGGCCAGGGTAACTCATGACGTGAACGCATTATCCGACCTAGTTTCTACAGGTTTCGTTCACCTCCTGAGCGATTTCTTCGTGATCATCGGTATCGTTATTATCATGCTGTACCTGAATGTCCAGCTGGCGTTGGTGAGCTTCATAACTATACCTTTCATATTCTTTATCGTTTATTATCTAGGTAAAAAGATGAGAGTGGCTTATCGCGACGTTAGAGAAAGGTTGGCTGATTTGAACGCTGATGTCGAGCAGAACTTATCAGGTATAAGATTAGTACAGGCGTTGAATCGGGAGAATATAAACACTGGAAAGTTCAGTAAGTTAAGCTGGAAGAATCTGAAAGCCAATCTGAAAGCAGCTACCTATTTCTCACTTCTTTTCCCGGTTATGACTTTGAGCAAGGTATTCGGAGAGGCACTTGTCCTCGGTTATGGGGGATGGGGAGTAGTTCAGGGAACCGTTAGTTTAGGTGTTCTCATAGCCTTCATGGACTACGTACGCAGATTCTTCGGTCCCCTGGCAGATATGAGCCAGGTCTACAACACATATCAATCAGCAGGAGCCTCTTTGGACAGGATATACGAGTACATGGAGGTAGAAAGTCCCATCCATGAACCTGAAGAACCAGAGGTTCCTGAAAACCTCCAGGGAAAAGTAAGTTTCGAAGATGTCACTTTCGGTTATGATGATGAGGTCATAATAAACGATCTAAATTTGGAGATCCAACCAGGAGAGATATTTGCGTTGGTGGGGCAAACTGGTGCTGGTAAAACAACCATTGTCAACATAATTACCAGACTTTATGACGTGGATGAAGGACGTTTAACCATAGATGGTGTAGATCTAAGAAGATATCCAATGAAGCTTCTGAGAAAGATCATATCTGTTGTACCGCAGAACATTTTCCTGTTCGACACCTCCATAAAAGAGAATATCCGTTTTGGCAGACCTGATGCGAGTGATGAAGAGATAGTTCAGGTTGCCAAGGAGGTCCATGCACATGAGTTCATCAAGAACTTACCTGAAGGATATGAAACCAGGGTCGGTGAAGAAGGTGTTAAGCTTTCAGGTGGTCAAAAACAACTAGTATCCTTCGCACGGGCCATGCTCGCAGATCCTAAGATACTGATACTAGACGAAGCTACATCCAGTGTCGATGCTTACACAGAAGTAATGATACAGGATGCCATGGACAAACTTCTAGAAAAACGGACCGTGCTCATGATAGCTCATCGTTTTGCGACTCTAAATAAAGCTGATCGGATCGGAGTCCTGAAAAAGGGTAGACTAATAGATACTGGAAGCCATGAAGAGCTCATGGAAAGTAGCGAAGTCTTTAAAAGATTATATGAGAAACAAAAAGGTGGATAATATCTACAAGTTAGTTTTAAATAATATGGCAATATTATAGTTTTATACTGCAATATTGGTTACGATAATATGAACAGAGGTTGCTCAAATAAAAAGGAAAAGAGGAGCGTTCCCAACAAATACATCAAAGCACTTCACTGCCCAACTAGATGGGACATAATAGAGATAATCGGGGATGGTGAGAAGAGCACAAAAGAGATAAGAATTGAGTTAGAGTCTCTAAGAGAGGGATTGACCTCCTCAAATCTGTATTATCACCTTTCTGAGTTGAAAGATGCGGGTATCATCGAAGTTTCAAAATATCGAGAAGAAGGTGGGGGTGCACCTGAAAAGGTCTGGAAACTGGCTAGGAAAAGTATTGAAATCAGATTGATACCAGAGGATGAATGATATGGCCACTGCCGTTGAAGCTGAAGGTCTTTCGAAGAGATTCGCAGAGGTTGTCGCCGTTGATGAAGTCAGTTTTCAAGTACCACGTGGCCAGTTCTTCGGTTTTCTGGGCCCCAACGGAGCAGGTAAAACAACTACGATAAGGATGCTTACAGGGTTGATCACACCAGATTCTGGAAGAACTTTCATAGAGGGTGTTGATTCTCAGAAAGATCCTATCCACGCCAAGATGAAGATGGGTGTCATACCGGAGTTCGGCAATATCTACGTTGATCTTACAGCGGAGGAAAATCTCCATCTGGCAGGTAAATTTTATGGGATGAGTAAAAAGGAAAGGGAAAAGAGGGTTCCAGAAATATTGAAAATGATGAATTTAGAAAGACGAGGAAATCATCCTCTCCGTACCTTTTCAAAGGGTATGAAACAGCGTATCAATATTGGATGTGCTATCATCCACGATCCCCCTGTTTTGTTTTTAGATGAACCAACCTCAGGCCTAGATGTTCAGAGTAAAAGACTGGTCGTAAGATTGATCCAGAAGATGAAAGAGAGAGGTACGACGATATTCCTGACAACCCATAATATCCAAGAGGCTAATGAATTGTGTGAGCGAGTGGGTATAATTAATCAAGGAAAGTTGGTTGCCATCGATAAACCAGAAAAGCTTAGAAATACCTTCGATAAGACCCAATCTATCGAGACTTCGATAGAAGGAGAGTTCGATCTAGAGATGTTGGAGAATCATCATATCAACAAGATACAGAGATCTGGAGACAAGTTGAAGATATTCACTGATGATGTCGATGCCACCGTTAAAAATTTGATAAGATTCGCCGATGATAGATCGTTCAATATAATCTCTTTAAGAACGTGTGGTCCTAGTTTGGAGGAAGCCTTCGTTAGGTTAACAGGTGATGTAGAATGATATACGAAGAATTTCTAAGAGGAGTGTGGATCACCGCTGAAAAGAATATCAAGATATATTACAAGAAACCGCCAGTGATCATTTTCGGATTGCTGTTCCCACTGCTCATGTTCCTTGCCTTTTACATGGGTCGGGAACTAGATCTTGCTCTTTTTTTCCCGGGTTTCCTAGCCATGTCACTGTTCTTTACATCTTCCTCAGTCGGTCCTTTAGTTACACCTTGGGAACGACAGGCAGGAACTTATGAAAGACTCCTCTCTTATCCAGTTAACATAAAAGTAGTCCTTATCGGTGATATCATCGCAGGGGCTATATTTGGTATCTCGATTTCTTCGGTCGTTCTTATAGCATGCTGGTTATTACTGCCTATCCAAATAGTCAGCATACCTATGTTGGTACTATCCATGATATCCGGTGGGATCGCTTTTTCAACATTAGGTGTTCTTTTAGCATCTCCTGCGACTAAGGCACCATCTAACATAATGATGCTCTCTAGTCTGATAAGATTTCCTTTAGTGTTCATTAGTGGTATCTTCATACTTATAGGAGATATGGCAGAAGCAATGAGATATCTTGCATACATTTCACCCCTAACCTATCTAGTGGATTCATTTCACGTTGGGATAGGTGGGAACAATTATTTCTCGACGGGGATAGGCTTGGTGGTGCTTTTCCTCTTTACAGCGGTGTTTTTCTTTATAGCAGTTCAGATCCACAAAAGGAATATGATTAAAGGGTTGTGAAAGAGAACAATTTAAAATAAATCGTTGAACATATCTTTAATCGATAGGATGACGGCGTTGAAGAAGGATATCAGGAAGGCAGCAGAGGAAGTAGCCGAGGAATGGGGTTTTTCTAGCCTAGAAGAGTTTATAAATCACGCCGTTGAAGAGAGGATCATCGAGTTGAAGAAGCACAAGTTCATAGAAAAGACCGATACTATAAAAGATGGGTTAAAAAAGAGAGGTTTTTCTGAAAAGGATATCTTGAAGGAATTTGAAAAAAGCAGGTCTTCAGCATGAACATCGAGATCGTAGTCGATGCTAATATCATCATTTCAGCTTTGATCGGAGGTTCTTCTAGAGAAATCTTGTTCGATCATAGGTACAGGTTTTTGACTACAAATTTTACCTTGAAAGAGGTCGAAAAATACATCCCAACTATAGTAGGCAAGAGGAAAAGAAGATCAGGGAACTGTTAGAAACCGGTTCCTGATTTCGCTTCACAAAATCCATGAAATTATAATAAACAGTGTTTTTCTAGAAATCATAATACAAGGTGTTTTGAATCGAATACATTTTTGAGGATGTCAACTTAAGAATTAAAAAAGAGCATCCCATATGTTTATATGGGATCAAACATGAATGGGATGCTCTCTAACCTAGTTAATACTTTAGAG
>SL_5KL_010_SEDDRAFT_10002122_pt1 | contig 11342 bp, 10 predicted proteins | sample SodLakKL_010_SED_FD_9118 | JGI IMG/M metagenome (IMG submission 9118)
ACCACTCACAACCGATCCAGACGCCGCAGATGGTTCCCACTGGCGGGACTTACAGTGGCTGGCGGACTGCTTGCGGTTGGGGTGCTCACTGGCGGACCACTCGACCGATGGGTCACTGCTGGACTCGCGGCCGTCTTCGGCCCGCTGATTGCAGCGGCGATCACGACTCCCACGTAAAAAACCGGGAGGCTGACAGATACCGCATGGATAAGCACTTTATACGCTTCCATCGCAGGACCAGTATGACGTATCGGACGCTCGTCGTAGATGACTCATCGTTTCAGCGAACGATCGTCTCCGACACGCTTGATGATCGGTTCGATGTCGTCGATACGGCCGAAAACGGAAAGCAGGCCGTCTCGAAGTTCGAAGAACTTACACCAGATGTGATCACGATGGATATCATCATGCCCGAGATGACCGGTCTCGAAGCGCTCAAGGAGATCAAACGTCGCTCACCGGAGACGATTATCGTCATGTGTACGAGTGTCGAACAGGAAGAAAAGATGCGCGAGGCAGCCAAATCCGGTGCCGACGGCTACGTAACGAAACCGATCTCGGAGACCAAGCTGCTCGATGAGTTCGATTCACTCCTTGAGTAGTCGATGCCTACTACAGCGTAGGCAGTTCATACGGCCTGTTTTCAAATGAACTCGCGAACGTCGGAGTACCACATGTCGTGGTCGTCGACCGCATCGATCCGTTCGGCGATTTCGACTGCGAGTGCGTGCCAACACCGTTGTGTGGGGTCGGCCGAATCGAGATTATACTGGCTGTCTTTGCAGGTACAGCCGCCGTCTTCGACAACGTACTCTTCGTCGTAGCCGACGACCACCGTAAAATCGCGGTAGCGTTTGACCCGACGTTCCGAGACGGCTTCGATGGCTCGCTGTCCGCGGTCGCCGTGAATCGACAGTATTCGAGTGACGATTTCGGGCTGTAGCTCGCCGGCAGCTGTGAGTGCCGCTCGCCAGTCGTCGATCTCGGCCACAGCGGCTCTACTCACAGCGACATGAAAACAGGTTCGATGCGGGTCGCATCCTTTTTTGAGTGGGTTGGTCGACTCATGGTATGGAACTCACCGAAGGGGGCCTGACAATCGAGGTCGACCAACCTCGTGACGGCACCAGCGAGGGCAGCGGCGACGGCGTCTTTTTCAACCCGACGATGGAGCTCAACCGCGATATCACGGTCGCGGTCCTCCGGGCCTATCAAAAGCGCGAACCACGGGTCTCGACGTATCTGGATGCGATGGCTGCCTCCGGGATCCGAGGGGTCCGGGCTGCAAACGAGGGGTACGACGTCACCTGCTGTGATATCGACAGCGAGGCCGTCGAACTCGCAAAGGCAAATCTCGCGCGAAACGACCTCACGGGCACAACCGAACAGCGGAACGTCAACGCCCTCCTTCACGAATCGATGTTCGATGTGGTCGACCTCGATCCGTTCGGCACACCAATTCCCTTTGCTGATGCCGCCTTCGCCACGACTCGTAATCTCGTCTGTGTGACTGCGACCGATACCGCACCGCTGTGTGGCGCCCACCTTCAGAGCGGCATTCGGAAATACAGCGCAGTACCCCAGAACACCGACTACCACCCCGAGATGGGGCTTCGAACGCTGCTTTCGGCCCTGATCCGAACCGCTGCCCGCTACGATGTGGCTGCCCAGCCGATCTGTTCGCACGTCTCGCGGCACTATGCACGGACGTATCTCGAACTCGACCATCGGGCGACGGCGGCCGACAGCCTGCTGGAAAACCTCGGCTTCGTTCATCACTGCGAGGACTGTCTCGTCCGTCGACACGAGTTCGGCCACTACCCGCAATCAGTGCCTGAGAAGTGTCCAGTCTGTGAGAGTAGTCGAACCCTAACGGCGGGCCCGCTCTGGCTCGGCNCGGTCAAAGACAGCGAGTTCGTGAGCAACGTGCGTGCGCAGTTGAGCCCCGAAATGGGTACCGCCAGCCGGGCCGACCGTCTGTTGTCGACGCTCGAATCCGAACTCGATACCCCGACCCACTACGACCAACACCGGCTCTGCAAGCAGTGGGGAGTCCCGGCTAACTCGATGGACGAGTTTATAACCGATATCCGGAACGCCGGTTACGAGGCCTCGCAGGCCCACTACAGTGGTACCGCATTTAAAACAGACGCGACGGTCGAACAGATTCGCGAAGCCGCCGCGCCCGCTGCTGACTGACGAGTTCCTGCTTGGTAGTAAGTGACTACTGCACTGTAATAACCAGCTACTAACGTTCTACGAAGACGAAATATCCGTGATACTATTTGGACGCTTGCAGACTGATCATACAGTGACCTCTCCGACTCGCTCGCGGCTCTCGACGGCAAAGCAGGTCATCGAGACCGCACAGGACCAACAGATCACGTTTCTGGCTGCCAGCGTCGCCTACTACGCCTTTGTCTCGCTGTTGCCCGCACTGCTGTTGGTGTTGGTTGTGGCCTCAACGATTGCCGGTGATGCGATGGCAGAACAGCTGGTCGGACTCACCCAAGAGTTTCTGACACCCGCGGGTGAAGATGCAATCGCGGGGGCGATTGCGGACGCACCGGGCCGCGGTGGCGCGACAGTCGTCGGTGTCGGCGTATTAGCATGGAGTACGCTCAAAGTGTTTCGCGCACTAGATACCGCCTTTCTGTCGATCTACGGCCAGATCGAGACATCAAGCTTCGTCAGTGAAATTAAGGACGCGACAGCGGTACTGATCGGGATCGGGGTCGGCGTGGGTGTAATGGTCGCCGCCGGAACCGTGCTTGCCGCGCTCCCGCTTGGACCTGCAAGCCGGATTGTGAGCATTCTTGCGCTGCCCGCGGTGTTGACGGTAGCGTTTTTGCCGATGTACCGGCAGTTCCCGAACCCGCCGATCCCGGTTCGGGAGGCACTGCCCGGCGCGCTGTTTGCGGGAGTCGGCTGGACGTTGCTGCAGGCGGGGTTTCAGATTTACGCTGCCAACGCCGGCCAGTACGAGGCCTACGGCGTTGTCGGCGGGATTCTGCTGTTGGTGACATGGCTCTATTTCGCGGCAATTCTCGTCATTCTCGGCGCGGTGGTTAACGCTGTTCTCGCTGATGAAGCCGACGATGGTCCGCCGTTTTCAACTGAAACCGACGGTGCTGGTGACCAATCGAAGGCAACCGATGACAATCAGGCAACGTCAGCCGACCGGCAGTTACAACAGGCCGGCAGCCAAGATGTAGAACATATGCCGCCTGAGGGACGTGAGGCGTCGACCGACGACGCCGGAGAGACGAGTGGTGTCGCCGAGAAAAATCGCGTTGAGCCGCGCGGAGCCCCCGACATCGGCGAGATCGACGACCGCGTCGACGAACTGCGAGCCGATCTTGAGGCTTTTGAGGCCGACGTTCGCAACAGAACGGTCGACAAACCCAGCGTCGAATCCGAGCTCAAACGGTACGTGCGCTCGAAGATGCGCCGAGGGCATGCCCGCGGTTGGGGGCCGTATCTCGTCTTGCTGTACGGCACCGCGCTGACGCTTGGAGCCTTCTATCTGTTCCAAAGCGACTGGCTTGCCATTGCAGCAATGGTTATCATCTTTTTGTCGACGCTCGGCCTCTATGTTGTTTTCATTGCTGTTGGCGTCGGTTTGAACCTTCTTGGTGTGCCCGGAAAGGCGATTGATATGGCGCGCGACCGACGCAACTGACCGCAACCCCGCCCTGTTTATATACTGCGCGCGAACGTCGAGCCACGATGGTGAGTCCGCTGGTCTCTGTTTTCGATCTCGTAGTTGTGCTGTTTGCGTTCGTGACGCTGGTGGGAGATGCGTGGTTCGTGCTCGTGGGCCTCTCGTTGTTGTACTGGATCGGCCCGCGATACATCGAAGCGGCTCGGCCGATTGCGGTTGTCTGTGTCAGTTTCGCCGTGATCGGACTGGCAATCGTACTGACGATTAAAACGGCGACTTCGCTTCCGCGGCCCGCCGCGATGCCGCTCGATCCCGCTGGCCTCCCGGCTGTAGTTGGAAGTTTCGTCGCAAGCGAGGCCGACGCCAGCGGCTTTGCGTTTCCCAGCGGTCATACCGTTGCCGCAACCGTCGTATACGGAGGGCTCGCGGTGCTTCTGTCGGTTGGCCGACGACGCGTTCGGTATCTCGCAGCTTCCGGGGTTATTGGACTGGTCGGTCTCTCACGGCTCGTCTTAGAGGTCCATTATCCACGAGATGTTGCTGCTGGATTGTTCATCGGCGGGATGATTCTCATGGTCGGGCTCACAGTTGGCCGAGACGGCGAGCGACTTCGCCCGGATCGACTGTTCGGCCTTGCAGCAGTCATAGCTGTTGTCGGCCTCGCAGTCGCCGCCGAGGCAGGCCATGCGCGCGAACTCACACAGGCGGCGATTGCGATTGGGACGGCGGTCGCCGGCGCAGGAATCTGGTATCGGTGGTCCCAACGGCTGACTGCGGCCCCACCCGTCTCGCTGCCGGTCGCCGTGGTCGGACTGATGGTCGCTGGAGGATTATGGATGATGGCGTACGCCGGTGTAGTGTCGACAGTAGGAGCAGCTTTCGCAAGCGGGCTCGCGGTTAGTTGTATCCTACTGTTGCCACTGCTGGGCACCTAACAGCAAAAAGAAAGAAATTGGAGCCGGGGCGACCTTAGAACGTTTCGAGGTAACGGTCGAGTTCCCACTGCGAGACGTCGATTCGGTAGTCGTCGTACTCGGCAGATTTGGCTTCGACGAACTTCTCGGCAACGTGCGGACCGAGTGCGTCGAGAATAACCTCGTCTGATTCGAGGGCGTCGATTGCCTCACCAAGGTTGCCTGGGAGCGTCTCGATGCCGTACTCGCTTCGTTTTGCCTCGTCGAACTCGTAGATGTTCTCGCGGACTGGGTCCGGTGCTTCGAGACCGCGTTCGACGCCGTCGATACCGGCGGTGAGAAGCGCGGCGAACGCCAAGTATGGGTTACAGGACGGATCGGGGAAGCGAGCCTCAATACGGCTGGCGGCTGGGACGCGGGCTGCTGGCTTGCGGATAAGCGCCGAGCGGTTGCGGTCCGACCAAGCGACGTACACTGGTGCCTCGTAGCCAGGCACTAGGCGTTTGTAGGAGTTGACCGTTGGATCGGTGACTGCACAGATTGCCTGCGCGTGGTCGAGAATACCGGCGAGGAACGAGTGGGCTGTCTCGCTCAGGTCGAACTCGTCGTCGCCGTCGTGGAAGGCGTTCTCGCCGTCCTCAAACAGCGACATGTGGGTGTGCATTCCCGAGCCGTTGATTTTCGGGATTGGTTTTGGCATGAACGTCGCGTGCAGGTCGTGCTGTGCTGCGACCGCGCGGACGACCGTTCGGAACGTCGCCACGTTGTCGGCGGTGGTGAGTGCGTCGTCGTACTCGAAGTTGATCTCGTACTGACCCTCGGCGACCTCGTGGTGGCTGGCTTCGATCTCGAAGCCCATGTCTTCGAGCGCAAAGATGATGTCACGTCGAACGTCGCTGGCAAGATCCTTTGGTGCGAGATCGAAGTAGCCGCCTTGGTCGGCGAATTCGGTGGTTGCGTAGCCGTCCTCGTCGTGTTTGAACAGGAAGAACTCCGGTTCCGGTGCGACGTTGACATCGTAGCCGAGATCCTCGGCCTTGCTGATCGCCTTTTTCAGCACATAGCGTGGGTCGCCTTTGAACGGCTCGCCAGTCGACGTATCGATGATGTCACAAATAAGGCGTGCAGCACCGCTTTCCTCGTCTTTTCGCCATGGCAGGATGGCGAACGTATCGGGGTCGGGTTTGAGCCGCATGTCCGATTCCTGAATACGGACGAACCCGCTAATCGATGATCCGTCGAAGTAGATCCCGTCGGTAAAGGCTTTCTCTGCCTGTCGGGCCGGAACTGAAACGTTCTTAACAACACCGAGGATATCCGTGAACTGTAGTCGAAGGAAGTCGATTCCTTCTTCTTCGATTTCGTCAATTACTGCCTGTTCTTTTTCGGTCAATCCACCATCAGTGGCAACGTTTTCTTCCGTCATGTTGTGGACACCTCAATCATTCACTGCCAGTATAAAGATCTTGTCGCTTAGTGCAATTACCCCGCGAATTCTGAGAAATTGGATATTCGTAAAATTCTAATCCCCCCGGTGAGTGGTAAACTGTAATGACGTACGAAAACCTCGATGCGAAGTTGATCAATGCACTACTCGGCAACGGACGCGCAAGCCTGCGAAGCCTCGGCGAAGATCTCGACGTCTCAGTCACCACGGTCTCGAATCACCTCCGTGATCTCGAAGCCGAGGGAGTAGTCAACGGCTACACCCCAATCGTCGACTATGACGCACTGGGCTACGACGTGACCGCCGTGATCCACCTCAAAGTCGAGGGCAGCGCGCTCCCGGAAATCACTGACCGACTCCGCCAGCAAAAACAGATGGTCAGTGTGTATGAGGTAACCGGTGACTACGACATCATCGCCATCGGCAAGTTCACCGACACCGACGGCATGAACAGCCAGATCAAAGAGCTGCTGACCGACGTCGACATTCGAGAATCCAACACGAGCGTTGTGCTCAACGCGGTCACGGAAAACGAACAGTTCGAACTCGATATCAACGAAGACGAAGAGTAAGCAGTTCCTACCGTTCGTCCAATTTTTTATACGCCGCCAGCGACGGCAGTAGTAAGTGGCTACCCCCGAACTACTCGTCTTCGAAGACGAACGTGCCGTTCTCTTGGATGATTTCGCCGTCGAGTTCGATTTTCGAATCCTCACTCATGTCGACGATCATGTCGACGTGTTCAGCCGACTCGTTGCGTTCGTTGTCCTCGCCGACGGTCTCGGCGTAGGCCGAGCCTACCGCCAGATGGATCGTATCGCCCATTTTTTCGTCAAATAGCATGTTGTAGGTGACTTGGTCGATGGCGCGGTTCATCCCAACGCCGAACTCGCCGATCCGGCGTGCGCCGTCGTCCGTATTCAGGATCTCGGTCAGCAGGTCCTCGCCAGTTTCGGCGCTGTGCTCTATGACCTTGCCGTTCTCGAAGGTGAGCCGAACGTCCTCGATTTTACGGCCCTGCCGGTAGAGCGGGATATCGAAGTAGACGGTTCCCTCGACGCTGTCGGCAACCGGGGCGGTAAAGACCTCGCCGCCCGGCAGGTTCTTTTCGCCATAGTCGTTGAGCGTCTCGTTGCCAGCGACCGAAAAGGTGAGATCGGTTTCGTCGCCCGCGACGATTCGGACCTCGTCGGCCGAATCGAGTCGGTCGACCATCTCGGCCTGGAACTCGCGTTGGGCATCCCAGTCCAGCGAGACAGCATCCCAGACGAAGTTTTCGTAGCTTTCAGTGCTCATGCCTGCTAACTGGGCGTGGCCACTGGTCGGAAACTGGGTGAGACACCAGCGCTTCGAGAGGCGTTCTTCTTGAATGGGTTTGAGTGCCCGTCGGTAGGCGGCGTTGGTCTCGGGCGGGACGTCGCTTGTTTCGGAGACGTTCGCGCCCCCGCGTGCGACGATGAACACATCTGTCTCCTCGATGAGTGCCTGTTGGTGTGTAGGCGTCTCGTAGTCGTCATCGCCCGCACGAAGATATGCCCGTGAGGCGCGCTGGGAGTTGGCCAGATAGATGGGTTGGGCACCGCGTTCGCCACAGCATTCGTGGAGTGCGACCGCAAGGTCTTCGGCCTCTTTCGGCAGTTGGATCACAACTCGGTCGCCCGCTTCAATGTCGACCGAGTGCTCGACGATGGTTTCGGCGTGTTCGCGGATTCGTGGGTCCATACGGGTACTCGTGTGTCGACTGCCTAAAGATGCGCCGTCTGCTGCAATTTGGGAGCTCCGAGACCGTGACCAATAGGCACAGATTCACACGCTCATCCCGGCGTCGGAACCCTTTTGGAGCATCATAGGCCACAGAACAGTAATGAGCGACCTAGCACAGGAGTATCGCCTCGAATACTTCGAGGCCGAAGACTTCGTGCGCCGGAAGTGCGAGTCGTGTGGGGCACACTTCTGGACGCGCGATCACGACCGCACGCTGTGCGGCGAGCCGCCGTGTGAGGATTACCGATTTATTGATGAGCAAAGCTTCGACGAGGAGTACACCCTCGAGGAAATGCGCGAAGCGTTCCTGTCGTACTTCGAAGACCACGACCACGAGCGCATCGAGCCATACCCCGTGGCTGCCAACCGCTGGCGTGACGACGTCCTGTTAACGCAGGCGTCGATCTACGACTTCCAGCCACTCGTCACCAGCGGTCAGACTCCGCCGCCGGCTAATCCCCTTTGTATCTCCCAGCCCTGCATCCGCATGCAGGATATCGACAACGTTGGCAAAACGGGTCGACACACCATGGCCTTTGAGATGATGGCTCACCACGCCTTCAACGCCCGCGAGGAAGTCGGCGATGAGTACGCCTACAAAGGTGAGGTGTACTGGAAGGACGAAACCGTCGAGTTCTGCGATGGCTTGTTCGAATCACTGGGAGCTGATCTCGACGAGATCACCTATATCGAGGATCCGTGGGTCGGCGGCGGCAACGCTGGGCCCGCCATCGAAGTAATCTACAAAGGCGCAGAACTCGCCACGCTCGTCTTCATGTCCTTAGAGCAGGACCTCGACGGCGAGTACGAAATGAAAGACGGCAACCGATATTCGGAGATGGACACCTACATCGTCGATACGGGCTATGGGCTCGAACGCTGGACCTGGATGTCTCAGGGCACCCCGACCGTCTATGAGGCCGTCTACCCCGAGATGATCGCTTTCCTCAAAGAAAACGCAGGGATCGATCACACCGACGCCGAAGAAGACCTCATCCATCGGGTTGCCACGCTTGCGGGGCATATGGATATCGACGAGGCCGAAGATATGGAGTCTGCACGCGGCGAGATTGCCGACCGTCTTGACGTCGACGTGGGCGAACTCACCGACCTCATGCGCCCACTCGAAGATATCTATGCGATTGCCGACCACTGCCGAGCCTTGGCGTATATGTTTGGCGACGGCATTGTCCCCTCGAACGTCTCGACGGGCTATCTCGCCCGGATGATCCTCCGGCGGACCAAACGGCTGGTCGACAACGTCGGCGTCGACGCGCCACTCGACGAACTTGTGGATATGCAGGCCAAACGGCTGGAGTACGAAAACCGCGATACGATCCGGGATATCGTTCGCACCGAGGAGGCCAAATACCGCGAGACGCTCGAACGCGGCTCCCGCAAAGTCGAACAGCTGGCCGACGAGTACGCCGGTAGTGACGAGCCGATTCCGGTCGACAAACTGATCGAGCTGTACGATTCCCACGGCATTCAGCCGGATATGGTCGCCGAGATCGCCGCCGAGCGCGACGCCAGCGTCGAGATTCCCGATGACTTCTACTCGCTGGTTGCCGCACGCCACGACGACGCCGTCGAGACCGAGAGCCACACCGAGCGCGACGAGCGACTCGGCGATCTCCCCGAGACGGACAAACTCTACTACGACAACCAAGATCGCATGGAGTTCGAGGCGGTCGTCTTGGACGTGTTTGAAGCCGACGATGGTTATGACGTGGTGCTCGATCAGACGATGTTCTATCCCGAAGGCGGTGGCCAGCCCGCCGACCACGGCACCCTGACAAGCGACGAGACGACCGCCGAAGTCGAGGATGTCCAGATCATCGGTGATGTCGTGCTGCACCGCACCGACAGCAATCCCGGCAAAGGCGAGTTCGTTCGCGGACAGATCGACAGCGAGCGTCGCGGGCGGCTGATGGCACATCACACCGCCACCCACATTATCGGACATGCGACCCGCCAAGTGCTCGGCGAGCACATCCGACAGGCCGGCGCACAGAAGGGTGTCGACTCATCACGCCTCGACGTTCGACACTACGAGCGGATCACCCGCGAGGATGTCAAAGAAATCGAGCGACTCGCCAACGAACTCGTTCGGGACAACATTTCGGTCAAACAGGAGTGGCCCCACCGCAACGACGCCCAGGAGAAACACGGCTTTGATCTCTACCAAGGTGGGATTCCACCGGGAACCAACATCAGGCTGATCCACATCGGCGACGATGTCCAGGCCTGCGGTGGAACCCACGTCAGCCGCACCGGCAACGTCGGGGCGATCAAGGTGCTGAAAACTGAACCCGTCCAGGACGGCGTCGAACGCATTGTTTTTGCTGCGGGTGCGGCCGCCATCGAGTCGACCCAGCGTGTCGAAGACGCCCTCTACGAGGCCGCCGACGTGCTGGCTGTCAACCCGCCCGAGGTTCCCGAGACCGCCGAGCGGTTCTTTACTGAGTGGAAAGACCGCGGCAAGCAGATCGACCGCCTGAAGGACGAACTCGCCGAGGCGCGAGCGGCCGCCGAGGCCGAGACAGTCAAGATCGGCGACCACGAGGCAGTGATCCAGCAACTCGACGGCGACGTTGATGAGCTTCGGGCAACCGCGAACGCGCTGGTCGACGACGGCACCATCGCCGTGCTCGGCAGCGGTGCGGGCGGCAGCGCGACGTTCGTCGTCGGTGTTCCTGACGGTGCGAGTCTCAACGCCGGCGAGGTCGTCAGCCAGCTGGCCGGTCGGGTCGGCGGGGGTGGCGGCGGGCCACCGGATTTCGCCCAGGGTGGCGGTCCGGATGTCGACGCACTTGACGGGACACTTGAGGAGGCCCCTGAGATTCTTCGCGGCGTCCTCAACGCATAACACGGCTGTTTTTTCGTATTCGGTCGATTAACCAACGGCCCGTTGCTGACGTGCTCAATTGCTGGCGGTGGACTATTCATTGGTACTCAGATGAGTATATCGGTCACACAGCACCGGAGAAAGTCGCTGTGCGGCAACTCGGCTTCATAAGTTATGGGTTAGATATGCATATAGACTGCAGTGGCTGTCTGTTACGCACGAGAAAAATTTATATACCAAACACCCATAGTATGTAATGTATTATGACCCGGTACTACGACTACGTTCTTGGCCTGATTCCGGCTGCAATGGGTGGTGTGACACTGCTGTTGTTCATGGCAGGCATTCAGTTGACAGTGGCCGTACCGGCCGGTGCAGCAGCTGCAGTTGTGATTATCGGTCACGCGCTGTTTGTCAACATCCCCGGACAGGTCGAATCCATGACAGATCCACAGTCGACTCGCCCGCCAAACGCTGAGTAATCCGTTTTCGAGCTTTTGTATCTGTCTGTGAGTCGGTCGACTCCACTAACTGACACCGTATGGATTAGCGATGTGCTCATCAGTCTCGGTTCGCACTGCCAGAAACCGGCTGGTTGCTACCGGATGCGCTCGCCGCCCCAGAGCTTTGGAAACGCCGCAAACGCCAGCCACGTTGCGCCAATGGGCAGGAAAAACGCCGCCGCCAGCGTCCCCGAAAGCTGCC
>SL_5KL_010_SEDDRAFT_10002123_pt1 | contig 11335 bp, 13 predicted proteins | sample SodLakKL_010_SED_FD_9118 | JGI IMG/M metagenome (IMG submission 9118)
GTTTTATCATATATAAGATTCACATATTTGTTATTAGAGGAGAAATAGTATGTAATATCAATAGAATTAGTAGTGTTAATACAGTTTAGCCCTGTCAAGCTTTATATGAGGGTAGGTGTCGTTTTATGAAAACAACATTAATTGTGCCCTTGTTGATAGCCTTGGCTGTTTTGTTGATATTTTCGGTATATGTATTTAACCTGGTTTTTTGGGGACCTGCCGTGAGTGATGCTCCAAACTTTTGCCCATTTTGTTCTTCAGAACCGCTGCGCTATGAGGATAACCAGAGAAGAAGGATGGGGCCTGGTATGATGGGCATGGGATGATGAGGGGCGGTTTTCTTTTTGTTATGATTATGGTCTGGATATTAATTATAGCGCTCATAATTTGGGCGGTTGTTGCAGCGACGCGGAGCCCTGGAAAACCTGATCCTCTCGAACCATCAAAGAATTCAGCCCTTGATATTCTTAAACAAAGGTATGCCCGGGGAGAGATTGATAAGCAAGAATTTGAAGAAAAGAAAAGGGATTTAACTTAATATTGTTATGATCGGAACCAACACTCCCGCAAATTCCTCTGGACCTGCTTTTGATTAAGACAATAGAAGTCCGGGTAATTGCTTAAATATAAGATATGCGCCGCTAACTTCGCTGTGTTAGAATACATTTATAAGTGAACAGCAGGCATCATAATTATAAATGGTCTAGGTGGCGCTGAAGATGAATAGAGCTGATGTAGGGCTTGGCTGTATTGTTGCTACTCTCTGGGGCTTAAATTTTATTGCCATCGAACTCGGTTTAGAAGGCGTACCGCCGCTGATGCTGGTAGCGTTACGTTTTTTTGTCGTCGCGTTTCCGGCTATCTTTTTTCTTAAACGACCTCCGGTAGAATGGAAATGGTTGATTACCCTTGCTTTAACCCTTAATGTCTTACAGTTTGCTCTGCTCTTCGCCGGTATGAAACTGGGTATGCCTGCCGGAATGGCCTCGCTGGTTCATCAATCGCAGGCCTTTTTTACGCTCATATTTGCAGTTTTTATTATCGGTGAGCGGTTTCGCTGGTTTCACCTGACCGGTTTAATTATTGCTGCCGCCGGGATGGCCGTGATCGGATCTGAGCAGGGCGGAGCTATGACTGCCATCGGTTTTTGGGTGACCCTGGCCGCTTCGGCCAGCTGGGGCGTAGGCAACGTTCTGATGCGCCGGGCTACATTGGGTGTGCCGCGCTTTTCCATGCTATCCCTGGTGGTCTGGTCGTACGGGATCAGCTTGCTGCCGATGGTTGTCGTCTCGCTTTCTATTGAAGGAGCAGCTGCCTGGCAGGCAGCTTTTAGCAATATCAATCTTACCTCGGTCGGCTCGATAATTTATCTATCGTATTTTTCATCACTTGGCGGTTACGGCCTGTGGGGTTTGTTGTTGTCTCGTTACCCGGCCAATATTGTTTCACCTTTTGCTCTGCTGGTACCAATCGTTGGCATGACCGGCGCCGCCTTGCTCCTTGGTGAAATGTTTACCCTGCTTCAGGTCGCCGGCGCCATCCTGGTCATGGCCGGTTTAGCCCTGAATTTATTTGGGGGCAGGCTGACAGGCCATAAACAGGCGGAACCCCAAACCCTGCCCATAAAACCGGCTTAAAAATGTCCTATCAAAGCTGCTTTTTAACTTTTTCCTGATCTGGGCAGGCCGGTTCCCTAATCGGTCCATAAAATAAGGCAGTAGATTAAGATTTTATTATTCAGTAACTTTTTTACCTGAAATAAATATATGCTCAAGATTGGATTCAAGGCTTAATATGTTTCCGCTGTAGATAATCAAATCTGCGTCTTTCCCGGTTTCCAGGCTGCCTACCCGATCATCAATGCCGATTATCTCTGCAGCACTGATTGTTATCGCTTTTAAGGCTTCAACATAAGGTAGCCCTGCCCGTACGGCCATTGCGGCACAGATCGGCAAAGTGTAAATTGGAATTACCGGGTGGTCGGTCATGATGGCAAATTTTACGCCGGCAAAAGCACTTTAGGTGTTTCAAATGATGCTTCTTTTAACTCGATCTTTGTCCTGGCGCTTATATTGGGCCCGACAACCACGGGTATGTCGTAACGTTTTAATACTTCGGCCAGTTTATGGCCTTCGGTGCAGTGTTCTATTGAAAGGTCCAGGTCAAATTCCTGGGCCACCCTGATTGCCGTTAAAATATCGTCAGCCCGGTGGGCGTGCGCTCGGATCGGTATTTCTTTCTTAAGAACTTTTATAAGCACCTCTTTACGGAAATCTTTTTGCTGAGGCTCAGCTATATCTTTGCCGTGCTCTTTGTTTTCTCTCTCTGGATTATTTTCCCCCTCCATGTAATCGCGGGCTTCGTAAAAAGCTTTTCTAAAGAGGGCGGCAGTAGCCATCCTGGTGGAAGGTGATTTCTTCTGCTCACTGTATACACGCTTGGGGTTTTCCCCAAAAGCCGCTTTTAATCCGCTCGGTTCCCGGATCACCATTTCATCGATTACTGTTCCCCAGGTTTTCATCGCCAGGGACTGGCCTCCGATGACATTGCCGCTGCCCGGGCCGGTAACTATGGTGGTGATACCATTTAACCTGGCATCCTTGATCCCTTCATCATAGGGATTGATGGCATCCAGGGCGCGCAGCTCGGGGGTTATGGGTCCGGTCATTTCGTTTGTATCGTCGCCTTCAGTCATGCTGCCTTCTTCAAAAATTCCCAGGTGGGTGTGGGCATCAATCATCCCCGGCATGACGGTTTTTCCTGTTGCGTCGATAATCTCGGTATCTTCAGGGCAGGAAAGGTTTGGTCCCACTGCAGCTATAATGCCATTATCTATCAGTAAATCTTCGTCTTTTCTTACCTCATGATCGGCCATGGTAACCAGGTTTCCGTTCTTTATTAAAAGCATCAGGCACCTCCGGTGTGGTTGTTGGAATCAAGGCCAAAATCTTTATTTCCCATTATAAGGTGTATTTGTGGTCTGGTAAATGGAAATTTTTTCTGGCATAGTTATATTTAGTATTTATTTGGTCAACTTGATCTAAAGTTGACACCTGTGCTATAATTTATGTCAACAGATTGCGGATATCATAAAGAAAATTTAGTTGTACAACCACATAGGCTTTGAGCAAGCATGATCTAGCTTATATTCGGCAGGACTACTGCAATTCACTACTTCCTTTTCCAGGCGCCAAGACGTTTATTCCCGGTGATTTTATTACTTGTTTTGCCAGAGCTCACCAAAGCTCTATTCAGGTTGTACATCATTAAAGCTCTGAAATTAGTTATTTACTGGAAAGGACAAAAAACTCAAGGGAGGGATGTTACTTGTAAAACCTGGATCTGCTAATTCAACCTGTTAAGTAAACCGTATTAAATTATTAAGGGGGAAAAGAAAAAGTGAGTAAAATAAGTTTAGTTTTGTTTTTGGCGCTGGTAATGCTGACAGCCGGCCTTTTTGCGGCGGGATGCGAACCTGAAGAGGTAGTGGAAGATCCGGTGGAAGATCCGGTGGAAGACCCGGTAGAAGACAAGTCCATAGTAATGTCCATCTGGAGCGCCCCGGAAGGGTTGTTCAACCCCAACCTTTATGAAAGCGCATATGATGCCTATGCTGCCGTAGACCCNTGCTTTNCCGGGATGATGACCCATGATCCCNATGCTGATTATGAGCTGGTTCCAATGCTGGCTGAAAGCATGGAAGTAAGTGATGATGAAATGACCTTTACTTACANCTTGCGTGATGACATTACCTTTCATGACGGCGAACCGGTGACCACTGAAGATGTAAAATGGACTTTCGAGTGGATGATGGATGAAGACTATACCGGTGTACGCGCCGCCTACTGGGAAGCCATCGAAGAAATTGAAATTGAAGATGAAAGAACAATTCACTTCCATCTTTCCGAGGTGGATGCACCGGCCCTGATCCGGATTTCCACCTGGAGCATATCACCCAAGCACGTCTTTGAAGGCACCCCGATTGCTGAACTTGAAGAACACCCCAATGTAACCCAGGAACCAATTGGTGCCGGACCCTTTAAACTGGTGGAATATGTTGAAGGGCAGTACACAATCCTGGAAGCATTCGACGACTATGCTAAGGGCAGGCCCAACATTGACCAGATAACAGTAAAAGTCGCATCTTCTGATGTTCAAATGGCGGAACTGATTACGGGCACAACAGACCTGGCCTGGGTCCAGCCGGAACGGGCCGAACTAGAAGCATATGAGGAAGAAGGCCTGGGTATTGTCCAGTATCCCGCCAACGCTTACCAGTACATGGGATTTGACCTGGATCATCCGTTCCTCGAGGACGTGGAGGTCCGCCATGCCATAACCATGGGACTGGACCGCTGGGAAATGGTTGATGCGCTCTTTGACGGAATGGGCAGCGTGCAGGTCAGTCACATGTCCATGGTATCCTGGGCTTATGACCCGGACCTTGAGCCCCTGCCTTATGATCCTGATGCCGCCGGTGAACTCCTGGATGAAGCCGGTTGGGAAATGGGAGATGACGGTTACCGATACAATGAAGCCGGAGAACGGTTGGAATTGACCCTGAGCTATCCCAGCACCAATGTTCCCCGGGAGAGAAACGCCGAGATTATCCAGGATATGCTCTCAGACATCGGCATTGCCATTGAACTGGACATGATGGAATTTACCACTCTTGCCGATTTGGTTTATGAACAAAGGGATTTCGATCTCTACCTGATGGGCTGGTCTCTTGCCATCGAGCCTGATCCTTCTGGAATCTGGCTCAGCGACGACCACTGGAACGCAGTCGGTTTCGACCACCCGGATAACGATGAGCTGATAATGGATGCCCGCACCACCACCGATATGGATGAGCGGGCAGAAATATACAAAGAGTGGCAGCAGCTGTTAGTCGACGAAGCTCCTTATGTCTGGCTCTATGCCGAAGATGAATGCTTCGTGCATTCCCCCAACCTGCAAAACTTCCAGGGTGACGCCTTCAGTATGTGGTGGAACGTGGAAGAATGGGACTGGGTCCCGGAAGAATAGTAACGCAGAATCTCTACTCTGGTGTAAGTTTAGAGAGAGATGAGCAAAGAGGGTGCTCCCGTAAGGGAGACACCCTCTTCTGCACAAAGTAAACGGAGGTTTAGTATGAAGCAATACATTGTGCGCCGCTTTCTTCAAATGATCCCCACCCTGCTTGGGACTACCTTTATCGTTTTTGTCATTATTAACATGGCGCCGGGTAGTCCTTTATCTCATATGGTAGATCCAACTATATCTGCAGAAGCAATTGAAAGAAGAAGAGAACAACTGGGTTTGGACCGGCCTTTGCTGCAGCGCTATGGTTCCTGGCTGGTGGAAGCTGTCCAGGGCAACCTGGGCTATTCTACCCGTTACAGGGGACGCCTGGTGACTGATATAATCCAAACCCGCCTTGGACCAACAATAATCCTAACCTTTTCTTCGATCATTGTCAGCTTTATACTGGCGGTGCCTATCGGGGTTATTTCTGCCACCCGGCAGTACTCTGCCCTTGATTACTCGGTAGTCGTTTCCGCCATTGCCGGTGTTTCAATACCGGTCTTTTTCCTGGGGATTGTTCTGATATATCTTTTCGGCTTCCAGTTGGGCTGGCTCCCGGTGGGGGGTATGGCGGCTGCCGGGGTAAGGCATCCCACCTGGTTATCCTATGCCGCCGATGTGGCCCGACACCTGGTCCTGCCCCTGGTCACCCTGACGGCGGCCAACACTGCAAGATTTGTCCGTTTCACCCGTTCCAGCATGCTCGAAGTTATTCGTCAGGATTATGTACGCACCGCCCGGGCCAAAGGGCTTTCTGAACGGGTTGTCATTTACAGGCATGCCCTGCGCAATGCCCTTTTACCGGTAGTAACCATCCTGGGCCTAAGCCTGCCTTTTCTGTTCTCCGGTGCAGTTATAACTGAAGCAGTTTTTGCCTGGCCCGGAATGGGCACCCTGCTCATTGAATCTGTGAGCTTGAGGGACTATGGCCTACTGATGGGCATTAACCTCTTTCTGGCGGTACTCGTTATCATTGGTAACTTGCTGGCTGATATATTTTATTCTGTAGTCGATCCACGCATTCGCTACGATTAAAGGGGTCTAATGATGAGACGAATAATAGCAAAATTATTAAAAAGCTCTGCTAGCGATAATTCCCTTAATGGCGCAAAAAACGATGACATTGTCAGTCCCGGTAAAATCATCTGGAAGCGCTTTCGACGTAACAGGATTGCTATAGTTGGCTCAGTAGTCCTGCTGGTTTTAATTGTCCTGGCCATACTGGCTCCGGTAATCGCCCCCTACGAACGTGATGCTATAGAACTGGCCAGAAGAGAACAAGCGCCCTCTTCCGAGCATCTTTTCGGCACTGATCGGCAGGGTAGGGATTTGTTCACCAGGGTTCTTTACGGAGGCAGAATTTCTCTTTCCGTGGGCCTGGTAGCCAGTTCACTGCAGATGGTGATCGGGGTCATACTGGGCTGTTTAGCCGGCTACTATGGAAAATGGATCGATACAATAATCATGCGGATCACCGATATGGTTATCGCTTTTCCTTTCCTGGCCCTGGCCATTACAGCGGCCGCCATACTGGGCCCCAGTATTTACAATACGATGCTGATTATCGGTTTGCTAACCTGGACGGAAACCTGCCGCCTGGTCAGAGGGCAATTCCTTTCCATCAAACAGATGGAGTACATTGAAGCAGCTAAAGCCACCGGGGCGAGCGAATTCCGGATAGTCTGGCGCCACATGCTGCCCAATGCCTGGGCCCCGGTCCTAATCAGCGCAACCCTGATCATGGCCACTGCTATTTTAGTCGAAGCCGCTTTGAGTTACCTGGGTCTGGGAGTCCAGGCTCCCATACCAAGCTGGGGTAATATCCTCGAGCCGGCCCGGAGCATGGTCGTTTTGATGAATATGTGGTGGCTGTGGCTGCCCCCAGGGTTTTTAATATTTATTTCAGTTTTAAGTATCAACCTGGTCGGAGACGGATTGCGAGATGCTCTGGATCCGCGTTTAAAAAATTAGTTTTGAGAGGAGAATTATACTTTGCCTGATCTGCTTGAGGTTAAAAACTTGTATACTTCTTTTCACACAGAAGACGGCGTAGTCCCTGCAGTAAACGGCATCACCTTTAACCTCAAACACGGGGAATCACTGGGGATTGTCGGTGAATCGGGCTGTGGTAAAAGTGTGGCCTGCTTGAGTATAATGAGGCTGATCGACCATCCGGGTAAAATTAAAGCCGATGCTATAAAATTGGATGGAGTGGAGCTGCAGTCTTTGAGCGAGAAAAAAATGCGCACCATCCGCGGTAATGAGATGGCCTTCATTTTTCAGGAACCGATGACATCTCTGAACCCGGTTTACACAATTGGTTTTCAACTCCAGGAAGCGATCCAGCTTCATCAGGGCCTTAATAAGAAGCAATCCCGGACTAAGTCGGAAGAAATGCTCAAAATGGTAGGTATACCAAGGGCAGAAAAAGTGTTTGATGAGTACCCCCACTCTTTGAGCGGCGGGATGCGCCAAAGAGCCATGATTGCCATGGCCCTATCCTGTGAGCCGAAAATCCTGTTTGCCGATGAACCGACTACAGCTCTTGATGTAACCATCCAGGCGCAAATCCTGGAGTTAATGAACGATCTAAAACAAAGGATCAATACATCGATTATCTTCATCAGTCACGACCTGGGAGTTATTTCTGAAATGGTGGACCGGGTCATAGTTATGTACTGCGGGTCAATTATTGAAGACGCCGATATAAGGACAATCATTAAAAATCCCAAGCACCCTTACACCTTCGGGTTGATTAATTCCAAGCCCCGCATTGATGTAGATTTGGATAAACTAATCCCTATTCCAGGTTCTGTCCCTAATCCCCTTAACATTCCTCGGGATGTCCTTATCAACCTCGCTGTGAAAGTGCCATGGATATATGCAAAAGCAAAATACCTGGAAAATCCCAGATTAACGAGGGCCATCATGTTAGCTGCTGGCTATTCAGCAAACAGGGAGGAAAAATCAAATCATGACAGAACCAATTGTAAAGCTTGAAAATGTTAAAAAATACTTTCCCATCCGCGGTGGAGTTTTTTCCAGGGTGGTGGGTAATATAAAAGCAGTTGACGACATCAGCTTTTCTATCCAAAAGGGAGAAACTCTGGGCCTGGTGGGAGAATCAGGATGCGGCAAATCGACCCTGGGCAGGACTATCCTTAAACTGCTCGATCCTACAGCCGGGAAGGTTTTTTACAAAGACTTTGATATTTTTGCGACCCAGAAAGAAGAGCTCCGCAACTTGCGCCGGGAAATGCAGATTATATTTCAGGACCCCTACAGTTCACTCAACCCTCGTCTGAATGTAGGTGAGATTGTCGGGGAGTGCCTGGAAATACATGGTATAGCATATGGCAGAGAAAAACAGGAAAAAGTCGAGTCCATGCTTGAAGTATGTGGGCTGGCTCCGCATCATCGCCGGCGATACCCGCATGAATTTTCCGGAGGCCAGCGGCAGCGTATCGGCATTGCCCGTGCCCTGACCCTTAACCCTGATTTTATAGTGGCTGATGAACCCATTTCTTCCCTGGATGTTTCAATCCAGGCCCAGATTGTTAACTTGATGGAAGAACTGCAGGAAAAGTTTGGACTTACTTATCTCTTTATTTCTCATGATCTGAGTATGGTCCGCCATATATCTGATCATGTTGCTGTAATGTATCTTGGAAAAATTGTCGAAATATCCGGCAAAAAAGAGCTTTACCAGAATCCGCTTCACCCCTACACCCAGGCTTTATTATCGGCTGTCCCGGTAATGGACCCTGATCATAAAAGCAAACGCATTATACTTAGAGGAGATGTGCCCAGCCCGGCTAATCCACCGCAGGGATGCAATTTCAATCCCCGCTGTATTTACGCTGAAGAACACTGCCGGGTTGAAGAGCCTGAACTCCGCGATGTCGGTTCAGGGCATCAAGTTTCATGCCACCTCGTAGAAAAGATGTGAGTCATTTGGGCGATAAAAATAACCAGGAACCACCGGAAGAAATTCCAAGCGAGGATAAAGATCCGTTGACATTTTTCTCATGGAAGGATATCTTTGCTTTTTGCCTGGCCATGTACCGGATTCTTATTCCCCAGCTTTTAATCACCCTTCTGGTTGTTTTGGTTTTTGTTTTGGTGCTTTTCTGGCTCTGGTTAAATTAAATCAACGGCCGAAGCAGCCATCCATTCTTCCCGCAACCATCATGTAAAAACAGCCCCAAAATCTGCAAAAATTGATAAGGTTACCGCCAGCACTGAAGAGGGGCAGTTGTTTACTGCTGCTATAAAGAGGTCCGGTCTTTGTTTTTATAAGGAGGAGTGGTTTTTGCCCATAATTAAAGCCAGGTTCCAACAGACCTTCCGGTTAACCTTCAGGATTTAACTTCCCCCATCATCGACAGCTGTTTTCCATTGTCCCTTAAGACAATTTCTTTCAGCAATCTTGTTAATACGTCCGGGGAATGCTGGATAGAAAAAGAAGGTGTTTATGTCCTTAACAAGGGCAAGGTCTCAGATATTGAGGATTTGCCGGGCCATGATTACCCGGCAATCAACCATTTCTATAAGCAGGAGTTAAAACTCGGCGAAGAAATTTCGTCTGCGGTTCTTTAAGGAAGAGAATATCTGACCAGCCTGGATCAATCGGATGATTTTATCAAATACCGGCTTGCCACCCACAGCAGGGTTATAGATATTGAGCCCGGGCAAATTAATATCTTTCATGAATAGGTTTATCTTTAAATAAGCGCCTAAAGGCTTAATAAACAAGGCTAAAGCTTTTATTATGTTATAATGAAGTGTATTGAAAATTTGTTTTATATTTATAAAAGGTACATGGTGATGATCAAATGAGTAATTTGCGATCACAGGTTATAAAAATACGTGAGCGCAACCGTCTTATGCTGGAGCAAGAGCAGCAAAGGATAGTAAATGAACTGATCAGCCTTGGTGCGAAAAAGATAATTCTTTTTGGTTCTCTTGCCCGCAATGATAGCGGTATGCAGAGTGATTTGGACTTGCTGGTAGTTATGGAAAGCAAAGAAGACTTCATAAACAGGGTGGCCGGCATCTACCGGCTAATTAAACCCCGGGTTGCAACGGATATTCTGGTATACACGCCAGAAGAATTAGCCCGGCAGGAGAAAACCAACCCTTTTATTAGAAATGCACTAAAAGAAGGAGTGCTTTTATATGCGCGGAAAACCCCGTGAAGAAGGCTATAAATGGCTGGAACAGGCTGCAGCCGACCTGCATAGTGCAAAAGTGCTGCTTGAGAACAATATCTACCACACAACTTGCTTCATCTCCCAGCAAACAGCAGAAAAAGCGCTAAAAGCATACCTCTATGCGCAGGGTGAGGAACTGGTGACCGGGCATTCGGTGGCTTCGCTCTGTGTTTGGGCAGCAGAACATGATCAAGAATTCATGGCTCTCCATGAGGATATATCCATACTGGATGGTTACTATATACCGACCCGCTATCCCAACGGACTGCCTGATGATATACCAGCCCGGGTATATACCCGGAAACCGGCAGACGAATCGGTTAAACTGGCTGAAAAAACTATTGAATTCGTGAAAAAAAAGTTAAATTGGTAAGTCAAAACACAAAACCCATCTGCAGCGCAGGGGCGGAGTTTTTTACAACTCTACGATCAATCCATAAAGCCTCACCGGCTCAGAATTTGAAAATCTGTCCGGCGTGGGTCACTTCTGCAATTCCTTCGGCTGGAATCTTCCCCGCCTCGCGGGAGAGCAGGCGGCAAGCCTTTTTTTCAACGTCAATCTATCTCCATATAAATTAATGTCGATCTATTCTTTTCGTAGCATCCGACCGGGGAAAAGAGAGAGTAAAAATAACTGGAAGAGCCCCCGGGCATATTCCAGCACTCCCATTTTGGACCGGTAAAGAGCAGCTACCCGTAACGGCAGGGAGCAGAGCTCCAGCTCCATCTTGTTTGCCTTTCCTTTATTGCCGGCATAGCGTTGCGCGTGATATAAAATTTTCATCTGCTCCAACTCCCCGGTTAGGCCCGGCAGTTCTTTTTTAAGCAGTTCGGTAATCATGCCCGGGGTTTCACCCGGGCGGGGCGGGCCGGAAAAAGCCGTCAGCACTTTAATTATCCGGGCATACAAACCTGCGGGGGTCTCTGACCGGGAATAAAAGAAATAAACCTGCGAAAAAGAAACGGTCACAAGCAGGCCCAAAAACAGGGCCGCACCAAAGAAGATAGTGGTGATTCCAAAAGGAGATTTCCGATCATTTGCCACGGCGGCCGCC
>SL_5KL_010_SEDDRAFT_10002125_pt1 | contig 11328 bp, 5 predicted proteins | sample SodLakKL_010_SED_FD_9118 | JGI IMG/M metagenome (IMG submission 9118)
GAGCCAGTCGATGCCGGTGGGGACCGGATGGTGGTGCAGAGCGATGGCGGTGGGTTGGGCGGAGTGGGTGGACAGGGTATCGGTCAGGGCTGTTAGCAGAGCGGGGGACAGTTCTCCTTCGCCATAGCGGGCGGGGGCTTTGACTGAGTTCAGCAGCACCAGCCGCCAGGCTCCCAAATCGATAGATTGCAACCCATTGGCAGTTGGCCCTTGCAGCCAGGGGGCGTGAAACACCTGTTCAGCGGTGGCCACATCGTCGTGGTTGCCGGGCAGCCAGTAGGTGGGTCGGTTAAACGGGGCGATCGCCTCTCGTAACCGTTCATAGGCCACGGCATCGCCCCGGTCGGCCAGATCGCCGGTCAGCAGTAGGCCATCGGGCTGACAATCTCCCACCTGCTCCAGCACCGCTTGCAGGGTCTGCCAGGTGGGACAGCCCCGCAGCAGGGCACTGGCGTCTGCCAGCAGATGGGTATCGGTAATTTGGGCCAGGGTCAAGGTCATGGCAACAGGGGTTGGTAGTAGATCAACTCATGGTCCGGTAACAGCTCGGAGTGAAAGATGGCGATCAAATCCGCCAGCACCCGGTGGGGGTTGACGGGGCCACTTTCCCAAAAGTCATTCCCCCCGCTGGGGTTGACCCGGGCATTGTTGTTGTAGGCTCGGTTTTGTTGCAGGGCTTGAAACTGGCCATAGCGGGGGTCAGCGGCGATCGCATCGGCCTGGGTCTGCCAGTCCTGGCTGAGATTAACCCAAAAGTCGGCCTGGGCTGCCCGACCATACACCGCCTCAATATCCAGGGGAATGCTGCCGGTACCGGGGACATCAGCCCATAGATAGTCGGCCGCCGCATCCCGCAGCAGTTGGGCGGCATAGCTCTCTCCCTGGGCCATATGCCAGGTGCCCTCATAGCTAGAGCCGGTAAACACCGTCGGTCGCGCCGCCGCCGTCTGGGCCAACGCCACTAGGGCGTTGTACTCCTGGGCGATGGCGGCAAACTGCGCCTCGGCCAGGGCTTCTTGGTTAACCAACAGGGCGGTAAACTTCAGCCACTCGGCCCGAGCCAGAGGCGATGCCTCCCGGTACTCGGCGACGAAGGCCACCGGCACCCCTGCCTGGATCAACCGCAGGTACGGGTCGTTATCATTACCCATACTAAAGGTCATCACCAGATCAGGGGCGGCCACCAGCAGCCGCTCCCCATCTAAACTGGCCCCCGAGCTAAACTCAGCCAACTCTCCCCGGTCGATTTTGGCCCGCACCCTGGGGCTGCTGATCGGGTCAAACTGGCCCACCCCCACCAGGGCATCCACCCGATCCAGCTGGTCGAAATGGGGCAGGTGGGTGGTGGAGAGGGCCACCACTCGCTCCACGGGGATGGTCACCACCTGGGCTTGGTCATACCCGGTGGGGACCGGTGCACCGCACTGCACCAGCAGATACTCAAAGCTCTGACTTGCCCCGGGCCAAGGGTCAGTGATGGTGACCACTTTGTAGTGGTTGTGGTAGTCCACGGTAAAGCCGGTGGCATAGTCTAGCTCGACCTTGTCCGGGAAGTAATCAACCGCTGGGTCAAAGGGGGCGGCGCAACCCTCCGCGGTAGACTCCGCCGAGGGGTCCAGGGGGGCAGTGGGGGGGCTACCCTGGCAGCCGGTCACCACCAGCCCTGCAAGAGCTAAGCCCAGGCCCAGCTGGGCTGGCTTCACCTTACCCAGCCTGCGGCGGAACCGAAAATCGGCAGGGGGCCAAAACCTGCCCCCCGCACTACCACTGGCCTGTACCTTACGTTGATCCATGGTGCTCATGCCTGGGCCACTGCCCCGCTCTCCTCAAGGTTCTCAAAAGGGCTTAAAACTGGCCCCGTATCCCCACCTGGACGCTGCGCCCCACACCGGGAAAACCAGGAAACAGTTCAAACTGGGTGTCGAACAGGTTATCCACGCTAGCATTTAGGGCCAGGGTCTGGGTTAGGGGCAGCCGCAGTTTGGCATCCAGGGTGGTGCGCCCCGCCAGGGATTCGCTGTTACGGCGGTCCACAAAAAAGTCGCTGATGTGGCGTAGGAACAGGGCACCGTAGATACCCTGGGGCGTTTCATAGGCCAGGCCCAGGTTGAAGCTGTCAGCGTGGGTAAACGGCAGCAGATTGCCATTGTCCGCCGGGTTGGGTCCGGCCTGAATGGTGGGCTGGTTCCAGGTGTAGTTGGCAAAGGCAAACAGGTTGTCGACCACTTGCACACTGACTTCGGTCTCGATGCCGATGGCCTTCACCTGGCCGATGTTTTGGGGGGTAAAGGTGGCCAAATCAAAGCTGATGGCATCACGGATATCGTTGCGGAAAAAGGTAAACCGCCAGAGGCCGCGATCGCCCAATTGCTGATCAACCCCCACATCAAAGCTAATCCCCGATTCCGGCCTCAGGTCAGGGTTGTTGAAGGGGGCAAAGAACAGATCCCCCAGGGTGGGCACCCGGAAGTTGCGGGCCAGATTGGCTCGAAAATTGGTGCTGTCAGTCACGGCCACCTGGGTGCCCAGGCTAAAGGAGGTAAAGGCGCCATCGGCCAGGTCATTAACGTCTTGGCGTACCCCCAGGTTGGCGCTAAAGCGATCGGTAAAGGCCGCCTGGTAGCGGGCAAACAGGCTGCCCTGATTGATCCGATCGCTGTAGTTTTCCGTCGTCAGGTTGTTAAGCAAATTTACCGTGTTGTTATCCGCCTGCACCGTGCGGTAGTCGGCCCCGTAGGTAATGTTTTGGTTGGGGGCAAACTGCCAGGCGTGCTGCACCTGCGCCCCAATGGAGCTCTGGCTGACTTCATCCCGAATCGGAGACGCAAAGGGGTTGTTGGGGACTGGGGAATTGAAGGTAAAGTCCAGCAGGTCTGCAAAAATCCGGGCCGTCAGTTGGGAGTCATCCCCCTGGCCCAGGTCTGCCTCGTAGGTGGCATCGATCAGCCAGTTTTCGCTGTACTGGCGATCGGTACCGCTGAGGTTGTTGAAGCCCCCGGACCCACTCCCCGGTACCGGCACTCCCCCAGGAGCCCCTTGGTCCTTGGAGAGAAACAATAGTCCAAACCGCAGCCGATTGCGATCGTTAATATTACCTACCAGGCCCACGTTAACGTTGTTGTAGAGCACATCCGCATTGGCCCGGGTGCCATCAAAATCGGTGGTGGTGAGGCGAAAGGGGAAATTGTTATCTGCCGAGGTGCGATTGAAGCCCAACACCCAACTGCCCCCTGCATCGGCCCCGCGCAGTTGAATGGTTTGATCGTTAAAGCCAAAGCTACCCACCGCCGCCGACACAGAAAACTCCTCCCCGGGTTCCGTCAGAGGACGGCGGGTGATGATGTTGATCACCCCACCGATGGCGTTTGAGCCGTACAGTACCGAGCCACCGCCGGGTAATACCTCAATTTGCTCCACCGCGTCGGTGGTGATGCGGGACAGGTCAAAGGCCCCAAAGGTGCCGATTTCGTTAATCGGGCGACCATCAATCAAAATCAGCGTTTGGGATGAGGACCCGCCCCGGATGAATTGGCTACTGGGGGAGCCTAGCTGTCCCCCCGTGGTACCGTCACTGAGGATACCAGGCAAATAGCGCAGGGCTTCCTGCACCGTGCGTGCCCCCTGGGCTTCGATCTGCTCCCGATTGATCACATACACCGGTTGGCTCGCCTCCCGCACCGTCCCTTCCCGCCGGAAGGGGGAAAACACCGGCTGGTCCAGAATCCGCTCGATCACCTGAATCCGGATCGGCTCCACGTCCTCCTGAGCCTGGAGTTGACCCAGGTCAGCCTCGAATGACCCATCATCCAGGGCAATGTGGGTATGGGCCCACCGATCAGCCTGGGGTTGCTCGGGCTCGGGCAGGGCCAAGGGTTGCAGAGCCGCAGCATCTGCCCCTGGCGACAGGGTCAGGTCGCTGGCAATGTCCGCCTCAGTCAGGGGTAGGGGGGCCAACTGGGGGGTAAGTGACTCAGCCCGCCCTGGCAGCGGCAGCCATCCGCAGGCCGCGGCCCAAAGTAAAAGAGCACCCCCGCCAGGGGACAGTACTTTGATCCACTGAGCTCCTACCAGGCGAATAATTGAAGGGTCAATGTTGCGCATAAGTCCTGAAACCGATGAATGGTAGTGATACGTCAAAACTCTTGGATGGACCGCTGCCACGGCCTCTTTTGATCGAATTGAGCCGCCGCGACCAGCCATGACAGGTAACCAGCAGCCTCTGGCGGGCGAGGAACGCTGAACCCTGGTGCCAAGGGGCAAAAACAGCGTTCGTAGGGTGGGCATGGCCACCCTTGCCAAGGTGACCTTTGACCTGAGTAGGGTACATAGCGCCAAGGGCGCGGCTCTGCCTAAGCGGCCCACAGATCTGCGCAAAACCTCACAGACTTTGCCTTTGGGCCGCAATGCACCGCTTACGATACCGGGCCTCTCGCTTGACGCAAACGGTGCGTTCCGGCCAGGGCAGAAGGTTTTACACCACCCCTAGGTTGACCTGAGGCCGGGAACACACCCTACGCATAATCAAGCTTTCAGCGCTTCAATGGTGCAAAAATCAACCCTTTCAAACCACCTTGACTAGGCTGGGTGGGCATTGCCCACCACTCAAAGCCGTAGGGCAGGCAATACCCACCACTGGCAAGATAGGTTTCCCGAAATCACCTAAAGCGGGTTCCTTAGGGCCAGAGCAATGTAGAGCCACTCCAGCGATCGCCCCAAAACCCAAGTCTTAAAAAACGACGCAAAAAACCTAATACAGTCATCATCCGTACCTCGCAGATGTTGTAAAACATGGACAGGCCATCGGCGGGCGTTCTGACTTACACAATTTTAGATTTACGATTTTGAATTTTGGAGAGATATCCAGCCAAAATCTAAAATCTAAAATCGGCTTACAGCTGCGGGACAGCGGCAGACTTACACTGCACTTTCCCCGTTTCCTCTAGTGGCTGCTCCCCACTAGAACCGACAGTGCTCAGAATCATATCATCGAAAGAAACCCCCCTCGCCATCCCTCAGGGAAAATCAACATATCGTTGCGGTTGTCTGACAGCGCTCACCTTGATAACGCCCCAGGTCAAACAACAGCCCAAGCTCCCGGTAAATGGGTCACGACAGCGCTACACTAGCCACTGGGTTACGCTAACTTTCCAGCAGGACCTCTGGGATAGCCATAAAAGAAATCAAAGGTTCTGGAGCTATGGGGCAGAACACCAATCATCAAGACACCGCCACTCGGGTACAGACCCTGAGGCGACAGCTACAGCAGGCCAGCTACGAGTACTACGTGCTGGATGCCCCCACCCTACCCGACCAGGTTTACGATCGCCTCTACCGCGAACTTCAAGAGTTAGAGACTGCTAACCCAGAGCTGATTACTCCCGATAGCCCCACCCAGCGAGTGGGGGAAAAGCCCGCCACCCAGTTCACCTCAGTACGCCACAACATCCCCCTCTACAGCCTGGAAAACGCCTTTGATCTAGGCGAATTTCGGGCCTGGGAAGACCGCTGGCGTCGTCAGGCCCCCGAAGCCGGAGCCGTCGAGTACGTGGCCGAGTTGAAAATCGATGGCTCTGCTCTGGCCCTCACCTACGAAAACGGCTTGCTCACCCGCGCCGCCACCCGGGGCGACGGCATCACTGGCGAAGAGATTACCCAAAACGTCAGAACCATCCGCACCATCCCCCTGCGGCTCAACACCGACACCCCACCCCCCGTCGTAGAAGTGCGCGGCGAAGCCTTCCTACCCCTCGATGTGTTCGAAGCGATCAACCAAGAACGCGCCACCAACGGCGAGCCCCCCTTCGCCAACCCCCGCAACGCTGCCGCCGGTACCCTGCGCCAACTCGACTCCCGCATTGTGGCCCGGCGACGGCTCGACTTTTTTGCTTACACGGTGCATGTGGGTTCTCCCACGCCCCATTCCCCCACTTCCCAATGGAAAGCCCTTCAACTCCTGCAAACCCTGGGCTTTCGGGTCAACCCCAATCGCCAACTGTGTCAGTCAGAAACTGAAGTCCAGGACTTTTTCAACACCTGGGCCACCCAGCGCACCCAGCTGAAGTACATGACCGACGGGGTGGTGGTGAAGCTGAATGACTTCGCCCTACAACAGCGGTTGGGCTTCACCCAAAAGTTCCCCCGCTGGGCCGTGGCCCTGAAATACCCAGCCGAAGAGGTGCCCACCCGGCTAGAGCAGGTGAGCTTTCAGGTAGGGCGTACCGGGGCCGTCACCCCCGTAGCGGCATTGCGGCCGGTGCAACTGGCGGGGACCACTGTGGCCCGAGCCACCCTGCACAACGCCGATCGCATGGCAGAACTGGACATTCACCAGGGAGATACGGTGATTGTGCGCAAGGCGGGGGAAATTATCCCCGAGGTGGTGCGGGTGCTGGCGGACCTGCGCCCCGCTGATGCCCAGCGAGTAACCATGCCCAGCCATTGCCCGGAGTGTGGCTCCGCCCTGGTCAAACCCGCAGAGGAAGCGGTAACCCGCTGCATCAATACCTCCTGCCCGGCGATCGTGCAGGGGGCGATTATCCACTGGTGCCGCCGGGATGCCCTGGACATTGAAGGACTAGGGGAAAAGTGGGTGAAGCAGTTTGTGGAACAGGGCCTGGTGCAGTCTGTGGCCGACCTCTATGACCTGACGGTGGAGCAGTTGCTGCCGTTGGAGCGCATGGGACAGCAATTGGCCGAAAAACTGGTGGGGGCGATCGCCGCCTCCAAAAGCCGTCCCTGGGCCTCGGTGCTCTATGGCCTGGGGATTCGCCATGTGGGCACGGTCAACGCCAAAACCCTGGCCCAACATTTTCCTGCCGTAGAGGCTCTGGCCAGCGCTGACCCTGAGGCGATCGAAGCGGTACACACCATCGGCCCCGAAATTGCCCAGGCGGTGTTCCAGTGGTTTCGGGTACCCGCTAACCAAACCCTGATCGAGCGGCTGCAACAGGCCGGGTTGCAGCTTTCAACCCCGGTGGCAGACCAACAAAACTCTGGTCAGGGAGCGTTGGCGGGTAAAACCTTTGTGCTCACCGGCACCCTACCCAACCTCACCCGCCCTGAAGCCGCCGCCCTGATCGAAGCGGCGGGGGGTAAGGTGACCAGCAGTGTGAGCAAAGCCACGGATTATCTGGTGGCGGGGGAAAAGGCAGGCTCGAAGCTGACCAAGGCTGAGCAACTGGGGATTACAGTGCTGAGTGAGGCGGAGATGGTGGAGATGACTTATACCTCGGGGCGCGATCGCGGGTAAGGAAATAACCGCTGTAGAACCTGGGTGCGATCGCGGGGCAGCTCCCCCGCCGCTGGTTGCCACAGGGTGTCATAGAAAAAGAACGATACCCCGGCAAAGCCCATGGCGCGAGCCGTGTGCACTTTCTGCTGAATCAATGCCATGGATACCGGCTGAGCCTTTAACCCACTGAGCACCCCAATGGCCGTGGGAATATGGTGCCGGGCCCGTTGCAGTTCCCGATCCCCCAGGGCGCTGCGAAAACCACCGAGGCTATCGCGGTAAACCTGCACAATCAGCTCTTCGATGTAGCCCATTTCCCGCCAGCGGGGCCAATCTTGCAGATAGTTCCGATAGGCAAAGGCGGCGGGATTGGGAGACACAGACAGCACCGCCTGGGGCCGTCTAGCTTTGACCACCCAAAAAACCCGATCTACAAAGTCTGTGATTTTCCTGGCCCGCCAGCGGGTCCACTCAGCATCGTAGGGATTAGCGGGGGGCGACTGACCATGGTGCTCGCGTCGGTAGAGATTGATGGTGTAGGGATCATAGCCAAAGGCGGCGGGCAGACCAAAATGATCATCTAGCTGTAGCCCATCCACCCCATAGTTATCCATCAATTCGGCAATCAAGTCGAGGATGACCTGCTGCACCTGGGGGTGGAATGGGTTTAGCCACACTCGGGTGTGACGACCTTCTTGGTAAAGGCGGGCCGTGGGCAAGGCCCCCTGTTTTTGGGTGAGCCACTCGGGATGGCGCTGGGCCAACGGCGATGTGGCCGGGGCCATGAAGCCAAACTCAAACCAGGGGATGACACTGAGGTTAAGCTGGTGGGCTGTGTGAATCAGCTCTAGGAGCATGTCGCGATCGCCCTGGGCGGCTTCTAGGGCATCGTCGCGGCCTTCATCTTCTAAATCGGGGTAAAGCCCCTGCTTATAGCCGGTGATCTGTTCCCCCACCTGGCTGGGGTACAGGGTATATCCCCAACTCCACACCGCTGGGTACAGGGTATTGAAATGGTGATCGGCCAGCTGCTTCAGGGTGTTATCTAACGCCGTCGTGGAAAACAGCACGTCGCTGTCCACATTGGTCAACCAGACCCCCCGTAGCTCGGGAGGCCCTTGGGGCTGGCCATGGCTGGGCCAGAGCCCCATCAACCCTGGGGCCAACCCCACCAGCAGCGCCGTAACGAGGGCAAGTCCGATTTGGCACAACCGTCCCATGGTGCTTCCTTTGATCCAGTCCTACAGGTTGATCCAGTCTTACAGAATTAGAGACACCCGCTGGGCCATTCTGTTTGTCGATGAACTGCGCGTTTTAGTCGATCGCTATGGCGGCAGCTGAGAGGCATAGGTCTAGGCCAAGCACTAATGGCTGTCGTTGACTCCCCTAAAGCGATCGCCTCAAACGCGCCTCAGCAGGCGATCGCCCCTAGCGGTCAAATTCAGGCAGCGTACCCAACTTACGGATCGCCACAGTGACATCCATACCCAGGTAGGCATCCGCCGCTCCCATCCAAGAGCCAGAGAGGGGAATCACCTGGGCCGGGTGACGGGCGATCGCCACTGGAATTAAATCAAACCCTTGGGTGATCCGGTTGGTCGGGTCATAGTTGCGCCACCCCGCCCCCGGTAGATACACCTGTAGCCAGGCATGGGTCGCTCCAGAGCCAGTCATCCCCACATCGCCGCCGTCCAGGGCCGGGTCGTACAGGTAGCCACTGACAAACCGGCAAGCCAACCCCAGTCGCCGCACGGCTTCAATCATCAGCCAGGCATAGTCACGGCAGGTACCAGAGGCATAACGTAGGGTCTCTCCTGGGGACTGGGTGCCCTCGGCTTCCCTAGCCTGGTAAGCCATGGTGGCGTTGATCGTATCCATCATCCGTTGCAGCACATCCAGGGTTTGATCTTGGTCCCCGGCCACAAACGCCTTGGTCCAGGTCGCCACACTACCATCAGGATCCTCAGCGTGGGGACGGATAAACGCAGCCAAGTCCGTCCATTCATCAGGGGTATACTGCACCGGCAGTTCTTTGGCCCTGGCTTCTAGGGGGAAGTTAGAGATCGCCCGGTAGCCAAAATGCTCCCCCTGCACCCGATAGGTGACGACCAATTCTTTGGCCGGTTGTTCGAACTTCAGGATGGCCACATTATTCGATAGGGTATCCATCAACCAGCGCACATCAGCTGGAATGTTAGTATCCAGGTCATAGCTCAGCAAACGTCCACCATGGCTGCCCCGGGGCAGAAAAATAGCTCGATGTTCCCCAAAGCTGACCGGCTGGCTGTACCGATAAGTGGTGACATGCTCTAGATCAAAGATGACGCTCACGGGTATTGCTCCTGGGTAGGGGGTCAACGAAGAGAACTCAGCATCATCTTATAAAACCATTATTTTGGGTCGATAAATGCGGCTGGGCCAGGGCCTCACGCACCAGGTCATGGCAAAAGCCGTAGCCGCCCCCCACTCGCCGCAGAAGTTTCAACTGCACCAGACGATGGAGCACCGGTTGGCTGACTAGGGGCCAGCGGGAGGCTAGCAAAAGTCGCACCAGGGTTTGCTGCAACCCAAAGGAAAGCCATACCACAGCCCCCACTAAACTGGCCAGGAGTAGTCGGCCGCGACTGGGGGTCAATACCGTTAGGGCTGGCTGGTCGCTGGTGACCGCTGGCAGCACCGCCAACAGCACAATTACCAGGCCCAGCAGCGCTACCAGTACCAGGCTGTTGCGAAATCCCATCTGTACATCTTGGTTAGGGGTTTGCCGCACCTGAATTGTGTTGTGCAAACCACCCCAGACGAGAAAGCTCAGCCCCAGCCCCCAGCCCACGATCGCCCCCACCAGCCCCCCACCCGCAAAGGCTTGGGGGCCTAGATTGAGGGGACTAAGCAGCGTTGCCCCCAGGCTGGCCAGGGCCAACCCCAAGACAGCTGCCCCCACCGTACTCACCAGGGCCAAACTACCCAACCGCCCTAGGGAGGCCGTGGCCAGACTAAAGCGCAGGCGCGGCAAAGACTCTAAGTCAATTTGGGAGGCCACTAGCCCCAGGGCCAGCCCCAGTAACAGATTGCCCCCCACCAGGCCAAACCCAAAGGCCAGGGCCAGCCCTAACAAAATGCGATACAACAGCCGGGTCGACTCGGGTAACCAGAGGTGAGATAGATCGTCCAGGTAAAATAGTCGGGCGCGAGCCCCCAATTGCTGAGCTAACCAGCCCAGGGCGACGCGATCGCCCGTTTGACTGGTTTGGGCCAACTGATGGGTGATGTAATGGTGCACCAGGCTGCTGCGATTGGTGATTGGCTGTCCGTTAGGACCCACAGTGGCCGCTGTTGTCACCAGCATCGATAGCAGTAACGGGCACCGAGCCAGTTGTTGTAGGACTTTGCTACTCTTGATGCCTTGCCACACCTCTGGCAAGTCAAACGCCATCACATAGTCTTTCACCTGCTGGGCCATCAGGGGCACGATGTTGACCCCGCTGTTAAACTCACCAAAAGCAATACCGCTTTCTTCCAGCACTTTGCGGCGGCAACAGAGAAGGGCCGCTTGGTTGGGGTTGGTGCGCAATAGGGCATCGATCGCTCGAGCACAGGTGCGCTGCTGGCCGGGGGGCAAATGGTCAAAGCCGTCCAGCAGCAGGGTGACCTGGCCAGTGTCGATCCATACCTCGGCCACGGTTTTAGCAATCCGGTAATGGTGCCAAAAATAGTCAATTAACCAGTTGCGTAGGGTATCCCCAGACCAGGCAGAGAGATCAATCAGCAGGGGAACAGGGGCCTGGTTGCGGCTGGCATGGTGTAGCAGGATCTCGCCCACCGCCAGCAGGGTGTGGGTTTTGCCCATGCCAGGTTCCCCCAGCAACAGCAGCCGCCCACCCACCCCACCGCTGTGAAAGTAATCGGCGATCGCGCCGTAGGATTGCAGCACCTGAGTCGACTGCTGACCGTATTGCAAGCCCCAAATTTTATAATTTAAGGCCATCTCGATCGTTTTCCCAGCGTTGCCGGAGGGTAACGGTAGCCCCGCCCGATAGAACTGAAGCTGTTGCTGAGCCGCCCTCATTAAGGCCCGCCGATCGGCAAGGTTAGGCGGG
>SL_5KL_010_SEDDRAFT_10002126_pt1 | contig 11326 bp, 8 predicted proteins | sample SodLakKL_010_SED_FD_9118 | JGI IMG/M metagenome (IMG submission 9118)
AACCCCTATTGACCTTTTTAGCATTAACATACTTTCATAATACCATATTTCTCAGCTTACCGGAGCATTATAAATCTTCATTTACCAGCATAAATCAAATATTGATTGTCTATGCCTAATTATATTAAAGCTTGCAATTTTAGTCAATTATCTTTTATAGTCAATTATCTTATAAATGCTTAAAACCATTTTCAAACTCTTTCAACAATTGCCCTATTGCTATTTTACACTTACTTTTTAAAACACTCCTGCAAGCAGCTGGCAGCTATTAATCTGCTTTACGTGCCAGAACCTTTGTGTGCCCTGTCTCTCTTCTTAGAATTTTCTGTTAAATTTCGCATCTGCAGCGCTTAATGTTTTCTGCCAGACTACTAAATCTCAAATCCCTTAACGCCTTAATAACTTAACACCTTAATGCCTTAATACTTAATGTCTTAATACTTAATGCCTTAATACTTAATGCCTCAAACCCCTATCACCATAAAACCTAATTCCCAAAATTAAAACCCAGAGACTCCAGCCATAAACTAAATCCATAAACTAAATCCAGAAACTAACCCCCCATAACCCCAAACCCCGGAAACACCTATCCTGCACAAACTCCTGCGGCTAAAACACCAAATTCCAAATAAGCAAATTTAAAACAAGCAAAATCAAGCCGCAGGAATATCCGGACTCATACTGACCACAAAATCTCCCTCACTCTCAGAATAGTCTATTTCCACCAGGGTATTTTCTTCAACCTCATTTTCCAGCATGGTCAGGGCCAGTTTGTCCTTAATCTGATTCTGGATAACCCGCTCCAGAGGACGGGCACCGTAGGTGGGATCATAGCCCAGCTCGGCAATCATGGCTTTGGCCCGCTCGGAAATCTTAAGCTGCAGTTCCTGAGCCTCCAGCTTTTCCTCAAGTTCTCTAATCTTAATCTCAACTATCTCTCTGATATGCTCTTCCTTCAGGCTGTGGAAGATAATCTTCTCATCAATCCTGTTGATAAACTCCGGACGGAACTTGCCCTTCAGGGCCTGGTTAACCTTCTCCTCAATTTCTTTATCATCACTGAGATCCTGGATATACTGAGAGCCAATATTGGAGGTCATAATAATTACTGTATTGCGAAAATCAACTTCTTTGCCGTGGCTGTCAGTAAGAATGCCGTCATCCAGAATCTGGAGTAGAATGTTAAAGACATCATCATGGGCCTTCTCGATTTCATCCAGCAGGATAACCGAATAGGGATTACGCCTGACCTTCTCAGTCAGCTGCCCCCCTTCTTCGTAACCAACATATCCTGGAGGAGAACCGATTAATTTAGCCACTGCATGTCTTTCCATATATTCGGACATATCCAGCCTGATCATGTTCTTTTCATCATCAAAGAGGTGCTCGGTCAGGGTTTTAGCCAGTTCGGTTTTGCCGACCCCGGTGGGTCCCATAAAGAGGAAGGATCCCAGCGGACGATCTTCATCCTGCAGTCCGGTCCGGGAGCGGCGGATAGAATTGCTGACAGCAGTAATCGCTTCATCCTGCCCGACAACCCGGCGGGAAAGCTCCTCTTCCATTCGGATTAACCTTTCCCGTTCGGATTCCAGCAGCTGCTGCACCGGAATATCGGTCCAGGAAGCCACAATCTCGGCAATATCTTCAGCAGTAACCTTCTCTCGAATTATATCACGTTCGCCGGAAATTTCTTCAATCCTCTCTTTTACCTCAGCCAGCTCCTTTTCCAGCTCATTTAAATCACCATAACGAAGACGGGCCGCCTTTTCATAATCAGCTTCTCTCTCAGCATTTTCCGCCTCATTGGCAATCCTCTCAATCTTCTCCTGCAGTTCCTTACGGCGCTGAACCAGCTCCTTCTCCTGATTCCAGCGGGCCATCAGGGGATCCCGTCTTTCTTTCAGCTCATTAATCCTTTCATCCAGCTCAGCCAGCTTCTCCTGGCAGTCCTCATCATCTTCCTTTTTCAGCATCTCTCTTTCAGTCTCCAGCCGTCTCAGTTTGCGGTTCAGTTCATCGATCTCCAGCGGTTTGGAGTCAATATCAATCTTAACCTTGGAAGCTGCTTCATCAATCAAATCAATGGCTTTATCAGGTTGATACCTGTCACTGAGATACCTTTCAGAAAGCCGGGCAGCAGCCTCCAGAGCCTTATCCTGAATCCGGACTCCATGGTGAATTTCATATTTTTCTTTCAGACCGCGGAGAATGGAGATGGTATCCTCCACACTGGGTTCGGAAATCTTAACCGGCTGAAAACGCCTTTCCAGGGCAGCATCCTTCTCCACATGCTTCTTGTATTCATCCAGGGTAGTAGCCCCGATACAGTGGAGCTCACCCCGGGCTAAAGCCGGCTTCAAAATATTGGAAGCATCAACTGCTCCNTCACTGGCACCGGCACCNACNATGGTGTGCATTTCATCAATGAAGACAATGATCTGACCTTCCGCCTTTTTGATCTCTTTAACCAGAGATTTTAAGCGGTCTTCAAATTCACCCCGGTACTTGGTTCCAGCCACCAGCGAACCCATATCCAGAGAAATAATCTTTTTGTTTTTCAAAACTTCAGGCACATCGCCGCTGACAATTCGCTGGGCCAGACCTTCAACCACAGCAGTTTTACCGACTCCCGGCTCACCGATCAGCACCGGATTATTTTTCCGACGGCGGGAAAGAACCTGCATGATTCTCCGAATCCGTTCATCTCTCCCGATTACCGGATCCAGTTTTCCCTCCCGGGCCATCTCAGTCAGATCAATGGTGAATTTCTCCATCACCTGATACTGCTCTTCAGCATTCTGACTGGTCACCCGGCTGCCCTGACGGAGATCCTGGATTACCTCCAGAACTTTTTCCCGATCGATATTTTTTTCTTTAAGCAGCTCACCAATCCTGTTGCGACCCGACAGCAGGGCCAGAAGCAGATGCTCGGTAGAAATATAATCATCATTAAGCTGCCGGGCCTCCCGGCGGGACTGCTGCAGCACCTGATTCATTTCCTGAGACATATAAAGCTGAGAATCCCGGTCATTGTATACCCGGGGATGCTTCTCCATTATCTGCTGGCAGTCAGATTCCAGCACCTCAAGATTCAAGCCCAGCTGCTCCAGCAGAGGACGGGCAACTCCCTCATCCTCCTGCAGCATAGCCCGAAAAAGATGAACCGGATAAACCTCCTGGTTATTGTTATCCAGAGCCTCCTGCTGGGCAACAGCCAGCAGTTCCTGAGCCCTTCGGGTAAAATCATCCATTTTCATCGCAATCACCTCGGTTGAACATGATTTTCATTTTTGCAATTCAATCAGTAATTAAACAAAAAAGTTTTTTGCTGCTCATTTACAGATCAGCTTGTTGGTCAATTACAGATCAATAGCTAATAATTTCTGCTCATTTACAGATCAACTTGTTCGATAATTACAGATCAACTTGCTGATTAATTGCTGGTCAATAGCTGACCAATCACTATTTCACTAAATATTATACCTTAATGGTCAAAGATAGTCAAACTTTATTTTGTCCCGATTGGTAGTCTATATCTTCAATTAGCTTCTATAATTGCCAGATAAATTTATATGCCTGAAGATTTATTCTTATCTTGAAAAAATGTCGTGATTTTTTCATTTATTGTTGTGGCCTAACAGGCCATGGTAGTTTACCTTGAAAATTTGCAGAAAAATTATCATTTATTTTTGTGCTCCGAAGGAGCCTGGCGGTTTCCTTTAATATTGCGGTTAGATTTTTATATTTACAGTTGTTCTCCGAAGGGGACTGAGAGTTTGGTGCTGGAGCTGTTCTGAAACCGTTCTGTATCTATACTGGAGCCTATATCTTCCACCACATAATAAAATCATGTTTTCATGAAAATTAAAATTCAAAAAATTGAAGTGATCTGAAACATTCCCATGCTTTTCTGGACATAAAAAATACATCAAGGAAAATGCAAGTTTTAGACTAGAATGATCGGAGAAATAATTTCGCAAAAGCAGCAAGATAATTTCGCAAAAGCAGAAAAAACCTGCTTTACGCTCCAGAACCTTTGTGTGCCCTATCTCTCTTCTATGAATATTCAGTAAATTACCCTCCTCTCCCATCTAACATCTCCCCCCGACATTCTGCCTCTCTGCTTTATCTATTCCTTCAAAGAGTATCCTGCGCAGAAGAACCTCTTTAATTTGAGAAGACAAAGCTTCTTGTGATATAATTCAGATAAATAATACCTGTAACAGGTAAATTGCGAGTAATTTAATATACTCCTCATCGATTGTTCATTTTGCCGCTAATCAGATATAAAGGAGGATGCGAGAATGATTCAAAAAAAACTTATCCAGCAGGTGCTTGATCAAGTTGAAGGCTGCACTTTTAAGGCCACTTACTGGGATGGAGATAGCCATATTTTTAGTTCCGACGGCAGGAAAGGCAGGAAAGAACCGGAATTTGAGCTGATTTTTAATGAAAAACTGGATCTGGCAGAAATCAAACAAAGTCCGGAGTTAAAGCTGGGAGAAGCCTATATGCAGGGAAAAATCGATGTCAGGGGCGATCTGCGGGATATTTTACAGATCGGAGCCCGGAATGCTGATAAAATAGGCGGAGATGACAAGGAAAAATGGTATGATAGCTTTATGCAGCGCCAGCGGGAGATTTCCCGGAAAGGCCAGGAAGAGGGTGTCCGCCATCACTATGATATCGGCAATGACTTTTTTAAACTCTGGCAGGACGAGACGATGACCTATTCCTGTGCTTATTTTAAAACTCCAGATGATGATTTAAAAAAGGCCCAGCTGCAGAAAATTGATCATATCTTAAAAAAGCTGAATTTAAAACCCGGCGAAAGACTGCTTGATATCGGCTGCGGCTGGGGAGAGCTTGTCATCCGGGCTGCTGAACAGTACGGGGTGAAAGCTCTGGGCATAACCTTAAGCGAGGAACAGGTAAAAGGTGGACAGAAAAAAATACAAAACCGACAGGTAGAAGATCTGGTTACAATTAAAAAGAAAGATTATCGAGAACTGGCCCAGGAAAAAATGACCTTTGATAAAATTGTCAGTGTTGGCATGTTTGAACATGTCGGGAAGGAGCACATTCCAGACTATTTCCAGGCAGTTCACGATATGCTGGAAGAGGGAGGTTTATCCCTGCTGCACAGCATAACTCATCAAAAGGAAGATCCCTCCCATCCCTGGCTGGAAAAGTATATCTTTCCCTGGGGTTATATCCCTTCCCTGCGGGAGGTGGTCTGGCAGCTGCCTGAATTTTCCTTCCGGCTGATCGATGCTGAAAATATCCGCCGGCACTATGCTCTGACAGCGGAAAACTGGTTTGAAAATTACACCGAAGCCCGGGATCAGGTTGCCGAGATGTTTGATGAAGAATTTGCCCGGATGTGGGAACTTTTTCTGGCTGGAGTGGTAGCCACTTTCCGCTATCTGGGAACTTCGGTTCATCAGCTGCTTTTTGTTAAAGGTATCAATAACGAACTTCCCCTCACCAGGGATTATATGTATGACAGTTAAACCCAAATCTTAATTCAGTTAATTCTAAGTCTTTTCAGGATAAAGCTTTTTTGTCCTTGACTTTTTCTCGAATTTTCTGTTAACCCTTACCCGGGAAAATACAATATTATCCACAAATAAAAAAACATAAATTCAAGGTCACTGCCTCTTTCTCTTCCGCAGGGGAAGAGGCTTTTATATTTTAATTCTTCCTTTGGTTCTCCTTTTGCTTCTTCTTTTAGTTCTCCTTTTAGTTCTCCTTCTAATTCTTACTTTAATTCTTATCATGGCTATTAAATCTATTCAGCATTCTTATTCAGCATTCTATCTAATTTCAGAACAGATTTAATAACAGAAAGTACCTAAAACAATCCTAAACCGAATCGCAGTTTCTTGATTTAATCAGCTATCTGATTTCATTTCATAAAATCTACATTACAAATTGAATGAGTAAAATATCTGTTTCCTGAGCTGATTTAATTGCCACTATAAATATAAAAAAGAAACATTAAAAAGAAATTCCATTAAATAGAAGTCCTAAAAAAATTAAAAAAGCTAAAAGCTAAAAAAGTTCTATTAAAAAAGTTCTAATGCTAAACTTGACAACTATACTGTTCTTTATTATAATGTTTATCAGATTACTCGGGTATATGTAAACTGGATTACAATTTGAGTTTTAAAGACAGTTTGGAAGACCCCGGGAAAACGAAACACCAGAACAACGCTTTCAGCATCAGGGAGGTTGATATTATTTGTCCGCAATTAGCACAGAAAATCTCAGCAAAGTTTATCAGGAAAATCCAGAAAAACCGGTTCTGGACGGAATAAATCTTTCAATTGCCGAGCAGGAATTTTTAACCCTGCTGGGTCCTTCAGGCTGTGGTAAATCCACCCTGCTTCATATTCTGGCAGGTTTGCTGGAACCCAGCTCCGGAACCGCCCGCTGTCAGGGTGAAAAAATCCAGGGTCCTGCCCAGAGCAGAGTACTTATGCTGCAGGAAGCTGCCCTCTTTCCCTGGCTGACAGTTAAATCTAATGTAACCTTCGGCTTAAAAGAACGGGGTGTGCCCCGGGCAGAAAGAGAAAAGCTCGCACTGGCAGAATTAAAAAAAGTAGGACTGGCAGATACAGCCGATTCCTACCCCCATCAGCTCAGCGGAGGAATGCAGCAGCGGGTAGCGCTGGCCCGGGCTCTGGTTTTGCGGCCCGATATCATATTGATGGACGAACCCTTTGCCTCTCTTGATGAGCAGACCCGCTATCAACTGCAGCAGGAGCTGGTAGAACTCTGGCAGGACCTTAAAATGACAGTGGTTTTTGTTACCCACAGCATTAGAGAAGCCCTGTTAATCTCAGAGCGCATACTGGTAATGACCAGTAATCCCGGCCGTATTAAATCAGAATACAGAATAAAAGCCAGCTATCCCAGAAAACCGGGGCAGGCTGATATTGTCCGCCGGGAAGAACAGATCCTGGCTGATTTATCTCCTCCCCGGCAGCAGAGTTCCCGAAATAATTCAAAAAGTTACCAGGAGGTTGCAGCAGGATGAATTTTCGAGAAACAGCAAAAACATTTATATTCAGACTCCTGGTTTTTGGGATGCTGATCCTGATCTGGCACTTTTTGGCCGGCAGAGATATCTGGCCGGATTATCTGCTGCCCGGACCTCTGGCTGTAGCGGAAACTCTCATAACCCGCTTTCAGGATGGCACTCTGCTGGAAGCAATTTCAGTTAGTTTTCGTCGCCTGTTTATCGGTTTCGGGCTGGCTTCGGCCCTGGGATTTTTTCTCGGTCTCTTTCTGGCCCTGGTCCCTGCTGCCGACAGAGCCTTTTCTCCCTTTATTCTGGCGCTGCAGAGTGTTCCCAGTGTTGTCTGGCTGCCGCTGGCTTTGCTCTGGTTTTCTCTGGGAGAAACCGCAATAATCTCGGTGATTATTCTCGGTGCCAGCTGGAATATGGTCAGCACCACCACCAGTGGCTTAAAGAACATTAATCCGGTATTTTTAAAATCTGCCCGTACTCTGGGCGCCGGCAAATTATCGGTTTTCTATCGGGTTATGCTGCCTGCCGCTCTGCCTCATCTGCTGACCGGTCTGCGTTTTTCCTGGGCCTTCTCCTGGCGGGCTTTAATGGCCGGAGAATTGATCGGGGGAGGCAGCGGCCTTGGCCAGCTTTTAATGTGGGGCCGTGACATGGGCAATATGCGGCTGGTAATCGCTATCATCTTTTTAATTGGGGCTTTTGGCTTTATCACCGATAACTATTTCTTCAAAAAAATTGAAGACAGAGTTCTGGAACGCTGGGGCTACCAGTCAGGCTGATTTAACCTTTACCCGTTGATTCTCATTTTTAAACTGGTTACAGTCCACTATCCTTCTGATTACAACCCTGTTCCCCATTCTGGCCACAGCGCCGGTTTATGTTTTTATTACAGCCCTGTTCTAATTTCTAATTTCAGCCCCGATTCCCGTTCTAATTGATTATCTATCTATTTAATATTTACTGAAGGTACACTAATCACAGATCATCACCAGCATCAGGAGGTATTTACTGTGTTCATCAGCTTAAAAAAATCATTAAAAAAATCAACAGTTAAGAAAACAATTTTGCTGACTCTGACACTGCTGTTAATTTCTGGAGCTTTTCTATATTTCACCGGAGCTTCAGAAGAGACTGCTGCCCGAAGTGAAATAACCATCGGCTATTTCCCCAATCTCACCCACGGAACAGCTATGGTAGCTCTGGAGAGGGATTATTTTGCCGAAGAAATTGCCGATTTTGAAGTAACAACCAGGCATTTCCCCGATGGCTCTCTCTTTATGGATGCTTTAACCACCGGCGCAATTGATATAGGACTGGTAGGACCCGGACCGGCCCTCAACAGATATTTACAGGGAGCAGATGTAGTAGCTCTTGCCGGAGCCAGCACTGGAGGTAATCTGCTGGTCACAGCCCCAGAAGTTGAATTTAACCGGGCAGAAGACCTGGATGGCTTCAGAATTGCAACCCCGGCCCTGGGCTGCACTCACGATCTTCAGCTGAGATATATGCTGGCTGAAACCGATCTGACTACCAAAAGGCGGGGCGGTTCTGTAGATCACCGCACCCATCCTCCTGCCAGCATCAGCGGCATGTTCCGTCGGGGACAGCTGGATGCTGCCGTTGTTTCCGAACCCTGGGCTTCCCGGCTCGAGATGGAAGGCGAAGGGCAGGTTGCTCTGGAATGGGACGAGGTGCCCTGGGAAGGAGATTTGCCCAACACCATTGTGGTAACCCGCGGAGAAATAGTGCGGGAAGAACCTGAACTGGTTCAGCAGTTCCTTCAGGCCCAGCAGCGAGCTGTTTCCTACATCGATGATAATCCATCAGCAGCTGCAGAAATCATTCAGGAATCGATTGCCTCCATTTCCGAACAGCATCTGGATCTGGAAATCATTGAATCATCTCTGACCAGAACTCAGTTTACCTCTGAACTTAACGAAGAAGCAGTAAAAGAGATGGCAGAAATATCAGAAGCAGCAGGATTTATTGAATCCAGCAGTCTTGATGGATTCTTTGTCTCTGAAGATTTCGTCCCCGAAGATCTGGCAGGTCACAGTCAATGATTATCAAAAGAGGGGAGAATCTCCTGGGACAAACACCCGTTATCAAGCTCAATAAAGTAGTTCCTGCCGGAGGACCTCAAATTTTTCTCAAGCTGGAGCAGTTCAATCCCGCAGGCAGCGTTAAGGATCGCCCGGCTATGGAGATGCTGAAGCAGGCTGAAAAGGACGGGCATCTTCCCCGGGATGGCGGTGGCACTATTCTCGAGGCCACCAGCGGCAATACCGGGATCGGCCTGGCCAGGGCAGCCGTACTGCTGGGGCACAGATGCATAATCGTCCTGCCCGAGGATGCCAGTCAGGAAAGGCGCCAGCTGATGACTGCCTACGGGGCTGAACTTATACTTTCTCCAGCTGCCGATGGAATGAAAGGTGCTTATAATCTCTGCCTGGATCTGCAGGATAAATACCCCTCTGCCTTTCGTCCTGACCAGTTTGCCAATCCCGCTAACCCGGCTGCCCATGAAAAAACAACCGCCCCGGAAATACTGGAGGCCTTCCAGCAGGATCTTGCTGTCCTGATAGTTTCCTGCGGCACCGGTGGAACAATAACCGGCACCGGCAACTTTCTAAAAGAACGGATTCCCGGTCTGGAGATAGTCACCTTTGAATCCCGCTGTTCTCCAGTGCTGAGCGGCGGTGAACCTGGCAGCCACAATATTCCCGGTACCGGCCCTGGCTTTATTCCCGAAATTCTGGATAAAAAAATATATGACCGGATTGTTCTGCTGGAAGATGAGGAGGTCTATGAGCTTCAGGAACAGCTGAGCAAAAAAGAGGGCCTCTTTCTCGGCCCTTCCTCAGTCGCCGGAGTGCTCACCGGCCTGAAAATAGCAGGAGAATATGGAGAGTATCAGCCTGAAGATAATTTCCTGATAATCGCTCCCGACAGCGGAGAACGCTATCTTTCCAGTCTCTTCCCGGAAAACTAAAAACTGGAACTTTTCATCGGCCTTCATCTCTGCCGTCACATCAGCCTTTATCTCTGCCGTTACATCCAACCGATATGTGACATTACATCAACCTTTATCTCTACCATCAGATCCAACCGATATGTGCCATTATATCGGTCTTTATCTCTGCCGTCACATCCGCCGGTCTGTCAGGACCGGAAAGACCTTTCTGATATGCTGCAATTTATCCCTGTCGATTTCACCCCTGACAATACCTGGATGATAATCACTTCCGGCAGTCACCGTCCCCCAGGGATCGATAATCATGCTGTGACCGGCATAAATATGCTCCTGAAAACCGCCGGCACAGTTAACGGCAACCAGATAGGAGATATTTTCCAGAGCCCGGGCCCGATTTAGAATCTGCCAGTGGCTCAAGCGAGGGAAGGGCCAGGCAGCACAAACCAGCAAAATTTCCGCCCCCTTCTCCTGAATCCGCCGAAAAAGCTCCGGAAATCTAATATCATAACAGGTAGCCAGTCCCAGCCGCCCCAGAGGTGTTTCCGCGATAACAATATCCTGGCCCTGTTTCAATAATTCTTTCTCCCGGGATTGATAACCAAAAAGATGAAGTTTGCGGTAGGTGGCCAGCACTTCTCCCCTGTTATCCAGCAGCACACTGGTATTATAATAACCATCTTCTGCCTCTTCAACGATGCTGCCGGCATGAACAAAACTGTCAATCTCAGCCGCCTTCTCCGCCAGCCGGGTAATGGTTCGACCTGAAAGTTTTTCACTCTCCCGGTGATAGGCTGAATAATCCAGGAAATTAACATTCCAGAGTTCCGGCAGAACTATCAGCTGGCAGTCCCGGGCCCTCTCCATCTCCTGAAGTGCCAGCTCTATCCTTTCCTCCTTGCTCTGTTTCCCGGTAATCTCAAGCTGCAAACAGGCTGTCTTGATTTGCAATTAAAACCCTCCATTCAGATATTCATGTTCAGAGCTCTTAAATCAATATCACTTCAAACTTTATTAAGACCTTCACTCTTAAGTCTTTAATCCCAAACCTTTATCAAACCCTTTTTCCCAGACCTTAACCCTTAAATCTTTATCAAAACATTCCCTACCAAACCTTTACTAAGCCTTTACCAAGCCTTTATCAAACCTTCCCTGCTAAACACCACTCTCAACACTTCACTCCAGCTTTTAGTTTCTTTGCTGTGAAAATACCTGAAATTCAGAGATCAAAATCATACAAACTCCTGATTCGTTCCCTGGCGGCTCTTTAAGCATCACCTCAAATTCCTGATCCGTTCCCTGGCGGCTCTTTAAGCATC
>SL_5KL_010_SEDDRAFT_10002128_pt1 | contig 11318 bp, 8 predicted proteins | sample SodLakKL_010_SED_FD_9118 | JGI IMG/M metagenome (IMG submission 9118)
CCGGGTCCTGTCGTGTGTCAATGGCAGCTACAAAGATATCAGCCTCATAATGGCTGCCGGTCATTACGATTTCACTTTTCGGAACGATGGCCGCGGTGACGTCATCGAAACGGAACTGCCCTGCGGTAATAAGGTCAAAGAGCATGTTGATGGCGTCAAAGTGCACGTTTCTGACCTCGGTAACAAGCCGGCTCAGGTTGGTGGCTACTGCTACAGATATCACCCTGTCGAAGGTAAATTCCTGCCAGCTGACCGTACGGTCGCGAACCCTGAAGGGCCCTTCCACGTCCAGTGCCATTTTCAGTTCCTGGTCGTGCAAGGCCAGGATGCTGTCAATCTCACTTTTGAAATGGATAATTTTTTCTCTGAGGATGTATGCACGCGTGCCGGGTCCTCCATCCCTGGCGCCGGGGTCGGTACTTCCCTCAACGAGCCAGAAGCGTGATGAAATGCTGTAATTATCTTTGCGGCGGCTGTCATCGAGGTCCAGTGTGTCCGCTTCTTCAAAAGAAATGTTATTGACTTCTGCCAGCATCTGAGTTCGCTTGGTCAGAATATAGTGTACAAGCGAATCGGCCAGTTGGCCTACGTAGAGTGCTTCGCCATAGAACGGCTGCACATGGTCCTCGGTAAAATTCGCTCGTTGTTCTTCAAAATCATAATATACAGACTCCACTTTCGCCTCAAAGTTCCTGTTTGTCTCCTGGATGCTTCTGTCGATCAGGGGGAAGGCGTCAAGCACTTCCACTGAAACGTTCAGAGCCATCAGGGAGAGAAAGATCAGGTACATCAAGCCGATCAGTTTCTGCCTGGGGGTTTGTTTTCCACCTGCCATAATATCCTGTCTTAGATGTTTGCTTCAGAGCAAACACACATGGTTTTATCTGTTAACGTTAAAATTCATAGCGGAAAGCATGTTACCGTAAACGCTGTTAAGTGCTTCGATGTTTTTGGTAAGCTTTTCCATTTCTTCTTTGTACTTAAGGGCGCTTTCTGCTGAGGAGCCGATGTTGTCGACAACGTTCTCCATGGCGTCCTGGTACTTTTTTGCTGTTTCGGCTTGCTTGCTGGCTGCCTGCATTTGCAGCTCATAGGCTGTGTTCAGTGCCGACAGGTTTTTGGTCAGATTCTCTGAGGCATGAGCGCCGTCCTGGGCTTTCCGTGCAGACTCCGAATATGCCTCATTCATTTGGTTCAGAGAGTTCACGGCAGTATGAAGATTGTTGTTATACTCTTCTGATAAACTGAGGTCATGCTTCAGGTATTCAGCTTTGTTTTTATAGGACTGGCTCAGCTCAAGAACTGACTTTGATGCCGTTTCCATATTCTGGATATACTGGTTGGTTGCTACTGTGGCATTGCTGAGGTCTGCCAGGCGTGCAGCGTTTTCACTGAGGTTACGCAGCCCTCTGCCCAGGTTGTTTATCAGCTCCGGGCCAATATCGGCTTCTTCCATCAGCTTATCCAGGTTGGAGGAAAGGGTGATATTTTGTTGGGTGGCTACCCCTGCTACGGCTTTTCTGCTTTGCGGCGGAGCTTCTCCCTCGATGCCTGCCAGCTCCGGATAAACGAGGCTCCAGTTCGGCTCTTCGGGGATGTCTTCGAATGCCGAGAAAAAGAACACCAGTGCCTCAACGCCCATTCCGATAACCAGGGCGTAATCGGCTCCGGGCCAGTGCATGATCTTAAACAAAGCACCAATAATTACGGCGGAGGCACCCCAGCCGTATAATCTTGACATGAAAACCTTCCATGCTTTTTTTCTTGCAAACTTCATTGTCTAATGTTTTATTCTTTGTTTTTAGCTCAATTTATTACCAAACGTTTGATGCTGCCCGGCCTGCTTCCCGTGAAACCCCGGGATAGCTTTGGACACTTCTGAATCCAATGTAAGACTTTGCTGTATCCTGGTATTCGTAGGTCCTTGTACTTACCTGGAGGAAATACCCGATGTCTTTCCATGATCCACCGCGCACCACCTTTCTGCTCATGGATATGTGGTCGGTGGCCGGGTCAAATTCGTGCTGGAAATCCGGGCTCATGTCTGTCCCGAAATAGTAGAACGACTCGTCATATGCGTTTCGGGTCCATTCGGAGACGTTCCCTGCCATGTCGTAAAGGCCATAATCGTTGGGGGGGTAGAATCCGGCGATGGTGGTATACATAGCCCCTGTGGCTGTATAGTCCCCGCGAAGGGGTTTAAAGTTTGCCAGGAAACATCCGTCTTCGTCTCTCGTATAGGGTCCGCCCCAGGGATAAGGGCTGAGTTCGAGCCCGCCACGTGCTGCATACTCCCATTGAGCTTCCGAGGGCAGTTCGAAGTCCATGGCAAAAGGTCTGTCACGGCCTGCCAGGTAGCTGTTCAGGTACTGAGTCCTCCATACGTTGAAAGCCCGCGCCTGCTCCCAGTTTATTCCCACTACAGGGTAATGGTCAAAGGTGGGGTGCCAGAAATACATTTTCGCATAGGGCTCATTGTATGCATAGGTAAAGTCCCTTATCCAGACCAGTGTGTCGGGATAAATATGTGTATCATGTTCTGTTATGAAATCACGCCGTGTTATCCCCAGTTCCCTCCGTTCATGAGGGGTGTATCTTGCTGCTTCCCGGAGGTCTATGGTATAATAGCGGTATACGAGCCTGTCGACATCGATTTCGCGGCGCCTGAAGAAGCGTTCTCCTTCATCAAGCCGGTAAAGCCCCAGGTCGATAAGTGCCTGCAGTACTTCGTCATCATCCCAGCGGATCCGTGCATCGTGGTTATAATATGGGGGGTTGTCAATGGGGTTTCCAAACTCATCATCAATATCAAGAATGTAGTCATCGAAAGTCGCGGGATCCCACTCATACAACATCTGTCTTGCTATGGAGTCTCTCACCCAGTGAACGAACTGCCGGTACTGGTTGTTTGTGATCTCTGTCTCATCCATATAAAAAGCCGGGAGGGAGACTGTGCGGGATGTTGCGTTCTGGGTATACGCGATGTCTTCATCCGATGGTCCCATGGTGAAGCTTCCCATAGGGATGTACACCATTCCGGGGGGGTCTGCATATTCTGCTGTTGGCCTGTCCTGCACACCAATTACGTGGCCCCTGTCGCCTCTTACGCCGCATCCGGCTAATACAATCACGGCAAGCAAAAACAATACAAGTCTTATCATGGTTCCTTGAGTTATATGTCGGTTGTGGATTTGTGGTGCCCACCGCCGAATGTACTATCTTTTTTCCTCAATCGATTTGCAAAATTACAAAAATCTTATATTTCGTTGTGTTTTCTCTATACGATCCAGTCCAAGATCGAAACAATACTGCAACATTACCTCGTGTGTTCCGTAGCTTCTGCCCATCCTGCCCAGCGGAGAGGTGGTAATGTCATACGAATAGCCGATGCTTATCTGGTCCAGCCTCACTCCAACCATAACAGCCACAGCGTCCTGAGGTCTATATGTAACGCCTCCCCAAAAACGGTTATTGTATGTGACCAGGGTATTCAGGTCTACCTGGAAAGAGTTCAGGTCAGTTTTAAACAGTATATTCGGACTGAGCTCATAGTTGCGGTTGCCCGGCAACACGTAGTTGTATCCTGCACCCAGGTAGACGTGGCGATGGAGCGAAAAATCGCTGTCTCCAAGGCTTCCCGTTGCCTGTCTCAGCTGTGAGACAGACAATCCCGCCCATGCTTCGTCATCCAGCATATAAAAGCCCCCAAGCGAAAAATCAACAAAGATGCTGTTTTCCTCGCCGGTTTCCAGGAGGGGGTCGCTGCCATCAAGGGGGTTGAGGGAGGCAAAATTTATGCTCTTGTCCAGGAATCCCACCCGCCCGCCAATGCCGATACGGCCATATGCCATATCCAGGTGGTAGGAATAGGAAACGCTCACTCCGACATTGGTCTCAGGCCCGAACTGGTCCTGCATAAACCCAAGTGCCACACCTCCGCGAATCGCCCTGATGGGCGCGTCGACGTTAAGACTGTATGTTTCCGGGTTCAGCCTGTTGCCTTCATCATCTCTGAAGCCAACCCACTGCTGACGCACAAGGCCGGTGGCGCAGATGGCATTGCGCAGGCCGGCAAGCCCCGGGTTTACCCCCATGTTGTTAAACATGTTGTGTGTAAACTGAGCCTCCTGCTGCGCGTAAACTGTGCCGCTGACAACCAGTACAACTATTATGGCAAGAAAACGCTTCTGCATAAACACTCAATTTTAACCCTGCACGTGAATATCAACGTAAAAAACGCATGGTTATTTGCACAATCACAAAATTCATCAAAAATACAATAATTTTTTGTTTCGTAAGCCTTTAACCGCACATTGCTGCAGCTTTTGTGTGTATCATACGAACTTTTGATATACCTGCCACCATTTCTCAGGGATCTCATTCTGGCACGCCTCCTGGTAGTCTTTATAGGAACAGGGCACCAGGAACTGGCGCTTGTATTTCCTCTGCAAGTTAGGAGGGCAGGGGACTTCCATCCACCAGCGATTGCTTTTTTTGCTTTTGTAAAAGTCTATTTTGTTTTGAAACTCTTTGATGGAGACCACATACTTTATAAATGCACTGCTGTCTTTTATATGTTTGTCGGGATAATCGTTTTTGCGGTGATAAAAGCCATCCACAAAATACCATATCATTTGCGCCAGCAGGTGGGCTGTCTGCTCTCCTTTGTCAAATGCCGGGTTTCCCTCGTAAAAGCCAATGGAAGTGAGTTTGTCGCTTAAGCCTGCATAGCGGACTATCTGGCAGGCTTCCTCCCCATAGAATCCATTCGGAGAGGCCTGCCCGCTTCCCGGGGCATCTGATTGCCGGACGCTGCTGATATCGAAGCTCAGCAGATCGGCATTCCTCACGACAGGCTCAACCTCTTCCATATTTTGTTTTACCTCACCCAGGCGGTATGCGTCAAAATAAAGCTTATCCATCAGCTCAATGGCATCCTGGTCGACAAAATAAGTCTGATACCCGATGTTGGCATGGTTGAAGAGGTAGTTCGGCTTATGGGTCAGTATTTTGCTCAGGTAGTTGCGATGGTTGAGTTTTTCGTTTTTGTTCAGGCCTATGTCAAAGCGTGAATCGACAGAAACTATATTTATGATCTGGCCAAGGGCCTCATATGCCTGGTAGTTGGCGTAAGTAATGTCCTGGCTGCCCCCGATTATTACCGGGATGATGTTCTTCTCAAGAAGGACGGCAATAATGCTTTTAACGGCGAAATAGGTGTCGCTCACCGTGTCCCCCGCCCGGACATTGCCCAGGTCGGCGATCCTTGTGTGGTACGGGCCCTGGTATAAGCCATAGAGGTATTTTCTGACATAATCCGGTGCCAGCGAGCATCCTTCGTTGCCGGAACTGTTGCGCTCTTCTTTCACGCCGAGAATGGCAATATCAGCCTTGTCAAGGTCAGGAAAGCCCTTGCCGGAATACGGCATAATAAAGTTACCCAGGATAAGCGGGTGCAGCCGCTTGTCATGCTGGAGAAGAGAAAGGTCTAAAGGTTCTAAATAATCAGCGAGGTTCATGTTGGACAAGAAAACCGTTTATTTCCCTTTTTTTGAAGGGGCTTTTTTCTTTGTTTTACGGTTTTTTTTGTCAGAAGTTCCATCTTCTATGATTTTTCTTGCCTCTTCAAGGCTGATTTCTGCCGGGTCTTTGCCTTTAGGTATTTTGTAATTCTTTTTTCCGGCAGATATGTAAGGCCCCCACCGGCCTTTCAGGATTTGAATGTCAGGCTCTTCGTCGAAGGTCTTGATGATCTTCTGCCTGTCTTCCTCGCGTTTCTTTTCTATGATCTCAATGGCCTTTTCGGCAGAAATGGTTAAAGGGTCTTCCTCCCGGGGTATGGAATAAAATTTTCCGTCGTGACGGATATAGGGCCCATAGCGCCCGACAGCCGCGACCATTTCCTTGCCTTCATATTCGCCGGCCTTACGGGGGAGCTTGAATAGCTCAAGAGCTTCTTCAAGGGTGATGGAGTCCAGGCTTTGGTCTTTGCGGAGGCTTGCAAACCGCGGCTTTTCCTCTTTCCCGGCTTCTCCTATCTGAATCATGGACCCGAAGCGTCCGATACGTGCGTATACATTTTCACCCGTTTTCGGATCTTTCCCAAGCAGCCTTTCGCCTTTTTGCTTTTCGGAATTTTTTAAGGTTTTCTCCACCTGCTCATGGAAGGGCCAGTAAAATTCCCTGATCACCTTGTTCCACTCTTTTTTCCCTTCTGCAACCTCGTCGAACTGACGCTCCACCCTGGCAGTAAAGTGGTAATCCATAATATCGGTAAAATACTGCATCAGAAAATTGTTTACCACGGTGCCTATATCGGTGGGAAAGAGTTTGTTTTTTTCTGCCCCTGTGATCTCCTGTTTGTCTTTTTTTGTTATACGGCCGTTTTTCAGGGTCAGCACATTGTAGTCTCTTTTATGTCCGTCGCGGTTTTCTTTGACGACATAGGCTCGTTTCTGGATGGTAGAGATGGTGGGCGCATATGTCGACGGGCGTCCTATGCCGAGTTCTTCGAGTTTTTTTACCAGGCTTGCCTCGGTATACCTTGGAAGGTGTTTGCTGAATCGTTCTGTTGCTGTGATCACGTCAAGGTCGAGCTGTTGTCCCTCTTTCAGGGGGGGCAGGATGCCGGCACTTGCTTCATCGTTGTCGTCGTCGGTTGACTCCAGGTACACCTTCAGAAACCCTTCAAATTTTATGACTTCTCCTGTGGCGACGAAATGTTCTGCTGCCCCGGATATATCAATATGTATTGTTGTCTTTTCCAGGCGGGCATCGCTCATCTGAGAGGCAAGCGTTCTTTTCCATATCAGCTCATAGAGTTTTTTTGTGGCGGCGTCGCCCTGAACGTCTTTCTGTTGCATGTATGTGGGGCGTATGGCCTCATGGGCTTCCTGGGCGCCCCTGGATTTGGTGGCGTATTTACGAAGCTTTACGTAGTCGTCGCCGTAGGTGTTTTGGATCTCTTCCTTTGCCATGGCCATGGCAGACCCGGAAAGATTGACAGAGTCGGTTCGCATATAAGTGATCTTACCGGCCTCATAGAGTTTTTGTGCCAGGGTCATGGTGCGCGACACCGAAAAGCCAAGCTTGCGGGCGGCCTCTTGCTGCAAGGTAGATGTGGTAAAAGGGGGCGCCGGAGACTTTTTTGCCGGCTTTGTCTCTACAGCAGACACTTTGAACGTAGCGCCTGCACATTGTTTCAGGAAATTTTCTGCATCTTCGCCCGAGGCAAAACGCTTTGGGAGTTCAGCACGGACATTAACCTGCTGCCCGTTGTGATCCACGTCGAAAACAGCTACTACGCGATAACTGCCTTGCGGCTTAAAAGTTTTGATCTCCTGCTCGCGTTCCACAATCAGCCTTACAGCCACCGACTGCACACGGCCGGCCGACAAGGCCGGTTTTACTTTTTTCCACAGCAGGGGCGACAGCTCAAACCCCACCAGGCGGTCAAGAACGCGGCGGGCTTGCTGTGCGTCCACCAGGTTTTTGTCGATGCCGCGCGGATTATCAATAGCTTTCGTAATAGCTCCCTTGGTGATCTCGTGAAATACAATGCGTTTGTAATCGTCCTCCTTTAGTTTTAAGCTTTCGGCCAGGTGCCATGATATAGCCTCCCCCTCGCGGTCTTCATCCGTTGCCAGCCAGACCGTGTCAGCGGAACCGGCAAGCTTTTTTAAGTCGGCCAGAACCTGTTTTTTGTCAGCCGAAACTTCGTACCGGGGCTCAAAGTCCTTGTCAATATCTACCCCCAACTTGCTGCCGGGAAGGTCTCGAACATGTCCAAAGCTGCTTTTCACTGTGTAATCCTTGCCCAGAAAGCCTTCTATGGTCCTGGCTTTTGCAGGCGACTCCACTATAACAAGATTCTTTGCCATACACTCTGTTTTTTTTTGGAAGGGCAAAAGTAAGAAAATAATCAGATACCCATGTTTATTATCCTGGTGAAAATGCCGAACAGCCGATTTAGCAATTTAACCGGATCTGGTGCGTCACCCCCTGCAACCACCACCTCATGCATCAAACCCATTGCCAAATAGCACATCGCTCTATCACCCCCACCCTTTATCTAAACCTTAACCCCAAACCCCACATAATTGTTGTATTTTTGCACCAGAATACAAGCGAACACAAACACAATTATACTATTGGCAAAAAAACTGCACATAGAGACCTTTGGATGTCAGATGAACTTTTCTGACAGTGAGATCGTTGCGTCGGTAATGACCGACCATTCCCATGTTCTTACCGATGATCCCTCCGAAGCGGATATAATTTTTCTGAACACCTGTTCTATCCGCGATCATGCTGAGCAGCGTGTCCTAAATCGTTTGAGAGAGCTGCAGCATTTGCGCAGGAAGAGTCCCGGGCTGGTACTTGGGGTGATTGGATGCATGGCTGAAAGGCTTAAGGAAAAGCTCCTGGAGGAGGAAGAGCTGGGGATGCGTGTTGACATGGTTGCCGGCCCGGATGCCTACCGGCAGCTGCCGCAGTTGCTGGCAAACGTGGAAGCAGGCCAGCAGGCCATTAACGTGATCCTGTCTGCCGAGGAAACCTATGCAGACATCACCCCGGTGCGTTATGGCGACAATCCTGTTTCCGCGTTCATATCCATCATGCGGGGGTGTGAGAACCACTGTGCATACTGTGTGGTGCCCTCCACCCGTGGCAGGGAAAGAAGCCGCGATCCGGAATCGGTGTTGTCTGAGGCCAGGCAGCTTGTGGATGCCGGATACAAAGAGGTGACCTTGCTGGGGCAGAATGTGAACTCGTACCGGTGGGAACGAAGCGATGAGGTTGTCGACTTCAGCAGGTTAATTGGGATGGTAGCAAGTGTGGACAGCAGCCTGCGGGTTCGTTTTGCCACATCGCATCCCAAGGACATGTCGGATGCGCTGCTGGAGCAAATGGCCCGGTACAACAACATTTGCAAGGCCATTCATTTGCCCCTGCAGTCGGGAAGCACCAGCGTATTGCGCCGCATGAACCGTAAATATACCCGAGAAGATTATCTTGGGCGGATTGATGCCATCAGGGGCATTCTTCCAGGATGTGCCGTCTCTACGGATATCATTGCAGGTTTTTGCGGGGAAACGGAGGAAGAGCACCGGGAAACACTAAGCCTGATGCAAGAGGTCGGTTTTGACTTTGCCTTTATGTTCAAGTATTCAGAACGTCCGGACACCCTGGCTGCCCAACGTTACGCCGACGATGTGCCCGACAAGGTGAAAACCCGGCGGCTCACCGAAGTAATCGAACTGCAGCAAAAGCTTTCACTGGCAAGCAACGAGAGGGATGTGGGGTCAGTTCAGGAGGTGCTGGCCGAAGGATTTTCCAAACGATCGGATGATTATATGATGGGGCGTACATCACATAATAAGGTAGTGGTCTTCCCGGCAGAAAACGTAAAACCCGGAGATTATCTCACTGTAAGGATCACCTCGTGCACCTCTGCGACACTGAAAGGGGAGAAGGTATAATGTGCGGGGGTCCCCGGCTGCATCTCCGCAGTCCGGGGACTGCGGCTGCCCGGAGTGCCCGTGGCCAAAACCTTGCCCCTGTGTCTGCAGATCCTCTCAGATGCATTGCCTGCCTTGCNGCAGGGCATCTGCCATGACCAGGTCGCTGTGGGTTGTGACCTTTATGTTTTCGCGGTCGCCGTCGACGAGGAACAGTCTTTCCCCCTGGTTTTCGAGTACGGTTGCATCGTCGGTGAAGCTTTCGTCGTAGTGGGTATCATAGGCTTTGATGATAAGGGAGGCCTGGAAGCACTGCGGGGTTTGAATGAGGCGTACCTTATCGCGGGGGAGGGGCTTGTTCATGGCCTGCTCTTTTAGCCTTACCGATTCGAAGGGTGTTACTGCAGGTATGGCATTTCCAAACTTCGCGGCCATATCAAAAACGTTTGCGATAAGTTGCTGGGAAACGAGGGGCCTCACGCCGTCGTGAATAGCCACAAGGCCGGAGGGGTCAATGTGTTTCAGGCCGTTTTTTACAGAATGAAAACGCGCAGGCCCTCCTTCTGCAGCTAAATGGTGGCCCACATTATGCTTTTTACAGATCTCATCCCACATGTTTTTGTATCCTCGCGGCAGGACAACTACTACCCTGATGGTTGGGTCGTATTCGACGAAAGCTGCAATGGCATGTACCAGCAAGGGCTGCCCGCCGGCATGAAGGAATTGCTTGGGAGGATCAGACTGCAGGCGCTCCCCCTGCCCGCCTGCGGCGATAAGCAACTGTTTTAGCATATAAGCAGGTTGATGTATGGCTGGACTTTAGTCGAGTATAAGCATGGCATCGCCATAGGTAAAAAACTTGTATTTTTCCTTTATGGCCGTCTTGTAGGCCTTCATGAGAAGATCGAAGCCGGCAAATGCCGACACCATCATCATCAGCGTGGATTGTGGCAGGTGAAAGTTTGACACCATGCTGTTTGCCACACTGAAATCATAAGGGGGGTAGATAAATTTATTGGTCCATCCTTCGAAGGGTTTCAGCTGACCGGTAATGGATACGGATGATTCGATGGCGCGCATTACCGTGGTTCCTATGGCACACACCTTTTTTTCCTGTTCTTTCGCTTTGTTAACCCTTGCAGCGGTTTGCTCACTGATTAGAATCTCTTCGCTGTCCATTTTGTGTTTGCTAAGATCTTCCACGTCAACGTTCCGGAAATTTCCAAGGCCGGCATGGAGGGTGATCTCAGTGAAGTCAACCCCTTTAAGCTCCAGTCTTTTGACCAGCTGTTTGCTGAAATGCATGCCGGCAGTGGGGGCTGCGACGGCTCCTTCGCGTTTGGCGAACACGGTCTGATAGCGGTCTTTGTCCTCTTTGTCTACCGGGCGCTGGATGAGCTTGGGCAGGGGTGTCTCGCCCAGCGACTCAATGGTCTTTTTAAACTCGTCGTACGTGCCGTCAAAAAGGAAGCGCAGCGTACGGCCCCTGGAAGTTGTATTGTCTATCACTTCGGCTACCAGGTTCTCATCTTCTCCAAAATAGAGCTTATTGCCAATGCGGATCTTTCTGGCCGGATCAACCAGCACATCCCACAGGCGTGCTTCGCGGTTCAGTTCGCGGAGCAGGAAAACCTCAATCCGGGCGCCTGTCTTTTCTTTTGTCCCGTAAAGGCGGGCAGGGAAAACCTTTGTGTTGTTCACTATCATCACATCCCGGTCGTCGAAATAATCAAGGATGTCTTTAAACATTTTATGCTCGATTTTTCCGGTCTTTTTATGAACGACCATAAGGCGGGACTCGTCCCTGTTTGGTGCAGGCCGTTCTGCAATAAGATCAACAGGGAGGTTAAAGTTAAA
>SL_5KL_010_SEDDRAFT_10002130_pt1 | contig 11314 bp, 9 predicted proteins | sample SodLakKL_010_SED_FD_9118 | JGI IMG/M metagenome (IMG submission 9118)
TTTCAGATCCCCAGTAGACATCCTCTTCCGGCTCAAAAACATCTTTGCGACCGCCGCCGAAGCCAAACGTCGGAAAACCCATTGACTCCAGGGCCACGTTTCCGGCAAGGATCATGAGGTCAGCCCAGGAGATTTTCCTGCCGTACTTCTGCTTGATCGGCCAGAGCAGCCGACGTGCCTTGTCGAGGTTGACGTTGTCAGGCCAGCTGTTGAGGGGCGGGAAACGCTGCTGGCCGGCCCCGGCGCCGCCGCGGCCATCACCAATGCGGTATGTTCCGGCGCTGTGCCATGCCATACGAATAAACAGGGGCCCGTAGTGGCCAAAGTCCGCGGGCCACCAGTCCTGCGAATCGGTCATCAGTGCATGAAGATCTTTCTTAACCGCCGCCAGGTCGAGTTTTTTGAATTCCTCGGCATAGTTGAAATCCCTGTCCATCGGATTGGACAGGGGAGAGTGCTGGTGAAGAACCTGCAGGTTCAATATATTCGGCCACCAGTCCCGGATGGATCTGCCCCGGCCGGTTGCCCCTCTGTTTTCCATACCAGTTTCCTTGTGCGTGTTGTCGTCGTTCAAGAAATCAACTCCTATGGTTCTATCCACGGTGACGATAGCATATAATTCTTCTGCACACCCCGGGATAGACCGGTGCAGCTGGTTGATTACCTGGATGGCGAGTGCTGCGCAGAGGAAGGGATTGATTCATTCTGTATATCCCACGCCACTTTCTCTGCCCATTTCCGGATCGCATCCGGGTCCCGGAAATCTCCTATCGGAGCTTTGACCAGCTTCAGTACCATCCTCTGTGCAAATGAGAAACCTGCCGGATCAGCTTTCCCGCAAAAGTACCCATAGTGTGCCGGGACAATCTGGCCAAGAGCATTCTGCAGAATTTCCCTGCCCTGCTTCTGCTTCTCTGGATCATCATCAAGAAACATAAGCCCAACAGCAAACGCACCCCGGATCCGAACAGAAATAACATCATGATGCTGTCTGCAGAAGTCTCCGACCTCAGCCATCCTGCCCATGTAGATGGGACCGCCAATGATGAGGTGATCATACACTTCTGGATCAGGGTTGTTCCGTATATCTAAGAGATCGACATCCATTCCAGCTGATCGCAACACGTCCATGATTACAGTCGCGATACCTTCGGTCGATCCAGTTCGTGTTGCATAGGTGACAAGTATCCTCCCGCTCATATTCTTTTTTTGGGAAAACAGATGATAAAGCTGACCATACTACCTCTGAAGAGCGCGTGCTCCCCTTCATCCATCTTCTATCAGGAATCTTATATTACACATACTGAAATCTGTTCATCTGATCTGCGCTTTTTGATTTTCAACGCAGGATCATCAGGGGATCTCTTCTGCCCATCTGCTGGAAAATTCGTAAAAATTATATAGAACTGCTACTCACCTTATGTCAAGGGCATCAAGCCTGAATCATTCGGGAGAGGTGATATACATTGGCAATCGTTCCAATTGGTGAGCGTGTTCTCATCAGGCCAGGCAAGCCTGAAGAAAAGACAAAAAGCGGGATTTATATTCCCGATTCAGCCCAGGAGAAGAGAAAAGAAGGTTATGTCGTTGCCTGTGGCACCTTCAAAGATGGAAAGAAACTCCCCTTGAAAGAGGGGGACCACATCCTGTATGGCGGGTATAGTTCTGAGAAGATCACTATCGACGGCGAGGAACTTGTTATGATCGAGTTCAAAGATGTCCTTGCCAGAGTGGAGTGAGGTGGGAAGAGATGTCAACATCAAAACAGATTATGTTTGATGAAGAAGCAAGAAAAGCCATTCTTGCTGGTGTTAACAAGGTATCTGATACCGTCAGGGTTACCCTGGGCCCAAAGGGCCGGTATATCGTCATCGACAAACCCACAAATCCTATCATCACAAATGACGGGGTCACGATTGCAAAAGAGATCTCGCTCCATGACAGGTTCGAGAATATGGGTGCCAAGCTTGTCAAGGAGGTCGCATCCCGCACCCAGGACAAAACCGGAGACGGGACCACAACTGCCTGTCTCCTTGCACAGGCAATCCTGAGTGAAGGGATCAAGACTGTTGCAGCCGGGGCAAATCCTATCGAAGTAAAACGAGGTATCGACGCAAGCATCAAGAGTGCTGTTTCATATATTGAAACCTCAAGTATCCCGGTCCGCGACCAGGAGAAGATCCTCCAGGTCGCAACCATCTCTGCAAACAATGACGAAGAGATCGGATCACTCATCACTGAAGCGATGGAGAAGGTTGGATATAACGGACTTATCAGTGTCGAAGATGCAAAAAGCCTTGAAACCGGCCTTGAGGTCGTCAAGGGAATGCAGTTTGACAACGGATTTATCTCTCCTTACATGGTCACCGACCAGGAGAAGATGGTCTGTGAATACGAAAACCCCTATATCCTTATTACAGACAAAACAATCAGCACCATAAAACAGATTGTGCCGATCCTCGAACTGGTATCTTCAGAAGGGCGGCCGCTCTTGATCATTGCTGACAATGTAGACGGCGAGGCACAGGCAGCATTAATCTTAAATATTATCAGAGGATCGCTGAAGGTCTGTGCCGTCAAGGCTCCCGGATTTGGTGATGAGCGCCTCGCACATCTCGAAGATATTGCTGCACTGACCGGTGCAACCGTCATCTCAGAAGAGAAGGGGCTCAAGCTTGAAGATGTCTCCCGTGCAGCCCTTGGGTCCTGCCATACGATCCGGGTCGATGATGAGAAGACACTCGTTGTTGGCGGCAAGGGCAACCGGGAGACGATCGAAGAGCGGATGAAGCTGATCGAATCGCAGATACGCATCAGTGAATCTGATTTCAAGACAAATGAGCTCAGACGGCGTCTTGCAAGCCTTGGGGGAGGCGTCGCCGTCATACAGGTTGGTGCCGCAACCGAAACAGAACTCAGGGAGAAGAAGATGCGGGTCGACGATGCCCTTAATGCAACAAAAGCAGCAGTTGAGGAAGGTGTCGTTGTTGGCGGCGGGATCACCCTCCTCCGTGCAATCCAGAGCCTTGATGCCCTCTCATTTGATGATGACCGTGACGTTGGAGTAGGAATTGTTCGTCGTGCCCTTGAAGAGCCGGTCCGGCAGATCGGCAGGAACTCAGGGATTGAAGGAGCCGAAGTTATTGCCAGGCTGAAGAATGAAACTGATCCAAAAATAGGATACAATGCAAAGACAGGAACCTATGAAGACCTTATTGCAAGCGGTGTCATTGATCCTGCCAAGGTCGTCAGGATTGGTCTTCAGAACGCCGGATCAATTGCCGGGATGATCCTTTCAACCGAGGCGATCATCACTGACTATGATGATGAAAAGGATGAGAAGACGCAGGCCATCATCATCTAACATTCTTTTTTTATATTGTGTCCCCGGGACTTCACGGGTACACCCGGATGAAAACAGCATTCACGCTCCATTCTACATTCCAGGAAGATATGCACATGCTGTATTCATGATAACGAATTGACTCCCTCCTTTATAAGGTGTGCATGTACCTTTCAGTGTGTTTATGGCTTTTCCATGCACATACTGCTGGACTACTCTCTGATCCTCCGGAGGATGCCTGTTGTGCTTTTTCACCTCTATATAACAGACGACTGCAACCTCTCCTGTCGCTATTGCAGAGGCGGCATGTTCGAAACCATAGATGGACATGACCCTTGCTGTGAGGTCTCTTATGACCTTCCATCAGATTTTGATACCGCACTTCTTCCTTCTTTATACAGCTTTTTAAAAAAAGACCCTGATCCGGTTCTCACCTTCATCGGCGGAGAACCCCTTCTAAAGACTGATCTCATCTGCAGAATCATGGATGATATACCTGGAGGACGATTTATGCTCCAGACAAACGGTCTCCTGCTCGATCGCCTGCCAGCAGAGTACCGGAACCGATTTGAGACAATACTCATCTCAATTGATGGAGACGAAGCAACAACTGATCAGAACCGGGGTGATGGGGTCTATTCATCTATCATCACTATTGCACGGGCTATCCGAAGAGAAGGATTCAGTCATGAAATCATCGCCCGGATGACCATTGATGAAGAAACAGACATCGCTGCATCAGTTTTACATCTACAGAACCTCAAAGACTCTCCATTTACATCGATACACTGGCAGATCAATGCTAATTTCAATAGCGATTATTCGAAACGGCATTTTTCAGAATGGGTTTTGAAGAGCTACAATCCGGGCATCTCCGAACTTATACAATATTGGGTCGATCATATGTATTCACATGCTGAGGTGCTCGGCTGGTACCCGTTCCTCCAGACAACACTTGACCTGCTTATTAGCAATAACACCGGTCTCAGGTGCGGATCAGGCTCTTCCAACTATACTATTCAGGCTGATGGATATGTTGTCCCCTGCCCGATTATGATTGGATTGAAGAATACAGTCGTTGGCGATATCAGATCAAACGATTCATTTGACCTCCCGAAGGTTGTACCGGGACCACCCTGTACTGATTGTTCAATTATAGATTTTTGTGGAGGCAGGTGTCTGTATTCGAATCTGATCCACCCATGGCCAGAAGAAGGTGTTCGTGCCGTCTGTTCGACAGTTTATCATCTTCGTTCATCCCTGGTTGCCCATCTACCTGCGATTCAAAGACTCATTGATGATCAGACAATTACCCTCTCTTCCTTTGCCCATACGCGATATAACGGGTGCGAGATTATTCCATAGAACCCATTCAATGGTGAAACCATCCAAATACTCTTATAACAGACCATCGGATCGGTAATTACATTGATGTATGCAATGGTTAATAGCAGGGGAAAACAGGCAATCAAAATGATATAATGGTGGTTCTTCTGGATTTCGCTGTCATTATTTTGATACTTCTTATAACAGGCATTGCAGCAGGCTTCTTTGCCGGACTCCTTGGTATTGGAGGGGGTTTTCTAATGGTCCCTGTCCAGTACCTCCTGCTCATCGAAACCGGGATCGATCCCACGTTTGCAATCCGCATCGCCATTGGAACCAGTCTGGCCGTCGTATTCCCGGTATCCTGTTCAGCAGCGTGGGCCCACCAGAAACATCAGGCCATCGACTGGCAGGCAGCAGTACCAATCGGGCTTGCAGGACTCGGAGGAGGATTTGCCGGCGGGACCCTTGCTTCATACCTACCGGTTGAGATCCTCAAACCCCTCTTTGGAGCAATGGTCTTTATTGCCGCTGTCAGAATGATCAGGATTATTCCCCCCTGCAGGATCGGGGAGAAACCATGCATATGGAGATGGACCTTCTCGGGGATGATCATCGGAACCATGTCGGGTCTGGTCGGGATGGGTGGGGGGATCATCCTTGTCCCGGTTCTGCTCCTCTTCTTCAATCTCCCAATACATCGTGCAGTCGCAACCTCGTCTGCCTGTATCCTCTTCTTCTCAGTCGGGGGTATCATGGCATATATCTACCATGGACTCATGATAGATGAGCTTGGAGCAGGGTTCATCGGCTATATCGATCTGCTCCAATGGGTTATCCTCACCGGATCCATGATCCCGCTCTCAAGAGTTGGTGTTGCCGCTGCCCACCGGCTCGCTGCAGAGAGACTGAGGGTAATTTTTGCTGTTATGATGGCTGGAATAGGTCTTGCCATGATCTTTTTCATTCCCTGATTGCACCTTTATGACACACTTCCACCACCCTATACCGGGTTGGAAAGCAACGAATTATTATACTCACAACATACACGTATGTGCGTTTTGAGTAGAGCACCTATGTGAGTATTCAAGGAGTATGTCTATGGACACTGAAAAAAATGATTCAAGTGAATCTCAATACTCGATTATTGAGGAATGTGTATGCGATCTGAATCTTGACAGAAGCACAACAGAGCTGCTCCAGAACCCAAAGCGGGAACTGAAGGTATCAATACCCGTCCGGATGGATGATGGTAATGTGCGGGTCTTTACCGGCTTTCGTATCCAGCATAATAACGCGATGGGGCCGATGAAGGGGGGTATCCGGTACCATCCCGAAGAGACAGCAGAGATTGTCCGGTCGCTTGCCGCATGGATGACCTGGAAATGTGCCCTGTTAAACCTCCCGCTTGGTGGCGCCAAGGGCGGAGTCATCTGCGATCCCAAGAAGCTGTCTCGAGGAGAACTCGAGCGGCTCACCCGCGGATACATGGGCAGGATCTGGAAGTTTATCGGACCTGAAACAGATGTCCCTGCACCTGATGTCGGAACCGATGCATCCACCATGGGATGGATGATGGATGAATATGCCAAACTGAGTGGTGAATACAAACCGGGCATCATCACGGGTAAACCAATCAGGATCGGTGGATCGCTTGGCAGGACCGAGGCGACCGGACGGGGTGGCGTCATCACCATCCGGGAGGCGGCCAAGGAGATGGAACTCAACCTCAACGGGGCAACGGTTGTCGTCCAGGGCTTTGGGAATGTCGGGAGAAATGCTGCATTCCTTGCACGAAATCTCCACAACTGTAAAATAATTGCGGTTTCTGATTCACGCGGGGGTGTCTATAATCCTGATGGACTGAACCTTGAAGAAGTGTCTGAGCATAAAGCAAAGACCGGATCAGTTGTTGGTGCTCCAAATACACAGGAAGTCGGCAGTAATGAAGTGCTTGAGATTGAAGCTGATATCGTGATTGCTGCAGCACTCGAAAATGCGGTAACTGCAGAGAATGCAGGCAGGATCAATACAAAAATCCTCGCAGAACTCGCCAACGGACCAACAACTGCTGAAGCCGACCGGATCCTGACAGAAAAGGGTGTGCACATTATACCAGACATCCTCAGTAATGCCGGTGGTGTGACAGTGTCATACTTTGAGATGGTACAGAACAGAACACTGGTGTTCTGGACAGAAAAAGAAGTCAATGACCGGCTTGATCAAAAGATGGTCGAAGCATATCACGAAGTCTTCAAGACATCAAACGCCCGCAGGATATCAATGAGGAAAGCAGCCTATATCGTTGCAATATCACGTGTCGTTGAGGCAATGAAGCTCCGCGGCTGGCTCGATCTCTAGGTCAGGAGATCGATTGTATTCTGGTTTATGAGGTTTTGGCCTTATAGATCAATTTTACGATCGAAAAAAGGAGGAGGTAATCGGCTCCATCAGCCACACCTGGCAGGTGTGAGAGAGTACAGATGGAGCCTGTATATGATTTATCAGGTTTTGTGGTCGATGCCTCTGACCCAGTATTCCTCGTCAACCGGCAGTACAAAGATACGGCCATCACCGGGTTTTCCGGTATATGCAGACTGCCTGATAATATCGACAGCACGCATGAGATCCCTGTCAGGGACGAACATCTCGATCTTCATTTTCGGCAGAAGGTTCACATTCATTGTCCTGCCTCGATACTGGAGGGTAATGCCCTTCTGTGTTCCCCGCCCCTGGACCTCAAAGACGGTGAGCGCAGAGAATCCATGCTCTTCAAGGGCCTTTTCAACGATCTCAAATCGCTCAGGCCGGATTATAGCTTCGATCTTTTTCAACAGGTCCACTCTCCTTAAGTTGCCACCTTCTCTCCATGCTGGGAAATGTCAAGGCCGACATATTCTTCTTCTTCTGAAACCCGCAGGCCAAGCGTTTTGTGGACAACGAATGCCAGGATGAGGGTCACAATAAACGCATACCCGGCAGCCACGCTTGCATCAAGCACCTGGATGCCAAGCTGCGCGGCGTTCCCATAGATGAGGCCGTTTACTCCACCGACAGCAGCACTTGCGAAGATACCGGTTGCTATGGCACCCCAGAACCCCCCGACGCCATGGATCGCCCATGCATCAAGGCTCTCGTCAAGGCCTTTGTTAATCCGCCAGAGCATTGCTTTATAACAGATAAGGCCAGCGATGAGGCCTATTGGGATAGAAGAGATAATATCAACATATCCTGCAGCCGGAGTGATCGCAACCAGCCCGGCAATAGCACCCGATATCATCCCAAGCGAGGAGGGTTTCCCATGAATCCATGCGGCAAACATCCAGGCAAGAGCACCGGAAGCAGCCGCAATATTTGTCACAACAAATGCACTTACTGCAATGGTATCTGCTGCCAGGGCAGAACCTGCATTAAACCCAAACCAGCCAAACCAGAGAAGCGCACCTCCGATTAAGGTCATCGGGATATTGTGCGGTTCCATCGAATGTTTTCCAAAGCCGATCCTCTTTCCAATGACAAGTGCTGCCGCAAGAGCGCCGAACCCAGAGCTTATATGAACGACCGTTCCACCGGCAAAATCAAGTGCACCGAGTTGTTCTGCCCAGCCGCCACCCCAGGCCCAGTGGGCAAGCGGATCATACACAAGTGTTGTCCAGAGAAGTCCAAAAACAATAAACGAGCTGATCTTTACCCGTTCAGCAAGTGCTGAGGTTATTATTGCAAGTGTAAGACCCGCAAAGACGAGCTGAAAGACCATGAAGAGGAGATCAGGAATTCCATCACCTTCCATCCCGACGCCCCGTAAGAAGACGTGATCAAGGTTCCCGATGAAACCCCCGATATCCGGGCCAAATGAAAGCGAATACCCAATCACCACCCACTGGATGCTCACGACGGCAAATGAGATCAATGCAAGAGCAATTGCCGAGATTGTATTTTTTCTCCGTACCATGCCTCCGTAGAAGAGCCCGACACCGGGAATCATCAGCATAACCAATGCTGTTGCAATCAGCACAAAGGCAATTGCAGACGAATCAAGTTCCATTAAATTCTACCCCGTTTCTTCAGTCCGGGAATCTGACCTCATGCTATTTCCCGGAACTGGATGTATTCGTTCTGAGTTCAGTTCTGTGTCAGGTGTGACAGGAGAATCCCACAAAATCACAACCATAGTCCTGCAGAGAGGAGCTCCGGACAGGTACTTCAGACCGCCGGGGGGTAATCCCTGCAAGACATAGAAGGAAGTTATCTTCCATATAGTTTAAAAGTATCTATTATCTCCGACACCAGCCTATCCCGACTGCGGTTAAACAGCACCTGCAACCAGACACCAGGAGACGGTCCATACAGTTTTAGAAAAGGTTTTGAAATTGGAGAGGCTTTCACCCCCCCTCTCCCACATGGGCCTGCTGGCAGATATCAGAAAAACACAATATCCGGTAGAATTGATCAGATCTGCAGTTATTCAGCTGAGCAGGATCGCCTCAGCCGCGTCACGATAGGCATTCATCACATAGGGGATGCCGGTGACGTTCGCTGCTTCCTCAGTGAGCGCCATCAGATCATTTCGTGATATCGTCGAGAGGCTGAAGTTCCTTGTCCCTGCCATGATCTGCTGCGTGGCAAGCTTATAACGTTCGACATAGCTGAAAATACCTATGGCCCCAAGGGGAATTTCATTTATACGCTCACCATACTTCTCCTTAAGACTCTCATAACAGACAAATATCTCCTCAACTGAGCCACCATACTTTTCAACACTCTTTGGGAGCTTCCCTTCCTGAAGCCACTTCTGGATATTCTTTCCAACCATACCTGGAATCATGAGTGCCCTACCCATGCAGACCGCCTTGAAATATGGTGCCCCCATGCAAAGGGCTTTAAAGGCATTTGCTTCATCTCCAAAGCCACCTGCTATTGCAAGATCCGGCACGCGCACCCCCCGCTTACTCAGGATCTCAGCAAACTGATATGCCATACTCTGGAGATAGATCGTCGGAATACCCCATTCATTCATCATTGGCCATGGAGACATCCCGGTACCGCCTGGTGCACCGTCGATTGTCAGGAGATCGATTTTTGCCTCTGAGCCGTACCGGATCGCCATGGCGAGCTCGACTGCCGAATAGGCACCAGTCTTCAGCGTGATCCTTTTAAACCCAATATCCCTGAGGCGATCAACCTCCTCAAGAAACTGCTCCTTGGAGATGAAGCCAAGACGTGAATGGCGCTCAATCTCTTTAATCGCACCGGATTCATAGGCTCTTTGCACCTCGGGGAGTGTCGGATCAGGAATAACGAGGTAGCCACGGTTCTTGAGATCGGTTGCATATCGAAGAGAATCAACCTTAATCTCACCACCGATGCATTTTGCACCCTGACCCCATTTCAGCTCGATCGTCTCAAGGTGATGCTTTGATGAGACATACTCTGCTGTGCCAAACCGTGTGTCCTCAACATTGAGCTGAACCAGGATCTCCCCGAAGGAGTTCTGAAAATCCTTATAGGTTGTAATCCGCCGATCGATCTCCGGACACTCCTTCACTTTCCCTTGCGCATCAAGGACAAGCCCCGGATCGATTCCACAGATATTTTCACCACAGACAAGAGTAATCCCCGATATTGCCGCACCAATTGCAAAATGGTCCCAGTTCACCCTGGCAATCTCAGTCGAACCAAGTGCACCGGTGAAGATCGGCACCCGCATCGGGACCTTGACATCCCAGCCGTACTCGGTCGTGGTATCTGTCGAGGTGAAGATGGCTGTATCAGGATTGCCCTCGACACCCTCAGGGAGTCCTTTCGCACCCACTGCATACCCCTGGATATTCAGATGCGAGTAATCCACCGGGTAGTTCTTATCAGCACCTGCAGTGATCTCACCAAATGTACCTGGATAGATCACCTCACGACTGCGGAAAGAAGAGAGCCAGATATCACATCCACCTTTGCATCCATCCACGCAACGTGAACAGAGACCGGACATCGGAACTACATCCCGGGAGCGGTTGTATGTACCGAGAGCTTCATTTGCATTTGGCCTTCGAATATTCATATATAATCTCCATTAATCAGGCATCAGGGCACACCCGTGAAGCCATATCACAAATTGATTCACATTATAAAAATAACTTCCTTCCATCAGTATATAAATTTAACTGAAGTACAACTACATATAAAGATATCTATCGAATGTGATCGGAAATCGAACTGATAATTGTGTACCCTGGATGGCAGATCCTGTGTATCCCTCAGTGACCTGCTCGCAGGAGAGCTGGCATACAGAGATCCAGCTCCGATATACCAGATACATCATTAAAAAAGGGACTCTTCTCCAAAATTCTGATCACCAGGTTTTTCCTGAATTCTTCGGAACGTGGGAAAAGATACCGAGTAGAGATCCCGATGCAGCAACCAAAATAATCAGGTAGGACTGAAGCAGTTGCGGCGCGGATATCGGGGGGCGGGGTAAGCGAAAGAGGCAGGCTGGCAGAGGTGATAAGCCCTTGCTCATCAGAGCAACCTGAAAGGCGATTCTGAAAGAATCGGGGCATATCTCCTCTGAAAGCCCCCGAAGCATTCCCGCCCCTCCCGCGCTGCATCTGCGGCAACCCAGCTCAACCTCGCTGCGGAGCATTTGCGGAC
>SL_5KL_010_SEDDRAFT_10002132_pt1 | contig 11307 bp, 9 predicted proteins | sample SodLakKL_010_SED_FD_9118 | JGI IMG/M metagenome (IMG submission 9118)
TAAAATCCTAATACGTGAAAACATATTTGTTTTGTGTGTTTCTTATAATAATGGATATTAATAAAAATTCTAATAGAACAATTCCAAGAAAAATTGCGAAATTTCCTGTTATATTAAAAGTTAAAAATGAACTTACCGTAAATGCAGAGATGTTCGATATTAGCGAAAAAGGCATGGGTGTTATTTCTAAAAGTTATATTCCAGTATCTTCAAAAATAGAAATTCAGATAAAGAACTTTCATCGAAAAAAACATATAAAACTTAAAGGGACAGTTGTTTGGAGTGATAAAAAAAATAGATATGGTATTAAATATTGCAGAGTTCCAATTGAACAAAAAAAGCGTATAAGAGATTTTATAGAGTTTTCTTTAATAAAAGATTTTTACATCAAAAAAAACAATTTCATTGAAGATATACAAGCTATTAATAAGTATGACATGGGGCAAATACAAAAAATTATACCATTCAAGCCTCCTTTTTTAAGCATAGAAAAGATTGTTACGTTTAATTCTGCGGTTGAGAGCAACAAATATGCTGAAAGTGTCGGTTCGGGTATAGTAACAAAAGAAGATACAAAAGGACACTATAATGACAGTATATACTTGGCGATGTGTGGGAAATTAATGGGGCAAACGGCTTCTATCCATTCCGCAATATTGTTTCGCGATTATTTACCTCAAGTTGTAGAAGTTGATACTATAAAGCCCGCCAGAGGTTCCAAGCTTTGGAAACCTATAGAAGATGGCAACTATTTTTTTGTGAACTCAAAGATTACAAAGAAAAAACTTAATATTTTAATTGTGAATGTAAAAATATTTTTTGGGGATATTTTCATAGGTGAAGTTGAGGGGTTAAAAATTGCCTTATTATCAAAACAAATATTAAATAATTTAAAAGAACTTCCGTTACCATATTAAATGAATTATCAAACAATACTATTGTGGTTCGCAGGAATTATATATATTTTTCTCCTTTTTCTCATCTTATTGAAAGGAAGAAATGATAAGACAAAAATAGTTTACAGTTTTCATATTATGAGCGTGATTGCGTGGACTTTGGGCTTGTCTTTTTTTTATTATACTCAGGATGAAAGTCGAGCTTTATTTTGGATAAAATTCGTATATTTATCAGGAAGCTTTATAGCTTCCTCATTTTTGCATTTTTCATATATTTTTAAAGCCGACATCAAAGTACCCATAATTAAAAAATACTATATTTATTTTCCAAATATTTTGCTGGTTGGGCTTTATTTTTTTACACCTTTTGCAATAAAAGAGGTAATTATTTATGAAGGAACCAAAGTGTTCACATTTGGGCGGTTACAATTCCTATGGGAAATTCAATTTGGATTGTATTTCGCTTATACTTTTTATAGGTTTTTAAAGATACAAAAAAAGCATGATACAATTAATAAAATGAGAATTCAATACATTTTAATAGGAACTTTTATTGCCCTTTTATTTTCATTTATTTTTAATGTTCTTTTCCCGCATTTAGAAATATTTAAGTATCTTTGGGTGGGTCCAATTCTCTCTCTTATTTGGCTTATTTTTGTAGTTTATGCAATATTAAAATATCGTATGATGGATATCAGTATAGCAATTACTCGAGGAACACTTTTTGGAGTAATATATCTATTTATATTGATTATACCTTTTGGTATAGCAATTTTAGGAGAAAATGCTTTAGCAGCTGCCTTCGGAAATAAATGGTGGCTTCTCCCTATATTTATTTCAATAGTCATAGCCAGCTTAGGTCCAGGAATATATGCTAAACTGCGAGACAAAGCCGAGTGGACCCTATTTCGGGACCAGAAACAATACCAGCATACCCTTGTGGAACTTGGCAGGCAGATGACCCTGACCAAAAACATAAACGAACTGCTTGCCTGGATAACAAGGACAATAACCACAAAGGTGGGAATAAGCTATACCAGAATATTCTTATGGGATGAAGAAAAGAAAGAATACCTTTATCGCAAAGGCTACGGAAAAGAAAGAAGAAAACAGTATAATATGAAACTAACTCCCGACAACCCCCTTATTAAGGTTCTTTCTTCCGCAAAAGAGCCCATGCTTAAAGATGAGATACTGAATGAATTTAAATTGGATAAAACAAAAAACGTAAATGAAGCTAAAAAATACATAAGAAACACAGGGGCTGAACTTATAGTCCCGGCCATGATAAAAGAAAAAATGATGGGTTTCATGACCCTGGGAATAAAAAACAACAACAGAATATACACTCCTGAAGATATTAATATGTTCAGCATCCTTGCCTCGCAAGCGGCTCTGGCCATAGAAAACGCCGAGTTTCACGAAAAAGTCCGGCAGTCCGAAGCCATGCTGGTGCAGGCATCAAAGATGTCCTCCCTGGGGCAGATGGCAACCGGCTTTGCCCATAACGTAAACAACCCTTTTAACTCTATTCTTTTTAATGTGGACATGATAGAGGATGTTATCGGAGATTTAGATAAAGATAAGATAAATGAACAGGACTATAAGGATTTAAAGTCCGGGGCGGCCGCTGTAAAAAACAGCGCCGAGCAGGGGGGAGAAATAATAAAGAGCATAATGAAGTTTTCAAGCCCCAGCACCGGGGATAGACATACAATCAAATTAAAAACAATTATTGGAGAAGCTCTTAAGTTGGCATCCAGCAGCAAAAACATAAGAGAAGTGCGGATTGAAAAAGATGTGGATATAGATTTAAGAGTCAAAGTGGACGCTATCCAGATGGAGCAGGTTTTGATGAACCTGCTGATAAACGCAGCCGACTCTTGTGTGGAAAAGGGGGAAGAGAAAAAAATATTTATAAAAGCCTTTAGTGAAGACGGGAAGGCGGTTATTGAAGTAAAAGATACTGGTACGGGCCTGAAGGAGGAAGTAAAGGATAAAATGTTTGACTATTTTTTCACTACCAAGAGAAACGAAGGGACGGGCCTGGGCCTGGCCCTGTCCTACCAGATAGTGCAGGCGCATGACGGGCATATAGAAGCGGGAAACAGTCCTGAGGGGGGAGCTGTTTTTACCGTAAAACTGCCGCTGGCTTAGGAGGGATTATGTACCATGTTCTTGTTTTACTGGACGGAGACGATATGCTTATATCAACTCTGGAAAGAGTTTTGAGGAGGTATAACTACAAGGCCGGGTCGGCAACTAAAATAGAAGACGGCGTGAAATATGTAAAAAAACACAAGCCGGACATAGCCTTTGTGAACATGTTTTTTCAGGCCATGATTCTGTCTTTTACCTTTAATTCCTTTAAGGGCAGGAGAGTGAACTGGAGTTCAAGTTTCAGGCAGGCCGCGGGTAAGTGGTTCGGGATTTTATGCTGGTCGTTTGTTGACGGGACTGTGGGGCTGTTTTTAGGTAAATCACGAAGAGGCAGAAACAGGTTCTCCACATTTGCTCTATCCGGGATATGGAAGATTTTAACTATTATGGTTTTGCCGGTTATATTATTTGAAGATGTGGGTTTAAAGGGCACCGTAAAGAGAGCCACAGGGTTGTTCCGGGCCAGCTGGGGGGAGAATATATCCGGAAATATGGGTATAGGGGTATTTGTTTTTGCTGCCACTCTTGCGATGATAGCAGTAGTGACTGTTATTGCCTTTTTTTTAAAAGCAGGCGAAATATTTACCATGGACCAGATGGAGCCTTTTTTTATGGGGGTGTTTTATGTATACGGGGTTTTTCTTGCTATTTTGACATCCTCCATACATGCTGTTTTTGAGGCAAGTATATACTACTATTCACTGGAAAAAGAAGAGCCGGGGGTTTATAAGAGGGGTCTCATGGACTCTGCGATTAAAGGATATTAAACCCGGCTTATCACTGGATATTAAAGCTTTTTTCGGTTAATGACCCTTTCGGCTCCTTGGCTGAATTTTTCACTTTTTCTGCTGCCTGAAAACATTTTATCCCATCAAATTTCATAATACTTCAGTAGGTTTATTTTTTCACTACTTAATTCTACGGCATTAAAATTTAAAAGGAAAAGCTCGGTTTCCGGATAAGTTTTCCTGAAAAAGAGTAAATTGGATATATCCCTTTTTTTTATAACGTTCTTGTTTTTTATTTCATAAGCCTTTATTCTGTTGTTTTTCTGAGTTATAAAATCAACTTCCCTTCCGTTTTTGTCTCTCCAGTATTTTATGTCTTCATCCCAGGCTGCTTTTTTAATAAATTGAGAGAAAAAATAATTTTCAAGCAGGAAAGAAGTGTCACTTCTGTCTTCAAAAAAAGCAAAGTTCTTAAGAAAATAATTTCTTATCCCCGGGTCATAAAAATATATCTTCGGAGCCTTGACTATCTCTTTTTTCTTATTGGTAAAAAAAGGTGGTATATTTTTGATTATAAAGGTTTTTTCCAATATATTTAAATATTTTTTCAGAGTATTAATATCTACACTGCAGGTATTGCTGATATCCGTATGGTTTATAATCTGCCCGCTGTTTATTGCTACGTATTTTAATATATTGTGCGCAGCCTGAGGGTTTTTAGTTTTTAAAAAATTTATAAGATCTTTTTCTACAAACAGATCGAATATGTCTCTTATTATATTCTTTTTTTCATCTCTTTTACGCTCAAGAGCCACTTCGGGATACCCGCCAAAAACACAGTATTCTTTTATCATTTCATATAGTTTTTTCTCTGCCGACGTTGGAATAGTATAGGTGTCAGAGTGAATAAACTTTTTATGTAAACTTTCGTCCCTGAATAATAATAACTCTTTAAAACTTAAAGGATAAAGGTTGTATATTCTCTTCCGACCCGCTAAAGATTCTTTCATCCTGCTTATAATTTCTATGGATGATGACCCGGTCGCGAATATTTTAATTTCAGGATTATTGTCATAAATATTTTTTAATATTTTTCCTATATCCTTTACCTTATGGAATTCGTCTATGAATAAAGTAAATTCCCGGTTTTTTTCATATCCTTCAAATTTCAGATACCTCATCACTTCTGAATAGGACTTGAAAATTGACTGGTTCTCAAATATATCCAGATCAATAAAACACTTTTGCTTATTCGTATCACTATAAATCTTTTTTAAGAGTGTAGTTTTTCCTGTCTGCCTTGCTCCCAGGATCACGGTTATCTCTCTTCTATCCAGGCTTTTTAACAATATTTTTTCTAATTTTCTTTCTCTGTACATTTTTTCTTTTAGTGTCCTTACATTTTAGACTAATCTATTTTATACTTGTACTTATATTATAGAGTAATAGATAAAAATGTCAAATTCTATTTTGACATCCTCCATACATGCTGTTTTTGAGGCAAGTATATACTACTATTCTGTAGAGAACGAAGAGCTGGAGATTTATAGACTCTGCGATTAAAGGATATTAAACCCGGCTTATCACAGCGCGGAACTTGGAGCGGGAACTTCTGGGGATTTTATCTAATACCTCTATTCTTACATTGATATCAGGGCCCACATACTCTTTCAGTTTTTCTACGGCTTTGTCCGCCTGTGAGGGGTTGTATTTTTCCCTGTGAGGCACAATTTTGAGCTCAAAGTCGTTTATGCTGTTTTGAATTATCTGAGATTCAATTATGCCATCAGTCCACTTGATGACATTGTAGCTCAGCATGGGTATACGGCGACCGTCTGATGTTAAGACGGACTCATCCTGCCTGCCGATTACCTTCTCAACATAAGGCATTTCTCTTGAGCATTCGCACTTTCTGTAAACGGGGCTGCCCTCAGCGAGGTCTCCGGTGCTGTAGCGAATCAAAGGCATTGCCCTGTTGTTAAGGGCGGTAACGGTAATGATTCCTGCTTCGCCGGGGGCCGCTCTTTTGCCTTTTTCATTCAGCACCTCTACTATGCCTATTTCCGGGTTTATATGCATCCGGCCGGCTGGGCACTCTGTAATAAGGGCGGCGCTTTCTGCCGATCCGTACTGATTGAAGACCTTTGTGCCGAAACCTTTTTCTATTATCTCCCGGTCATGTTGGAGGAGCATCTCGGCAGTTGGGAAACAGGCCCGGATGCCGAGGTCCATTCCCCTATCCAGGGCGCGGGCTGCGCAGTACCTGGCTGAAGAGGGATAGCCGTCTATAAAGACAGGCTTGAACCATATTATTTCCTCCAGGTATCTGTCCACGGTCTCAGGGCCGAGGTGATATGAAGACATAAACATCCTGTTGTTGGATTTATCCACTCTTCCGTAGGAGGTGTTTTTTCTATCCAGCGGCACTATCTTGTTTCCGGTGAAAGAAAGGCGGCGATCTCCGTAGGAGCATCCCGCCCAGATCCACATCCGGTGTATGGCAGCCCAGTACAGGGAGTGTGAATTTATGTCATGCAGTGTCTTAAGGGGCATCCCGGTGGTGCCGCTTGTCTTTAACTCAATGACCTTCATTTTTTTAAGGCCTTTTGCCTTTAACCGGGAGTACTTATCCCGGAGGGTCTTTTTTTCGAGTATGGGAATCCGGTCAAGTACGTCATGAACGGAGGCCCCCTTGAAAGAGATATCATTTAAAAATGAGTAATAAGGTACCTCCTTTCGGGCGTATTTGATAATAGCGCACAGCTTTTCATACTGCATTCTTTCCCATTGAGCGGCGGTATTGTACTGGTTTGTCAAAAGGTTGCGGGTATGCTTGCGAAACAGCTTTCCGTAGCGCTGCAAGCGTATCTTCAGGCCTATGCAGGAAAGTGCAAGAGACTGCAGCCCGGGGGGCGCATTCTCATATATTCTTTTTAATGCCCTGTTTTCCTTAAACATTTCTACGAAAAAAGCTCTTCATATCTTTGCGTCACTTTATCCATGTCATACTCCAGGACTTTCCTGTATGCCCTCTTTTTAAACTCTTCGGCTATGACCTTATCTCCCTTCAGGGTTTTTATAGCTTTACGAAGCTGGGCCGGGTCGGAGGGTTCTACCAGCAGGCCGTTTACCCCGTCCTTTATCAACTCATTTACACCTCCCGGGCAGGATGATGCGATAACCGGAGTTTTGCATGCCATCGCCTCAAGAACCACATTGGGGAAACCCTCGTAGCTGGAGGAGAGTATGAAAATATCCGCCTTTTTAAAGTATGGGTAAGGGTTTGATACGTATCCGGGTAGAATAAGTTTCACCTTCTTTTTTTCAGCCCTTTCAAGGAGCTCCTTTCTGCCGCTTCCCTCCCCCAGTATAAGGAGGCTGTAAGAAGAGCCGGCCAGGGCATCTATAACTGTTTCAAACCCTTTCTGTTTTTCAAGGCGCCCGCAGGCGAGAAAAAAACTGTTTTCATCCGGCAGGTATTTTCCGGAATACTCCTCAATCTTTTTCACATCTATACCGTTTTGTATTACCCTGATTTTGTTTTCCTGAACGGAGAAAAACTTAACCAGTCCTTCCTTTACATCATATGACACTGCGGAAATCTTATCCGCAAGTGGATAAAAAACCCTTATCAGAAGCTTCCATAAAGAAGACAGGCGTTTTTTCTTTATCATGCAGGGGGTGTAAATCCTTTCGGATATGATTGTAATTTTTTTAAAGATCAGTCTGCCCGCAATAAGGGATAAAAGATTTGTTTTCAGAAGAAATGACACTATAATGTCGGGATCAATTTTTTTTATGAGAAAAAGATAACGGATAAAGCCGTAAAGAGAGGTTCCGGGTTTGCCGTATATGTCAAAGCAGAAGGTATTCACATCCCGCGGGATGAGCCTTTCCGGCGCAGGGTGTTTTTTAAAGAATACAAGATACAGTTCATACCTGTCCCTGTTTAATCTCTTTAATATTTCTCTGAGCTGGCGCTCCGCTCCTCCCCCTTCTATTGAGATTATTGAAAAAAGAATCTTTTTTTTATATTTCATTTAGATAGCGCCCCGTCTTCTTTCCACCACTGCCAGTCTTTTTTCGGGGTTTTCCAGTCTTCTCCGTACTTCAGGGCAAGGTATTTTTCCGGCTCCTTCGGCATAAATACGACAGTGCCGTATACCTGTTCTCTTTTGAGACTGTCAAAGAAAAAAGACGGCACCTCGCATCTGATATCCTTTGAAAACCAATCAAGAAGTTTAGCTCTTGTTTTCAGTATCGCCCTGCCTGAAAGGCTGTAGAGTTTAGTTAAAATATTTTTCTTTTTGTTTTTCCTTGAAGCAAGGCTGAAGCCCCTGTCTCTCATTAAAGATCGGCCTGCGGGGGCCCCTATAGCATGAAGAAGCCTGTTTTCCGAGAATTTCTGCATGTACTTAACCGCTTTATTTCCCCTGCGGATATAGCGGGCTATGCTTACGGGTAAAGGCCCCTGCCGGGAGTGGGGGTTTACAAAAATCATTCTTTTTCTTACCGTCACCCGGGCTGATTCGGAAAGTTTTTCAAAAAACTCTTTTTCACGGGATTTGATGTCACTGTCCCAGAGGCCTATGTCCACATCGTTGTCCCAGGGAAGAAACCTTCCTTCACGGACAACGCCCAGTAAAGTGCCCTGGTCCAGCCATGCTTTTATCTCCATTTCCCCGAGTGTTTGCATCACTTTTCTGAAAAGCCTTATTCTTTCATTATTTTCGTTCATTTTGAAGGTAAATCCATTTGTATATTTCCTCAAGGCGCTTCATGTAGTCTTCATTTTTCATGCGAAGCACTGAAGCGCAATTATTGTCAACATCTATTAATCCGGCTTTCAGGATATTCCTTGTAAAATTGAGCTGTGTGAGACAATCGTGAAAAGCAAACATCCTGTAATTTCTAAAACAGTCGCGTTTTTTTGAATAATAGTTCTCGGCATACGCTTTTTTGGAAGAGAAAAAGTTCACATGGTAGACCTTTATTTCAGAGGGGGAAAAGTGAAGAAGGTCATAAACAGCATACGGAATCATATTGAAGACGCCATTGAAAAGCATATTGTTTTCGATTATATGGCGGGCTTTTTGGGCTTTTATCATTTCTTCCTGAAACCCGTGTTTTCTGTTTCTGAAAACAGCGAAATCAAGGTCCTGGAGATAGGAAAGATCTGCGGCATCCTTCATAGCCCGGGCTCTTTTAATGTTGTAATAGGATACATGGGTTTTTGACCCGTATATATCGGGATTGAGCATATTTTCTTTTCCCCTGTAAGCCGGCCTTACCACTATATCATAAGAATCAATCTCTTCTCCAAAGTGTTCATCGGATGCGGCGGGACCCACTATTGCGACTCTTTTTCCTTCGAGGTATTTAAGGAAGCTGCGGTCGGGAGAGCTAAAACTTCTTCTCCGTATAGATGCCGCCTTTTCAGTATTTCCGAGGTGGAGGAAATAATAGGCGCGCATTTCCCGTATAAAAGAACTTTTTAAGTCTGTTTTTTCCAGCCTGCTTAGGGTTTTTTTTGCCGAATCGGTATCGCCGGAATCCATGTATGCCTTAAACCCCAGGGAGAGCTCTTTTTCTGAGGCTCTCTCCTTGCGGGCCTTCTCATAGGCCCTGCCCAGGGCTTTATTTCGGACAATGAAAGCCTCAGACATAAAGCCGTAAATTAAGAATATGGAATAAAGCCTTATCCAGCCTTCATGAGAAAGGGTTCCGGGAGGAAGGTTTTCTGTCTGATTTATAAATGCCTGCCTGTTTTCCCTGTATTCCCCTTTCAAGAATGCGCCAAGAAGCGATAAAAGGGTTTCAGTATATTCTGAGGGAGGGCCCGGGGCATCTTTTCCTGGATATGCCAGCATTAATGATACTGTTTTATGAGCCGCTTTCTTATCTCCTTTTTCCCAGTATTCTGCCGCCTTTCGGGTGAAGTTCTTGAGTGTGGTGATTGAGCCCCTGGAGAAATTCAGTAGTCTGCTGGTTTTTTCCCATACGGATTTGAGAGCTGTATTTTTCACAACAGCCCTTACTGACCTGAACCTGGGTGAAAATTTTACGGATGCCCTTATCTTTTCGGTTATCTTTCTCATTTCTATGTATATTTTAATATACATTTTACGGTCAGATTTGTAAATTGGAGGGGTTATCTTATTGAATGCGATTAAATAGCCTTTTAGAACTGTTTTATATATTTGCTATTTCAGCTGTATCTTCTTATTTTAACTTCATTTGGCTTTTAATTTCCGTTAAAAAAGCATACTTTAATCTTCTTTAATAGATTGATTTAATAAGAATCCAGTTCTGTTTCAGCGCCCTCTCCGTAGTCTTCAAGCTCACTGCGAACTATTTCGTCGCCATCTTCAATTAATCTGTATTGTACAACCCCTCCCGGTACGTCATCATTTAGCCATATCTGGAGCTGTCCGCCCGCAGTTACACCGAACTCCGCCATTTGTGCGGTAAAACTACCGGCCGGAACCGTAATGTCCCGGGTTTCAACTATTGCCGCCTCCAGTGATTCAGGGGTTATGCGCGAAGGCCGGCCGTGATACCCCAGGGTTTCTTCCGTCACCGGAACCTCGAATGCTTCCTCGTCGTTTGTTTTTACGCGGAGACGTCGGAGAGAAAATGTTTCCATGCAAAGCAGGCCTTCATATGTTATTCTGGTATCGGATTCTTCATATTTAAGACGCCACCATTTACGGTCTTCTTCTGCCTCTTTCAAAAGAGCAACCTCAGTCTTTATTCTTTCATGTGTTTTAGTTGTCAGATTCCATGAAGACCACTGCCCCTCTTTAAAATCTTTTTGCCAGAGCCACATTCCTCCCGGAGAAAACATGTAAGCAAACATCGGCTGTGCCATCTGCCCGGCATATGCGCTTGGGTCAGCAGGCTCACCCGCCGGTGTTTTTTCAGCTCTGTCAGGGGAAATATCAATGGTGGGAGAAAGACTAAGAGAAGGGGTGGATAAGATAGAGCCACAGCCGGAAAGAACAAGAACCATCAAAAAGAGAGTCAGCATCTTCATAATAATTTACCTCCAAAAATTTTAATACAACAATTTTTCTTATCGATAAAAATCCAATTAGTTAATATTCATAATGGATATTTAAATAAACATGAAACTTTATCTGTTTTATTATAGTAACTGATAAAAGTTTTAGTTTCAAATATTAATTCGCAAAAAAAAATCTAAAAATCATTTTACTAAAGCTGCTTTGCGAAGAATTGGTTGTAACTTTAAACTTTTCATGTTACTATTATAATGTGTATGTAAAACATGCAGAGGAGGAAAAATGTTAAAAAAATCAGGTGTTTTATGTGGATCTATTATAATAGTATGCAGTATGTTTGTTTGGGCGGAAAGAAGATCAGTTGATTTGACATCAATTATGCCCAGGCAGGATGTATTGAGAGTAAAAAAAGGTGTAATTGGAGAAGATTATCGTAAAAGAGATAAACAAAATATTCCTGCGAACACATTGATGGTTGAGGAGCAATTAAATATTGGGACC
>SL_5KL_010_SEDDRAFT_10002133_pt1 | contig 11301 bp, 5 predicted proteins | sample SodLakKL_010_SED_FD_9118 | JGI IMG/M metagenome (IMG submission 9118)
ATCTCCAGCCAGCAGAGTCTGGGCAAACAAGGGGAACAATAGCGCAATAATGGCTGACATAGTTAACACCTTTTTCAATTTCATTTTAAGATACCTCCTGTTTGTTTAAAGCCCACACTGGGGTGAGCAGTTAAAATTACCTGAGATTCAAGCATACAATCTGCGAAAATAAATCAGTTTGTTAGCCTGGCAGTTTAGTCTCTCTCAGGGGTTAATGTTACACTTTCACTTCCAAGTGGCTTTAAAAAGGTCAAAAGTGCTGGCGCAACAATCAGATTGGCTGCCAGCGCAACAAATATTCCCAGGACAGCCAGAATTCCCATATTGGTATAGGCCTGGAATCTCACCAGCGAGAGAATGCCAAAACCGATCATCAGCACCACACTGGTAGAAATTAAAGCCCGGGCAATTTTCTTGAAAGTTTTTCTGTTGGCCTCTCGATAAGAACCGGTCCTGGTGAATTCCTCTTTATAGTGCAGGAAATAATGTACGGTGTCATCGATTGCAATTCCAATAACCATGGGGGATATCATAATCGTAACCAGATCCAGATTCATATCTGTAAGCCCCATGACACCCATTATTGACAATACTGAAAGGGCAACCGGAATAACAGAGATCAGGCCCATTTTGAGATTTTTCAGTATCAGAATCATGATCAGCCCGATGACGATAATGGCAATAGCAATCGAATTTATCTGACCTGAACCCAGCAGGTCCATAGATCTTAAGGCCATTGCCAGCTCTCCCACTTTCGATATTTCAATATCATCGGAAAAGTACTGATTTCCTCTTTCCTCTATCTCCCGGATGTTATTCAGGGTTTCATCCGCCGTGTCATTAATCTGAACCGACATTCTCAGGTTCTCATAACCAAAATCTACCACACTCTCAAGACCCTCTCCTCCGCTCATTTCATAGAGCAGCAAATACTGTGAAATCAGCTGGTCATCTTCCGGTACAGTGTAATATTCCGGATTGTTATCATTCATTATCATATTGATTTCTCTCAGCAGGTTGGCAAGTGAATTAACCCCCGCCGTTCCTGCCGAATCTTCAATTTCTTCCTGAAACTGATTGAGAGGGAGAAGCACATCGCTCTGCTGACCCATGCCTTCCTCGGGAAGCTCAATCAGCAGGTCATAGGTATAAAGAAAACCGAGCCTTTCTCCGATATACCTGGCATTTCTTACATAATCTATCTCATCACCCATCATTTCTGTGGTATCAGAAGTTATTGAGATTTGAAATACTCCATAGGTTAAAACCAGGATCAATATAATGGAGAGAGCTATTATTGGTTTAATATGGGTAGTTACCACATCTGACCAGGAGCTGATAAATCTTTCAAAGAATGACTCTCTGGATTTCTTTGTCTCATCAACTTCTTTATCCTTTCCGGGCAGGAACACCAGAGGAATGACCACCATAACCAGCACATAGGTTACAATAGCTGCTGCAGCACAGGTCAAACCAACAGCTCTGATGGGTGTTATCGGGACAACTAAAAAGGAGAGAAAGCCAATCATAGTTGTCAGTGCGGTAAAGAATATCGCCCAGGTTGATTCATTAAAGGCATACCTGACGGCCTGCAGTCGTTTACCGGTTTGCCGCAATTTATAGAAGAAGTGATTGATAAAGTGGATTGAATATCCGACCGAGATTACCATTACCAGAATCATCACCAGCAGGCTCTGGATATTAATGGGAACACCCAGCCATCCCTGAGCGCCAAAGAGAATGACAACACCAATTATAATTACCAGCAGGGAACTGCCCAGAGCCCGGAAGCTTTTAAAGATGATTAACATTAAAAGCGCTGATGCCAGAAAGGCCAGCACACCCACGGTTCCAAATTCTTCGACAATCAGCTTTTCTGATTCAAAAAATACAATATCCAGTCCCGCAGCAGTAGCAGAAATATCCTCCTGAGTATGATCGGAAAGAATAGCATAAATAGCCGGTGCAATCAGCATCCTCGGCTCTTCGATCTCTGTCAAACCGTCATCACTTTCAAGTTGTATATCCTCTGCCAGAATTACCTCTTCCCTGGTTTCTCCCTGTCCTAAAGGGTCAAACTGACCCTCAATTTCAGCATAGACACTATCTGGAGTATCTCTGGTGGTAATAATTATTCCACTGGCCTGGCCGTCATCACTTACCAGATCTCTGATACTTCCTTTGCTGTTCATAACAGTCTCTTCAATCTCAGCAAGTTCTGTTTCAGTGGCAGGTATTTCCGGACCAACAAGTTCTCTGGTTTCCAGAGAATCATTGACAGTTTCCAGAGTCTCTATATTTGCCAGAGAAACAACCTCTTCAATAAAGGGTACCTGCTCTTCCAGCTCTATAGTTACCCGGCTCAAATAGCTCATTGTCTCTTCAGTAAAAACACCATTTTCGTTTTCTACCAGAATAAAATTCATGTTCTCTTCATCAAAGACTTCTTCAAACCTTTCCTGGTCCTGAACAATCGGGTCATCATCAACAAACATAGCTTCATAAGAATCGTCAATCTGCAGCTGTCCCAGACCTAAAACACCAATCACCAGAACAATCAACAGCAAACTTATGGTAAGCTTGCGTCTGGTTGTAACTGCTGCAAACCAGAAGTCAGCTATTTTCTGCTGCCATCTTTTCTTTTCAGTTTTCATAGTCCCACTCCTTTGGGCAATATTTTTTCAGTGCAATTTTATTATAGTGCAGCTGGCCCGGCATTTCGCCTAACAAATGTTAGGCTTTAATGTTAGGGATTTTCAGGCATAAAAAAATCCCCTGCTTTACAGGGGAAGAGGCCGGTGTTTTGTTTTTGCTATTTTTAACTTTTTAATTAAAAGGCCTGTATTATCTTAATCAGGCAGTATTCCTAATTTCCGTCCTTTCTCAACTGCCTGGGTCCTGTTAGCAACACCTAATTTGTTATAAATATTACTGCTGTGCCATCTTACAGTGCCATGGGAAATATGCAGGCGCTCTGCTATCTCCTTATTGGAATATCCAGCAGCAATTTCCTCAAGTATATCTCTCTCCCTTCCGGTAAGCGGTTCAATTAAATAATCCTCAGCCTGGATAGCTTCTTTAGCAGTCTCACCAAATTCCTGCAGCAGCCTTTGAATCATCTCTCCTCTGGTTTCATCAGGGAGGATTCTGTAAAGAAGGTGGACAAGGGTGTCGCCTTCATCAACAATTATTCTAAAAAAACCTTTGCTGTTTGCAATATCCAGAATTGCTTTCAGATTTTCTCGGGCTTCAGCAAAATTTTGTTTGCTGTTAGATAATTTTACTTCCACCAGCCTGCTTTCCAGTTCAGCCCTTATCAGGCCCCTCTGTTGAGCAATCTTCAGGGTACGCTCAATAACCTTTTCAGCTGCCTCCTTTTGATTGGCTGACAGTAATACTCTGCTCAAAACTATAAAGTCTAATAACCGGCCAAATTCTGGCTCCCTCTCCGGTTCAACTCCCCTTATTTTCAGTTTTTCCAGCGCTTCCTGCCAGCTGTGGGAACCGGGATAATCCGGTTCCAGCCAGAAACGGATCTGCCAGGAAGTTATATTGGATATTAATATATCATGAGTTTCATCCTTCGGCAGGGTGGCAATCTCAGAAAATATCTCTTCTGCTCTGGCAAAGTTTTTAACTGTAAAATAATAACGGAGAAGACAGATATTAAAATATAGTTTTACCAAAATCTCATTGCTGTTTTTAACAATCTCCTCTCCCCTGTTTAATATTCTTTCTGCCCGGGAAAGCTCATTCTTTTCACAATATATCTGTCCCAAAAGTCCTCTAACTGCCCCGGCCCTGGGAGATTTAGCAAAACCGCTCCTCTTTGCCTTTTTTAAAAGCTCCTGGCATACCGACTGGCTTTTTTCTATCTCGCCCTTAAGCCAGTAAAGTCTCGCCTCTTTAATTCCTGCTACCTGCACAAAGAAATCATAGTAATCCTCTCCATAGGAGGTCATTCTCACAGAGCGGTAACTTTCAAGTGCAGCTGTTAAATTTCCAGATAAGCCCTGAATATCACCATGGATCAGGGAAACTCCCTGTCTCCAGTAAGATCCAGCAGGTAAGAATTTTAGAGCTGTATCCAGTCTCTCTTCAATGGGAATAGTAAGTTTTCTTTTAGAAAAGGCACTAATAACAACAAATCCAGCAGCCAGCATGCCGGTAAAGAGTTTGAGATTATCCTCAGTCATATGCTCCAGTTTGCCAGCCTTCAACTCCTCATCAAGCTGCTGAAGCATTTTATTGGCCAGGGGCACATTGCCCTGGTAAAGCTCTATTTTAGCCCTCACAATTCTCAGCTCAGGTTTTTCCCTCCTGATCTCCTCCGGAATCTCTTTCAGCCACTCCTGCATGACAATCAGTTTCCCCCGTGCTGTAAAATAATCGCTTTTTTGGAAGATCAGCTGTGCTGCAAACTGATAATTTTCTCCCCGGAGGGCCTGCTGAACTGCCAGAGCATAATAATTTCTCTCAGCAAACCAGGCTGCTGCCTGCTGGTTTATTTTTTTCTTTAATTCAGGATTTTCTTTCTGGAATTTTCTCTGAAGAGCTTCAGCAAATAAGCGGTGATAACGAAACCAGTCTCCCTTTTCATCAACCGGCTGTAAAAAAAGCTGCCTGCTCTGAATTTCCTGCAGCAAAGAAGCACAGTCTTCATATCCCGTAATATCAGAGCATAATTCAATATTAAAACGAGATACAGCAGCAGTCTGCAGCAAAAAATTCTGGATATCTTGATCCTGCTCGGCCAGAACTTCCTCCAGCAGATAATCAATCATAAAATTTTCCCGATTCGGGGCGCTCTCAAGAATTCTCCGGGGAGAAAAATCCTCTCCCAGGAGAGAAAACATCTGCAAACCGGTTACCCAGCCCTCCATCCGGGAAACCAGCTCTGCTGCCTCTTTTTCAGTTATCTCTTTATTTTTCTGTTCAAAAAATAATTGCGCTTCTTTCGGTCTAAACTTTAATTTGTCCTGTCCAATGATTTTGCTGCTGCCCTTGGCCAACCACCTGTGAACTGGCCAGGGAGGTAGCTCGCGGCCGGCAGCAATGAGATGGACTGTCGGCGGTAAATTTGCAATAAAATATGAGAGCAGATCGTGTATTTTCTTAGACTGCAGTTCCTGCAGCTCATCCCAGAAAATATAAAAGGGTTTTTTATACCGGGAAAATTCATTTAGAAAGGCAGTCAGGATTTCCCTGCCGGCCTTCTCCCTTCTTTTTTCCTGTTCCTCCCCGGTTAACCCGGAAAAATCCTTTAAAAAGCCATCAGCCAGGCTGCTTTCAACTTCTCTGCCGAAATTACTATTTACCCTGCGCAGAGCTGCCAGCAAATAGGCCAGAAAGCTGTCCAGGGAATTATCCTCGTCAGAGAATGTTAACCAGCAGGCCTCGCGTTCCACCTGCTGATAGTAATTGATCAGCAGTGATGTCTTTCCAAATCCCGCAGGGGCTGATAACAAAGTTAATTTTCTGTTAAAGCCCTCTTTCCCTTCCAGACCGCTGGAAATTTCCTGCAGTAATCTCCGGGAAACAAAAAGATCAGTAATCACAGGAGGTCTAAGTTTCATCTGTAACAGCTGCTTATTCACTATTTCCCTCCTCCTAACTATTATTTCCATTAAGATTAAAATAATTGAAATAAAATGCTAAGAGATTACCTGGCAAAGTAAAACCTGGAGATAAATATGTAACTTTTGATAGCTGCAGGATTATTTATCGCCCGGCAGCATCTCCTGGCAAGAACATGATTAAAAATTTATGCAATATCAGAAGTTTCTGCAATATCTTATATTTAAGTATAACATGTATTTGCCGTTTAAGTCGAGCAGGAATAGGTTTAAAGGCTTATATAGGGCTTATATCTTTGTTTTTTAAAGCTGATCAAGAGTGATATCAGCAAAAAAATTTTGATAAGTACGAAGAATAAGTACGAAAAAAAATAGAAAAATTCCTTGACAATGAAATTTCTCTGTACTATAATATTCAATACCGACGGTCGGTAGGTGGGAAATCTTTTTTAAGGAGGCAAATATGGTTACTAGAAAAACTGGAAGTGATACCAAACAGGAAATTTTGCAGACCGGACTGAGGCTTATTCAGGAGAAAGGATATGACAGCACCACAATTAAAGATATAATCAACCAGCTTGACATATCGAAGGGGGCTTTTTATCATTATTTCGATTCAAAGGAAGATTTAATTGAGGAAATAGCTATTAATTATTCCCGCAAAGCCCTCAGCATAATCAAAGAGATAGCTGCCCGGGAAGATTTGTCGGGGGTTGAAAAAATTAATCAAGTTATTCAGGCTGTTAGTGAATTTAAAGGTGACAAGCAGGAAAAACGCCAGAAAATAAAATCAGCTTTTTCCGGAGATCAAAATCTGAAGTTGCGGAAAAAGCTTAACCATAAAATCAAAAGAGAGGCTATTCCGGCTTTTCAGGAGATAATAGAAGAAGGTCAAAAAGAGGGAAGTATTACCACAGAAAATTCCCGGGAAATGGCAGAATTGTTGCTATTCTTAATTAGATCATTAAATTCCTCTCTGGATGAATTGATAGCAGAACAGGATTATGATGAGAGCAGCGATTTAAGCAAATACGAATTAATGTCCCGGATTGAAGAAAAGATTGTTTTCTATGAAAAGATTATGGCCAAGGTTTTAAATTTAAAGACTGGAGAGATTGTTCTCAAGGAACCCTATTTTAACCGGTACTTTAAATAAATTCAGAAAAATATTTTAGGTTCGACATACCGACGGTTGGTATTGGATTTAAATTTTTATAAAAGGAAGTGAGAAAAACCATGCAGGAAAAATTTAAAAGAAAGAAGTATGTCTGTCAATTAAAAAATATCACCCGGGAAAGTATTAACTCAGCCGGTGGTAAAGGTGCAAACTTAGGGGCAATGATCAGAGCTGATCTGCCAGTCCCTCCCGGTTTTGTGGTCCTGACTCAGGCTTACAGGAAATTTTGCAGAGATAATGAGATAACTGAAAAGATCAAGCAATTATTAGCAGAATTTAGTGACGATGCTAAAGAAAACCTTCCAGCAATAAAGGCTCTTTCGGAAAAAATTAAGGCTCTCTTTCTCAATGGCCAGATTTCACCCGGACTGCAGCAGGAAATCAGTGAAATGTACAATAGTCTATCGGATCAGGATAATCCAGCAGTAGCAGTTCGCTCTTCAGCTACTGTTGAAGATCTGCCGGGCAGTTCTTTTGCCGGTCAATATGATAGTTATTTGAATGTCAGGGGTCAGGCAGAATTACTGGAGAAAATCACAGAATGCTGGGCTTCACTCTGGAATTCCAGAGCCCTTGATTATAGATTAAAACAGGGGATTGATAATCAGGGGATTGCTCATGGAGTGGTTGTTCAGAGATTAATCAAGGCTGAAAAATCCGGGATATTATTTACCGCTAATCCCTTAAATAACCGAAGGGATCAGCTGCTGCTCAATTCTTCCTGGGGTTTAGGTGAGGCAGTTGTAGGAGGGGAGGTTACCCCTGATCAGTGGATTATTGATAAGGTCTCTGGAAAATTTATCAGCAAAGAAATTGCCAGAAAAGAAAAAATGGCTGTTATGAAGAAACAGGGAATCGAGTATCAAAAAATACCTGCTGAGCAACAGCAAAAAAGTTCTCTAACTGCCGGGGAGGTTAATCGGTTATATAATTTAGGCAAAAAGGCAGAAGATTACTTTGATTCTCCTCAGGATATCGAATGGGCCTGGGAAGGTGACAGCTTATACCTGGTACAGACCAGACCAATCACTTCCCTCTATCCCCTGCCTGAATCCTGTCAGCCAGCGACTGATAATGAAGAATTTAAGGTTTATCTCAATTTTAATCTGCAGTCCCAGGGAATGCAGGAGCCTTTTACGCCCCTGGGTGGTGATATCTTTAAGCAGATAATCTGCGGTAACATCCCTAAATTTAACAGATATTATAATGACGTCCAAGACTGCTGGTGGTATCAGATGGCCGGTGGCAGAATTTTTATGGATGTAACAGGTCTACTGAACAATACAAGAATCCGGGAAGCATTGCTGGCAAACTCCCATGACCAGGATCCCCTGACAGCAAAAATTTTAAGAGAGCTGGTGGAAGAGAACCAGAAAAATATTGAGGAAAATAAAAAGTCTTTACTGCGCCTGGTGAGAGAAAATATCTTAAAGGTCCATCCCTGGAGTTTGAAATATCTCCTGTCCTTTTTGCCCAGAGCTTTGTGGGGGCTGATATCTCCTGAAAAAGCCAGAGAAAAATCACTTAACTACGGAGAAAAATATATTGAAAAATTGCAACAGGAAAGTCAGAAATTAAAAACCAGACAAGAAAAGCTGGAATTTATCAAAGAAAACAGTGCTGATGTTTTTACAACTGGTTTTTCAGTTCTGGCCTATATTGCAGTTTCCAGTGGATATATAGATAAAGTAAGAGAAATCCTGGAATCCTATCAGCTCGATACCGAAGAGCTGTCTCAGGTGGAAAAATCTCTGCCCTATAATGTCACTACAGAGATGGGCATGAAGCTATTAAAAATCGCTAAAAAACTGGATCAAAACGGTGAGAAACCGGCGGTCAGCACTCCTGAAATTCAAGAATTCCTGGCTGAGTATGGCCAGAGATCATCTGTAGAGGTTGATTTAGGAGTTCCCAACTGGAATGAGGAGCCGGATTATATTGTNAAATTAGTTCAGTCTTACATCGATAATCAAAGCTATCAGCAGGGGCTGGATAATTTCTATCATGGCAGGCAGAANGCAGAGGAAGCGATACTCAATATTACTGCCAGAGTTAAAGAAAGGGCAGGCAAAAGAAAGGCGAAAAAAGTAAACAAATTGCTGAGAGCTTATCGAGAGATGTTTGGTTTGCGGGAACTTTCAAAATTATTGCTGACTCAGGCTCTCCAGATCTTTCGAGATATGTTTAAAGAAATTGCGAAAGAAATGGTGGCAGAGGGAAAAATCAAGAAAACCAGCGATATATTTTATCTGAACCTGGAACAGCTGGAAGCAGAAAATGAGCAGGATCTAAATCTAAATAATACTGTTAAGCAAAATAGAGAAATATATCAGCGGCAGCTTAAGTTGAAAGCACCCCGGGTAATTACTGGAACAGGTGAATGTTATCATTTTCCCCGGGAAGAAGAAAATGAAACTGTCATGCAGGGCATACCTGTTTCTGTCGGCCTGAAAGAAGGTAAAGTCAGAATACTACACAGTCCGGAGGAAGGCGACAGGCTGTCACAGGGAGAGATTCTGGTAACCAGAGGAACCAATCCCTCCTGGACACCTCTCTTTCTCAATTCAGGTGCATTAATTATGGAGACAGGAGGTCCGATCTCTCACGGCTCGGTTGTTGCCAGAGAATATGGAATTCCAGCTGTGGTTGGCGTTAAAGATGCAGTTAATCGGCTGCAGGATGGCCAGCAGGTCCGGGTAAATGGTGAAAGGGGAACAGTCGAGATACTTGAGTAGAAATCTTTGATAGCAGCTTTTGGTTAACACTGGCAGCTTATAGCTGGTAATATATTTTTCTCCTTAAAATTATTTTTTGTTAAAGTAAACAGCCATGCTCCTTTGAGACACAACAATAGATGAAAATTTTTCTGCAAATTTTCAAGATAAAGATAGAGCCCTGAAGCATTTTGTCTAACCTGTAAAAGTAATGTGTTATAAAAAATTTTGAACTTGCCATACCGACGGTCGGTACCTGGTAAATTGTGGAGGATGATAAAGATGCCAAGAAAGAACCTGATAATTTTATTTATAAGTCTGGTAGTTGTTTATCTGGGATATGGAATTGCAATGCCGGTTATACCCTTCTATGTAGAAAGTTTTGGCGGGGGAGGAAGGCAGCTCGGTCTGCTGATAGCCAGTTTTGGCATAATGCAGTTGATTTTCGCCCCGGTCTGGGGGAGTTTAACTGATAAATATGGCAGAAAGCCAATAATGCTGATAGGCCTGGGAGGACTGTGCTTCTCCCTGATATTCTTTGGGCTTGCCTCCCGGTTGTGGATGCTTTATGCTGCTCAGCTGATATCCGGTTCTCTGGCTTCTGCCATGCTGCCAGCTGCTATGGCCTATGCCAGTGATAACTCTTCAGAAGAAGAGCGAGGCGGCGAGATGGGCAGAATCGGAGGTGCTGTAGGAATTGGCTCAATTCTGGGCCCGGGCCTGGGAGGAGTACTGGCCGGCGGTTCTCTGTCGGCGCCCTTCTTCTTTGCTGCAGCTTTTTGTGGCCTAACTTTTTTTATAATCCTGCTGGGTCTGCCTGAATCTCTAGCCCGATCAGATCGCAGTCAGGAAATCGAGATAAAAATATTTCAGTTCAGCGGTCTGATCGGTGCTTTATCTACCGCTGCTGGTTTTGGCTTAATCACAGCTTTTCTGGCGATTTATGGGCAAACAATTTTTTCGGGAGTTTATGGTTTATATGCCCTGGAGAAATTTGGTTATGGCCCGGAACAGGTGGGAGCAATTCTGATGGCCATGGGCTTTATGTATGCTTTAGCTCAGGGTGTTTTTATCGGACCGCTGACAAAAAAATTTGGAGAAAATAAGGTGATCAAAGTTTCTCTCCTGGGAAATGCCCTGGGGTTTGTTTTAATATTGATTGCCAGCAGTTTTTTCAGCCTTTTATTAACTATGAGCTTATTTATACTCTTCAATTCTTTTCTTAAACCAGCAGCTGTATCCCATGTTTCCCAGAATGCCGGGAAAACAAAACAGGGGGCTGCTATGGGGATAGTAGAATCATACATGAGTCTGGGCCGGATTTTAGGCCCATTGTGGGGTGGATTTATTTTTGATCTCAATCTAAATCTCCCCTTTGCCAGTGGTGTGATTATTTTTGCTGCTGCATTTATCTGGAATAGTTTTTTGGTTAAGTCTTTTTGAAGTTTACATTCAGACATTATATTGTCCGCAGTTAATTGAAGCATGCATCTATTTGTTCTATTAATTCCTGCACTTGTTCTAGTAATTATTGTATATGTTCTATTAATTCCTGGATATGTTCTGTTAATTTCTGCATATGTTCTATTAATTTCTGGAATCTAAAAAATGTTTAAGTATGATTGGGGTATGAGAGATTATCTGGGGGTGATCGGGTGTTCTCAAGGGGTTCAGGGATGCCCTGGTAGGGCAATGAATCCTCAGGAGGCGTAATAAATCACAGGAAATAAGGGAATCCAGGAAGATCAGTTCTCCTCAGGGGCAAAGAGGGCTGAAAGCAGCAGGGAAACAGCCAGCAGTGATACTGCCAGTCCCAGCCTGTTATATTTCACCG
>SL_5KL_010_SEDDRAFT_10002134_pt1 | contig 11297 bp, 11 predicted proteins | sample SodLakKL_010_SED_FD_9118 | JGI IMG/M metagenome (IMG submission 9118)
GGGATCAGCTGGGGCAGGCGGCCTGCCCATTCGATAAAGGCAGCCCCTTCACCGGGCAGGTACTCTTCGAAGCCCAGCTCCAGGAAGTCATCGTCTGCGGTGAGGCGGTAAAAATCGAAGTGGTAAACCGGCAGGCGGCCGTGGTAGATCTTGAGCAAGACAAAGGTGGGGCTGGCCACCTGTTCTTTTTCCACCCCCAGGCCTTTAGCTGCGCCGCGGACAAAGACGGTCTTGCCCGTGCCCAGATCGCCGTCTAAGGCGACGACCAGGGGCCGGTTAATGATCAGCCCGAGCAGTTCGCCGATATAGGCGGTTTCTTCTTCTTTGCGTGTGGTCAGGAATGCTTTGGCCTGCTGCATGTTAACCCCCGCTTTAGATATTTTCATTGGCTCAATTATAGCTTTGCGGCAGGGGTTTTGCAAATGGGGGGGTGGGCGAAAGGGCCGGGCCTTATTTCGTATTTAAGCACTACTGGTAGAGAAAGCTTTAATCACAAATCAATTTTTGTTATTCCAGGAATTCGGTTAAAATGCTTATCGAAAGTAAAGATACGGGTATAGCCATAAGTGAGCATATGCGAAGCAATCAGGGCGTCCGACCACTTGATGTTCTGATCAACGAAAAGATCGAGTGCCATTTCAAATGTAGCGGTGTCAATGCCGAGGAGATCTACCCCGGGCAGGTTGATCCAGCCCCGCAAGGAAGCAGCAATTTCTAATTTACTCACCTTTAAGTAAGTTAAAACAAATACAACATCAGATAATACCGGTTCAGGAATCAAAAGCCTCACTTCGCCATTTTCGGCCTGGCCAAGGACTTTCTCCACTTTTTCTGCCTGTTCAGGTAAATCATATAAAAGATGGCGTAGAATTATATTTGCATCAACAACCCAGTTCTTTTGTTCGCTCAAGTTCTCTTTTCTCCCTTAACTTATAAGCATCAACCGGTTTGTCTTTATCTGCATACCGGTTTAACTTACCACTTAATTCTTTATAAGCAGCAGCAGTTTCAACTACTACAGCACCGTCATAACGCAAACGAAAACGGACCCTTTCACCTTCACGAGCCCCAATTTTTTCACGAATAGGTTTAGGAATGGTAACCTGGCCTTTTTGGGTTAATTTTACCCATTTATTAAGCTCATTGCTCATAATTCTTTACTCCTATCTATAATTCTTACTATTAATATATAGTAAAGATAGATAAATGTCAAAATATTATTGTAAAAAGTGGCCTGTTAGAGCCTAAGATCTTTCTTCCAGCCGGTTAGTGACCTCTTCCCAGCTTTGCATGAGCCGGGACAGGTTTGCTTTGCTTTCTTCCAGGCGAGCGCCCAGTTCGGCCAGCTCGCTGTGATCCCCGTAGCGCTCCGGGTCGGCCAGGGTCTCTTCCAGGGTTTTGATCTCTTCTTCCCTGGCGCTGATTTCTTCTTCCAGGCGAGCCTGCTCATCCTGCAGGCGGCGTCGCTCCCTTTGTTCGGCCTGGCGGCGGTGATGCTCCTGCTGCCTTTTACGCTTCTCTTTCAGCTTTTGATCATCAGCCCCGGCTTTACGGGCAGCCCGGCCTGACCGGGCTTCCTTTTCTTCCAGGTACCGCTCGAAGCTGCAGTCATGGATAGTGATCCGGCCGTAATCCAGTTCAAATACCCGGTTGGCCAGGCCTTTTAAGAAATAGCGGTCGTGGGACACGATGATCAGGGTACCGGGGTAATGGGCAAGTACGGATTCAATTTCTTCCAAGGCCGGCAGGTCGAGGTGGCTGGTCGGCTCATCCATCAACAGGCAGTTTCCGCTTTTCAAGGCCAGGCGGGCCAGGGCCAGGCGGTTTTTTTCACCGCCGCTCAAGTCAGCCACCTGCTTGAAAACATCGTCACCCCGGAACAGGTAGCGGCCCAGGTGGTTGCGGGCCTGCTTGAGATCAAGTTCAGAAGAGGCGGTGATCGTTTCAAGCAAGGTGCGGTGGGGCTCGAGCTGTTCCTGTTCCTGGGCAAAGTAGGTCACTTGCACCGAGGGACCGAGGCGGATGGTCCCGGCAGTGGGTTTTAAGTCGCCGGCAATCAGCTTCAAGAGGGTGGACTTGCCGGCCCCGTTGGGGCCGATCAGGGCCAACCGGTCCCCCCAGTGGATATTAAAGTTTAAATCACCAAAGACAGTCTTGCCGTCAAATTTCTTGCAGACAGAGTCGAAAACGACCACCTCACGCCCGCTGCGGCCGCTGTAGCCGAGTCCCAGCTTGAAACTTTGATCAAAGGTGGGGCGCTCCACTTCGTCCATTTTGTCCAGGCGCTTCTGGCGGCTTTTGGCCTGGCGCTTGGAACGTTCATCGCCCTTGGCCTCGCGGACCAGGCGCTCTTCGCGGGCTTTGAGCAGCTGCCGGCGGCGGTGCTCGCGTTCGCTGCTCCGCTGCTCTAAGGCCAGCTGTTCCTGGTAGGCGCTGTAGTTGCCGCTGTAAGATTTAACCCGGTGCCCGCGCAGGTCAAAGATGCGGCTGGTAACCCGGTCTAAGAAGAAGCGGTCGTGGCTGACCACCAGTAAGGCGCAGTGTAGATCGCGCAGGTATTTTTCCAGCCATTCCAAGGCCTGCAGATCGAGAAAGTTGGTCGGCTCATCCAACAGCAGCAGATCGAGATCCTGAAGGAGCAGGCCGGCCAGGCGGGCCCTGGTTTTTTCGCCGCCGCTGAAAGTAAAAAGATCTCTTTCCAGGTCTGCCTCGCTAAAACCCAGGCCCCGGGCGATGCCGAGCAGTTTTTTTTCCACCTGGTAGCCGCCTGCTTCTTCGAAACGGCCGGTCAGGTCAGCGTATTGTTCGAGGTCTTCACCCGAAGCTCTGCCTTCCTGTTCAGCCCGCCGGGCGATTTTTTCTTCCAGGTAAGTTAGCTTTGCTTTCAGGTCCAGGATATGGCGCAGGGGGTACTCTAAGTGACGACGCAGGGTGCCTTCTGTGAGGGGCCGCGGTTCCTGGGGCAGGTAGCCTGTTTTAGCTCCCCTGGCCAGATGAAGTTGGCCGGAGTCGGCTTCAATCTCGCCACTGATGATTTTGAGCAGGGTGGTTTTACCCGATCCGTTCGGGCCAATCAAGCCCGCCTTTTCGCCGGGCTGCAGCTGCATGCTTACCCCTGCAAGGATGGTTTCCGCGCCAAATGATTTATTAACCTGGGATAGGGTTAGTAATGGCATAGCCACTCCGCTTTGTTGGTTTTGAACCTGCCTGATCCATTATAGCGGTTGAGCGAATGCTGGTCAAAGGTGCGCAGGAAAGGTTATAAAGCGACCGGGGCAGGACTTGCTGGAAAGACAGGAAAAAAAGGATGGTTTGATTTGCGCTGCGGGCAGAATTAAAAAAAGATTAAATATTTTTTATAGATAAGAAGGACATTTAATGTTTACAGCGAATAAATTATGTTGACTGTATGAACGTCTGGGTAAATACAAGTGTTAAATATAAAGGGCAGTAGCAGGAAAAGCAGTAGCAAGGTACAATTCTTATACTGAAAGACTGTTAAAGGCAAACCCGCCGTGATGCGGGGACGCAAAGCCATGGGCCCGGTTAAAGGGCTGCCAGGTTGCCAGTCACAATCATAAGGTGAGTTTTTTATCACTTAAAGTGGCAGCCGGGGGGCTGCTATTTATATTTTTTATTGCGGATTAAACCGGCTTTGATTAACCCGGCAAACCAGGTAAATTGTTTTATATACCTGTTGATATTAGTACTGCAGCGAAACTTATGCCTTGAATTAGGAACCGCTAGTTAAACCACGGGGACAGTTCCTTTGTCTTCTCTTCGGCCGAGGCTGTGCTTCAAAACGATCGAACCGTACCCATGGCACCGCTTAACTCTAAGTCTTTCGCTGTAGTATTAGATAGAGATAAGTGTTATTAACCTGCTATAATTAACCTGCAAGGAGGGTTTAATCATGAAACGTTTTGGTATGTTGTTGTTAACGGCCCTGCTCCTGGTAACGGCTGTAAGCGGCCTGGCCCTGGCCGACGATGTAGCTGTAACCGGCGTAAACATCAGGGTGGTGGAAGAGGATAGCCCCAGGGGGGCGGTAGTTACAGACAGTCCCACCCCTTTCACCCTGGTCATGCTGGAAGATGAGGATGCTGTCTTAGAGGCGATCATCACCCCTTCCAATGCTTCAGAACAGAGGGTTAGCTGGAGCATTGAGGATGAAGATGTAGTTTCGCTTTCAACTGAAAGCCGGGCCACAGTTACCGCCGTGGGCGTGGGATCCACCCTGGTTACGGTAACCACCCGTGACGGGGATTTCACCGACAGCCTGACCATCGTTGTTACCGATGACCCCGATGAGGTAATCGGCGATACTACCACAAAACCGCAAGCCACACCACCGACGGGAAGCGGCAGACTGTTAGCCCTGCTGGGAACAGGATTGCTAACCTTAGGCCTGGCCCTGCCGGCCGGCCGCAGCTTATACCGGAGCAGGATTGCACAACTATAATTACTGTAGTCTTGCTGATTAAAAACCCTGCCTGTCCAGCTCTTAGCAGGCTTCAAGGAGCGATACTTTTGTATGCCCAGAAGAAGCAGTAGATACAACCGTAACAGCCGCAGAATTAATCAAGGCCGTTCTTTCGGGCGGCGCAAACGGTCACCGGAAGCGGTATTCTGGACAGTCCTGGTGATCATCCTGGCCTTACTGGGAAGTGGCTTTATTATCCATGAGCTGGTTTCCTTCCCGGCTATTTTAGCCGGTTCGCCTGAAGAAAATACCACGGTTGAACCTGCTTGCTCTGAAACTGAAGTTAAAGAAACAAGCCCTGCTTCAAGCTGGGAACCAAAAGCGCCGGGCGAGTACCATAACATTTTACTGATCGGTGTGGATAACCACGGCATGGGCGATGCCATGATTATTTTATCGCACCATCTTGAAACCAACCGCAGCGCTTTAATCTCCGTTAAGCGCGACACCTACATTAAAGATCATAGCTGGGGAGCCAAAGAACTGGGCCAGGACCATCTGGCCTGGGCCCATTACCGGGGCCTGGGAGCAGATCAGGACTGTTACGGCGGCGCAGCATTATGCGCCCAGACCCTGGAGCAGCTGCTTGATATAAAGATTCATTCTTTTGCCAGCATTAGCTTTGCAGGTTTTGAAGCGCTCATCGATGAGATCGGCGGGGTCCAGATCACAGTGCCTGAAGAGTTTTCCCAGCTGGAGAACTCCAGCCTGCCCACCGGCAGGCAGCGCTTAGACGGCAGCCAGGCCATTATTTATGCCCGCCACCGCATGAACCCGCGCATCCCGGAGCCGGGCTCTAGCAGCCAGGACGGGGACCGGGTCAGGCGCAATCAGCTTTTAATCGAAGCCATTTTGGAGCAAAGCCGCAGTAAATCAGATGAGCAGCTCTTAAATATTTTTGAGCAGCTGGAAGATAAAATTTGTACCAGCCTGGAATACTGGGATATTTTTGAATTGATAAACCTGCTCTATCACAGCGATCAGCAGGAACTTCACACTTACGTTCTACCCGGGAAAGGGCAGATGGTTTACCAGGAGTTAATCGACAAGGAAGTATATTACTTTATCCTCGATGATGAGGGAACAGCACAGATCTTAAAGGAGTGGGGCCTTTGGTAAGCAGGCGGGTTTATAGAAGGCGCAGAAGAAAAACCCGGAAAAGAAGATGGCCCCTGATCCTGCTGGTGCTGGTTTTGCTGACCGCGTTGGGGCTTGGCGCTTCTGTAGCGTTCGGTTTTAATCCTTTCCTGGAAAGCCAGCTCAGGGCCCAGTTTGGAGATGCTTTCTTCAGCGATTTCGGCGTCCGGGTAGAGAATAAAGGTGAAGACTTTGACAGCATCCGCGCCGCTTACGAGCCTGCTTTTGAAGAACTGGAAAATAAATCATTAGAAAGGCTGGAAAACCTCTACCAGTCAGCTATGGCCGAGTACTACGACCAGGAAGAAAAGGGCACCGTAGACCGGTTTGTGCTGACCAACAAGTATATCCAGGCCGGGAGGATGCTCGAAAGCAGGGTGGACGAAGTGTTTTACGAGCTCCTTTCTGAGATGGAAGCTGAGCTGATCAAAGGCGGGCACTCCCTGGAAATCCTGCAGGAAATAGAGGCTACCTACAAGCAGGCCAAGGAAGAAAAGAAAAGACAGCTTTTACAGAAGCTGCGGCAGGAAATCGGGGAGTAGTTAAGTACTCAAATATACTTTATAGTAGTGTCTTCGAAAGGGCAGAAAAGCAGTATGCCCGGCTTAATTCTCCCAGTTAGCCGCTTTGTTTCATCGAGAATTGACTAAAGATTCTTGCTCCAGGTAGCGGTAAAGCTGATCCATATTGACAGCAGTAAAGCCAAGAGTTTGCACATGGTCTAGAAGCCTGGCTAAGTATTGCGGGTCCGCCCCGTAGGGGCCGGGTTCTTTCTTTACCTCGTGGGTATAGAGGACTAAAATTTGCCGGTCAGCGGCAGCTTTTTCTGTAAGCTCCTTTAATTCTTTTAACTCCTGCTCATTATCGAGGTAAACCTGGTGAGCCTGCAAGCGGTAAAAATCGGGGCTTTCTGGATCCGGGCGAACACCCTCCGGTATGGCCCGCCCGCTCAGGCGGTAGCGGCTTATCTTTTCTATGACCCGATCGTTATAAGCACCGAAAGGATAGGCATGGTGTTCTGGCGGATTTAATCCCCGGGCCATGAAGGCGCGGTTTACTTTTTCCAGCTCCTCTTCTACCGCTGCCGGATCTATTTCCGTCAGGCGCGGGTGGGTATGGGTATGGCAGCCGATGGTCCACCCCGCTTGATGCAGTTTAAGGACCTGCTCCCAGCTCAAGTGATCGTCTTTGCCGATCAGGCCGGTGGTGATGTAAGTAGTGCCCACCATACCTCTTGCTTCAAGCACAGGGTAGGCCTGGTGATAGTCGGTGGCAAAACCGTCATCAAAAGTGATCGCCAGAAGCGGCGGGTCGAGATCATCGATCGGGGCAGGCTTTTGTGCCTCCAGGGGCGGACCTGGCACCCCGGGCAGGGCCGGTAATGCCGGTTGATCCCGGGATTGTGGCTTAAGGGCGGGTTTTTCAGTGAAAGCAGGGCTGCTTGCACTGTTTTCACCGTAGCTTTGCTCTCCGGCCGGCAAAACCTCCCGGCTGCAGCCACCTGCGCAAAGGACCAGCATTGTAAAGATAACCAGGCAAATTGTTTTTATGAGCCTGAGCAGCACAGCACAACCCTTCCTTTCTGCTGGAGTATTTTCTGCTGGTGTCTCAGCACGGCTGAAAAGTATATCGCCAGCCTATTATAACGGTTGAATTAGCTGGTTGTTAACCAGGCCGGTGGGCCCCGGTGAGGGAAGCCACGCGGCGGGCAATGGCCAGGCAGGCGGTCAGGCCGGGAGATTCGATGCCGACCAGGTTGATCAGGCCGGGGCGTCCTTTGGCCGATTCTTCGCAGATCACAAAATCACAAAAATCTTCCCCGGGCCCTGATAGTTTGGGCCGGATTCCGGCCATCTCCGGTTCCAGGTCCTCTTGTTCGATAAAGGGCAAAAAGGGCTTGACCGAGCGGTAAAAATCGCCGGCCCGGCCTGGATCAACGGTGTAATCTACTTCCTCAACATAGACAGCGTTTGGTCCAAGCCTGAGGCGGCCGTCCAGGGTTTTAGTCACATGGGTGCCGAGCCCGGTCAGCGCCTGCAGGGGCGGCGGGTAGATCAGGTGGTTGATTAAGGCCGCTTTTGAGGAAGGCAGGCTGAAATATTCTCCCTTGCAAGGGTAAATCCGGTAGCCGCATGAGACGGGATCGATGCCGGTTAAAGCGGCTACCCGGTCTGCCTGCAGCCCGGCGCTGTTGATCAAAACCTGGCATTCCAGGGCATCTGTGCTGCCGTCGGGATTGGTAAAATGAACCCGGTAGCCTTCCTGTAACGGTTCGATTTCCTGCACATGGTGGCAGTAGGCGGGCAGGGCCCCGTTCTGCAGGGCGATTTGTTCCAGACGCTCCATCAGGGCATGGGAGTTAATGATCCCGGTGGAAGGGGACAGCAAAGCCTTTTCAGCGCGGATATGCGGTTCGAGGGCGGCTATCTTGGCCGGGCCAAGTTCTTCTAAGTCTTCCACGCCGTTAGCCCGGGCCTGCTCGAGCAGCTCCTGCAGGGAGTCTGCTTCTTCTTCGGAGTTGGCCACGATAATTTTACCGCAGCGATTGTGGGGTATGGACCACCGTTCGCAGAACTCATAAAGCAGGCGCTTTCCTGCCACGCACAGCTCGGCCTTGAGGCTGCCCGTGGGGTAATAAATGCCGGCATGGATTACTTCGCTGTTGCGGCTGGAGGTTTCCATACCGAAGCGCTCATTTTTGTCCATGAATACTATAGAGCGATCACCCGGACTGGCCGACAGTTCGGCTGCAACCGCCAGGCCGACTACACCTGAGCCGATAATGATTGTATCTACCCGGTCATATTGCAATTTATGATACCTTTCTGGTCTCCGTGCTGGGATAAAGTTTGCTGCCGTCGTCTTACAGGCTGTTTAAAAGCCGCAGTTCGGAAACGTGCTTGGCCATCAGATCAAAGTCGCGGTCATTGTGCAAAAGGGCCAGGTTATATTTAATCGCTGTAGCGACAATCAGGTCATCGTAAGAATTTAACTCCTGTCCTTTTTGAGCAGGGAAAGGAATTTTTCCTTGATGGCGCTGTAGATGTTTTCAATCCCGGCCCTGTAAAGGCTGTCCCTGCTTTTACGCAGGATTTCAAGGGTAGTCGCTTCGATCACCTGCCAGAGCTGTTCTCTTTCCGGGGTGTGCAGGAAGTAGTTGAGATTGACCTGGTATGCTCCCTTGTACTGCCTCCCTCCCCCGTTCGGGGTGATCTGCTTGATGACCCGGTTTAGATCCAGGTTCCGGTTTTTTGTGCGCAGGGAAACATCGAGGTACATTTCCTGCTTGCTGTGGTTCTCAATGACCGCAAAAACAGCCACGGTAGTGTGCCCGGAGCTTTTCAGGATCATATCAGCGGCCAGGGCGATATAATCCCGGTAACCGGCATCGATGTAGCCGATGCCGTAGAAACCCCAGTCCTTGTAAGAGATTTCATTATCTTTCATCTGGTTGTAAAGCATCAGCATATCTGGTGAAGGGGGGATGCTGTTGATGCTTTTAAGGATCTCCCGGTCCGCATACTTTGAGAGGTATTCCAGGGCCTCGATATCGAGATCGGTGATATGGTTGTACTTATCGGTATCGGTCTGGATCCCGAAAACCAGGGCCGTGGTAACGGTGCTTTGTTCATTTTCAGATAGATTTAAGTCGAGGTTTTTCAGGATCAGGGTTAGCAGGCTGCTTGTTGAGCCGGCATCGGTCCTGAGCAGGGAAAAATCGGCCGGCACTACTTGTTCTGAGGGACCGTGGTGGTCGATGTGGGCGGCGCAGGGCAGCTGATCAGTTAAGCCTTCAACCCGGTTATTCTGGAAATCGGGCACAATGTAGGCTTCGTATTTACCCGGGTTGAGCTGTTTGCCGAATATGACCGGGATTTGCAAGCGGTCGATAAAGGCCTGGTTCTGGGGCAGGGACAGTTTTTGTTCAGCAAAGATATCCGAGTCAATATCATAGTGCTGCAGGATATGCTTGATGGCATACGCCGAGGCAATGGCATCGGGATCGGGCGAGCCGGGGATATAGGTCACAATTGATTTGTACTTAGATACAGCTTCGATAAAGCTGGCCGCTTCTTTTTTCATCACCTGATTCAACCTTTTTAATAATTATACCATTTTTTTACATCCGTTATCTATCGGCCGCGGGCCTGCTAACCCTTATAGAAGCTTAAGATGGGATTTAAAGCTCTACTATATCGTGCCTGCCAACAGCCAGCAGTAAAATTACATCTCCACGATATTTCCAAAGTATTCTCAAATCCCTGTTTACCCGGCATTCCATGATCTCGCTTTTTCCTTTGATTTTCTTGCTGGACAAGCCAGGGTGACGGGGATCACGCTGTAATAAAGCCACAGCCTTGATTACCTGCTTTTGTTCAATTACAGTCAATCTTTCTCTTGCTTTCTTAAACTTACTGGTAGCATATAACTTATACATTATGCTCCCTGCTTAACCGTTAATATTTATTCATCGTCTTTGTCTTCAGAAATCCAGCCGGCATCCCTAAACAAATCTCCAGCATCTTCATAAATCCTGGCTTCCCCGCTGGCAAATTCGTTTTCTGCTTCCGCCAAAGCTTCGCTGAGGTCATCTTCAGAGATATAGTTTTTCCTGGGCAAAGGAACAACAGGGGTTATAATGATCTCCTCTCCTTTAAGCTTAACCAGGACCCTGTCTCCTTCCGAGAGGGAGAGCTTATCCCTGATCGCCTTGGGCAAGGTGATCTGTGCCTTTCTCCCGACCTTTCTGATTGCCTCCACCATCAAAAAACAGCTCCTTAAGTATGATTTACCTACATTCATACTATCCTACTTTTTTAAGTTAAGCAACCTGTTTTTAAGCCCGGGAAGAAAAACCCTCCGGGCGCCAGGGTTTAACGGGCTGCGAGGACCGCTTCTTTGAGGCGGGCTAATTTCTCCCGGGCGGCCTCTTTTTCGGGGGCCGGGGCTGACAGGTAAAACTTTACCTTCGGTTCCGTGCCAGACGGGCGGACGGCAAACCAAGTCCCGTCTTCCATGGTATAGTGCAGGACCGTTGAGCGGGGCAGGGTCAGATCAAATTCGCGGTTGTTGATTAGATCCCAGCCCTTACCGGTGCTGTAATCCCTCTTTTCAGCTATTTTGAAACCGTTCAGTTCCCCGGACAGGTCGCGGTAGGCAGCCACGTGCCGGTCCGCCTCGGTGATATCTTTTAGTTCGACCGTAAAGAGATCTTCGGCGTGGTAGCCGTGTAAATTTTGGAGCTGATCCAGGACCTCGAGGAGGTTTTGCCCTTTTTCCTTGTAGTAGGCGGTCATCTCGGCAATCAGGAAAGCAGAAATAACGGCATCCTTGTCCCGGACAAAGGTTCCGGACAGGTAGCCGCAGCTTTCTTCATAGCCGAAGATAAACTGCGGGGTGCCTTTTTCTGCAAATTCCTGCATTTTTTCACCGATAAATTTAAAACCGGTCAGGGTTTCTGTCACCTGCAGGCCGTAGCACTCGGCCACCCGCCGGCCCAGGTTACCGGTAACGATGGTCTTGATCATAGCTGCATCGTCCGGCAACTCACCCAGGTCGCAGAGGCGCTTACAAATATATTCAATAAGCAGGGCCCCCACCTGGTTGCCGCTTAATATTACATAACTGCCGGAGCGGTCGCGAACAGCCGTCCCGACCCGGTCTCCGTCAGGATCGG
>SL_5KL_010_SEDDRAFT_10002136_pt1 | contig 11274 bp, 6 predicted proteins | sample SodLakKL_010_SED_FD_9118 | JGI IMG/M metagenome (IMG submission 9118)
CAATGTACGTGTGTGCCGTAAGCGGTTCTTCCGAATTGCGCATGGTTCGCAGCAGGTCCAAACCCTGACGCAGGGAGAGCACAAATGCAAATGTACCCTGCTCGCCGTCCGGTCCTTCGATTGGCACACGCATCCAGCGTATCTGATCGGGATGTGAAATATTGTGATCTCCGAAGCCGGTTCTTCCTTCCGGATCGGGGAACCATATCAAACCAGCGGCACCGCGCTCCCAGACAGCTTCACGCATCACCACACCGATCGGGCCATGGGTAACCACAATCTTTCCTTCTACATTTATTTCTTCATAATTTGTATCATTTGTACCTGTACCTATGTATACCAATTCTGTTTCTACATCGACGGCACGGCTGTAGTCGGCAAGGTGCAGTTGTGATTGCAAAGTACTTGCTATCCGTTTTGATGAGTTATCATTCACAAGACGAAGTTCTGCAAAGTTTGAATTCCATGGAGGTCGTTGATAATCCTGTTTAATAATTTGCACATCCTTGAGTCCGAATGTACTGGCTTTTTCAGCAACATACTCCGCCACCTCCCATAAGCCGTCGGTACCGCCGCCGGGACGGTGAAACTGTGTCATAAACCTGATATGTTCATACGATGCATCGCCTGAAATTTCCTGCAGAATATGTTGTTTAACAGATCGCTCGATGAGCGGTAGATTTTGGGTGTGTACTTGAGAAGTAATAGCAGCAAATATAAGAATAGCGATGTATATTTTATGCATGCGAAATCCCTTCGGTTGTGAGTGTGCACGATAGATGTGATAAATACAAGTATCTTAAAAAGATGACAAATATTCAACTCTGTTTATTATTATATGAAAACTTATTACCTTATATCCTATGACAACACATGAAAACTGGATGAAATATGCAATTAAAGAAGCCGGGCGGGCATACGATCAGAAGGAAGTTCCCGTCGGCTGTATTATTGTCCGCGATAACAAAATAATCGGCAAAGGTTACAATCAGATTGAGACCTTGAAGGATCCGACAGCCCACGCGGAGATAATAGCCATTACAGCCGCTGCGGCACAGTTGCAATCGAAATTTCTTGAAAAATGTACTTTATATGTAACACTCGAACCGTGTGCAATGTGTGCCGGTGCAATAGTGCTTGCAAAAATTCCGACACTTGTATTCGGTGCGTATGATCCGAAAGCCGGTGCTTGTGGGACATTATATACTATTACCGAAGATGCACGGCTCAATCACCGGGTACACACAATTGGCGGGGTGCGCGACGCTGAATGCGGGGGATTGATTCGGGATTTTTTTAATGTGAAAAGAAGTGATGGTATTCAAAATTATCCGGGGCAGAATAACTGATGAATATTCGTCCTGTTACCGTACATGATACTAACCAGATTTTAAATATTTACCGGCATTACATTTTAAAAACCACAATAACATTCGAAGAGATAGTTCCTTCAGCGAGCAAGTTTCAAAGAAGAATTGAATCGATTTCAGCAGAGTATCCCTTCATCGTATCGGAGGACGATGAGACCATTACCGGATTTGCATACGCTACACGTTTTCGTGACAGGAGCGCCTATCGATGGCTGGTTGAAGTTGCTATCTATGTAGATGTACAATGTCAGGGGAAGGGAGCCGGAAGAAAATTGCTCTCCGAATTGCTTACGCTTTTAGACGGGCTCGGATATTATGATGCCTATGCAGTAATAACACTTCCCAATGATAGAAGTATAGCATTATTTGAATCTTTCGGATTTTCAAAACAAACGGTATTAAAGCAAGCGGGATACAAACACAACAGATGGGTTGACGCGGGGATATGGATTAAAAATCTTCGTAAAAGAAACGGCCCTCCACCGGAACCGATAATGTTTGCAGAATATAATTACACACAATAACAGAAAAACAATTATGGGAACTATCAAAATACAGGATATACTTATTGATCACAGCAACGCATTGCGTGCTCTGCTGAATGCCTCACGAAGTTACGGGCAGGAGGCAGAAAAACATATAAACAGTGCGGTGAGTAATGTTCGCTCGGTACTCGATGCGCTTGATAAATACGGTCCGGACGATATACCGCCCAAAACAAGAGAACGTGCAGAAAATGTGATAACCTATCTGGAAAACGGCAATGTCGATGAAGCCCGGGTTATTCTCCTCGAGATGGGAAGAAGCTTTGACGAATTCCTGAAAAAATAACCGGCTATATTGGCAACCGGTGGCACAATTACTACTTTTATTCTAAATTGTCTTGCATAAATATTTGAGCTCTTAATAATTTTCTTACTGAGTTCGAAACATACATTTCTTTTGCTTGTAATACCTCAGGTAGTGTTATAATTTTTTCTTTCGCTTTATTCTTACTCAACAGTATCTGGCGATAGATACCATGCAATAGTCCGCATGCAACAGGCGGAGTGTAGAGTATATCATTTCGTTTAACGTAAACATTGGTAATAGCACCTTCCGTTATCTCGCCCCGTTCATTTTGGAATAGCACGTCAAAGAATCCCTCTTCCTGTGCTTTTTGAAATTCCGATTGATACAACTCTCTGCGGTTTGTTTTGTGGTAGAGAAATCGGTCGTTCGAGTCGGTTGGTGTGGTGCAAAGTTTTAGCCGGACCGGTTGTTCGATTGCCGGGGTGATACGTTCGTAGGTGATCTCGATATTTGTCTCTTCATCGAGGGTCAACCGTATTTTATAAACACCGGTTTCATCAAGCTTACTTTCTATTTCGTTCAATTTTTTTATGATCTCTTCACGGTCAACCGGAATATCAAAATACCGTGCAGAGTCTGCCAGCCGATCGAGGTGCATATCGAGCCGCTGAAAGCCGTTTTCATACCGCATCGACTCGATCAATTCAATCGGTTTATACGGTTGCGTAAGAAAGTGCGCTTTCAGCAAACATTCCTCATATTCTTCTTCGGGATCCGAATCCCATACGATACCGCTCCCTATACCCATCGTTCCTCGACCATCTGCAATTTCAATGGTTCGTATCGGTACATTGAAAACAGCATCCCCTCCCGGTTTGATCATTCCTATTGCGCCGGTATATATACCACGCGGTGAATCTTCAAGCTCGCGGATGATTTCCATTGTTCTGAGTTTCGGAGCACCGGTCACCGATCCACAAGGAAATAATGCGGTGAAAATATCGAACAGGTTTACCTGCCGTTTAAGTTTTCCGGTTACCGTAGAAGTCATTTGCAGTACCGAGCGGTATTTTTCCACAGTGAAAAGTTCGGGAACTTGAACACTGCCGGTCTCCGATATACGTCCGATATCATTACGCAGGAGATCCACGATCATCAGATTTTCCGCACGGTTCTTCGGATCGCTTTGAAGTTCTTTCATAAGCTGTCTATCTTCGTCATTGGTTCTTCCGCGCCGCATCGTACCTTTCATAGGGCGGGCGGTCATGGTGTTGCCTTCGATTTTGAAGAAAAGTTCCGGAGAGAGAGACAATATCCAATGAGAACCAAAACGCATTAATGCACAATATGAAGTTGGCTGTGCCGACCGCAGCGTTTCATACAGTGCAATCGGTGAGCCCGAAAAATTAAAATCCAGCCGGGTTGTATAATTTACCTGATACGTATTTCCCTCTGCAATGTGATTTTGTATACTGTCAATAGCTTGCATGTAATTGGTGCGGGGTGTTCGTAATGAAATCTCCCCGATATCAAACGATGTATTTTCATGTTTTTGAACAGGAGGAATTTGTCCGGTGAATTTCCCGTACTTGTGGTCGAAAACATATGGGTTTGTGTAGACACCGAATGTAATTTTCCTCTCCCCTGAGCTGTGAAGGTACTCAAGGTTTTTATGTAGTTTGTAGCCGGTTTCATATGGTATAAAACCGGCGCAATAATTTCTTGACACAGTTNTTTCCAGTTCGCTAAAAAATTCCTTAAAAGAGCCGTCTTTATCAGGTTTACAATGTATAAAGTTAATCGGGTCTGTAAAAAGATAGGAGTACCGGTTTTCTGTTGTAGAGGCGGTTGATTCGAGTAGAATAAAATGATCAATCGAGTTTAAATAACTGCTGAGATTATTAAATGGTAACTTGTTCATATAACTATAGAAATCCTTTAAAATATTTAAAGGAATATAAATTGATATGTTTAAAAAGGCAAAAATTCATATACAAAAATCAGGATGACAGGTGTTAAACAGGAGAACAGTAAGGAAGAGATGAATATTGACTTTTTAAAACATCTTGAGTATACTGTAAAAAGCTGTGACCCTGCCGAAAATGAAATACCGCAGCAGCTATTCATCTAAAAAACTTGTTGATTTTATCTTGGAGTTTTCTGTGAAACAATTGTTACAACATTCCTGAAGAAAATCAAATAATACTATACTGTACAATAAAAATTTATTGAGGGAAAATATATGGCCGGATTTAAATTAGCCAGAGAAACTATTCTACTCATTGTAGGCATAATGATACTGCCGTTTGCACTCACAGTAGCCGGGGAGAACGGGATACAGGTGAGCGGAGAACCCACGAAGATTGCCGGAGGCAACGGTGAATTTTTTATGGCACCAAAATATTCACCCGATGGATCAAAGATTGCTTTCACACAACCCCGGTACCGGGGATTATGGGTTATGGATGTTGATAATGGGGAGGTAGAACAAATTACCGACGAAGAGTCGGCGGGATTCCGGTTTTCCTGGTCGGCTGATTCTGAATCCATACTTGCACGTGTGTCACGATATGAAGCTCTCCACCGGTATACGGCAATTAAGATATTCAATGTGACCGACAGGTCGGAAACGGTTGTCACAGATTACCGGCGAAATATTACAGGCGTACCACAATGGACAGCCGGCGAGGAGGCAATAATCATCAATACACGACAGGGTCCGGAAGTTCAGCCCTCTCCGCGAAGTACGGAAGTAAACGTGAACCAAAACAGGGAGAATGATCTCCAGGCATTTACACTCGATGAAAGTATTGCAATACACGATGCCGTTACCTCGGATATACAAAGTATACAACCTCTCGGTGAGGCGAGTTATATTAATGTAACGTTATCCCCCGACAAGTCGAAAATAGCATTCGAGCTTGTGGGTGGCAATATGTACGTTATGAATGCTGACGGGAGCGATATTATCGATCTGGGACACGGTCACAGACCCCAATGGTCGCCTGATGGAGAATACATAGTCTATATGGTTACCGAAGACGATGGTCATAATTATACCGCATCAGACATATATGCTGTACGTAATGACGGAACCGGGGAAACACGGATAACCGATGACCCGGCGCGTCTGTTCATGAACCCGTCATGGTCTCCCGATGGGGAACACATAGTGTTTAACGATATGGGTGATGGGAATATCTATACAATTCAGATAGTATACGAGTAAGTAAGTTTGATTTATTTTAGTTTATGAGGTACACATATGTATAAAAAATTACTGTTAGTTTTAGTTGTCGTTTTTGGCGTTGGTTTTTTGGCATCGGTCGAAGCACAGGTGACGGGTCTTGACGAGTGGTCGGTGTATCTTGATCCCGGTCATTCTCAACAGGAAAATATGGGATTATATAATTACTCAGAAGCGGAGAAAGTTCTCCGGGTCGGTCTCGCTTTACGGGAAATGCTCAATGAGTGGACGGATATCGATACGGTTTATATGAGCAGGGAGGACGATGAGGTCATTGTAACTTTAAGTGAGCGATCCGATCACGCCAATGAAGTCAATGCTGATTTTTTCCATTCGATCCATAGTGATGCCGGAGCATCGCATGTTAATAGCACTTTATTCCTCTATGGAGGTTGGAGAGAAAATGGAGAAACCGTTGAGAAAACGCCGGAAGGTGGAAAAAAGATGGGAGATATCATGGATGAAGACCTGCCGGGCCATATGCGTATACCGACGCGCGGTAATTATGCAGACCGGACATTTTATCAGGGGTTTCCCGATAATCATGCCAACCAATGGCCGTTCCTGCATGTTAACCGTGAGACCATAATGGCGTCGGTTTTGAGCGAAGCGGGTTTTCACACCAATCCCACCCAGCAGATGCGCAATCTGAACGCCGAGTGGAAACGCCTTGAAGCACAATCCGCCTTCTGGTCGTTTCTTGAATTTCACGATATTGAACGGCCTCCGTATGGTATCGTAACAGGATATATTTCTGACATAGAGAGCGGGAAGCTGATAAACGGGGCGACGGTCACGATCGAAGATCAAACATATACTACCGATACGTATGAATCTTTGTTCCATCAATACTCCGACGATCCCGATCAATTGCGGAATGGATTCTACTATTTTGAAGACCTCTCCTACGGCGATACCCTCGATGTTTACTTCGGCGGTACGGGGTTCTATCCCGATACGACGTCTGTTATCGTAAAAGATGACGATATGACGTTTCTCGATTTTCAACTCCTTTCATCGCAGCCGCCGTACATAGCCGCGCTGGATCCGGAACAGGGTGAAGAGCGCATCCGTATGACCGGTTTTGTGCGCATTACTTTCAGCCGGCCAATGAACAGGGACTCCGTTGAAAGCGCTTTATCGATAGATCCCCATATTGAGGGGCTCGAGTGGTTGTGGACCAGCGATCATACCCAGGTAGGTTTTACCAGGGATGCACTTGATTTTCTGACTGAATATACGATAACAATTGGCGAGGGGGCAGAGGATGTGCAGGGACATAAATTTGATGGAAATATGGACGGTGAAGAAGGCGGCATATTCGAGTATACGTTCACAACACCGCCGGAAGATACCGATCCCCCGGTAGTGGTCAGGACATGGCCTGAGGAAGAAAAGAGAGATGTCGAACTGCAACCGATCGTGTCTTTTATGTTCGATGAGGAACTTGATGATGCGTCTATCCATAATGAAACGATATTAGTAACCGATCATAATGATGAACCGGTAAACGGGATCGTAAAACATTATGTAGTTGATATAACAAGTGTTGTACAGTTCTTTCCGGATGAATCCCTTCGTTCAAATACTTTGTATACGGCTACACTTGCCGAGGGGATCGAAGATATATGGGGTAATGCAACCACATCACCGTTCGTGTATGATTTTTATACCGGTACCCGGGCGATCGATCAGGTCGATATCATTGATGATTTCGACGGCGGATTGGGTAATTGGTGGCATCCCGAACAGAGCGGCAGTACAACCGGCATAGATGCCGACGAGACCGCCAGGGAACCCGAAACGGTTATAGTCAATCCGATAACGGGCAGTGATATAGCAATGAGAGTTTCTTATGGTTGGGACACCGGCGCGGGTTCACATTTAATACGATTACATACACCGGCAACAAGTTCGGCCGGAGGAGTGCGGTTTGACGATTCCTATATTATGCAGGCATATGTATTTGGCGACGGATCGGGCAACAGCTTCAGGTTTGTTGTTCGTGAACGGGGAGCTGCAACTCCTGCAAGTTATGAGGCGAGTCCCTGGTATACACTGGACTGGATCGGATGGAAACGTATCTCCTGGGATTTACAAAATGATCCTGTTATAGCATGGGTTAACGGCGACGGTGAACTTGAACCTCCGCTTCTTATAGACAGTTTTCAGTTGACGTTTGATGATGGAGGTGAAGAGACCGGATCTGTGGTTTTTGATGATTTGCGTGTGGTGAGCAAGGTAGCAACCGGTGTCGACCGTATAGCTGAAACCGTACCCGATGATTTTAACCTTGAACAAAACTATCCGAATCCGTTCAACCCGACGACCAACATACGGTTTTCTCTGCCCGAACAGAGTCACGTTAAGCTGCAAATCTTCAATATGCTCGGTCAGCAGGTAACGACGCTGGTAAATGAAACACACGATGCGGGTCAATATGAAGTGACGTGGCAGCCGGAAGTTGCATCGGGTACATATATATATCGTATTGAGGCGGTTTCATCGACGAATCCGGAAAATCGTTTTATCGATGCGAATACAATGGTTTTCCTGAAATAAATTTCCAATTAGCTGTATACGGCTGACCCGAAATTATTTTTTTGATTTTGGGTCAACCGATATAAATATGTAACAGATTTTATTATTTCCCTCAAAGGGGGTGATAACGCACCTACACTGCCATTGTTTATCCCGTAACAGCTACAAATACTTCTCAATAGAACACTATTTTGATATCTCACAGAAATAAAGGAACACTATTATGAAAAACATTACAAACTTGGTAGGCGGAGTATTAGTACTTTGCATTATGCTCACCGGGTCGCTCTATGGTCAGTTTACAACACTCTGGGAGCGTGCAAATGATGAGCAACCCGAATGGTTTGGTACCGGTACCGAACGGAGTATCGCATTCGGAATTATAGATGATGAAGAGTTGCTTTTAGTTGCAAGCAGAGGNGATGGACAGTTTATACGATTGATCGATCCGGAAACCGGTGATGATGTCGGAGAGATCGATGCTTCAGGTTTAACCGGGGGGACTATTCCCTTTAATACTGTTGCCGTTTCCGACGACGGTAAGATATTCGCATCCAATCTTGCAGCACCTGCAAGTGCAGATGATCCGTTCAAAGTTTATATGTGGGAGGATATGAATGCTGCCGAAGAGTTGGTCGTTACGTATACGGAGGAAGAGTACCGGTTGGTCGATAATCTTACCGTTGCCGGATCGGTTGAAGACGGCACCGCGGTAATTTACGGAGCGGTGGGGAATGACAATCGTGTTTTACGCTGGTCGATGATCGAGGACAATGAAAATTCCGGAAATTATGTCTTTGATCAAACACCCGATGATCTTGAGCTTTCAAATATAGCTGCCTGGGGTACTCCCGGATCAGCAGTTGGAAAAAGTCACGATATCGATGACGGATTTTTCGCAACAGGACGGTCGGTAACCTTTATTCGTGAATACGACGGTGATGGGACGACAACGGGATATGTCGAATATGCTGATGGCAATAAAAATGCCGGAGCAATTGATTATCATATAGTCGATGATACAGAGGTTATGTTTTCATATCATCCGGGAATACGGCAGGTTAGAGTTCACACACTTGCAGGCGATCCGGGTTCTGTCTGGACAAACAGAACCGGTGAAGATCTCGGTGCTACACCTGTGCTTGGCACGACCCAAGAAGCTATTTCAGGTGATCTTGCAGTAAAAAATTATGAAAACGGAATGTTTATTATCTACAAACTTGCAACTAATAATGGTATAGCCGCTTACGAAGCAGACTTCACATTAATGCCGGGCGGCACACAGCTTGCCGGCGTTAATGCAGTACCGCCAGCTATCACCCCTGCAACCGGTGAAATTCAAGGAACTATTTCGGGAGCAAAGAGTGAATTAATCCTTGAAGGTTCATTCTCGGGGCTGCTCGGTGAATTTACCGCGGCTCATCTTCACATAGCACCTGTTGGGGAAACCGGCCCGCCGGTAATTGAGTTGTCGGTAACACTCGAGAACGATACCGCAGGTACTTTCCTGGCAGAAGAAAATGTTTTTGAATTAACGGAGGAACAATTCTTCGCCCTTAACACAGGTGAGCTCTATGTTAACATACATAGTGATGCATATCCCGCAGGTGAACTTCGCGGTCACCTTTACGGTGTAGATAATGAACCGCCCACGGCATCGAATATAGTTGAACCTGAAGATGGAACGGCGCTCACGATTGAAGGAAATCCATCGGATGTCTTTACGATAGAATGGGAAGAGGCCGAAGATCCGGACGGAGATCAGTTTGTCTATCTTCTGAACGTTGCACTGGATGAAGATTTTGAACAACCGCTCGTTCTTGATTTAGAAGGTACCTATACCAGTGCACATCCAATGTATGCAGAGGTGGATGCTTTTCTAAACGCGCTTGGAGTCGATGTGGACGAGTCCATCGAACTTTATTTCCGGATAATTACAACCGACGGCAGCCAATACAGTATCGGTGATCACGTTATGGTGGAATTCACCCGCGGAACGTTTGATGAACTTGCCGGTGAATTCTATATTCCACAGGGTGACCATGACAGAGGGTTCGAATCACTCTATGACGGCCTGGTTGCTTTGCACACTGCAGGAGTTGCCGGCGAGGTTATCTTTCTCATCGATGACGATCTGGATGAGCGGTGGGATGATCTTGAGATAACCTATCCCGGCTTTACCGAAGATAATTCATTCACCATTAAGCCCGCCGCCGGGAAAACCCCGACGATTGTATTTAACGGGACTTTTTATATCGAAGGCGCTGACTATATCACAATAGACGGCTCCAATAACGATTCCGATGAGCGTCATCTTACCTTTTTATATGATGATGCAGGTGCCGCTGCATTCTGGATCGCCGGCAATTCGCATTACATTACTTTGAAAAATACTATCATATTGAATACTTTCGATGACCCTGCAACATACGGTTCCGGCGGCGTGCGTGTGCGTCGCGACGATGCGGCAACGGTACGGCCGACCAATGTCGTGATATCGAATTGTCAGGTTGGTAGTGTCGATAATCCGTTTAAAGACGGTATGCAGATGTGGGGAACGGGATCCCCGATATTGCGCGTGCAGGCGGATGCAATCGATAATGATATATATGCTACACATCGTGGTATTACTACCTTTTATATGGAAGAAAGTATTTATGGTGGTAATACCATTCACATTACCGGTCAACACGAAGCTCCCGCCTGGTATGCCGGAGTTTACCTCGCAGGCGGCGATAATATGCAGGTGATCAATAATGATATTCGATTGCTTGGCGCGAATGATCCGGGCGGCAGCTACGTAGCCGGAGTGAATATAAATCTCAACGCCGGTTATAACGATATATATAATAACTTTATCACCGCAACGGAAGATTTTATTAATTATGGTGGAACCGATGATAATATGATCTTTGCCGTTGCAACACACCGTGAGGGGGCAGGTGAAGAATATAATATCTATCATAACTCAGTGAATCTGTTCGAGACCGGACAAACGGGTGCAAGCGCTGCCATCGGCTGGATCGGGCAGACCGCGACCGGCGCGGAGTTTGAAATGATAAATAATATATTCATAAATCACCGGAATGCAGAGAATGCGTATGCTATATACTGGCCGTTATCGACGGTTCCCGTATCCGATTACAATAACCTGTATACACCCGGCGAGAATGCGAATGTCGGGTATTTCGATGACGATGTATTCGCAACAGTCGGTGACTGGCAATTTGGAGCCGATCTTGATCATAATTCGGTCTCGATTGACGTTTTGTTCGAATCGGCCGTCGATCTCCGTCTCACGGGCGATTCGGTTGGCGATGAACG
>SL_5KL_010_SEDDRAFT_10002138_pt1 | contig 11264 bp, 14 predicted proteins | sample SodLakKL_010_SED_FD_9118 | JGI IMG/M metagenome (IMG submission 9118)
CTCACGCAGACGATCAATGCTCCGATCAACCTCGCGCGTGTTGTCCTCGATTACCAGCGTTCCGGCGAGCACTGTGTCGTTTAGCTCTTCCTGCCGCGACTGCAGCTCCACAAGAATGTCACGCAACTCTCGATGCTTGGCTACAGCTCGGTCAAGCTCTTCCTCGACCGCTTGCTGCTGCGGAGAAATCCCGCCCTCGCCCAGCATGCCAAATCCAGCAGTCGCTCTCTGCCCCAGCAGCGAATCGATGACGTTTTGTTGCTGCTGCATTTTTTCTGTCGTTTCTTCAATCGCTCGACCAAGCATCTGTTGTTGGTCAAACCGAATAGCGCTGCCCGTCAGCTCGTCAACCCGACGCCGCCAGTCGTCGGTTTCTCGCGCCGCGTCGCGTGAGCGCATCGCATACGTCCCAGCCAGCGCAGCAACGCCCACCAGAATGCCCGCAGGCCCGCCCAGCAGCATCATGGCGCGACTCAGCGCCGTGACTGATGCTGTTGCCGCCATCGCTGCGCGTTGCTTCGCTACGAAGGCGCTGGCAATGCCTAGAATGACCGGTGCCAAGCGCATTGCTGCAAACACGCCAAGTGCTGCAACAAGCAGCCTAATCGCCCGCTCGTTGTCGGCGATAAACTCAGCCAGCCGTTCCAAATCACCGCCCAACGCGTCAAGGATTGCTGACTGTGCGATGTTGGTAATGACGCGACGCAGAATATCCATCTGGTCCGTGAACTCAGCGGCGCGCTGCGTCTGCTCGGTCGAAAGGATGATGCCGAGCCGATCAGCCCTTGCGCCGAACTCGTCAAGCGCCTCCGTGCCGCCACGCAGCACACGCACCATTTCGCCGCCTTGACGACCGAACGCCGCGACCGCAATCCGCGTTGCCTCCAGCTCGTCCGGTGCCTCGGCAATCGCATCGGCCAGATCACGGAACGCAGCGTCGGTGCTGACAGTGCTGATGCCCAAATCCTGCACCACAGACGCCAACTGGCCGCCACCCGTACGCGCCTCAGCAATGCGTCGCGCAAGGCGCTGGAGGCTGCTGTTAAACGCGCCAGACGCAACGCCCGATTGACTGGCGGCGAACTCGTAGCGTTGCAGGTTCTCGACGCTAACGCCTAACTGCGCTGACATTTTCCCCAGCTCATCGGCAACGGCGATGGTCTCGTTGCGAAAACGCATAAACGCGCCAACAGACACGCCGATGCCGAGCGCGCCGAGCACGCGCCGCAAACTTTGGAGCGTGCGCGTCATGCCATCAACAGCCGTCCCCGCACCGCGTGACTCGTCCTTGAGCTGGCGCACGTCGCGGGCTGACTGCGCGATCTGCCGCGAGTCGGAGCGAAGCACAAGGCTGCGAATGTCCTGACTCATGCTGCGCTACCTCCCGGTCGCGCACGCCGCGCCTTAACGCGCCCTGCTTGAAACCGCATCAGCGTTGCCTCCACACGGCGAGAGACAGCATCGCGGTCGATCATCTCGGGATCAACCCACGGCGCGGGGCAAGCGTCTTTTCGCGCCTGCTCGTACATCGCCGCGTACGCTCCCGATAATTGCATGACCGCCTCCGCCTCGAATGCGTCAAGCTCGACGCCCGTTACTGCCTGCCACGCTGCCAATTCCTGCCATGTGATCGGCATGGACCCCATACCAGACGGCAGCACCGGCCCGACTGAAAACAGATACTCCACCAACTCAGGAAACGTCCCAATGTCCGGCGACCTTCCCTCGTACGTTTCGACGCGCCGCTTTTTCGCTTTCTCCTGCGGCGCGTGCAACCACGCCGAAAAGCGAACGAAGGCTAGGGCGCTGTCGTAGCCTTCGCGATAAAATTTCCGCGATCCGCCTGAAACTCATCGACCTGCTCGGCAACCCACGGAAAATCGCTGTACACCATGCGCACGTTCTCGGGCGTGCACTCCAGCGGCTTGTCGAACTCAATGCCGCCCCAGTCCAGGGTCACAGCGACGCGGGTTTCCAGCGCCTCCGCTTCCCACATGTCCAGATCAATCTTGCCTGCCTTTTGCCCGCGCATTTTGCGGCGGATTTCTGCCTGTCGGCGCTTTGCAAGTTTGCTATCCGGCCCTGCGACTTTGATCCACATATCGAGCTTTTCGCCGGTTGCCGGATGGCGCAAATCAATAACCGCACCCTCGTCGCTGCCCTTTACCGTGTCAATGTCTGTCAGTTTCATGTCTGCTCCAATAATGAAAAAAAGCCCAGCGAGCAAGCGCGCCCGCTGGACTATATTACCACGCCGCTAATCGTCGATTAGCTCGATGGGTCATCGACGATAATGTCATTAGTGATCTCGACCATCACGCCAGCCGACGTGATCTGATCGACGCTGCCGACGTTGGTCGTGAACGACATGACAATCGCCTCAAAATACAGCTTGCGACCGGTCTGCAAGGTGATCTCGAAGAAGTANCCGNCATCATCGTCAACAGCCAGCTCAAGCACGCCCTGACCGTCATCGTCGCCGTCGATGGCAAGCTGCATCGCCACCTGCCCGTCATTAAACGATCCTTTGCGCTTGACCGTGCGACGAGTCGCGAGCGGGTTATGCGTGACGAGCGCATACTCGCGACCGAACTCGCCAAGATCAGTGACCTCACCGATCAGCGACCAGTCTGACAGTGCATCGAAACCGGCCTCGTCATATGTTGCCGGAGCGGTGGCGGTGACGCGAATCGTCGTGCCCGCCGACGTGAAAGCATTACTAGCCATAACAATTACCTCACGAGTTTAGCTCGGTATCCGAGCGTAACGACGAGCACATACCAGCCAGCTTCGGCTGCGCCAGGCTGCGTCTGCTGGTTTTCAATGGTTGCAGATCGCCCGCCGAAACTGATCCGCAACCCGATACGAAAATGATCGAAAATCTCTTGCACCATCGCGTCAGCCGCGCCGGTGCCCTCACCGACGGGATAGCGCAGAATGATGCGAAACAGCCCATCGGTGATATTGTGCTGCGACAGATCGAGTCCGGTTATGTCGTTTTCGAGTAGCCGCAGCTCTGCGTATGGTACACCGTTCGTCGGCGTGTACGGCGCGTTTTCAAACGCCGTTTCAATTCCGAAGTCGCCAGCGATCCAGTGATTGACGAATACTTGACGAAAGCTCATCGCCGACCTCGCGAGCGTCTAATGACCTCGGTAATCGTGCGATCCAGCCGTTGCAGGTTGCGGTCGATCATGCCGTCTTGCTGCTCCCAGTATTCGGCATAGGGCAGGTTGTTCGCGAGGAACATCACATCGCCCGACACCACATTGCGCTGCACATCGCTGATGGCCTGCGATCCGGTCGGGTCAAGCCGCTCCGTTTCGCCGCTTGCCGCTGATCCGACCGTCGTTTGCCAATTGCCGCGCAGCCGTCCGGTATCGACTCGCGTATCGCGAATAACGCCGCTGAATAGCTCGATCTGAATACCGCGCACGACCTGATCGAGCGTTACGCCAAGCTCGTCGGCTGCACGGTCAAGGTCGCGGAAGAACGTGGTCATAATGCCACCTCAGAAAATCGTGCCACCCGCGTAAACTTTCTGTTCGGCAGCGTCATCATGCCCGCACCCTCGCCGTGAACACCACGTCAACGCCAGCAGGCCGGACGCTCTCGACTTCCTCGACTGCCAACACCTCGCCGCCGATGATCGTCACGTCGCCGACCTGCGGTGCCACGTCTGGCACAAGCACCAACTGCCGGTCGGTCGCAAGAATGCGCGTACCGTCGATCAGATCGTCGGGATAGCGCCGCAACAGTCCGACGGTTTCAATGTCCTCGACCGTTTCGCCGGTGAACGATCCTGCAACGGGATCGAACGCGCCGCCAGCTGTCCTCCGCAGCGTCACCGGCTGACCGAAGCGATCAATCAGGCGGGTGGCGGTCTCGGCCATTGACTGATAGTCGAACTTGCCGCTCATGCCCTGATCGCCTCGATGGTCAGCGCACCGCCGCGCTTGAAAAGGCCGCGCAACAGCCGAGTGCCAGGCGACTGCACAACCCGATTGCCCACAACGCTTGGCGTTGCATACGCGACCTCCACAGCACCATCGACGCGCTCGCGTGTGACGGTCTGTCGATCAGGCCGGTTGTACAAATCGATGCCGTTGTGCAGATCAATCGCCAACTGCACCTGCACGGTCAGCAACAGCGCGGGCAGCTCGTCGGTGTGATAGGCGAATCCGGTAATGAACACATCACGGCGCGGCCACGCCAGCGCCTGATCGCGCGTGGCGCGATGGCCGACAAGCCGTGACTCCACCGCGTCGATGAACTGCGCGGCTTGAATCAGCAGCGTGTCGGTGGCTTCAGAATCAGGCAGCACAACGCCCAACAGCGCCGCGCGGTCAATGGCGTCCGCTCGCGTGATGTAGCTGTTGGCGTTGTCAACAACGCTGCCGTCCTCGACGATAATCATTTGTTTTTCTTCTTGCGCTTGCGGTTGTAATGACCTGGCATGGTTTTTGCCTCCTTTGTTTAACCACCCGCCTGCCCGTTATCCGGCAAGCGTGGCGCTGGATACCACAACAGATTTATGCCGACGCGCCGCGCCTGTCCTGATCGGTTAATCAGCCGAAAAACATAAGTCGTCGCCTCATCCAGAATCCACTCGGCTGCAAAGTCGTCGCTTGCCGATCCGGCGCCGCCCATCGGCCCTGTTGCGCCAGCAATGTGCGTTTCAAATATCTTTTCGCCCACGCTCGCAATTGTCGGCGCTTGGCGAAGCACCGAACCTTGCTCGCGTGCCGAATACCGCTTCCGGTTCGTCGCCGTCATCGGCGTGCCGCCCGATACGCTCGCGCCTTCGTAGATTTCAAAATCCGCCGAGCCATCGCTTGCCGGATTGATGATAAAGTGCGGAAAGTCGCCCGCTGCGGTTGTCACCGACACGTTGAAGTTTGCGCCGCTGCCCAGAGACGCCAGAATCGCGCCAGACGCAAATATCTCGCCAGAATGAATCCGCGTGTGGGTGTCCGCCACTGCAATGCGCTGACCGGCGAAAAACGACAGCGCTTTAAGCTGGCGCTCTCCGAAATTACCAAGCGTTACCAGATCATCAGGGATGCCGGTTAGCGTGTATCTGCTCATGCCTTGACCTTAACGCTGTTGTCGCCCGCGTCAATCACGTCTTTGCCCTCGGCCTCGACAAGCTGCTGGGCAGATCCCGTTTCCGCGCCCTTTTTTTGCGCCGCAGCTGCTGCAAGTGCCAGAGATAGCGTGGCGAGTCTGCGTCGGCGTAGCGGCTGCGCATCACCTGGTCGCTCACAGCACCACTTCCCAAGACTCAAGCATCGCTAGGCTCACGCCGCGCACGTCCGCCACGTCGTCAATCGACGCCCACGGACGACCAGCAATAATCCGATCAGCCAGCGCAGGCCCGACGCCGTTCAGCGCGATCAGATCGGATCGTGTGCAGGTATTCAGATTGGTGACGGTTGATGCTGGCGCGTCCGCCTCATCAGCCATCGCAGACGGTGCGAACACGACGCCATCGCCGCGACGCTCAACGGGCACAACGAACGGATCGGGATGTTTAACAGGCTGGACGGCAGGCGCTTTCGGTTCAGTGCTTTGAACGCTTGCGCCTTTAGTGGCAGCAGCCGCCTCCCGCTCGATCTGAGTGTTCAGGCGTTGACGTGCGCGGACAAAGTCGATTGGTCTCATGGCTCACCCTCTGCGAAAAAACGCCGGAGCCGAAGCCCCGGCAATAACGGCCTTACAGGGTGATGAGGAACGCCATCGGGACGAGCTTACGCTCGATGACTCGGGTGTAAATGCCCGGATTTTCAAGCTCGGCCAGCGAGAAGGTCACGCCGTTTGCAGGCACCTGCGGGCTGTCGTTGATCGCCTCGACCTTGTAGCCGAACGGATGCAGCAGCCAGGTCTTGCGGCTCCAGAGCGTTTCCTTGCCGCCGCCGTTGCCCTTCTCCGGCGCGCGATCCACCTCGACCGGCACGCGCGGCGCGCCTTCGCCCCAGCCGACAGCGTTCTCGCCGAAGATGACCGACGTGAACTTCGGCGCGTAGGCGCTGGTGGTGTCAACCGGCAGGCCATCGTCAACAATGACGCGATGCCCGAGGTAGGTCGGGATGGTCATCTGACCTTGGCTATCGGGAATGAACTCAATGTCGTCGTTATCAACCATCTGCTTGTACACGGCGCTATGCACCGCGATTGCAGAAAGCTGATCGAACGAGTCGCCCATCGTGAACGCAGCCGAGGTGAAGTTAGCGCGGGTGAACACCTGATTCGACGGGCTGGTGGCAGTCGTGGCGTCGAACACCATGTCGCCGTCATCCTCGGCGATGTTGTGCGCGACCAAACCGCTAACGGTGCGAATCAACCGACGCTGCCACTGGCGAGTCCAGTATGTGTCGAGACGTGCGCGGATGCGAGTCATGGCATCGCCGCCCATTGCAAGCTCAGCGGCTAAGTCCATCTCGTCAAAGCCCTTGTTCAGGTGGGCTTTCCGGCCCATCTGCGCGCCCTGCACGATCTTGTGAGTCGCACCGTCGTCGCTGGTGTCATCAGACAGGTTCGGAGCGTCCTCAGGATCAATGTCGCGCCAGAACGGAAGCTCAGACGTGATGCCCGGCGAGGCGGCAAGCTGATCCAGAAGCGGGTTACGCGCAATCACGCCCGACTCGTAAAACGCAGTACGCTCGGGTCCGTCAACGGGAGGCAGGTCTTGGAAAACAACAACGTCGATGATGTCGGAAAGACGAACAGGGCCGGTATTAGCCATGATAAATGCACCTCAATCAGTGGTTGACTGGGCGCAAAGGTGGCCCAGCGATTAACAAAACTCGCGTGGGCCACAGGCCCGATCATGTCGCCCCACGGGAGCTAATGACCGATAACTGACAGACAGTATAGCGGCGCAAAGGTTCAACCGTCAAGTTGGCACGGTTTTTGCGCTTACCGCTTCGCCTGCTCTGCATAGTGCGCATCACGAATGCGCTGGTATTGGTCAGGATCAGCGCGTCGAAGCTCGACCAATTCCGCGCCGCTGTACTCGCTGAACTTCTTGCCCGTTTCGCCGCTGCCGTTCGTGATCCGACCAGCGCCGTTTGCCTTTGTTCCGACAAGCAATGGCGCGAATGCGCTGTTAGTCAAAAACTCCTTTTTCAGATCATCAACCGTCAACGCCGATGCCTTGCCATCAGCGCCAAGGACACGCACCTGCGGCATACCGGCGCGAATCTCCATCGCCAGACGCCGCTCAATGTGCGGTCGAAGCACATCGGCATGGCCTGGCAGTGCAAGCTCGCTCGCAAGTTTGGATGCGGTGCTATCGACGGTCAATCGCTGGATCATGCGGTCGCGTTCTTCTAGCTCTGATTGAAGCTCCTGCTCGCGCTTGCTGAGTTTTTCGCCCCACGACTTCTCAAGCGACTCAATGTCGCCGGACTTCCTCGCGGCTTCAAGTGCGGCGGCTTCGGCCTTCTTCCGCGCCTCGGCTTTTTCCTCCAGCAATTCGCGGTTCTTGGCGTTCACCTTCTCAAGCTCGGCGCGGATTGATTCCAATTCCTCGCGGCTGATGCCGGACGTTTCCTGCGTCGGTGCGGTTTCTGGCGTCACCTGCTGTTCCTCGGTGATGTTGGTGGTTTCGTCGGTCACTGCTTCCTCGGTCGTCGTCGCTTCATCGCTCATGGGTGCCTCCAATCGTCATGATTCAATCTCAACGCCTGCACGCTGAAAAACTGTTGGCTCGCGCCGCTGCATTTCCTCCAATGTTAGCGGATCAAAACGTCGCCCAAGCTGAAGATCGGCGAACTCCTCAGCCGTCAAGCCACCATCGCGCAACAGCTTCGCCCGCGTCGGCCCGATGGCCTCGGATTGGAACTCGGCGGGCTGCTGCTTCAGCCAGCCGTAATAGGTCTGACCGGCTGGCACGTCGTCAATGCGCCGTCGATCATCGACGTTGCGCGCAGCGCGTGTGCCTTCCTCGCCCAGCACCGATAGCCTGCCATCCAAAACGGCAACGGTCGTTGACCGGCAGTTTGGGTGCAGCGGCGGTCGTGGGCCTTGCCCGACGGGAAACTCCATTCCATCAAGCGACGAGCACTGCTGAGTCGTGCGGCTGTCTAGCGTCGCCACGAATCGCACGCGCCGCACGATATCGCTGTTTTGCTCCCACGTCGCCTGCCGCGCCTGCTGGCTAACGTGCTGCACGCTAGTGCGGACAATCGTCTCGGCGCGACGTCTAATCTGCGCCATTGCGCCGTCACGGAACTGCGCGGCAACCGTGCCGGTGATCGACTGCTCGATCTGCCTGTTGGTCAGCCCTTGCGTCACGCCAATGCGGATTTCTCCGGTGATCTGCTCAACTGCTGCACGCTCCCAGCCACGGAAAAACGAGCCAAGCAACTGATCTCCAGTGACGCCGCGTGCTTGCAATGGATTATTGAACACCGCCGCCGCGATCTGCTGATCGGTCGGCAGGTCGGTTGTCGTTCGCACCAAAACATTGTCGATTGATCGCGCCTCGAACCGCGCCTCGGATCGTGCAATGCGCTCCATCTCGCGACGCCATGCGCGACGAAACTCGCGAATCGGATCGTTCAGCGCCTCTCGCGTGGCCGTCTGGAATCGCGTCAATCGTCGCAGTGTAAACGCAGTCAGATCATCGGCTGATCGCAGACGCGACGTAAGGATGCGCTGCATCTCATCGACGAATTGTTGCAGATCTTTCCACTCGCCAGACTTCAGCCGCTCAAGCATCACCTGATGGCGCGTTGCAATATCGACCAGCTCGCGTGGTGTTGACGGCATCGGCTGTTACGCCTCGCCTTGACCGTCGTCAAACGCTAACGCCATCTGACCGGAGTCCAGCAGATCGCCATAATCTTCTTCTGACCGCTCGTTGTCAAAATGCCCGACGCGTTTCATGTATCGCACATAGTCGCTAATCGGGATTGATCCCTGCACGAATCCGGCCATCATGGCCTGCAACTCCTGCGGCGACGCATCGGCGACGTTGTAATCCTGATTGATGGCGTAGGCAATATCTTCCATCTCCGGCCCCGGCGCAACGCCCATGTAACGCGCCGCCCATTGCAGAGCTTGCGTGTACGCTTCAGACGCATTGGCGGCGATCAATGACAAGACGGAATGCTGCGCCTCACGAATACCTGCAACCTCGGTCGCGGTCTTGGCTGTGCTGCCGGGCTGAAGCAAACGAGCGCCGAGCGCCAGCATCATTTCCACCTTGTCGCTCATCGCCTCGCGAACAATTGGATTCGGCGGCGGCGTTGCAAAGCCGAACGAACCGCCCTCTGGCACGCCCAGAATGTTTCGCGATCCGACGTACATGCCTAACTCCTGCATCATCTCCACGTGATCCTGCGTCATGCCGATCATGTACGGCTGCGGTTGACCGCTGTACCAAACGCTATCTTCCCAGTCGGCGCTGTTGCGATAGTGCCCGATATTGACCTCAACAATCGGCAGCATCACAGGCCGATCAACCGACGTGTCGTTGTTTTCAGCGCCGACGAAGATAAACGGAATTTCGCTCCAGCGATTGCCTTCCGCATCTGTCGGCTCGGTTGTCGATAGCACCTGCCACGCGCCGTTTTCGTTGCTCCAGAACCGTTCGGCGTAAAAGCCCTGCTCGTCAATGTAAAGCTCGCGAATGGTCTCGTAGGTGTCAACGGCGTAGCGATCCGTTTTCTCTTTCGTTTCGCGAATCACGACAAGCGATAATTTCGTCCGAGCGCCGACCGTTGTGGTGCGCCAATTGATAACCTGCTCAGGTTCAAGCCGGTGAATCGTCGCGACGAAACGCCCTTCGATCATGTCCTGCTGCGACACGCCGCTCTCAGGCGTCGGCGGAAACGAGACGTAAAGCCCGGCGCGCGACTTGCGTATCACGTCATCGCAAAGCCCTTGGCTTTGCTGGTATAGCGACGTGCCTGCGCCGTCTGCATTGTGCTGCACATAGAAAGCTGATCCGGCACCGACAGCAACGGATCTTTCCTGAACATGGTGCCAAGCAAGCCTTGCACCGTCTGCGCTGCGAATGCGTAGAAGATCGCACGCTGTCGATACCGCTGATTGCGCTCCTCGTTTTCTTCGCTTTTGTCGTGTGGATTCAGCCGAATCAGGTAGCTTTCAAGCATTCGCAATCGAGTGATGTGCTCGATTTTCTGCCAGTCTGGTCGCTCGCGTGCGTAGTCGATGTGCGTCGTGTCGATATTTGCCATTGCTCGTCCTCTCTTACCGCCTACGCTTAACGCCAAACATGTGGCCGACTTCCTGATCGCTCGATACGCCGTGCAGTTTCGTCAACCATCGCATGCCGTGCGCGTTATGATGCCACGGCTTGATCTTGCCCGGAAAGAATAGCATACGCGCAGATTTAGCGACGGGTCGATGCCGATTGTAATGGTAAACGCCTTCGAGCGCTGTCCACGTCTGCTCACCTGCGCCGAGGATGTAGGCAATCCACGCTTGATCGCTTCCAAGGTGCTTGGCTGTCGCGGCTTCGGCTTCGCTTGCATTCCACCGTGCATAAACGGATGACCTTGCGCCAGCGTCCATCGTAATCAGAGCGCCGTTGTACAAGCGAACAGAAGATCCTGCAATGCGAAAATCATCGGTTGAATGCACGATGTGGTCGATGTTACCAAGAATCGCAACGTCCAAATCCATGCAGATGATCCGCTCGCCATACGTTGCAGCAGCATCAGGCCGGAACATATCGAGCCGTCGGTAGCACTGCGGATGCCCTTGCGCCGTTGACCAGTAGCGGTTACGCACGCTCTCCCATTCTGGTAACGGGATGATGTTGATTGACGGATCAATGCCGTCCGGCTGATCGGTGACGCACGCCAGACGATACTCGCCGGTCGTGTTGGCGCGCACCATACGCGCCCATGCGTTGACGTGCCGGTGATCGTACTGCGTCCGACAGTCCTTGTCGCGCCAGAGCCATGTCAAGACGGTTGGTGTGGTTTGTCCGATCACAGCACCTGCCCGTCCTTTTCGCGTTGTCGCTCGCGCCAATGCTCAGCCGTGGTTTTGTCNCCGTCGATCAATGATGGNGTCCTGAATCGGCCATGATAGACGTACAGCCCGTTGATCCGCACGGCCTGATAGCCTGCATCAATCACCCGTTTGCACAGCGTCCAATCCTCTTGGAACATGCCGCGTGCGGGAAAGCATCCAGCCTTTCTCCACGCCTCGACGCGCACCAGCAGGAAAAACAGCGCGAGCCTATGATCTAGCTTGGCATACGTCCCGCGCTGCTCGCGGTAGAC
>SL_5KL_010_SEDDRAFT_10002139_pt1 | contig 11262 bp, 6 predicted proteins | sample SodLakKL_010_SED_FD_9118 | JGI IMG/M metagenome (IMG submission 9118)
TGTCTTTTGTGNTGGTGGTTACGCCTCAGCGACAAGAACCGGAGCCTGGCCGCGCCGATAGTACTGCACACCCTGGCCAATGGTTTTACCTATAGTGCGGTTATGCTCATTGTTTAAGCATAGTTGCAAGGATTGACTGGAACTTCCACCTGATTGCTGATAAGATATACTACCATGAGGTGATCACGAGCTATATGGTAGTAAATAAAAGCAATAAAGGAGATAATAGATGAAAAAAATACTGAAGTATATCTTGATCGGTATTCCCCTTTTGGTGATTGCCGGTATAGCTTTTGTAGTTGTAGGCAGCTATTTTGAGCACCAGGAACTGGTGGAACAGGAAAAGCAAAAATACCCGGCACCTGGCAGCCTTGTTGATGTCAATGACGATGGAAATCATTTGCATGTTTATTCATCAGGTGAAGGCGATCAAACCCTTGTTTTCATGGCTGGGCTTGGCACCAGCTCACCGGTATATGACTTTAAAGCACTCTACGACCACTTAACAGATGATTACCGCATTGCTGTTGTTGAACGGGCCGGTTATGGCTGGAGCGATATAACCGCAAGCCCCAGGGACATTGATACTGTTTTGGAAGAGACCCGGGCCGCATTGCAAAAATCTGGAGAAAGCCCCCCTTATGTTTTGTTTCCCCATTCTATGGCGGGATTAGAGGCCATTTACTGGGCTAACCTTTACCCGGAAGAAATAACTACAATTATCGGCCTGGATCCCCTTGTCCCCCAGTACCAAGTACAAACAGAAGAAGAACCTGCTCTATCCCGTATAATAAGCTTACTGGCAAGTAGCGGGCTGATGCGGCAGCAACCCGGTGTATGCCGCGATAATTTCGAAGCGATACGAAAAGGGCATTTGGACAAAGAGAAAATTGAAATTGCCTGTTCGATATTTTTTCGGCGGACCCTAACTGATAACATGTGGGAAGAAGCCGACATGATACCAATTAACGCTAAACAGGTTTTAGAAGAAGGAAACCCTGAGGTGCCCTTCCATGCCTTCATCTCCGATGAAGGAGAAGCAAAATGGAAAGAGGTCTTAAGTGCTTACGCGAAAAACACTGGCGGAAAATATTATATTTTAGAGGCAGGCCACTATCTTCACTTAGATCTACCTGAACTGATTGCGGAAACAAGCACTGATTTAATTACTCAGGCCATTGCGGATTAACAATATAATTTCATTGGGGTACTTTGCTGTGATCGGGCAAATATAGAGTGGCTGTACAAATAAAACATACAACCGGGGTGTAAAAAATATGGACAGGAAAAAGATCCTTACCTTTGTAATCCTTACTCTTCTGATCAGCTGGACTGCAGCAGGCCTGTTTTATCTATCCGGCATAGAATGGGGCACTTTCCCCGCCATGGCTTTTGCCATTGTATATATGTTTTTTCCCCTGCTTTGCACAATAATCGTGCAAAGGGTCATCTACAAGCAGCCGGTTATGAAAACTTACGGGGTCAATAAAAATATAAACAAGTGGTTTTTGGTAGCCTGGGGCCTGCCGGTTTTTATCACCTTTGCCACTATCGGAGTCAACCTTCTTTTTCCCGGGGTAAGCTATTCCCCGGAAATGGCCGGTATATTTGAATATCTTGGTGACTATATCCCTGAAGAAATGATGGCAGAAATGCCTTTTTCACCTGTTGCCATGTTCTGGCTGATGCTGTTGCAGGGTATTATTGCCGGGCCAACCATTAATGCTGTTGCCGCTTTTGGTGAAGAGTTTGGCTGGAGGGGATTTTTATTAAAGGAAACTGCCTCTGCCGGGTTCTGGAAATCGGCCCTGTTTATTGGCTTTATCTGGGGAATCTGGCATGCTCCGCTGATTTTAATGGGCCATAATTACCCGGGCTTTGAGGTTCCCGGTGTCTTCATGATGACCCTGTGGTGCATCCTGCTCTCCCCACTGTTCAGCTATGTAACCATAAAAGCAAACAATGTTATAGCTGCAGCAATCCTTCACGGTTCAATTAATGCTGTTGCCGGCCTGAGTATTATGCCTATCACAGGGGCGATGCCATTGCTCACCGGTGTGATGGGGCTGGCAGGGTTTTTGGTTTTGGCAGCCCTAAACCTGCTAATCCTCTTTTTCGGCAAACCGGAAGAACTGATGAAAAAAGAATTCTTTTAGTAAAAAATGGAATATATGTATGCAGGGCCAGGTCGTGATTTATGACTTTAAAAGAAAAAAGCAAGGGATAAGATGGTGATATTTACACTCTTTGTATATAATGAATAATTTTCATTGTGCCCCCACATAATAACGGAAGGAAGCCGTGAAGCCCTTGTAGAATCATTCATAATACCTTAAACCAGTGGTGTGGTGAACTTTGCAGGTGCCTGAAGACTATAAAACCATAATCGACAAGTGCTGGCAGTTACGCCGGGCGAAACGCTTTACAGAAGCAGAGCTGCTCCTGCAGGAAAACCTGGAAAACTTTACTGCTGGTAGTTTTGCCCATAGAGTCTTAAAAGCCAACCTGGCCGATGTTCTGCTGCAGCAGGGCGATAAAAAAGCCGCTCATGAAACAGCCCTGCAGGTTTTGGCCGAGGACCCTGACCAGGCGATTGCCTTAACTGTTATTGGGCTTATCGAACTTGACCAGAAGCAGTATTCCGAGGCCATTGAAAATTTGAAAAAAGCATTTGAACTTGTTCCAGGTGGTTACAGGGCCGGCAGGTTGGCCCGCGCTTATGAACTGACCGGTGATTTGGAGAAAGCCCTTTCCGTGCTGAACGAAGCTTTAAAGCATAACCCACGGGACGGTTTCCTGCTGCGTCAACATAACAAGCTGAAGCAAAAAGCAGCGGTTAAAATGCCTTTAGAAGGAGACCAGGGCCAATCAGAACCACCTGCTGTAAACATTCCGGAAGAAAAGGATCACTTCCCGTACGCCGAGCAGATGCGGGCAAGACTGCAGGGGCTTGAACCTTCCGAGGCAGCAGCACAGCTGCAAAAAGCAATTAAAGTGGGTGAAAGAAAGCTCAACCCTTACCTCTATTTGCTTTTAGGTGATCTACACCGGGAGGCCGGTTACGAAGAAGAAGCAGTTAAAGCATACCGGCAGGCTTACGAACTTGATACTCAGAATACACAGGCCTTATCACAGTACCTTTTTGCCCTGCGGCGCAGCGGCCGTAAAAAAGAGGCCTGGCCCCTGTTAAAAGAGCTGCTTGACCGGCGCCCCGATGATGTTACGGCAAAATCGTCTTTACTTAAGGATGCCGGTGAACTAAACAAGGAGAAAGAGGCAGCAGCTTTTTTTGAAGAGCTGCTGGAGAAATACCCGGACCGAAAAGAACTGTTTGGTGCGATCAGGAAAATGCAGAAGGCAATTGAGCATAAGGAGGGGCAAGAGTAGGTGAAAATAAGGGATCTTATTGAAGTGCCACCTGTCCGCACCGTTATTCGCCTGGCCGACCTGGCTGACAGCAGCCTGCGGCGTCACCTGGTTGAAACCTTTATTTTTACCGGTGAAGTAACCTTTACCCTTGCTAATATCTTAGAAAAAGTAGCCAATTTAGAGGGTAAAGGGTTTTTTGTAATCGGAAATTTCGGTTCCGGCAAATCACACCTTCTAAATGTGCTCAGCCTGATTATGAATGATTCAGAAGCCCGGGAAGGCTTTAAGGCTTCCTGCCGGGATGGAGCGGCTTCAGACAGAAAGCTGCCTGAACTGCTCGAACAGGCAGCACAGGTAAATCCCCTGGTTGTGGAAATTTCCCTGGTGGAACACAGTAACAGGGAATATCTCGAAGAAATTGTGCTGAAAGAATTATCTGCCCGCCTGCAGGCCGCTGCCGGCAGTGATGTTGAAACTCTTTTAAACATTGATAAAAAGCCCCGCCGGGAGGCTTTTGCGGCAATAGCAGAGGCTATAAAAAAGCACAACTACGGCGGCCTGCTGCTTTTAATTGACGAACTGTCGGAGTTTCTCCGATCGAAGGAAAATGTTCGTGCCTATAACGAGGACGTGCGCTTTTTGCAGTACCTGGGCGAATATGCCGAAAACCTTCCGGCCTGGATTGTCGCCACCATGCAGGAAAATATCGAAAATACCGGTTCTTTAGCCGGAGAACTGCTCCATAAGATCAAAGATCGCTACCCCGTCCGTTTCCGCCTGAGCGGAGAACATGTCAAGGAGATTGTAGCCGGGCGGCTAATTCGCAAAAAAGAGGAAGCAGAAGTAGAACTACCTCGCGTTTACGATCAGCTGCAGGGCATGTTTGATGGCCTGCCTTTTTCGCGTGAGGATTTTTTAGCCCTTTATCCTGTCCACCCGGCCACCGTAGAAATGCTTGACGAACTGCGCCCCCTTTTTTCACAACACCGGGGTGTGATCGATTTCATACACCACCGCCTGGCCGGTGATCCGGGCAGGGGAATTGTCCCTTTTATCGATAATTCCGGAGAGGAACTGCTCACTCCAGACTATATTTTTGACCATTTCCGGGAGCGGCTGCGTGAAACGGTGGAAACCAGCCCTTTCAGTGAGCAGGTTTTCCATCATTACGAACGGGAAGCTGAAAAGCTATTTGACGATAAAGACGAAATGCATACTGCCCTGCGAATTTTGAAGCTTTTGGTCCTGGGGGCTGTAGCGCGCGACCCGCGTTCCTTCAGCGGGCCAGAGTTGACCACTCTCCTTCTTCACCGCTATAGTATTCTTGAAAGCGCAATTAATTATGAATATATTCAAGAGTTAATGGACAAGCTGCTTGCTCATGGGGCTTATATTTCCACCCGGGAGCAGGAGGGTGAAACCTATTATTCGATCGATCTGAAAGCTGATGCCGGCCTGCTGCTTGAAAAGAAACTAAAACAAATCAAGAGTGAATTATCTCCGGGTGACAGGCGGGTTATTGAAAGTTTAATGGCCTGGATGGATGAAAACTACCTGCCCCTTAAAGATTTGCAGCAGAAGCCCGGCCGTGATATCGAAGTAAGCTGGCAAAATACCATACGGGAAGGCAAGGTTTTTTTTAGCAGTCCGGCCGAACTGGGAAGTGAAGATACCGGCGCCCTGGAAAAAGAGCTTGTTGAAGGTGAAACCGACTTTATCTTTTTCCTGGTTCCCCCACAGCTGCCGGGAGAAGAAGACGGTTCAGCTGACATTTGGCAAACCCTTTTTAACCAGTACAGCCAGGAATTACGGCAGGCACTCATCCTGTGGGTGCCGCGCAGCCTTACCGGTTCGGAAGAGAGCACCTTGCAAAATGCTTATGCTCACCAGCGTTTATATGAAGAGTATGCCGGCGACAACAGCCCGGTAGGCAGGCAGGCTGAAAAACAGCTGGCTTTGCTATTAAATGAAGAAAAATCAAAAGTTAAAGAGCTGTTTCGTAAAATTTACTTCAGCGGCAGGCTAAAAGCTGGGAAACAAATGCCCGCCCTGTCATCCTTTGGTTACCTGCCTTTCACGGACTTCATCGGGCGGGCAGCCTCAGAAATCCTCAAAGAGCGCTATCCCCGTCATGCCGAAATACGTCCTTTAAGTGAACAGGTTTCCGGAAGCCTGGTCCAACGGACAATGGATTTGTTATTTTCCACTGAACTGGAGGGTGACAGTTTTGAGCGCGGAGTCAGGCTGGTCATCGAAAATTTTGTTGTCCCTTTGGGCCTGGTCAAGAAAAAAGGGCAGGGTTTCCTGCTCGATATCAACCCGAAAACTTCTCCCCTGGTGGCCGAGTTCCTGGATAATGTTCCAGGCGAGGGGAAAATACCCCTTACCCGGCTTTACCGGGCTTTAAGGAAAGGCCCCTTTGGGTTAAGTAAACCTGCATTTCAAATTCTTGGTATGGCTGTGATTCTGAGCGGAGCGGTCTCTGCTTACCAGGGCGGCAAACGCCTGGCTCCGAATCAGGTCAATTATTACCGTTTTTGGAACATAGAAGAAGTTGGCCCCGGAACCCTGATTCAAGCCGAACTGCAAAAGGTGCTGGCTGGAGTGCCTTTCCTGCCGCAAAAACTGCGCACCGGCCCGCTTACTTTTTCCGCCCAGCAGCAGGCCTGGGAAGCGATTATTGATTTTAAAATGGAATGGACCAAGAGGCTGGCTGAAATTAACCGCCGGATCGACAGGCTGTCGGAACATCCCTTTTTTAAAACCATGAACTGGAATATCATTAACAAAACCGTAGAACGGTTCCAGTCTGTTCTGGATGAAATTAAAACCTCCTATGCTTCGCGGGAAGGATTGGAGCGGTTCTTAGCAGCCTGCCAGTCTTCTCCGCTTTATGCATCTGACTGGCAAAAGCTGAAAGCTTTACATGATTGCTTTGAAAAAGACCTGGCCGAAATATTATATATTGCTGATTACCTGCACGATGATAAGCTGGTAATTCCCCCTGAAGATCAATATGAACAGCTGCAGCGCCGCTACCGGATTTTGAAGGAACTGATTGAGGCTGACAATTTACTGTGGGAAGAAGAATACCGGGATCGTTTAAAGCGGGAATTTGAACAGTTTCGGACAGAATATACTGCCCTCTACCTGGCTGAACATGATCAGGCCGTTGGCCCTAAACGCATTAAGCCATACCGGGAGTTAATCAGCTCAAATGCTTACCGGATGCTCGAACTGATGGGCCGTATTAATACCCTGATGCCGGATAATGACCTGGTGGATATAAACAGGGCCCTGGCCCCGATCCTGGAAAAGGAATGCCAGATGGCCGATGAAACCCGCCTGGTCAAGCATGCTGCCTGCTCCTGTGGCTTTACTTTGGCCGATTATTACAGCCTGCCTGAACGTAAAGAACTAGAGGGAAAAATAATAGAAGCAATCAAAGCCTACCTGGAAGCACTGCAGTCAGAAGAGAATTACCGGAAAATAATTGAACACGCCGAGCACCTTGAACTGGTCGGCCGCCGTTCGGAAGCAGAACCCCTGCGCAGGCTGCTGCAGGTAGAAAGTACCCTGCCTCCCGATCAATTAATCAACCGGCTTGAAAGCCTGGTTAACAGTAAAACAGTTGATACCATTAACCGTGTTTTAACCGGGGATGCCATCATTGCCGAACGTTCTGCTGAAAAATTGGTGGAACTTATAGAAGGCAGGGTTTTTAACCAGGCTCAGCTGAAGCAGCTTTTCGAGGATTGGCTTAACGGTGATGAAGCAAGCCCACCTGCTTATATCAGGATTACGTCGAGAGAGGGCAGCAGGTTTCAAACGGATAGCAGCAGTGATGCCGCCCTAAAAGAAGAAAAAGGCATGCAAGCACAGGATTTCCTAAAAGCAAAGCTTCCCTATCTTTTACCATATACATCAAAAATTAAGCTGGAAAAACTTTTTGCCCTGGGGCTTTTATGTGGATGGCTCAGCTACTACAGGCTGGATAATAATGAAAAGATTGAAATCAGGAAACTGGTCAATGATGAAGAAAGCGGCGGCGCCTTTGAAGAGATGCTGTCCAACCTGGAGAAACTGGGGGAAACATTGATCGAACAAAGGCATGAACTGCGGCATGTTTTTCTGCAGGCTGCAGCAGAAAAAGCGGTAGCAATGATTCCGGCAGAAGAGCTAATAGAAATCTACATAAATGAAAGCAGTTCTGCAAAATATAGCTTTGAAACCCTGCTGGAGTTCTTTACTGATGAACCTTTTTTCCCTGCTCTGAGTAAAGAAGCGGCAGAACGTATGGCCAGGCAGATTTCAGCCGAAGAGAGCACGTCTCAGTTGAATATTATTAGCGGAATGCTGCAGGAAGCCATCAGAAGAGGAAGTAGAGATATTACAGGTCTTAATGAAACCCACAAAAAGGAAAAGGAGTCCTTGCTCCGGGTGCTGCAGCAGGCCGCTAGTTGTAGTTTAATCCTGCAGGAAATAGAAACTCTTCCTGCCAGCCCGCCCGATAGTGATAAAAGATGGGAACGGTTTTATCGCTTCCTGTCACCTTTTGAGCTTTCCCTGGCCAGGGTTGCAGAAGCCCCGTTCCGCAGCCTGGTCCCTGAAGTTACAATAAAAAGATGGCACCGCCGTTATGCCTCAATTCTTGAAACCCTGCTCGCTTCTTTCTCTTCATACCTGCAGGAAGGGGCTTCATCAAGAAGGCAAACCCTGCGCAACCTGTTACTGAAGCTGCCTGAATGGACAGCCAAGGAAAACACTGCAGCCGGACTGTTCCTGGTAATTATCGATGGCGCCAGGCTTGATATCTGGTCTGCCCTGCTCAAGCAGGCCCTGGAAACTTACAGTTTTGAAACTTTGCGAGAAGGGCTGTTATGGGCGGAGCAGCCAACAGTAACCGAAACCCAGCTGCAGACTCTTAAGGACGAAGGCCTGCTGGGTCATATGCTGAACATGGATGAAAACCTGCTTGCTGAACTGATCGCCGACCCCGGCGAATTTCTTTCAGCTGTCAACAATCATTCATTAGCTGAACAAAAGCGCATGCCGTTAAGGGCTATTAAGTACAGCTTTGTCGATGATAAAATACACAGCTCCCGGGATACATTGCCTGTGCTTTTGGAAGAACTGCTGATGGCCGGCAAGAAACAGCTGCATCCTTTGCTGAATTATATTCCCACCGGGGCCGTCGTGCTCCTGGCTGCCGACCATGGTTTTAAAACCAACCTTTATTACAACAAGTCAGATAAAAGCGATCTGCGCTACTTGCACGGCGAAGATACTTTCTTCGAAACCCTGGCTCCCTGGGCCCTGATCCGCAAACGGTGAACCTTTTAATATATTACAAACCGATATTTCTATAGCCAGCATTTTTTCACAGGCAGGATTCTTCATATATATAGAAGCACCTTCCAGAAAAGCGGACGCAACCTGCCTTTTATCGTCGTGTCACGAAATAATGGCCATAATTATGGGGGAGAAATAATCTCCCGCGGTTATTTGGTTTTAGAAGAGTTCCTCCCACCATTCTGGAAAGGCGTCTTCTCCGGGCGCCTGGTTAAGCAGGGTAAACGGTTCAAAGACTTCAGCTTCGCCGATTACGCTCATATCTTCATGCAGGTATGCCCCGGACCAGGGGCTGCTGATGTCAATGTAGCGCTTTAGTACGCCATCGTATGTGCGGGCGAACTGGTATATATCAAAGAAGTTACCGACGTAAAAATCGCCGGCATCAGTGCCTATTATATCCCGAAAATTTTCATGAGGGTCAATTACCGGTTCGTCTTCTGCATCGACAAACCACCAGTGCTGGGGGGCTTTTGGAGGAATTACGCCAAGCGCTTGTTCACCGTGATGCTGGGCGAAAGGACCATAAGCTGCTTCGAAGTTTTGTTCCAGGCCGGCATTGAAAAAGGGTTCTGCTTCAACGTAAGCAGCCCAAACCTGGTCCGTTAAGGCATCAAAATAATCCGGATCAAATCTTAAACCATTTACATCAATAGTTTCACCGGGAGCGGCCCTGGCGCCGTAAAGCCATTCAACCGGGACGGTCATCCCTTCATGATCGTCCCCTTCAGCACCATAAACGTGTTTTGCCGGAGCGCAGAGCTCGATAACACTGGTGACGGCCAGGTTTTGAAAGGCCTCCTCTGCAGTGATCCAGTCCTGATAATCTCTCACCTCTATGTAACCTTTTTTCAGCTCAATTTCTGATTTTTTGGTCATTTCACCTTCTCCCTCGATCAACTGTTTCATTACAGCACCGGTGTTGCATTCATGGCCGACTTGCCTGTTATAATCAATAATGCCGTCCATGCGGTATTCCGGTCCGTGAATCAACCCGTAAGCGAAAACCGGTGCGGCAATAACCAGAACAAAAAATGCAGATAGTATTAGTAGCAATACCTTTTTCATCTTTCAATCACTCCATTTCCATAATATTAAACTTCTTTTTTATTCAGGAAAGCTGTAATTGACCCGGTCCCCGTCTTCCAGGTTTAAGCTTTCGGGGTCAAGTATAACCAGGTCGCCCTCTTCCAGGCCCTCTTCTATTGTCACCCGCCGCCGGGTTTCCAGGCCGGTGCTTACTTCCTGGACCCGGGCCCGGTTATCTTCCACCACCATGAGGGCATCTTCCCCCTGGTGGGTAAACAGGGCAATTTGCGGTACCCACAGCACGTCTTCCTGCCGCTCTGTTATAAACTCAACATCTACCCGGAAATCGAGCCCCAGCTGCAGGTCACCCGGAAAGTCCGGCGAAACAGTAACCTTAACCCGTTCTTCTTCCAGGCCCAGAGGTGAGATATCCTCTTCAGCATAAGGGTAAATCTCCTTTACTTCCCCGGCAAACTCCAGGTCTTCTTCCCGGCGTTCGAACGACAGCTTGACCGGCATACCCTCATATACTTCAAAAATATCCCTGGTCAGGACCCGGGTCTCCACCAGGTACCTGGTTTCCTGGTCTTCTTTTTGATACAGGTGCATAAGGGGGGTTTCGGGACCGGCCATTTTGTCTTCTTCAGCATTAAGGCGCTTAACTACTCCTGATATGGGCGCATAAATATGGGAATCATCTTTTCGCTCCCTTAGCTGCCGGGCTTGCGAGCTAAGGGCATCGCGCTCCGACTGCAAAACTTCCTTCTGGGTTTCTAAATCTTTCCTCATCTCTTTTACATCCTGTGCCTGAAGATAAGCTACTTGTTTGATCCTTAAGTAGTCACGGTGGGCTTTCTCGATGTCATCTTCCACCTTATCTATTTCTGCAGCCACCCCTCGCAGGCGGGCTTCAATTTCCCGCAGGCTGTAGTTTAGTTCTTTCTCATCCAGTACTACCAGCAGATCGCCTTTGCTTACCCGGTCGCCTTCTTTTACCGTAACTTCCTTGATCGGAGCCCTGTAAGGGGAATAAACACCCCGCTCGTCTTCAGAAACCAGCTTCCCGTCCTCGGTAAAACTGATAAATACCTCTCCCCGACTGGCCTGGTGCACCTCAACTTCCTTTGCCTGCAGGGCCTGAAAGCTTACCGCGCCGGCAACTGCCAGCACCACCAGCACCGCCAGGACAATTATCCATTTTTTTTGCATATATTCTAACCTCCCCGTCAGCAAAGCCCGTTACTTGCTTTTGCTTCACGGCCGTTTGCTTTCTTCTCTATCAATCATCCAGGGTGTAGTTGACCCGGTCCCCCTCATTCAAATCTTCAGCCTTGGGATCGAGGATAACCAAATCACCTTCTTCCAGACCCTCTTCTATAACCACTCGCCGGCGGGTCTCAAGGCCGGTGCTTACCTCCCGGACAATAGCCCGGTTATCTTCCACCACCATCAGGGCATCTTCTCCCCGGTAAGTAAAAAGGGCGGTTAAAGGAACCCACAGTACGTCTTCCT
>SL_5KL_010_SEDDRAFT_10002140_pt1 | contig 11261 bp, 12 predicted proteins | sample SodLakKL_010_SED_FD_9118 | JGI IMG/M metagenome (IMG submission 9118)
TGCCTCGTCGACGATGTCGATTGTGGTCTCGAAGACGGCTCTGAAATCTTCGGGATCGGTGCTCTCGACGCCGAGTTTCCAAGAGGGCTGGTTGACGACCAACAGATGCGTCCCGCCCAGGCGCGCAAACTCGTCGACGGCGTCCATCCCACGCCCGCGTTCAGGGTCTAAATGCAGATGGTTGTCGAGCACTGGCGTCTCCAACTCGTTCATGGGTGGGGATTCGGTCGACNATATAAAAAGCGGCAGGTCTACAACTCGAACGAAACGTCGACTGCCGTCTCGCTGTCGGTTACCGTCGATTCGGGCTGGGCGGCAAACCCTTCGTGGAGTCGGTCGTAGGTGTCGGTCACTGCCTCGACGATGACGTTCGTCTCACCGATTACTGGCATAAAGTTAGTGTCCCCTTTCCACCGGGGGACGATGTGGGTATGGATGTGATCGCCAATCGAGCCGCCGGCTCCCTCGCCGAGATTCATCCCTGTATTGAACCCATCCGGGTTGAGGCCGGCTTTCAGCGCGCGGATGGTGAGCTGTTTGAGTCGAGCGTGATCCAAGAGTTCAGACTCGGGGAGGGATTCATACTGGCCGACGTGTCGACGCGGGATCACCATCGTGTGTCCGGGATTGTAGGGATAGTTGTTGAGCAGCACAAACGAGTGGGCGCTGCGGGCGACAACGAGATTCGAGCGGTCGGCCTCACGTTCGGGCAGCACACAGAACGGACAGCCCTCCAGGTCGGCGTTTTTGTCCTCGCGTTCGACCCACTCGATGCGCCAGGGGGCGACAATTTGGTCCATACCCACTACAGTCTGCAGGCCGGTTTAGTCGTGTCTGTTGGAGAGAGTGTATCACCAGTTGGCCACAACATTCAGTACTGGTGGCTACTGGTTTTATTCTCGGTGCCAGCCAACCAGCAGGTGCATGGCCACAACGCCCTCCACCCCGGACACCACCGTTGAGTACTGTTCGCAGTGTGGACGGGAGACCCCCCATATGGTTCGCGTTGAGATCCGAACCGAAAGCACGAAGCCCGAAAACGCGGAGTTCTCCCGTGAACCCTACCGACTCACCCGGTGTCGTGAATGCGGGGCCGAAACAACGCTCCGAATGAACAACGCCTAAACGGTCAGTCGAAGCGATGGATACCTTCGGTCGTCACTTCACAGCCGTCTTCGGTGACGATCATCGTGTGTTCGGCCTGGCTGACCAGCTGGCCGTCGTCTTCTTTGAGGACGGGATACCCCTTGATGAGGTTTGCACGTTTGAGTCGACGGAGCGCCATCTCCGAGCGCGAACCCTCCAGCCAGCGGGCTGCAAACGGAAGGTCATCGAAGGCTTCGATTTCTTCCAAGACCGCACGAGCCCGCCGGTCACGGACGGTTCCCTCGCCGACCTGCTCGTAGATCTCTTCGGCCGCGCCCTCACCGACTTTTCCGGAGCCGTCGGTCGCAAAGGGTTCGATAGCGATCACGTCGCCGACGTCGAGTTCGACGCTCCGGTCGACCGCGCGGTTCGGGATGTTCGGACCCGTGTGTGCGTCGTACTGCTGGACGCCGTGGCCTGAGAGATTCAGAATTGGCATGTAACCGTAGCCGTCGATCACCGACTCGATCTCTGCGCCGACTGCGCCAACTTCGACGCCGGGGCCGACGGCGTCGACGGCCGCCTCCAGTGCTTGCTCGGAGGCCTCGACGAGTTCAGTATTGTCGGTAAAGTCGACCGTCACTGCGGCGTCCGCAATGTAACCGTCGACGTGAACGCCGATGTCCAGACAAATCATCTCCTCGCCGAACTCCGTGTCATCATTACGGGCGGGCGTCGCATGCGAGGCCTCCTCGTTGATCGAGATGTTGACCGGAAACGCCAGTCCTCCGCCGGCCTCCCGAATCGCGTCCTCAGCGTACTCAGCAACTTCGAGTTGCCTAACGCCGGGTTCGATCATCGCTCTGGCCTCGGTCATCGTCTCGACGAGGATTTCGCCGGCCTCGCGGTAGCTGTCGACTGCGTCGTCGGAAAGCGGTCCAATGCTCATATCCGCCCTGTTGGAAGGTCGGCCGCAAAGAGGTTCCGACCTACAGTGTTGGACCGGCCGGCTGGGTGGGTCCAGTCGGTTGTGTCGGCCCATCGGNTGGTCGACGATCCGTCTTGTAGCTGGCTGTCGAGCGTGTCGTCTCGACGTGAATTCGGCCCGTTCCCCACAGCGTAATCTCGAACCCGTCGTGATCGAACGTCAGCATCCACGAACCACTGCCGTCTTGGTACAACTGCTGGAGGGCGTCAGGATCAATGCTGTTGGCGAGAACCGAATCAGACGCACTCGATCCGAGCGCGTCTTCGATGGCCTCAACAATGGCGACACACGCCGGTTTGGTCGACGGATCGAACGTCGTCCGATAGATGCCATCGTCGTGACCGTCTGCGTCAACTATGGACATTGGAGGTCTATGCNAGATTTTGACATGGTTTATAATAANATATTGGTTCAAATTATCTCCAATGATATTGCGTGCGGATGACACGTAGCANAAACAGCACCGATCAGAGGACGCTCTGACCGGTTTTCAAAGCTACCGGAATACCAGTGTTTCGAGCCCCACGACAGCGGATTCCACCAGCGGAAGCGATAACGGCAGGACTTTTAATGTGCCCTGAAAATCCGTGAACGTCTATGAGCTACGACCAGATCGATGTCCCTGAGGCAGGCGAAAAAATCACGCTTGCCGATGAGGAAACCGGGGAACTGAACGTACCGGAGAACCCAATCATCCCGATTATCTATGGCGACGGAATCGGCACGGATGTCGGCCCAGCCGCCCAGAAAGTCCTGGATGCGGCTGCCGAAGCCACCGGCCGTTCGATTTCTTGGATGCGCGTCTACGCCGGCAGCTCTGCGCGCGAAAAGTATGACGAAAACCTCCCACAGGAGACGGTAGATGCGATTCGCGAACACCGTGTGGCGATCAAAGGCCCCCTAACAACCCCAGTGGGCGCGGGGTTCCGCTCGCTGAACGTCGCACTCCGCAAAAAACTGGATCTGTACGCCAACGTGCGGCCGACCTATCACATCGATGGCGTGCCATCACCGGTCAAAAACCCGAGTGCGATGGATATGGTCACCTTCCGTGAAAACACCGAGGACGTATATGCCGGAATCGAGTGGGAAGCCGGCACCGACGAAGTCGAGCAGGTAAAGGAGTTTGTCGAAAACGAAATGGGTGCAACGGGCGTCATCCACGACGGCCCCGTCGGTATCGGCATCAAACCGATCACCGAGTTCGGCTCGAAACGCCTGATTCGCGAAGCCATCGACTACGCCATCGCCAACGACCGCCCAACGGTCACACTTGTCCATAAGGGCAACATCATGAAATTCACCGAGGGTGCGTTCCGTGATTGGGGCTACGAACTCGCCGAAGAGGAGTACGGCGACGACGTCATTACCGAAGACGAACTCTGGGACGAGCACGACGGCGAACAACCCGACGGCACTGTCGTCGTTCAGGACCGCATCGCCGACAATATGCTCCAGCAGATTCTCACCCGAACTGACCAGTACGACGTGGTCGCCACCATGAACCTCAACGGCGACTACATGTCGGATGCCGCGGGTGCCCAGATCGGTGGGCTCGGCATCGCTCCGGGCGCGAACTACGGCCACGGCCGCTGTCTGGCCGAACCGGTCCACGGCAGTGCCCCAAAGTACGCTGGCGAAGACAAGGTCAACCCGACAGCGATGATTCTGTCGGGCCGCGAGATGCTCGAGTATTTGGGCTGGAAGGATGCCGCCCAACTCGTTCGGGATGCGGTCGAACAGACCATCGTCGACCGGACGGTCACCTACGATCTGCATCGCCAGATCGAAGGCGGCGAAAAACTCGCCACCAGCGAGTTCGCTGAGGCGATTGTCGAAAACATCAAAAAGCTGTCCTAGACAACTTTTCGAGCACTCAAAACTCTTTGAGTTTTGAAAACATCGAACAACGTTCGTAAAACATCGTTCGTACTCTGGCGGCGAAGCCGCCAGAACATCCACGACCTCGCCTAACTCGACACACAAGAGTAACAGCCCCCTACCAGCAGTAGGCAGCAACTACGCAGCTTTTTGAATGGAAAGAGACACATAGCTCCGGCCAGAGGCTCAGTGTAGATGTATTCGTGGATCGAGCGTCGACTCCGGCGGGGCTACGAGCAGTTGCTTCACCGCGAAATCGGCGACGGCCCCGCCCACGTTGCGATTATCATGGACGGCAACCGGCGATACGCCCGCAAGCAAGGCCAAAACGCCCCAGATGGCCACCGCGAGGGAGCCCAAACCTCCGAGCAGGTTCTCCAGTGGTGCGAAGAGCTTTGGATTGACGAGTTAACGCTGTATGCGTTTTCGACTGAGAACTTCAATCGACCACGCGACGAACAGGAGCCGTTGTTCGACATTATCGAATCAAAACTGTACGAACTCGCCGACAGTGACCGCGTGCATAGAAACGAGGTCAGTCTGCGAGCTATCGGCGAACTCGACCGTCTTCCAGAACGAGTCCAAAACGCAATCAGCTACGCCGAACGCCAAACAGGCGAGTACGACGCTTTCCGACTCAACGTTGCGCTTGCCTACGGCGGTCGGAACGAACTGCTTCGGGCGGCTCGTGAGGTCACTGCAAGCGTCGAGCGCGGCGAGCTGTCTGTCGACGACATCGATGTCTCGACAGTCGAAGGCCATCTGTACCGCCAGCCGCTCCGGGATGTCGACCTGATTATTCGCACGGGCGGCGACGAGCGCACCTCGAACTTTCTGCCGTGGCATGCCAACGGCAACGAGGCCGCCGTCTACTTCTGTGCGCCCTACTGGCCAGAGTTCTCAAAAGTCGACTTCCTGCGAGGGATTCGCACGTATGAATCCCGCGAGCAGTCGTGGCAACAGAGCAAAGTCGAACGATCTCTCGCATTGATTCGGACGCTCGGCAGCGTCGAACTCACCGAAGCAAAGCGGGTTGCCGGTCGACTTGCCGACCAGCTACCACGGTCGGCCGTCGATCGACTGGATGACGAACTCGCCAAACAGCAGCCCGACGCCCGCGATCACTCCACATCCGTCGCAGAACCAGCGGCCAACGATCCGGCCGACTGAAAACTTACGCACCGAACCGTCGCTGTCTGTTCTCGTAATCAAGCAGCGCGCGCAGGTAGTCGCGCTTGCGGAAATCTCGCCAGTTGACGTCAGTAAAGTAGAGCTCCGAGTACACTGACTGCCAGATCATGAAATCCGAGAGTCGTTCGGCACCAGTTTTAATTACTAGATCCGGCTCCTCGGGAAACACCAACCGGTTGTCGATGTGTTCGGCCTCTATCTCCTCGGGCGACAGTTCGCCGTCGTCGACGCTTTCGGCGAGTCGGCGGACGGTTTCGGTGAACTCTCGTTTGCCGCCGAGGCCGATCGAGATCTGAATCGGTTCGGCTGCCTGTTCGGTGTCACCGGGGCTTCGAACCGCAAGCGGTCGGGGAGCTGACAGCTCGGCAAGCTCCCGTTCCAGCGTCGGAACAACCGCCTCGTCAAGCACGCTCACAGAGACGGTGATTCGCTCGGCGTCGTACTCGAAGGCCCACTCGAAAAACGCTGCGAGCGTCTCGTAAGCGCCCTGTTCGAGCAGATCGCGCTCGGTGATGACGACGGCGATATGTCGCGGAGCATCCTGCAAGTGACGGCGAAGCCGCACCGAGAGATAGGCATCGTACAGCACTACCGACACGTCGACGGCGAACGGCTAAAAACCCCGCTGTCACCGTCTGGCATACGGTTTCTGCATGTCGGGAGCGTTAAGTGTGTCTCGGAGATACTGCCTGCTGTGACAGACCGGCTCCGACGCGCTGGCGGGTTCGCCGCAGTCGCTAGCCTTGCGCTGGCGGCCCCGCTGGTCGGCCCTGCAACGGCGGTCGTTTTCGGGGTGATCGGGCTGGTCGCTGCGTTTGTCGTGAGCGAAGGGCCGGTGTTCGAGCTGTTTGCCCGTCCGGGTGACTGGGAGGACGGTCGACTTAACGGGCTGGCCGGCTTTTCGTTTGCGGCGGCCGCCCTCGCTTTGTTGGCGACGATACCCCAAAGCCCGCTGCCGGTCGACGTCTTCGTCGCAACGGTCTGGTTGGTCAGCTTTGGGAATCTCGGCATGGAGGTCGTTCGCCGATGGACTACAGAGCCGTTTTCGACTGTCGCCGGCTTCATCGCGGCGGCATTCACCGCCGGTATTCTGGGGCAGTCTCTCGTCGGTCTCCAGCTTGGTGAGACGGTTGATATCTCGGCGGTCACGTTTCTGGCGATTGTCGGCGCGCTGATCGCTGCGTTGCTCCGGGAGATTCTGTATGAGCGTGATGATCCGCTCGTATTGCTGTCGGCCGGACTCGTACTGTGGCTGTTTTCGGAGCTTGTCGACACCGTCCCGCCGGTTGAACTCGTCGCCGCGCTCATCGTAACAGTGGCTCTTGGTGCGATTTCCTACGGCCTTGGCACCGCTTCGGTGTCGGGAATGTTGACCGGTGTGCTGCTGGGTGTGTTGACGATTGTACTCGGTGGCTTTGGCTGGTTCGCCGTGCTCATTGCGTTTTTCGCTATCGGAGGGCTGGCCTCGAAGTTTCGCTACAGTGATAAAGAACAACGCGGCGTTGCCGAGGGCAACGACGGCGCGCGCGGGTCGGGCAACGTGTTGGCGAATGCGGCGGTCGCACTCGGAGCGGTTTTTGGCTTTGCCGTGGTCGAAAGTGCAACGCTGTCGACGCTGTTGCTGTTCGTTTTCTGTGGCTCGCTTGCGACCGCACTCGGCGATACCCTGTCGAGCGAAATTGGTGGCCTGTTCGACCGCCCGCGGCTTATTACGACGTTCGAACGCGTCGAACCCGGTACTGACGGCGCAGTCACCTGGCAGGGCGAACTCGCCGGAATTGGTGGCGCAACGCTGACTGGCCTGCTGTCGATGGTCGTACTGCCGCTGGGGCCAATGTGGCCGGCTGCAGGGATCGTCGCCGCCGGTGGCGTCGTCGGAATGACTGTCGACAGCCTGCTTGGGGCGACAATCGAGGGCGGTCGGCTCGGCAACCAGTGGGTTAACTTCTTGGCAACACTCAGCGGCGGGCTGGCAAGCGCAGGCCTTGCCGTCTTGGTACTCTGATATGTCTCCGACGGCCCCGGTCCGACCGGCCCAGCCGGTTGATGCACCAGTACTCAGAGAACTCCAGCGGGTTCTCGCCGAGCCGTCGACCGCGTTGTTGGGAGCCGCTCTCGGTTCGGTATCGAGTGAGTCCTCGCCCACCGCTGTGCCCAACGTGTGGCAGTTGCTGGTGAGCACGAATGCCAGCAACAAGCCAGTGGGATATCTGCTTGCATTCGGAGCAAACGGGACACACATCGCCGAACTCGTAGTCGATCCTGCCTACCGCCGAGAAAACCGGGCGACTGCACTGCTCGAATGGGTGTGTGGATCGGCCAGCCAGCCCGTCACGGTCTGTGTGGCCGCAGAAAACCGGCCGGCACGGTCGTTGTACAGACAGTGTGGCTTTCAGGTCTGTGACCGCACGGACGGCCAGTTCGNTTCGGGAGACGGACTGACCTTACGATACGAGCCAGCCTCGGCTCAGTTGTGAAATTAGGCGGTAACGTCGGCCGTTTCNGCCCGGAGTTCGTCGGCGGTCAGCACGCGTGTGCCGACGGGCTGTTTGACGAACTCACCTCGCGAGCGGGCAACGATGTGATCGACGCCGCGCTGAGCCGCAACGTCGAGGGCGGCCTGACTGAGTTCGTCGTCGATAACAACCGCAAACGGAGCCGGAACGTCCTCAAGCGTTTCGATTATGTCGACAGCCTCAGATTCGGCCATCGTGCCGAACGAGTCATCGAGAACGCGGAGACGGTCGGTTGCTGCACCGATCACTTCCCGGACGTGACCCCGAAGGGTCGGAGGTGTCTCCGGTTCTGCTAGCTCCGACTGTGCATCGGCTGTGGCCTCCGATGGCTCGGTCGACGACGCGGCCGGAGTCGAACCGTTCGATTCGGGGTCTGTGTGTTCAGCACTAGTTGGAATGACCTCAACCTCTGTCGCCGAATCAGTTGCAGTCGACGAGTCGGCTGGCGTTGGGTCTTCGAGTGATTCGGCCGCTGTGGATGCNGGTTCGGATCGATGNGTCGACGGCGTGGCTGGTGGCGACTGCTCGACAGTGTGTCGGCTAGTTTCTACCANCCCAGTTATCGTCTCACGGATATTTTGGGTATCTCCGATCCGGTCGACAGCGATTTTCTCACGAAGCAGCGAGTGTGTATCTGCCCGCGAGAGGTCTTCGACTGAATTGCCGGCGGGCGCGAACACGACGTACTCGATATCGGCGACCTGTAGGAGTTCTCGAAGTATGAGTTCACCGCCGCGGTCGCCGTCGACGAACACCGTCACCGTTCGGTCGGCGCTCAACTCCGCGACCGCCTCGGGGATGTTCGTTCCTTCGACGCCGATGGCGTTTTTGATGCCGTGTTTCAGCAGTTGGAGCACGTCAGCGCGCCCCTCGACTACAATGATCGCATCCGAGGTGGCGACGCTTGGGCCCGCCGGAAGGCCGGCGTACTCGGTGATCGCTTCGACCTGTGCGGAGGCTCGAACGTCCGCCAGCAGCTCCTCGCTGGAGATGGCTGTCTCGTCGAACGCCGTCGCCAACAGCTCTTTGGCACGGTCGACGACCTCGCGTCGTTTGGCCGCCCGGACATCCTCGATGGAGGTGACTTCAATGGACGCCCGACAGGGGCCGACCCGCTCGATAGTCTCTAGGGAGGCTCCGAGAATCGCAGTTTCGGCTTTATCAAGGCTCGTCGCAATAGTGAGTTCGCCGAACGATTGGCCGTTTTCGGAGCTGATCTCAACGTCGATGCGGCCGACTTTTGAGGACTGCTGGAGGTCTCTGAGATCTAGCTCATCGCCCAACAAGCCCTCGGTTTGGCCGAACACCGCCCCGACGACGTCGCTGCGTTCGACGACGCCGTCGGCGGCAATCCGGGCGTGAATGAGGTATTTTGCTGTGTCGTCCATGGGTAGGTCGCCTCGGAGACGGATGGCCACGGAGTGGGCAACCGAAACCCGTGGCCTGTGTATACTATTTATAAATACTGTGGTCTCAAATAGCTGTCGTCGAACACACCAACCGCGCTGTTGGCTCGCCGTCGACGATTATGCCGAACTACTCGCCACTGGTGTACCACTCACCAGTGTGTTTCGTCCACTCTTTGTTGAAGAAATTATTTCTTCAATCAGATCTTCTGGGCGCGTTTGATAATGTTTAGGTGTCTCTGTCGACAACTGANGGTAATGTCGAGGCGTATCCGAACCCTGCTATGGGTGCTGACAGCCACCGTGTTGGTCGTTTTTTCGGTGCCGTGGTTCTGGTGGGGCGACAGCCGGACGGCCGCCGGGATTCCGCTGTGGCTCTGGTGGCATATCGGCTGGATGGGCGTAGCAACGATCGTTTTCGCGGTATTTGTCCGAACCGACTGGGACCGGTACATGGGGGTAGGCGATGTCTGAGCTCACTCTGCAGGTGGCGATTGTCGTCGGCTATCTGATTCTCGCGCTGGGAGTCGGGCTGGTGGCCTATCGGGTCTCAACGAACGTCGCCGAAGACTACTATCTGGCCAACCGCTCGATTGGCACGCTCGTCCTGCTGTTTACGACATTCGCTACCCTCCTGTCGGCGTTTACGTTCTTTGGAGGACCGAACATCGCCTACGCCCAAGGGCCCGAATGGATTCTTGTTATGGGCGTGATGGACGGTGTGCTATTTGCAATTTTGTGGTATCTCATCGGCTACAAACAGTGGCTTGTCGGTCAAAAACAGGGCTACGTTACGCTCTCAGAGATGTTGGGAGATCGTTTCGGCTCCCGTCGACTTCGCGGGCTGGTCGCTGCAGTCAGCCTCTTTTGGCTGTTTCCGTACATCATGCTCCAGCAGATGGGTGCGGGCGAGGCACTCACCGGCTTGAGTGGCGGGGCGATTCCCTACTGGGCCGGAGCCGCGCTGATTACAGCGTTTATGATTCTGTATGTTGTGCTTGCGGGTATGCGCGGGGTCGCCTGGACCGACACGATTCAGGGACTGTTTATGTTATCAGTGGTCTGGATCGCTGTCGCCTGGGTGCTTGCTGCGGTCGGCGGCCCGAGTGGCGCTGCTGCGGCGCTCGGCGAGTCGAACCCCGAGTTTCTCGCCCTTGGGAGTGACTACTACACCCCACAGTACATTATCTCGACGGCCGTCGTGATCGCCTTCGGTGTGACGATGTTTCCACAGATTAACCAGCGGTTTTTCGTCGCGGGCTCGGCGCGAGTGCTTAAACGCTCATTCGTCCTCTGGCCGGTGCTCGTCCTCCTGTTGTTCGTCCCAACGTTTCTGTTGGGAACGTGGGCCGCCGGCCTCGGTATCGAGGTCCCTGAGGGCGCAAACGTCCTCCCAATCTTGCTTTCGGAGTACACCCCGGTATGGTTCGCCGCGCTCGTTATCGCGGGCGCGATGGCGGCGATGATGTCGTCGTCGGATTCAATGCTGCTTTCTGGGTCATCGTACTTCATCCGTGATCTCTACCGACCGTTCGTCGACCCAACGCTTTCCGAGCGCCGCGAAGCCTGGCTCGCCCGCGGCGGCGTTGCGGTGTTTGCGACAGCAACGTTTATCGCAAGCCTGAGTCGCCCCGGCACACTCATTGAGGTCGGCAACACCGCCTTCGGCGGCTTTGCGCAGTTGACGCTGCCGGTGTTAGTCGCTCTCTACTGGCAGTCGACAACCCGAGATGGCATGGTAGCAGGCATTCTCGGCAGTCAACTGCTGTATCTCTCGCACGTTTTTATTCCGACGGTGACCGTCGAAATTGGGGCCACCACGCTGCCGCTGTTTGCCAGAGCCTACGGCGGCTGGGATGTCGCCCTTGGGGGGATGCTACTGGGCGCGCTCCTGACCGTTGGTGTCTCACTGCTGACAACACCGGCCGCAGACGAGAAATCCAGCCGGTTCGTAGTCGGAGCCGATTAGCCGTCGACTACTCGGAGTGTTCGTTCGGCTAACCCGTCGACTGCAGGGACACTCAGGACGGCAGCCAACGCCAGCTATGTGGACCGAGTGGTATCTATCTACAACTACTCGACAATGGATCGCCGCGCCTTTGTACAGTCTATTGTGTCAGTTGGAGTTCCCGCAGTTGCGGTGAGAACCACCAGCCACAGAGCCACTGGCTCAGTTGAGGCCAACCAGACAGC
>SL_5KL_010_SEDDRAFT_10002141_pt1 | contig 11259 bp, 12 predicted proteins | sample SodLakKL_010_SED_FD_9118 | JGI IMG/M metagenome (IMG submission 9118)
GGCCGGCAGAGACCCGCCTCGGCCGCTCGCGGGCCGACAAATCGGCGGACGGGGTAGTCCACTGGACTCGAGTATCCGGGGTCAGCTGCGCCAATCGTGTCCGGCACCGCCGAGAGCATCCCCAGATGGACGAGGACGCGATACACTGCGGCGACGCCGGCCGCACGCGGCCCCTCCTCGATGGCATCGTGGCCACCCAACTCGAGTGTGAGTGCGGGAATACCGGCGTGGTTCAAGACCGCCCCGGCGGTCGAGCGGTGGAGGTTGCGGTCGGCGTACTCCGCCGCCGGATATTCAGTCACCAGTGGCAACTGCGTCGCCTCGGCCAGGGCCTCGAGGTCACTGGCGAGCGTTTCGGCTTCGGTCTGGTCTCGAGCGTCGCCGTAGAGGACACGATCGCGAATCACGAACGGAACCGAGCCAGCCTGGGCGGTGTGGAGATCGAGGAGGGCGTCGGCGCTGTCGACGATCGTCTCGTAGAGTGTCCGATCGATGCGCTCCTGGACGCGCTCGCCGGTCGTGTCCGTCGCGTCAACCGCGGGGAAAAAGCGGTTTGGATCGTCGCCGTGGTAGTAGGAGTGGCGCTCACGCTGGCGAAGTCCAGCTGGGTTACAGATCGGCACACAGACGATGGTTCCCGAGAGCCCCTCCGGGACCCCGTTTTCCAGCACGTCCTGTGTCGCAGCGACGCCCGTCAGTTCGTTCCCGTGAATGCCCCCCGTGACCCAGAGGGTTGGCCCGTCTTCGACCCCGCGGGCGACCGTAACTGGCACCCGTTCGTCACCCCCCGTCGGCAGGGACGTCACCTCGAGGTATCCCGTATCGATCGTTCCCGGTTCGGCCGTGACATTCCCAATCGTCGGTTCCCCCGTCGAGTCACCGTCGGCGTTGTCGTCCATACCGAACGCTCGAGCGGGCGGCCTCGAAAAGGTCCCGACCTCGAGGCACGCGATGAAGTCGCGAACGAGCGCCCCGGTGGGGAACGTTTTTCTCGTCCCCCTTCGAGTAGCCGTGCATGAGCGATTTCGACCTGGACCTCCGGGCTGTCGAAGAACACATCGAGGAGGACCCCGAGTTCGAACTCGAGGGCAGTGTCGTCCTCGATATCCTGGATGACTCGAGTGACCCACAGTCGTTGATCAATTCCGTCGGTGCGGGGAACGTCCTGATACTTGCCGTCGATGGGGACGTCAATCAGCTTGCAGCGGGTTTCGCCCGCGATATCAAGGAAGCGGGAGGCAGTTTGGTTCACTTCCGGGGCTTTCTCGTCGTGACGCCACCAGGTGTTGAGGTCGATACGAGTAACCTGTAAGCTCGGCGTTCGAGAGCGCGCCTTACGGTGGTTCGAGTGCGCGGCCACGCTGTACGCTGCCCGATGACGAGGAGCGACCCCGCAGACTGTTCGAGAACCGCTTCCGGAACGCACTCGAGCATGGCGCTTCAACCACTGACACGTCCACGATCACGGTTCGTGTTGACTGGCGTCCTGGGAGTGAGACGGTCTGAGGCGAAGGTGACGGAGCCGGGTTTGGGCTCGCTATCGTCGAGGCACACGAGAAGTAACCCTTTTGCTACCGCCGTACGCACGCTCGAGTATGGACTGGCCACACGATCCGGACGGGGACGAGGGCAGCGAGGGAATGCGCAAGTTCGACATGGCGGTCATCGCCAAAAAAGTCGACGAAGATGCCGACTTCCCACTCTCAAAAGAGGCGTTCATCGAGGAGTACGGCAAGGATCCGATTCGAATCAATCACCAGTCTGTCGTCGCGCTCGAGGAAATCTTTGCCTACGTCGAACCCGAAGAGTTCGAGACGATTATCGAGATGCACAAAGCCGTTGGAAAGGCGATGCGTGAGGGTGGCTTCTGGGACTACCACCCCGTTGGCTCTGACCCCGAGACCAAGTCGGCCTAACGCGTTTTCAGGCGCTCCCTCGAGAAGGGAAATCGGTAGCGACGCGGCACCATCACGGATCTGGATTGCGTATCGCTTATACGATATCGGTCGCAACGTCTCCACATCGTGACGAACACGCAGGTTACGCTCGTTCAAATCGACAACTACGGACCGTGGACGGTCACGCCGGAACCACGTCGTGAGGCTGACCTTCAAACCTTACAATCTCGTCTGTACGCCGATATCTCACAGTTTATCGGCAACCGGGATGGCTACGTTTTCTTCACCCGGTTTGACAATATGATCGCGGTGACGAACGGACTCGACGAAGCCGACCACGAACTGCTCCAGGAGTCCGTTGGGAACCGCTACCCAGTAACGCTCAGCCTGGGTATGGCGACGGGAACCACACCAGTCCAGGCGCTTTCGGAGGCGACCCGACTGATTCAGGATGCCGGCAGCGCACAGGACAAACACCGTCGGTCGATTCTCGACGGGCGAACGATCGACGACACCCACCGGACGTCGAGTGACATCCAGATCGCCCACTTCGACGTCATCGACGCAACCGGTGAGTACACCGACGAACTCAACGCGTTCGACAGTTTCATTGAAATCGAACAGGGATACGCCTCACTCATGCGATACATGCGACGAGCACACGACAGTCTCTCGTTTTTTGTTGGCGGGGACAACATCATCGTGGTCTGTCCGGACCTCGAGCGGGACGCCTATCTCGACGCGATCGAGCACGTTCGTGAAGATGTCGACGTCGAACTCCAGGTCGGCGTTGGAACCGGCATCAACGCTCACGAAGCCGGGTACGCGGCCAAACACGCCCTCGAGGAGTGTCGGGCGAACGGAACACGCGTCGAATGGGAAGGGGAAGAACCACCAGAGGCGCTCGAGTAACGGGTTCTACACCGGGTGAACGAGGAGAGGGAGCGTTCGATCCGGGTGTGGATCCCTCGTTCCCGATGACAGAAATCAAATCTTCAGTGTGTGAGTGTATAAACGTGCCGGAGGTACCTTTTAGGTCGACAACGGCATGATAGAGAGTATGGAATCGGAGCTGTCGGTCAGGGACACCCTGACAACTGAGTACGTTGGTGTGAGTGAGTCCGACACGATTCTCGGCGCCGTCGAACTGATGCGACGTGAGCGCGCGGGCTGTGCCCTCGTCGTCCGAGGATCGGAGGCGGTCGGGATTATCACCGAGTGGGACGTCCTCGGTGTGGTCGAACGACAGGAGGACCCTGCTTCGGTGACCGTCGACACTGCCATGTCGGCCCCAGTATTGACGATCGAGCCCGATCGCTCGCTGAGTGATGCCGCAAACCGCATGTCTAGAGAGAACATCCGGAACCTAGTCGTGGAAGACGAAGACGGGATCAGTGGCGTGTTGACCCAGCGGGATGTCATTGCGGTGGCCGGCTCGTTTCAGGGAGCTACTGCACAGCCACCGACCAACACGGCTACCACCCCAGTCGCTGACGGTGATGGGCTGGCAACCGACGAGTACGCTGTCGAGGGTGCTGGGGCCGACGAATTCACCACCCAGGGAGTCTGTGAAACCTGTGGGAGTCTCACGGATGCCCTCCAGGAGGCCAACGGTCGGCTGATTTGTACGGATTGTCTCCAGGTGTAACATGGACTCACAAGCGGAGGCCGGGGAACACTCAGATACAGATGAGTTCGCCCGTTCTCGAGAGCGATTTCGAACATGACGTGCCCTGTCGATATCGAGCTTGCAGACGGAGACGACCTCGGTGCCGTCACCGATCTGTGGGTCGCACTGGCTCGAGACCAGCGGGAGCACGGGTCACACGTCGGTGCAGAGACGAACCGGGAAACCATGTACGCCACCCTCGGTGCACACCAGGTCGACGACGGGCTTTTGGTCGCTCGAGATGGTGATTCCGTCGTTGGGTTCGCTTCGTTCGCGGTCGAACACGGGACACTCGAACTCGAGTGCCGACGTGGACTCCTCTCGAATCTGTACGTCGAGCCGGCCTACCGTGGAAACGGCATTGGCACTGCGTTACTCGAGCGAGTTGAAGAGAGGCTCAGCGCCCGTGGCGTCGAGGTCTGTCTCCTCGAGGCGATGGTGGCGAACGAGGCAGCGAGACGATTTTACCACAGCGCCGGCTACGAACCGTTTCGAATCGGGTACCAGCGGCGACTCGGCCACTCGAGTGAAAACGATACACACTCAAAGGAGGAGCGGTAACTCACAGACCGCGCCAGGGGAGCATGGGTGGTACATGCACTCGACTTGTAATCGAGAGTTCCGGGGTTCAAATCCCCGCCCTGGCTTGGTTTTCTACGAGACGGTACATTTTACACCGAGCGGTGGACGTGTCACAGTGGCCGAGACGGAGCAGTTCATTGGTTCATAGACGATTAGTGCAGTCGATGAAGACGTACAGAGGGGAGTGAGAATCGTTTACCCCTACTATCGATGGCGTCCAAGAAATACATTAGACACCATATGGGTACAATAGGTGACAAACATGTGCTACAGGAACTCCTTGAGGCCACAGGGTTTATATACTGCGATGGAAACCATCGGTCAATGCTTATTGCAGCTGGTCAAGACTCAACCAATGATCACGGACCTCTTAGCTACCTGATCATCGAAGCGATCGCTGAAAAAGAAGGCGTCGACCCGATAAACATCGAACCTCCACAGTACGACGCACTCTACGAGGTGCTAAATCCTGAAGCACTCGACGCACTCTTTGCCCCCCGAGAAGATGGAACCCCACGAAATGCGGGTCACGTCACTTTCACGTTCTGTGGCTACGAGATAAAAGTCTCGAGTGACAGAACCGTCTCCATAATCGACTAATCGACTGTTTCCACCCATCAGACACGGCCGCTGAGCGACATCGGCGCCATCAGCATGGTGATCGATCGTCATCCTCACCGAGTGCGCCCGTATACGCCGCGAGGCCCTCACGCCACTCAGCAGGGATGGGCCGGGATTCCCCCGTCTCTGCGTCGATGACCACCTGTACCGTTCGGGCGCTCGCCGCCAGATCGTCGCCAGCATGAATCTCGTAGGCCATCGGAATGCTCGAGGTGCCGAGAGGTTCGACAGCGAGGTGAACGACGACCGAGTCCGCAGCGGTGATCGGTCGACGGTACTGGATCTCGAGCGTCGCCAGGACGGTATCGATCGCATCGAGTTCCAGTCCTAATCCGTCTCGAAAGAGCCCGGCTCGTGCCTGCTCGAGGTAGGTGGCGTAGACGGCATTGTTGACGTGGTTCATAAAATCGATGTCACGCAATCGGACGGCAACCGGGTGTCGATACACCGTCGTCATAGGCTGTCGCTCGAACTGGTCGGACACGCCTGTTCGAAAACCTCCTCGTGTAACCTGTCGGCAACGATTTCCATCAACTGGGCTAAATTCACCGTATCCGCCTGGTTGTACGTAACGAGGCGCTCGAGGGCTCGGTCGTCCCCACGGTCGTACTGCCGCCAGAGACGAATCGCATCCCTCCCTGTGATATCCGGTTCCTCACGGACGATGCCCACCGCCGTTTCGATTCGTTTGAGTCCGCCCGTCAGTTCGAGTTTCCGACAGGGGTACATGAGGTCGATATGGGGCAACTCAACTTGCAGATCGTACGATTGCTCGAGAAACGGTACGTCGAAGCGCTGGCCGTTAAACGTGACGAGAGCACTGGCCCCCTCGAACTCCTGGCTAAGGGCCTCGGCTGTCAAATTCTGGCCGCGGACGTACGTCCGCGTTTCACCACCCCGGTGGACGCTCACCGTCGTCACGTCGTTTCGGGTCGCATCCAACCCCGTCGTTTCGATATCGAGATAACACACCGAATCACGGACGTTTTCGAAAAGGCGCCAGCGACTGGCCGGCGGTAAGGCGTCCGCGAACGGCACAAAGTCGTCGTTCGCGAGGTGTGAACGACCGCGATCGATGAACTGGTCGATTCTGTCAGCGACTGTGTCTCCGACGACGCTCCCGTCGAAGTCATCCCAGTGTGTAATCCCGTGCCCCCAGAGCCGCCGTTCGGTGGTCTCACCAACGCCACGAACGGGGAGAAAACTGTTCTCGATTTGCACGCTCGAGTGAGGGGGTCGAGGTTTCAAAAGCGTGTGGGTACTCGGTGGAGTCGTTTCGGAGAAAAACTCCTGGGGCCCGCTGATGACAGAGTGAACGCGATGTCCGTCAGCGGAACTCTTTGGGGATAAAGTCAGCCGTCTTCATCTCGCGGTAAGTCGAACAGTCAGGACAGGCGTGAACGTCGTCGCGGTTGTCACCGAAGACGCGCGCAAACTGTCTGGTTACCTGATTGCCACAGTTGAGACACTGTGGAGACGTCGTTGTCTCTCGAGAATCGACTGGCGTCCACTGGATTTGATGGCTCGACATACCCACCATTTGTGACACGAGGGTATTTACTATAGGTTGCATAATGAAATAAATGAACGATATACACGACACTTGAACGATACGATAACCAGTATTGAACACTCATGAAAAAGGGAGTATTCGACAACCGTAAGGCCGATAATACCAAATTACCGGTTCGTAAGTACCGATTACTCACCGCGCGATAGCGAAACCGCTCGTCGAGGCGAGCCTACCAGCGTGTGAACCCTCCCCCAGCCAGGCCACACAGCGATGGCCGAGCCAACCAGTCCCTCCCGCCGCCGCAACGACGTAGACGGATGGGGACCCGAGTATATCCCCTATAGTTATCCGTGAATTCCTCGAACCTCGAGACACTGATGCAAGTTGTGATTCTCGCCGCGGGTAAAGGAACCCGCATTCGGCCGCTGTCATCCGCCCGACCCAAGCCGATGTTACCCGTCGCTGATCGACCGCTGGTAGCCCACACCGTCGATGCCGCAATCGATGCAGGCGCGCTCGAGGTCGTTTTGGTCGTCGGCTACGAGGCCGATACTGTCCGTGACTACTTCGGATCACGCTACCGGGGAATTCCGGTCGCGTACGCTGTCCAGGAAACCCAACAAGGAACCGCTGACGCCGTCAACGCCGCCAGTGACCACCTCAAGGGACCGTTCGCCGTCCTCAACGGCGATAATCTGTACGATACCGCAGCGATCGAAACGCTCTTTAACCGGTGTCCGGCCGTCTGTGCCATTACTGTCGATGAGCCCCAACACTACGGCGTCCTGAGTACGAGCGGAGAAACCGTCACCGGGATTGTCGAAAAACCCGCCGACCCGCCGACGAATCTTGCCAACGCCGGTGCCTATGCCTTTCCGGCTGAAGCCAGGGAGTGGCTCGAGGTGGGCGAAAGCGAACGCGGCGAGTACGAAATCACCGACGTGCTGGCGAAGGTAATCGAACAGAGTGACGTGACCCCAGTCATCGTCGACCGCTGGCTCGACGTCGGCCGCCCCTGGGAGTTGCTCGAGGCCAACGAGTGGAAACTCGGGGAACTCGAACGACGCATCGACGGTGCAGTCCACGAAAGCGCCGTACTTGAGGGGTCTGTCGTCGTCGAAGAAGGTGCCTCCGTCCGGGCGGGTGTCGTCATCGAAGGCCCAGCCTTGATCAGAGCCGGCGCCTCCGTCGGGCCGAACGCCTACGTTCGAGGTGCGACCCTCATCGACGAGAACGCACGGGTTGGCCACGCTGTCGAGATAAAAAACAGCGTCCTTTCGCCGGGTGCCACGGTCGGTCACCTCTCGTATGTCGGTGACAGCGTTCTCGGTCGGGACGTCAACTTCGGTGCGGGGACGACTGTCGCCAACCTCAGACACGACGGTGACGACGTTCGATGTACGGTCAAAGGAGAGCGAGTCTCCACTGGTCGACGCAAACTCGGTGTAATTGCCGGCGATGCGGTCAAAACCGGCATCAACTCGAGTCTGTCCCCGGGGCTCAAACTTGCTGCCGGGGCGACGACCAGCCCTGGCGAAGCCGTCAACCGGGATCGCTAAACTCTAAACGGAAGACTCGTTCGTGGCTGGTACGTACACACATAGCAACGACGGAGCAGAGCACAAACGGTTTACTTACGCCCGTATGACAGGTGGTAATGAATTACCGGATCGGACTCGTCGGCAAACCCTCCGTCGGCAAGTCCTCGTTTTTCAACGCCGCAACGATGAACGACGTCCCCGAAGGTGCCTATCCATTTACCACGATCGACCCCAGCGTCGGCGAAGCCTACGTCCGTGTCGAAGACGCCGCCCCCGAGTTCGACGAAGTTTCTACACCCAGTGTCGGCTACCTCGAGGGAGACGTCCGTTTCGTCCCGACGAAACTCGTCGACGTCGCTGGCCTGATCCCCGGCGCTCACGAGGGCAACGGCCTCGGCAACCAGTTCCTGACCGACCTCAACGAGACCGACGTACTGATTCACGTCGTCGACTTCTCGGGTGAAACGACCCTCGAGGGTGAGCCCACCGAGGGTCACGACCCCCGCGAGGATATCGACTTTCTCGAAGCCGAACTCGACCAGTGGTACCTTGGCATCCTCGAGAAAGGGATCGAACGGTACCAGTCGGGGTATACCACCGAAGACGACGACATTGAAGCCGACCTGGCCGAACAGATGAGTGCGTTCAAGACGAACGAGGACGAACTCAAACGGCTGATTCGTCGCGTCGACATCGGGTTCGATCCCGAGGAGTGGGACGAAGCAGACAAACACGCGTTGGCACGCGAGATCAGACGCGCCACCAAGCCGATGTGCATCGCTGCTAACAAAATGGACACGCCCGAGGCGCAGGCGAACTTCGAGGCAATCGCCACCGACCCCGACTACGACCACCTGACGATGGTTCCCTGTAGTGCTCACGCCGAAAAAGCGCTCAAAACTGCCGCTGAGGCAGGCGTCGTCGACTACCGCCCCGGTGATGACGACTTCGAGATCATCGCGGAGGTCTCAAACGCCCAGGCCGAGGGCCTCGAGCAGATACGGACGTTCCTCGAAGAGTACGGCGCAACGGGTGTGCAAGCAGCGCTCGAAACGGCCCTGTTCGACGTACTCGGTGTTGTGCCCGTCTTCCCCGGCGGGGCGAACGGGCTCGGGAACGAACGCGGCGAGGTCCTCCCGGATTGTTACCTCGTGCCCGCGGAGTCGACTGCTGAGGACTTCGCCTACAGCCTCCACTCGGATATCGGCGACGGATTCCTCTATGCCATCGACTGCCGAAGTAACCGGCAACTCGGCAAAGACTACACGGTCGAACCCCGTGACGTGATCGAAGTCGTGACGACGAATTGATCTGGCCGCCCATCACGACGAACCGAATCGGTCACGGGCACGTGCCAACTCCGTAGGCGTGTTCACGTTCAGGTGCCAGCCATCCAGCTCGACGCCGATGTACGTTGCCCCCGCATCGATCCGCCACTCGAGTGCGTCGACCAGTTCGTACTCGCCAGCTTCACCTCGGGGAACTCGGCTACAGGCCTCGAGGATCGCGTCGTCGTGGATCTGCATTCCGGCCGCAACGAAGCCTGTGAGTCCATCCGACGGCTGGGTCGTCGACTCGACTGACCGAATCCGTCCAGTGTCGTCGACGTCACACAGACCGGCCATTTCGGCCTCGTTACGGTCGATCGGGTCGAGCACGATAGCGCCATCGACACCCGGCTGATGAAAGGCCTCGAGCAGTGGCTCGAGGGAGCCCTCAATGACGTTGTCACCGTTGAGCGTGAGGATTCCGTCGATCTCCGTGTGTGTCTCCGGCACCGGGAAATTGGAGGCCCGCTCACGGACCGTCGCGCCACTCGTACTGGTCGTCACTGATGACCCATCGACCCCCAGTACACTCGCCCCACACCGACATGCATGAGCCAATCCCTCGCGCTCGGTCTGTTCGACGTACGCGAGTGGAACGCCGCTGAACTGTATGCCCAGTTCACGACGAACGTCATCCGCTCTGTATCCGACGACAACCACGATGGCATCGACACCTGCGTCCGTGGCCGCACGGAGGCTCGAGGCGATCAGAGGGTCCCCATCGACCGTAAGTAAGGGCTTGGGTGTGTCATCAGTATACGGGCGTAAACGTGAGCCACGACCCGCTGCAAAGACGAACGCATACAACATCCCCTCGAGGTAGTATGCCCGGTGGTAAAATTGTACGCACACTCGCGTACTGATTCACGCCCCCAAAGCCGTAGCTATAGGACGTGACTTCGAAAAATCAACGGGCCGCACGTGAGAGTCGGTGGTGTGTCAATAGAGCAGCCCGTACTGGGTGGTGTCGACGCTAGCGGATAACGTCAACGCCGTGTTTGCGCTCGAGTTCGTCCCGACCGCCGTCGCTTTTCGCGCCGTAGCCGGTTCGTCCGCCGTTTGAATCCTGACTGTGTGAGGTGGCGTTCGTGTTCGAATCGAACTCCGCGTTGTTCACGCCTTCGATACTCGCTCGGGATTTGTCAGCTTGCTTTTGCGTGCTGGGGCCGAGTACCTGTGCACTCTGGACCCCGGTCATGATTGCCATCACGCGAACTTTCCCCTTGTAGTTCTCCTGGATGCGCGCGCCCCAGATGACGTTGGCGCTCGCCTCGAGGCGTTCGGTGATGTTGTCTGCGATTCCTTCGGCCTCTTTCAAGGTGAGGTCCGGGCCGCCAGTGATGTGGACGAGTCCGCCCGACGCACCGCGATAGTCGACGTCGAGCAGTGGATGGTTCATCGCATCCCGGACGACCTCTTCGGTCTTGTTTTTGTCCTGCGTCTCGCCGACGAGCATCACGGCGACGCCGCCCTGATTCATGATCGTGGACATGTCGGCGTAGTCCAGGTTGATCAACGACGGTTGGGTGATCGTCTCAGAGATGCCTTTGACCGTCTCGGCGATAATCTGATCCATCACCGAAAACGCCTTGCCAATCGGGAGGTTCGGGACGTAATCCAGCAGTCGGTTATTGTCGAGGACGATAATCGAGTCAGCCGTCTCGCGCAATCGCTCGAGCCCTTCCTCTGCTTTCACCGTCCGCGCACGCTCGACGTTAAACGGCGTCGAGACCATCCCGACGACGATCGCGCCCTGTTCTTTGGCGATGTTCGCCGCGACCGGGGCGGCACCCGTGCCGGTCCCACCGCCCATCCCCGCGGTAACGAACACGAGGTCGGCATCCCCGAGGACGTCTTTGATCGTCCCCTGGGCCATTTCGGTCGCTCGTTCGCCCATCGATGGGTCACCGCCTGCGCCCAACCCGTTCGTGAGCGATTTGCCGACGAGGATCTTCGTGTCGGCTTCGATCATCTTGAGGTGTTGTTTGTCGGTGTTGATGGCGATCGTTTCCGCCCCTTCGACGCCGATGTTATACAACCGGTTGATCGTATTGTTGCCGGCGCCACCACACCCGATGATGACGATTCTTGGGTCGCCAAACTCGTC
>SL_5KL_010_SEDDRAFT_10002142_pt1 | contig 11256 bp, 9 predicted proteins | sample SodLakKL_010_SED_FD_9118 | JGI IMG/M metagenome (IMG submission 9118)
AGGACTGGACGGAAACGAGCTTGAAGGCCGTCAACTCAAGGTTAACGAAGCGAAGCCCCGCGAAGACAATCGGCGGGGGGGATACAACGATCGATACTAGGCCCCAGCCTTCGACGAATCTCCATCGAAACGAACAAGCTTAGAAGGGTTCGGCCCTGCCGGGTATCATCCCGGCGAGGTCGGGTCCTCTTTCTTGCGGCTTGGCAACCGGGATAGCCTGGCGGCTCCATAAGCCGACGGTTACTACGCCGGTCGTCGGCGCGACGAAGCTGCAGCATATTGAGGAGCCGCTGCAGGCGGTGGGGTGGTGTCGACGTTTGGCCGAGATCGAACCCTTTGAGCTTGTGCGGATTTGGTCGAAGGGGTGCACTGAGGTGAAGTATGGAGCGCATCATGAAAATCGGAAGAAACGAGCCTTGCCTGTGTGGCAGCGGGAAGAAATACAAACACTGCTGTTACGCGAAGGACAGCGTCAAACACGAGCCGGAAGCGGTTGCCGAGGAACAAACGCTGAACGAAGGCGTTGATGCGGCCGGTGATGTCGAAAACGTCGAAGCAGGCCGCAAGCAGGGGCGCGCCCAGGATAAGGGCCGCCGGCGCTTTCACGGCAACTCGAGCGGTCAATCGGGTTCGTTCAGTCCGCGTCCGTATCGAGGATCGCAGCGCGGAAGCTGATTACAGTCGATAGCGGCAACAGCCACAGTTTGACCCGCGAAGAGATCTACGGCGATGACGGTAACAGTTGTAAGACTCCGGGATGACTGCGCAGTTTGACACGCTAAAATGGTAGCATTATGCTATCAGTATGAAATCGCTACACATCCGCGATCTTGATGAAGGTGTATTGCAGAGATTGCGCAAACGAGCGAAACACCATCATCGGTCGCTCCAAGGCGAGCTGCGGGCAATTCTCGAAGACGCAGCGCGCTACGCCCCCGAAGACGAAACGCTCGACGACCTCGAGCTGATTACAGTCGATACCGGCAACAGCCACAGTTTGACCCGCGAAGAGATCTACGGCGATGACGGCCGGTGAATCACTCCTGGTGGACACCAACGTACTTCTCTCGGCAACCGATCGCTCCCGGACCGAACATGCTCGTGCGCGTCAGTTGTTTGGGCGCTGCCGTAACGCGGGAGTTCACCCTACGTGGTGCGGGCAGATTATGCGTGAGTACCTGGTTGTCGCCACACGACCGATCAACGCCAACGGACTCGGGCTTGCGCTCACTGACGCGCTTGAAAACGTCAGGCGGCTACAGCGTAACATGGTTTCGCTACACGAGACCGAACAGGTTGCGTTAACACTTCTGAAGCTGGTGCAAGAGTCCGGAGTAACTGGTAAACGTATCCATGACGCCAACCTCGCAGCCGTAGCCCAAACGCACGGGGTTCCCGCGATCGTTACGCTTGATGCCGGCGGCTTTGCAGCATACGGTGCTGTCAGAGCGCTGAATCTCGAGCAGCTGTGGGCCGAAACCGTCCCGTGAGAGAGGCTGATCGTTCAGGGAAGGTACCTCTCGATCTCTAATGCGCCGTGAAATACGCCCAAAATATCAATAGTTGACAATGATCTCACAAGGTAGGCTATCCTATAGTGTCCGATTTCGGGAAAACGCCGCAACACTTGTGCCTTTTCGTAAATTCCGTGCACGACCTCTTGGGCCGCGGTAGGGTTGTCGGCAGCGATGTGATCATAGATATCGCGAAGCTAACGATGCGCCTCCTCAGTCCATCTTATTTCTGCCATGATCGAAGGCGATGTTCCACATCCTCATTCGATATTACGCGGCCGGCACGAGAGTCTTCGAGACCACCCTCAACCATGCGTTCGAAAGCGAGTTCCCGCATAATGTCTTCATAGCTCGCATCTTCCGGTTGTGAGCGAATTACCTCGGCCATGCGTTCCTTCACGTTCGACATATTGCACCCCATCTAACCCCGTCTAATACGAGAATAATAGAAAAGCTCACCGGGGGCAATCTTCTTTTGGTACCGCTCTGCCCCCGTCGGCCGACGCGCGGCCGCCGTCTTCCTACAAACTACGTTCCGGCGGCCACAGTACATGCAGGCGCCGAGCTCATTGTACGTGATACACCTTCCCAAGCATCGGTAGATGGATGAGCGTTGCAATTACCGGCCCGGCGCCGGCGGCCTCGAGTGCGTCGCGATAGAGCCGAAGCTGCGGCGCAAAGCCGGCGACACGCTGAGCGGCGTCTGAGCCTGCGAAGCTCTTGTGGTCGAGGATCACGCAGCCCTCGGCGGTTTCCACAAGCAGGTCTACCCAGCCCTCGGCACGGCTGCCGTTCTCGAGGCGCAACGAGATCGGCCATTCGCGGTGCAGTTGCGTAACCTCGAAGCTCGACGAGAGGAACTCGGTGAGTCTACGGTAGGTGAGGACGACGTTCGGCGCGGCCACCGCATGAGCGAGGCCGTAGGCCTCGAGGAGTCGCTCCGTGGTCCGGAGCAGCCGGTCCTCTGAGATCCCGGGGTACGTGGCGGCGTATACTGCGTGCAGCGCGTTTCCGAGCGCGGTTTCGTCCGCGCCGCCGCTGCCGGAGCCGGCGCTGCTGGGGCGGTCTCTAGTGGGACCGCCAGCGCTGCCGGAATCGGCGGAGCCGCCCGCAAGAGGAATGCGCTCGCCGAGGTCGGCAAACAGGGTGACGCTCGGTGCCTGGGAGACCGGCTTATCCGGGGCGGCGGGTGTGCCCGGTGCGTCCGGCGTTTGAGGGGCGGCGCTCCCGTCGGGGGCGTCTGCTGCAGGCTCGTGAAGGATGCGCGAGCTCGGGGCCAGACGGGCAGGGGGGTAGTCGACCGGCGCCTCGGCGGCGGGCGGGCGATAGCCGGTGGGCGCGGCTTCGGTCGGCGGGCCTTCGGCCGGTGGGCTTTCGGCTATCTGGCCTGCATGGTCAGGACTAAGGACGCGGGTGAGGGTCTCGAAGGCCTGGGTACCGGCGCGCAGAATGGCCGGCTCTCCTTCGGCCGAGGATTGCACGGGGGTGGCCCACCGGATCACGGGATTGCCGTCGGCGTCGGTGAGTTCTTCTACCCAGTCGGCTTCAACCTTCGCAGAGTCGCCCTTCACCTTCCTACGCGCGGTGAGCACGAGCTCCTCGCGAGCTCTGGTGACGCCCACGTAGAGCAGCCGGAGCGACTCATCGCGCGAGCGCTCCACCGCCTCGCGGTGTTGCGGCGAGGCCGCGATTGCATCGGTTAGCCCGTCGATCTTCTCTTGCCGCCCGAACGGCCAGGGCCAGTAGCGGACTGAGCGACCGGCGAGCGGATCGTCGAGGTTTAGTGGAGCGTCGGACTCTATGGAGGAGCCGAACGCGGTGCGGCTTCCGTCGCGCGTGCCGCTGTTAAGGTCGGTGAGCACTACTACCCTCCACTCCAGGCCCTTGGCGCCGTGGTAGGTGAGCACCTGCACGGTGCGGTCGCCGGTGCCGGTGGCCTGCTCGGGTGTCTGCTCCCCGAGGTGCCGGATGAAGCCGAGGACGGTTGCCGCGCTGCGGCGTGCGTCGCAGGAGGCGAGATACTGCGCGCAGGCGCCGCGGAGCGCGTCGAGGTTGGCTCTGCGCCGCGCGCTTCGGGGCCATGCCGCAACCACACGCGGGAGGTTCAGGAGCGCTATTACCTGCTCGAGTGCTTCGTCGGGAGCGCGGCGTGCTACGCCGGCGCGCGCGTCCTCGAGGCGCTGAATGAGCGGGTCGGCGCGCCGGCGGTCCTTGGTCTCCTGTGGGGTTGCCGTCAGCTCACTGAGCCAGGGCGCAGCTCCATCGTCTGCCGCCGCCCCATCCTTCTGCGGGCGTTTCCCGCGCGGTGCGGTCTGTGCGCTCTGCGCGTGGTGCACGTGGTGCGCTCCGTGGTCCGGGTGAAGGTGGACGATCTCGGCGAGGGCGAGGGTGTCGCGCTCGTCGGCGAGAAAGCGCAGTGCCGCGGTTGCGAGCCGGCACTCGTCGGCCTGCGCAAGGGTGCCGTGCCCCACCGAGGCGTCGACCCCAAGCCGGCCGAGCTGTGAGGCGATTGCAGCGCAGTCTGCGTTCTTGCGGCAGAGCACCGCGATGTCGCCGGGGGCGAGGTCGGGCCGCTCGGCGAGTAGCTCTGCAACCCCTGCGGCTACGGCCGCGGCGTCGCCTTCTTTGTTGGTGGAGGCGAGGTACCAGGTCTCGATGCGTCCTCCGGCGGCTTCGGCTGCCCGCTGCTCGGGAACTTTGAGCTCGACCGAGTCGTACCCGCGAGCGGTGAAGCCCGGGGCGAACACGGCGTTTGAGAAGCGCACCAGCTCCTCGCGGCTTCGCCAACTGTACGGCAGCGTCTCGTGGGTGCCGAGCCGCTTCACCGCAGCGCTCATGAGCGCAGGGTCGGCGCCCCGAAACCCGTAGATCGCCTGCTTGGGGTCGCCCACCCAGAGCGAGTTTCCCGAGAGCTCGTGGAGGGCCAGAAACAGGGCGAGTTGAATCGGGCTTGTGTCTTGAAACTCGTCGACGAAGATGCGCGGACCCGACTCGGAGATGCCGGTACGCACGCGCTCGTTCTCGCGCGCGAGGGCAAGCACGCGTGTTTCAAGATCGGTGTAGTCCATGAAGCCCTGTGTGCGCTTGTAGGTGTCGAAGGCCTCGAGCGCGTCCGCGGCGCAGCCGAGCACTCCGTGCGTCATGGTCTCGAGATCGCGGCGGAACTCGGCGCTCTGCGCGAACTCGGCCGCCGCGGCGTTTACGCCGTCGAACAGGCCTTCGGCGTCTTTGTTGACCGGCTGCTTTGCGAGCTTCGCGTAATGGCTCCACGGGATGGTTCCGCCGGTGGCGTGGCTGCGGAGGAAATCCTCGAGCAGCTTGGTCGCCGCCTTGGTACTGCCTTTCGGCTCCTCGATGGCCTTCAGCGCCGGGAGCACCGCCTCTGCGACCTCGGCCACGCGCTCGGCGATGCTGCGCTCGCCCGTACCCCCACTCGCGCCCGCGCCGCCCGTGTCGGCCGCGCCGCCCGGGGCGTCGGCGTCGGCCGCGTCCCGGTGCCCCACGCTCGGGTGGCCCGCGTCGGGGTGCGAGTCCGGCCCCGCGCCGCACAAGAGCCGCTGAAGCGTTTCCGCCGAGTGCGCCCCGGCGGCTTTCAGCGATGCCGGGGATATGGCGTTGGCGCGCGCGAGATCTACGACCTTCTCAACCTCGCTGCGCCAGTCGGGGGTCTGGGCGTAGCCCGAGCCTGAGCCGTTGAGCTCCAGGCGTTCGGCAACCGGCTCGAGTTTCTCGGCATAGACCTCGGCGATAGCCGATACGCCGATGCGAAAGAAGCGCGTGTCGTCGCCCTCCGGCAACACCTCAACCGCGGGCGAGAGCCCGGCGTCCACCGCGTACTCGGAGAGAAGGCGGTTGCAGACGCTGTGAACGGTGCCGATATAGCCCTCGAAGATGCGCTGGGCGTCGGCGTGCCGTCCCCACTCAATCAAGAGACGGCGAATGCGTTCGCGAAGCTCGCCGGCCGCCTTGCGGGTGAAGGTTGTGGCGAGGATGGCATCGGGCTGCAACCCCGCCCGAACCTCTTCGGCGAGGCGCTGCGTGAGGTAATAGGTCTTGCCGCTGCCGGCGCCCGCGCCGGTGATCTTGATTCCGGTCATACCGTGTCACTCTCCAGGCCGCAGAGCCGGCCGTAATCGCAGAAGCGGCAGGGTGGCTGACGATAGAGCATGCCGCGCCGGCGGTGCTCCCCGCGCAGCGCGTCGGCAAGCTTGTCCTGTTTGAGGCCTTCCTCCTCGAGCCGCAGCGCTTCGGTTACGCCGGTGGCCTCGAGCAGCCCGTCGTTCATCTGCCGAATTCGCTCCTCGCATCCCTTTAGCGCGCGCTCAAACACGTCGTGTGCGTCGAACTCGCTCTCAAGCGCCTCGCCTTTCAGGAGCGGGCTTGCGCTCAGGAGCTCTCCCTGCACGAGCATGAAGTAGGCCGACCCCGCATCGCCCGCAGCACCCGCATCGCCCGCATGCCCGGGTCCGTCGGCGTCGCGCCGGCGGAGCATCCAGGTGTAGACCGCAAGCTGTAGAGCCTCGCCGCGCTCGATCTCTTCGCGGTGGTAGCGAGACGAGCCGGACCACTTGAGGTCTATCACGAACGGGTGGCCGGTACGGTCGCGCGCGATGATGTCGGCCGGGCCGCGGAGTGTGGCGCCGTTGAGCGGGCCACCGTTAAGCCGAACCTCGAGAAACTCCTCGGTTGCCTCAACGGTTAGCCCGGTGCGCTCAAGCGCTTCTGCAAGGCGGCGGACCGCAATAGCGATCATGCTCCGCGCACGCCGAAGCTCAATCTCGCGTCCGGGCAGGAGCAGCTCGGAGGCCATCGCCTCCACGCCGTCGTCAAACAGTTCTGCGGCGCGCCGTTCGGCCTCGTCCGGTGCAATATGCCCACCCGCTTCGGTATAGATCTGCTCCACGATGCGATGGCAGAAGGTGCCGAGCATGGTGTTGCCGGTGGGGATCTCGGCGGTCTGCGACGGCGTGATCTGCGCGTGCCGCGAGAGCGCCCAGCGCATCGGGCAGCCGAGGAGATCGTCCATGCTGGAGTACGACAAATTGCGCGGGTGCGCTATTGTGTTCGGGGCGATGGGGTAGCGCCCGGCGCCGCGGCGCCTTTCGTGCGGGGTAACCGCAACGAGCTCGGCTGTGTTCTGTCAAGCGAAATTCCCGGCTTGGGGGTGCGGACGAAAACTTGGACTACAATCTGAAGGAGGTAGTCCGTGTTTTCGTATGACGACAGAATGAAAGCAGTCCTGCTGTACATCAAGTACGACCAGGGAGCGGCAGAAGCGGTTCGTGATCTCGGGTACCCGACAACCAAGACGTTAAAGAGATGGTACCGGGAATACATTTCCACCGGTGATCTCCATGGTTCCAAGGTCCGTAAGACGAAGTTCACCGCGGAACAGAAGCGATCGGCGGTGGACTACTACCTGGAGCATGGTCGTCGCCTTTCCGCTACGATCCGCGCACTTGGCTACCCATGCCGGGAGACACTCAGACAGTGGGTGCATGAGCGATGCCCTGATCTCCGCGCGGCATCTATACAGCATCAGCGCAATAGGCCATTCTCTGAAGACGAGAAGCGGCAAGCGGTTATCGACCTGTGCACACGCGACGGGTCGGCGGCGGCGGTTGCCGGGAGGGTTGGTGTCAGTCGAGTCCGTTTGTACAACTGGCGCCATCAACTCCTCGCAAAGGAGGCACATCCGGTGAAGAAACCGCCGAAACAACAGCAAGAACCTGGAGAACGCGAAGAGCTTGAGAGTGAGCTCGAGGGCCTGCAGAAGCGTGTCCACCGGCTTCAGCTTGAGCACGATATCCTGGTCAAAGCCAATGAGCTGCTGCAAAAAGACCGGGGCATCAATCCGCGCGATCTCACCAATCGCGAGAAGACCCTGCTGATTGATGCCCTGAGAGCCACATACAGGGTCGTAGAGCTGCTGGAAACGCTTTGCATGCCTCGTTCGAGCTATTTCTACCATGCAGCGCGCCTGCAGCGTCCGGATCGTTATCAGGAGCTTCGCATAGATGTGGGTCGCATCTTCGACGAGAACCGGCGAGTCTACGGATACCGGCGAATACACATGATGCTTAACCGCATCGGCACCGTGGTCTCGGAGAAGGTTATACGACGAATCATGGCGGAGGAGCAGCTCGTTGTTGTGTCCAAGCGCAGACGACGCTACAGTGCCTATCAGGGAGAAATCACACCGCCGGTAGCGAACATCGTGCAGCGCGATTTCCAAGCCGAGGCACCGTGTAAGATATGGCTCACCGACATCACAGAATTTCAGCTGCCCGCTGGAAAGGCCTATCTCTCGCCGATGGTTGATTGCTTCGACGGCAGCGTAGTGAGCTGGACCATCGGCACCAGCCCTGACGCAGAGCTTGTCAACAGCATGCTCGATCTTGCGGTGACTACATTGGGACCGGATGAGAAACCCATAGTCCATACCGACCGCGGATCTCACTACCGCCGGCCGGGATGGATCGAGCGAATGAAGAACGCCTGTCTCACACGGTCGATGTCGAAGAAGGCGTGCACTGCCGACAACGCCGCGTGTGAGGGGTTCTTCGGCAGGCTAAAGACCGAGATGTTCTACAACCGCCGCTGGGACGGTGTCACGATGGAGCAGTTCATCGAGCTGGTAAATGACTACATAAAGTGGTATAACGAGAACCGTATCAAGCTCTCACTTGGCGGATTGAGTCCCGTCGAGTACCGTGCTGCTCTCGGTTTGACGGCATGAAATCAGTCCAAGAAAACGTCCGCACCCCCCAATTTCCCGTGCAATATCATACCCGACATGCAGAAGCTCGTGCGTGGTGACGTCGTCCGGAACATCGTCTGCGTCGTTGGGAGCACACGCGGCGAGCCCGACAACCACCAGCACAAGAGCGATCGAGATTGGCCGTATAATACTTTGCATCTTGACTACCTCACGTTAGTTACTAAGAGTGTTTTGGAGGATACGTTATTCTGCTGTGATCGTCAAGAGGTACCACGAGATACGACGAGATACGGGCGGGCAGAACCGACAGCGGCTGAGGGACGCCAGATTGACCGTAAGGCTGTCCGCCGGCTACAATGCGCGCAATGAAACAAAACAACCGAAATTTCACCGGCTTTGGTTTGAATATGAACCCCGTTGTATCAATAACCAGCGGGTTGTTCATTTTGCTGTTTTCCTTGTATGCGCTTTTCCGGCTGGAGCAGGTCAGCCGGCTGTTTCAGAGCATCAATGACTTTGTGATAAACAACTTCGACTGGGTATTCATCTTCAGCAGTAACGCTTTCATTGTCGTGGGTATTGGCCTCGCGCTTTCCAAGCTCGGGCTCGTCAAGATCGGCGGGCTTGATAGCGAGCCGGAGTTCTCCAATTTTGCGTGGTATTCCATGCTCATCTCCGCCGGAATGGGCATAGGCTTGATGTTCTGGGCGGTGGGGGAACCGCTGACACACTATGTTGTGGAGCCTCCCATCTTCAGCGGTTCTGAATCCGCGGTTGCCGCTATGGCATCTACTTTTCTCCACTGGGGCCTGCATCCGTGGGGAATATACGCCATGGTTGCCTTGGGATTGTCCTACTTTGCGTTTAACAAAAAACTGCCCCTGTCGTTTCGATCCCTGTTCTACCCATTTTTCGGAGAAAAAATACACGGGGTGCTTGGCGATGTCGTAGATATCTTCGCGGTTCTGGCCACCATGTTTGGGTTGGCTACCTCGCTGGGCTTGGGGACGATGCAGATCAACAGCGGGCTCGATTATATGTTCGGCACGGGCACAAGCGTAGGTATACAGGTTGGGATTATCGCCGGTGTTACATTGTTGGCGTTAGTATCCGTAATGGCCGGCATAAACAAAGGGGTTAGGTTCTTATCGGAGATCAATATCAAGCTCGCCTTTGTCTTCATGCTGCTGGTGTTCTTGTTGGGCCCAACCGTGTATATTCTGAGGATTTTCATAAGCTCTACCGGGTTTTACTTCGGCAGACTGGCAGAGTACGCGGCTTTCTTGAGTGTGAACGGGGACTCGGACTGGCAGGGTGAATGGACGATTTTCTATTTGGCCTGGTGGATATCTTGGTCTCCTTTTGTAGGGATGTTCATTGCCCGGATCTCAAAAGGGCGAACGATACGCGAGTTCATGCTCGCAGTTATGATTCTCCCTACGCTTGTATCCTTTTTCTGGTTGTCGGTGTTCGGCGGGACTGCCATCCAACTGAACAGCGTTTTCGAAGGAGCCTTGTTCGAGACGGTACAGGACAACTACTCGATTGCTCTATTCGAAATGGTGGATCTGCTGCATATACCCCTGTTGCCCACCTTAGTCCGCATGCTGCTGTTTATCGTCATTACAGCACTGGTAATGTCGTTCTTTATTACCTCCTCAGATTCGGGCTCTCTGGTCGTGGACAAGCTTACCTCCGGTGGTGTGATGCACTCGCCGAGGCATCAACGAGCCTTTTGGGCGGTACTCGAAGGCTTGCTGGCTGCAACGCTTCTGGTCATAGGTGGCGAACTGGCTCTGTTTACTCTGCAGACGGCTGTTATTACCGCCGGACTGCCGTTGGCCATAATGCTGGTCGTTATGTCGGTAGCGTTGGTTAAGGATATTGTCCAAACTCACACGCACCAGGATCACATCACGCGAAAGAAGAAGATTAGAGCGCTGCTTGCGGAGTTCGAAGGCCCGGACTCGGACTCTTGATGAATCGCCTAATCTGCTAAACACTTCGTGCTTCTTCCCGCGCGACCTCGTTCGACTCCAGACAGCGGTGGAGCGTATACAGGGCGCTCAGGGCGGCAAGTCGGGAAAGGGCTGCCGGTGGCTCGGTAGTCTTGAGCGAGGCAGAAAGGTTCTGCGCCCAGCGGTGTGCAAGGCTGCCCGGCAACTGCTCCTTAACCCAGTGCCAAACGGACTGGAACTCCTCGATCGATACCCACCGCGCTAATTGAGCGCGCTGTGCATATACGACGGTGAACTCGGAGGCGTCTTCTATGAGGTCATCGAAACCGCGTCCCGGCGATCGGACTTCGGAGCGCAGATAGAATTCTATGCTCGGGTTGAACTCGAGACGATCGAAGGCGATCATCAGTTTTGTTGTCGCGAAACGTTCGCTGCCGTGCCTGAATGCCCGTTGGAACAGCTCGGCAAGCTGTTCACCTTCGGGATCAAGAATTGCCTCGGCAACAGATAGATCGAGAGTCGCACGCGTGGGAAGCCGGTTGTTTAGCAGCTCTCGAATTGTCGGCAGTATGTCTGAGACACCGTGGCGCGCGAGACTCTTGAGCGCTATTGCGACAACTTCTATGTCCGGATCGCGCTCACGCTGCTCCGGTACGCTTGAACCGACCGATACACCACTCGGCAGCCCAGCGATCTCGCGCAGGACTTCTTCGGCAACCGGCTCGTCGTACGCCCCGAGACAGAAGACCGCATCTCTGCGGGTGTAGTTGGCGGGGTCGCGTGCTTCCCGGATTATATCTTCGAGCAGTTCCGGGCGCGGGCTTCGGAAGAGGGTGCGGAGCACCCGCTCTTTCTCCGGGACCAACGGGCCGTTCAGTCGTTGACGAAGATGAGACATCGCCACCGGAGTGTAGCTACGTTCGAGCGATAACAGCAGGGTATCGCGACGGGCCGGATCGGCCGCGAAATCGAGCTGGTAGGCGTCGAGAAATGCGCGCAGGTTTTTCACCGAGAGCATGATATCCGCTGTTTCTCGAAGCGACATGTTCCGGGATTCCGGCAA
>SL_5KL_010_SEDDRAFT_10002144_pt1 | contig 11250 bp, 8 predicted proteins | sample SodLakKL_010_SED_FD_9118 | JGI IMG/M metagenome (IMG submission 9118)
TCTCGGTAGAATTCATCAAAATCGAGTCTGTAATCAAAATGCTCCTTTGCCTGGTGCCTCATATGTCCTCGTATTGCAAGGTTCCGGATCACAATTAACTCTTCCTCCTGATTAGATGCATGTACCAGTGGGATTCCCGAAGGACTCCAGACACCGCTTTCGCCACAGAAGCGCCCGCCGGTCTTTTCAAAAACACCCACGCAGTTAGCACCTATACTCCATACCTGGTTATGTGCAGCCAGTGCTGAGTGCATCAGCCTCCAGATGAACTGGTAATAGTTCTCTATTCTGAGGTTAAGAAGCGGATAATTACGCACCGCTTCAGTTCGCCAGGCAGCCGGGGTAATGATAACATCCACCTCATCGTCAAAAGCATATCTTCTGCCCAGACCTACAAAACACAGGTCATAGCACATCATTACTCCCATCCTCCCGCATCGCGCATCGAGCACCAGCCTCTCATCGCTTCCCCTGTGAAAAAAGAGTTTCTCCAGCGGGGTTAAAAATATCTTGTCGTAGAATACGTCATTGTAATCAGCACCCGGCGTTATCACAAAGGTGCTATCACGTATCTTTCCGTGGCTTTTATCCACTCTTACATTACCGAAAAAGACCATATTTAGCCCGTTGTCACCGCCAACCAGCCCCGCCTTAATCCTGTCTAGCACCCTTTTTACCTCCGGCTGGCGGTTATCACTGGCCTTCAGTTGCTCTTGTACCTCCATTTTATGGTCAGCGTCCCAAACATGGCCGGAAATACACAGTTCTGGAATGACCAGGATCTCAGCATTCACCTCGTGGGCTACCTGTACGATATCCTCCATACGCGAGAGGTTGTAGCCGATATCAAACCTGGGGTTTATATTGGCTATCAGAAAGGTAGGGCAGGCTTCGTTTTCGGAGAATGTCACGTCCGTCACCTTGTATCCATTCACCAGGGTGGCAGTCGGACCATCTCCTCGTTTTACACCTGCCCACGTATTGGGTCCTATTTCTCTTTGGTTCCTGCTCACTCATACATTTTACACTAACCGCTGTTCCAGGCGAAGAAGACCGAAGGCTTTTAAGATCTGTTCTGGCTTGTTAAGCTACTTGCCTGTGCCGCGTATGGAAATAGAAAGCCTCCTGTTCCGTCAAACGAGCTGGCCGATTGTTACCTCAGGGTCTATTCGCAGCTAACTCGTCTTCTTGATCTTGTCTAGCGCCTTCTGCGCAGCTTCCCGAACGATACTCTCCGTATCCTCCAAGGACTCAGTGAGGGATTCTACTGCGGCGACATCCCCTATCTCTCCGAGCGTGCGTGCAGCCTTCTCTCGAACTCGAGGATCTTTATCCTTCAGAACCTTAATTAGAGACACTACGGCTGGTCTTCCCAATCTTACTAATTCATCCCAATCTTTCCTTGCGATCAAATAGGAGGCTTTGTGTGAGGGGTCCTTAGGTCTCCAACTAAGCTCCTGAAGTGCTCGTGCTGTCTCGGTTCGGACTCCGACATTTTCATCCTCCAAGGCCTCGACAAGGGGCACAACTGCTGGCTTCCCTATCCTGGAAAGTGCCTCTATCGCCGTCTCTCGAACTCCCCAAGTCTCATCTTTCAAAGCCTGAATTAGGGGCTCTACCGCCCTGCTATCTTTTATCTTCCCGAGCGCCTCTGCCGCCTTCTCTCGAACTCCCCAAGTCTCATCTTTCAAAGCCTGAATTAGGGGTTCTGTCGCCCTGCTATCTTTTATCTTCCCGAGAACTTCTGCTGCCCCCGTTCGAATTGCTGGAACATCGTCATTCAAAGCCGCAATGAGAGGTTCTACCGCTGGTTTTCCTATCCTAACAAGTGCCTCTATCGCCGTCTCTCGAGATCCCCAAGTCTCACCTTTCAAATCTCTAATGATTGGATCTATGTTGTCCATTTCACGCTCCTGGGTCGTCTAATCGCTCGCCCTTAGATAAAGGTAGCATCTGCTGTGGTGAGTGTCAACAATGTTAAGCCTTTATGGGATTTGCCCCGATGCGCTTCGGTTATTGCGCAGGTTTCTTAAAATCCGCCATGGCTCTTTTGAACGTCGCACTTTTGTTGAAAATTCTTGCTTGCTGTCCAGACTACTGTTTATGTCCCCAGACAAATAGCCAACCCATGCCCGGCTTAACCTTCCATGTCCGAAACGATGTCGCAGAAAGAAGAGCTTCTACCTCAACGGGTGTATAGCTTGAGAAAACTGAGACGGTTGGCTCGTTGATGCGTCTCAGGGGCGCTGGTGCGGTGAAGATTTGAGCTAGGCGAAGGAGCCAGTAGAAGATCTGATGCATATCCCTCCTGAAATCAAAGAGCAGGAATTGCCCTCCAACTCTCAGGACTCGATAAACCTCGTCCAAGGACTCTTGTGCATTTCGCCAGTGGTGCAAAGACAGAGTAGCCACCACGAAATCGACTGTGCCATCCTGAAAAGGGAGCTTTTGGGCGTCTCCTCGCCGAAACTCCACATGCTTATTGATGCCGAGGGAGGATAGCTTACCAGTTGCTCTCTGTAGCATATCCTCCGCTACGTCTATGCCGATGATGTGCAGGTGCGGGAGTGACTTTGCGATACTGGCAACCAAGTGACCAGGGCCGCAGCCGATGTCTACTAAGACACCGTCAGCACTGAGGTTCTTTAACTGACCAACGATCGTGCGTCGCAAGAACTTGAATTCAGCCCGGCAGATGGCCCTGTCATAGGCCTCCACTGCTTGTTCATCTTCTATGCATTCAGCATGGGACTTGCGATGGACTTTGACACAGCGGTAACCAAGTATTGAGATAGCTAAGACTAAAGCGATTGCCAAGCTAATCCAGATCGACACGTTGGCCTTAATTATGCCTGAGGACGACGAAACTTACAACGGAGCGCAGTATCATACTTCAGCTCTTATCACTGGTCTACGAGTCATACCCAAGCTCAACTAGATGTATTGAACATCTCGCTACATTGTTCAGACGGTGAACAACAGAAGCTTAAAGGAAGGCTAAATGATCTTGGGGGCAGAGAGACGGTTAGCACTGACTAGATTTGGCTCTCCAAATGGCTAGATACTCGACATGATTGAGTATGGACACTCAGTAACATCCAGCGGGTCTAGGAACACGACCCTGGCAAGATCGTTTATCATTTGCCATCCGAGTTCTTGTACGTGCATGGTATTCGGTATCCATGCGACGGAGATATGAAGATGGTGGGGAACCGCCGGTCCGCTATTTTTCGTCTCAGCTATGACACCGACAATGTCTCCCTCGCTCAATCTCTCTCCAGGGCGAATGTGATTGCCAGGCTTTACGTGACCATAGATTGTGTACAACTGCCTCTCGTTTGAATCGTACGCACCATGGCTCACAAATATAGATTCTCCCAGGAAATCATCGGCGACATTCGAGATCTTGCCTTCAAGTATCACGGGGATTTTCGTCTCTTCAGCTAGATGATGAATGCTCCCTTCCTTGGTCCGATAGAGGCATAGGTCCAATCCCTCATGCGGCCTTTCCCGCTTCCCCCAATCACCCCACCATTCGTAAAGGGCGCCAAACAACATTGCAGGATGAAATATCCATTCTTTGAATCCCAGACCATCGAGATTGTTGAAAAACAGCAATCGCTCATGGAACAACCTTGACACAGGCATCCTGTCCATTTCCTTGTACTCCAAGTGATCTTCACCCTTTCCTGCTCAGGTGGCCTAGTCCCTTATCTAATGCAGCGTTTTAGAAGAAAACATCATGTTGTAGGTCCATTATATGTGATTTCCAAGGCTTCATGAAACTAGTTAAACACTATGAGTGATTGTTGAACACTCCCGGGGAATCCCTGATGCCCTGCCACCTGTTAGAAGCAGGCCGATTCGATATGGTGCACTTGCTGATCCTGGGAGTCGGTATGGTGTCCCCGGACTCCCGCAGAGACCAAATGAAAAGACCTGACCCCATCCGCCCGAGGCCGTTCGTGTCTACGGGTACACCCTCAAGGAAGTAGCGGATGCATCGGGGCTTCATTACGCCACGGTTAGCGTTATAGTCAAACGGGTAGCGGGGGCGAGCAAACACCAAAACTAAAGACCTGGCCCCCTCCGTTTCTGGATGGCATCTCGTGCACTCTCTTGGGATTGTTGTATAATTCAGCACAGATGCTTCCAAGGTGAGATAGATTTGACGGATGCAGTAGCCCTCAGAGCACTCGGCAACTACGTCGACACTGTGCAGAAGACCTTGGCGGGCGGCTATGCAAGCGAAGGCTCTCATTATCCGACGCTGAAGACCCTGTTGGAGTCAGTTGGAGGTGGGATCACCGCTATCAGTTTGCCCAGCCGCATAGAATGTGGCGCACCTGACTTTATAGTCACGAAGGATTCGGGTACGGTGGGGTACGTTGAGGCCAAGGATATCGGCAGGAGCCTCGACGAGGCGGAGAGGACAGAGCAGCTAGGGAGATATCGGGCGGCACTCAACAACCTCATTCTGACCGACTACCTCGAGTTCCGCTGGTATTCCGATGGGGAATGCCGCCTCAAGGCGCGCATTGGCTCTGTGACAGCGGACGGCAAGGTCAGGCGAGACAAAGATGGTACGCAACAGGTTGCCGAGCTTCTCGCCTGCTTCTTGTCACATCGAGTCAGAGGAGTCGGAACACCGAAAACTCTGGCGATGCGAATGGCCCGGCAGGCACACCTGATCCGGAACTTGATCATCAACGCCTTCGAAAAGGAGCCGGAAGGCGGCAGCCTGCACAGCCAGCTTGCTGCGTTCCGCGATAGTCTGATCCCCGACCTGTTGATCGACGACTTCGCCGACATGTATGCCCAGACCATTGCCTATGGGCTGTTTGCCGCCCGTTGCATGTCCGACAACGGTGCTTCCTTTTGCCGCCTCGACGCCGCTCTGAATCTGCCCAGGACGAACCCGTTCCTCAGGAGACTGTTCCAGTACATTGCAGGCTATGACCTGGATGACCGCATCGCCTGGCTTGTCGACGACCTGGCACAACTTCTCGCCCGGGCGGACATGGAGGCCATTCTCAAGGACTTCGGCAGACGCACCGCTAAGGAAGACCCCGTCGTGCACTTCTATGAGACTTTCATCAAGGAATATGATCCGAAGATTCGGCAAATGCGAGGTGTCTACTACACTCCTGAGCCGGTGGTTTCTTACATAGTGCGCTCCATCGACTACGTGCTGAAGACCCGGTTTGATAAGACGCTCGGCCTGGCCGATGCCGGTGTGCACGTCCTCGACCCGGCGGTGGGCACAGCTACCTTCCTATACATGGTGATAGACGAGATCCACCGGTCGTTTTTGGCCCGAGGTCAGCAAGGCCTGTGGAATGACTACGTGGCCGACAAGTTGCTGCCGCGCATCTTTGGCTTTGAGCTTCTCATGGCTCCATATGCGGTAGCCCACCTCAAGCTGGGGCTACTGCTCAGCGAGACCGGCTATCGATCCGAGGGAGATCGGCGTCTTGGCATCTATCTCACGAACACGCTTGAGGAAGCATTCAGAAAGTCCGAGCAACTGGCCGGTTTCAACGAGTACATTGTGGAGGAAGCCAGCGCTGCTGCCGAGATCAAGAAGGTGAAGCCAATCATGGTAGTGCTAGGCAACCCGCCCTATTCAGGATACTCAGCCAATCAAGGCGAATGGATTAACCAGCTAGTAGATGACTATAGACAGGTGGATGGTAAGCCACTGGATGAACGCAAGGTTTGGCTTCAGAATGACTACGTGAAGTTCATTCGCTTTGGGCAGTGGCGGATAGAGCGTACGGGTCAGGGTATCCTCGCATTCATCACCGACCACAGTTACGTGGATAGCCCGACATTCAGAGGTATGCGCCAGTCGCTGATGAACACCTTCAATGAAATCTACATTCTCGACCTGCACGGTGACACCAAGCGTAGAGAATCAGCGCCAGATGGCGGCAAGGACGAGAATGTCTTTGACATTCAACAGGGTGTCGCGATAAGCATCTTTGTCAAGACGCCAGCTGGTACAACACCAGCTAAGGTATATCATGCTGACTTATGGGGACTGCGTGGCGAATGGCCCGATCCAAAACCAGGAACGAAGTATTACGCGCTCAGCGAGGTTGATGTGTCCGCAGATGAATGGCATGAACTCAACCCTAACAGTCCCTATTATGTGTTTGGCCCCAGAGATGAGAGTCTATTGTCCGAATACGAAGGTGTTTGGAGAGTAACCGATGTCTTCCCGTTAAGCACTACAGGCGTTCAAACGTCTCGGGACGAGCTTGCCCTAGATTTCTCCGAGGATAGGCTGGTGGCTAGGATATCGGAGATGAGAGACCTTTCACAACCAGACCATGCGGTTATTGACAAGTACAACCTGCGTGAGACGAGCTTCTGGAGCGTGGCCGAAGCGCGAAACAGGCTTGCAGCCGACAAGAGTTGGAGGGAACATGTCCTTTCTTACCTGTATCGGCCATTCGACACAAGATCCATCTTCTATTCGCCAGCTATTGTTCATAGAACCAGGTATGGCATCATGCGTCACTTACGCAAGCCGAATCGGGCGCTGTGTATTGGCCGAGCAGGACAGGTTGTCGGGTCTGAACAGTGGGATGTTATCTTCTGCAGTTCCCAGATCATAGACCTTAACATCTTCTACAGGGGAGGTGGGCAATGCTTCCCTCTCTATATCTACCCTGCCACAGGCGAGATGGAGTCTGATGGTATCAGCCGCCGCACCAACCTGAATCCGGAGTTTGTCAAAGCAGTATCAGACAAGCTGGAACTGACATTCGTTGAAGACGGACGGGGAGACCCTGAACGGACTTTCGGACCCGAGGACATCTTCTACTACGCGTATGCCGTGTTGCATTCGCCGACCTATCGCGCACGGTATGGCGAGTTCCTTAAGATAGATTTCCCCCGCCTGCCGCTTACCTCGGAGAAGGAGCTCTTCAGGTCGCTGGCAGCAAAGGGCGCTGAACTGGCATCTCTGCACCTAATGGAGTCACGTGTACTCCACAGCTTCATCACCAGGTATCCAGTTGCCGGCTCTAACGAGGTGGAGAGAGTCACCTACCACGAGAATGGAGGGCGTGTCGATATGAACAAGACGCAGTATTTCGAGGGCGTGCCTCCAGATGTCTGGGAGTTCTGCATCGGCGGCTACCAGGTAGCTCATAAGTGGCTCAAAGACCGCAAAGGGCGCACCCTAACCTACGATGAACTGACCCACTACCAGAAGGTCATCGTGGCGCTCAAAGAGACCATTCGCCTGATGGCGGAAATCGACGAACTGATACCAGGCTGGCCACTGGCCTGAAGGGCAACCCTGAGGTGAGCATGCGCGACGATTTCGCTCTTCCAGTGAAGGAAGTCCTGGCGAAGCGTGTGGCTTATCGCTGTTCCAACCAGTCGTGCCGCCAGGTAACGAGCGGACCGCAGAAAGACCCAACCAAGACGATAAACATCGGCGTTGCGGCTCATATCACTGCTGCGTCGCCAGGAGGCGCGCGTTTTGACCCTTCAATGACATCGGACCAAAGGCAGGCAGCAGAAAACGGAATCTGGCTCTGTCAATCTTGTGCGAAGCTGGTAGACAACGACCCGATGCGCTACGGAGTCACCACCCTTCGTCAGTGGAAAACTGATGCTGAGACGACTGCTGCCCACGAGCTGGAGAGTCGGTCAAACTCGGTTGAGAAGAGGCTGAGGGTGCTTAGCATCATCACGGTGTTGGCCGAGATGTACAACCGGCTGGAGACACTCGCAAACAGTGAGAAGGCCGAACACAGAGACTGGAGAGAGGCCAGAGAAGCTGCTGACAAGATTACTGGGTTTGTGCAGATACCGATTCCCCAAGTGTCATCTGTCGATGAGGCCAGAGAAGCAGTCGAGAAGGCAGAAAGGCAGACAGCTGATGTCTTTAGTGGAGATGCAGAGCTTCACGAGAAGATAAGGCGAATACAACAAATCAGCCGCCTATTAGACAGAAGCGGTCTTGGGCTTAAGAGGACAAGGGAGGCGGATGAGGAATACTCTCAGCTCCAGCGATCAGTGGATGAGTATTATGATCAGAACAAGGAAATCATCGATGGTGAGTTGAGCAGGCTTATTCGTTCCTGCATTGCGTTCAACGAATCTGCGGCCAACGCTCTCTTGTACATACAGCTTGCCGACGCTCAGCTTAATCTAGCCATGAGTGCCGGCCTTCCCAACATCCTCACACCTTCGTTGGAGTCGGACATCGAGGGCTTTGGCGAAGATGTTCGTGAGACAGCTAGGGATATCCGAATCAAGGTGGGAGAAAAGATCAAAACGCTGGTTGCAGAGGATGCTAACTAAGCCCAACGCAGTCTGTGGATGTTAACAATCGCCAGACCAGGCATGGTGCGGGAGGCCCCAACTGCGTGTACTCAGTCGTCGAAAACGTCCGACAGGCGTTTCAGGAGGACAAGAGGCAGAACATCGTCCTTGAACTTGGGGGGCGTCGATGGCGCCGCTGATGACACAGGCTGCCTCCCATAGTCAGGTCTGAAGCGTGCCCACCCCCAGCCTGGAATTGCGATCGGCCATAGCTACCTCCTCAGGGGTTTGTTGACCGTACTATAAGCGTAATGGCGGGGCGTGTCAATCGCTGGCATCCGGGGTGAGGAATGCGGCACACAGTACATCAGAGAGTTCGGCGTCGCGTATTGTTCGTATGCTGAATACGATGAGCTTCTTGAGGAACACTCTGACTCGTTGCTTCACTGGGGGCCGGTTGACAGGCAAGCTTGACTGATATATCCTTTGAAGTGCCTCGCATCGTGTAAGGACAGAGGTAATAGCACACTGTGGAATTGGTGAGAACGGTTACAAACCTGCGATTCTCCGAGGCATTTGCCCCGTGGATGGAGATGAGGAGCATAATCCGTGATGTGGGTGAGAATCCATCGGCTCAGATCGAGGGTTCTCCCATAGTAATAGACCTGAAGAACAAGAGGCAACGGGTGGTACTGCACATCAAGGCGTTGGACTTCATACAAGAAGGGATGAGATCTGCAGAGGATAGTATTGAAGCAGCTTTGGAGAAGTTGACGAAGCTGAATAGCGCGTCCAAGCTGCCCCAAGTCGCCCAGATCACATCCGAGTTGGACTTCATAGAGCCATACGCTGTACCGTTCCACGAACTGCTCCTTCTTATGAAGGATCGTTTTTTGAGGCCAGGCGCATTGGCGGATTGTAGCACCGATGTTGGACTGATATTTGACCAAGTAGAAGGTGATGTACTGAAGCATTATCAGACTGGGCCTATGGAAAAGTCGCAACTGCTTAACATGTATCTGCACTATCCGAGAGAGAAGCTTCCAGACGTTTTTGCCTTCTTGAGCCTTCAATATCAACTGAAAAAGGCCTTTCCATTTGATGTCGACTATGTGCGAAGATTCCTTCATGATGCTGGGCAATGGCAGGCACATGAAGCCTGTTCAGTGTTTGGTTACATAAAGAAGGGAGGAAACTAGTGATGTCAGTAGATAACGCCACTATTGGGCGTGTGCAGCTGCCGAGGCCAGTTGCGGCTGAAGGAGTTCCTGTCGAGGTGCAGCCCATGGCTGAGGATACTGGCTTATCTGTCTGGAGACAGATCAATGCCATATTGAACAATTCTGTTAGGGAATCTGGTCTTCTGCACACGGCTGAAGTATCTGGAGTAGATAAGGATGCGCATTTGGAATCGCCCGTCTTGATTGCGGTTGCACCGGGCATTGCTGTCGAAACCGACGAATACCAGAAACGATATGGTAGTGTTGACTTAGAGAAGTACAGACAGCAAATGCCTCCCGAGCTTTTCAAAGTCTTCGTACGGCACATCGGACGTGTTCCCGGCACGACGGATCTGAATCTTGGAGATGTCGTGAGTACTCCTACTGACTAGATGAGCATGGACTATGTAGACTGGACACCGCAGATGACGATTGATTCACCTGCCTACATCGATGCCAATATTCTGGTCGGAGCTATCGTCAGTACTCACCGACTGTATGCCAAGTGTGTCCAGTTGACGGCTGACCTCTTACTGGGTAGGGCCAACGTGTTGATATCCCCGATTGTCCTGGACGAGTGTCTTTGGGCAACAGCCAAGTTAGCTTACTGTCACCTAACGAATAGTCCCCCAACTGCTCATTGGACCAAGCGATTATATGTACGTTGGTGTGAAAGAATCTTTGAATCGTGCGAAGGCTGGATTACTGCGGCAGGTTCAATGATTAAGGACTGGGCAGATGCAGGTGTACCGATCGAGGTGGTTCCGAAGACACAGACACTGTGGGATAATGCTGTAGACTTGGCTCCCAGCTATATGCAGCAGTTAAGACTCAGTCCGGCAGATGCTCTGCACCTAGCATTTGCACAGACACACGCGCGGACACTCATAACAGCTGATTCGGACTTTGAGGCAATACAAGCGAATCCGCTCCCCGGAGAACTCGTGATCGTTCGCCTCACGCTATGAACCGTAGCGCACTCTGCTTGCGCGAAATCAACAATCGAGCAGTTAGCTGCCATTCCGCACTACCGTGTCTTCCATTTCTATCACACGATCCATTGAATCTTTCATCGGCAGCCATTGGGGCAGAAGAAAGTCACCGCCATGAGTGCCGGGGAGTACCTGAGCGATGACAGGGTGCGAGGCTCATCGGGGATGGTGCAGTCAGGGGCGCTCGACCAGGCGCTGCAGCGATCGCAGAGTGGACACTGCACATTGCGTCAGAAAGTGTGCATCTGGTGATAATCTTGCAGAATGGACTGGAGTTTCGTAGACTTAGCCCAGATCTGTAGTGATTCATGATTGGTTTCACGATTATCCAATGTTTGGAGGTGGGAGACAATGAGAGACCAGAGAAATCAAGTGGCAAAAGAGGCCAAGCGCAAAGAGAAACGCATTGAGGAAGAAGCCACGCAACTAGCCAGAGAGCAGGCAAGACGAGAGACTGGTCTGGCTAAAGAGCAGGCGATTCAAAAAGAGCAAGCAGCAAAAGAGGCCAAGCGCAAAGAGAAACGCATTGAGGAAGAAGCCGCGCAACTAGCCAGAGAGCAGGCAAGAAGAGAAACTGGTCTGGCTAAAGAGCAGGCGATTCAAAAAGAGCAAGCAGCAAAAGAGGCTAAGCGTAAAGAGAAACGCACTGAGGAAGAACCTGCGCAACTAGCCAGAGAGCAGGCAAGAAGAGAAACTGGTCTGGCTAAAGAGCAAGCAATTGCCGAAGATCAGGAAGCGAGAAGGCGAAATCG
>SL_5KL_010_SEDDRAFT_10002145_pt1 | contig 11249 bp, 10 predicted proteins | sample SodLakKL_010_SED_FD_9118 | JGI IMG/M metagenome (IMG submission 9118)
ACGGCTACAGTGGACAGGGTCACCGTCAATGTGAACGGGACGATCAGCGTGCGGGCGCGGATCGAGGGGTATCCGTTCGGGTACCTCCTTGTCTCAACCACAGAGGGCCGGAGCCTCGGGTCGATCGTTGTTCCTGAAAAACAAGAGCACTACATCATCATGTCCCCCACGCAGTGGGACCACTTTTTGTTGGAGATCGTCGAGTTCGCTCCCATCGAGAAACATCCCCCGCTGATCCCCCCACCTCCGACCCGTGAGGAAACCGAGGAGATCGAGCAACTGCAAAGGCGTGTGGCGGAGGAAGGACTAGGGCCCGATGACCCGGCCGAGATCGACGTGATGATCGTCTACACCCCTGCGGCCAGAGAAGCAGCGGAAATGTGGCGGGGAGGGATAGCCAATGTCATCGCAGAGGCGATGGAACGCGCCCAATTGACGCTCGAGAACAGCGATACCGGGGTAACCATGGCCCTCGTTTACACCGCCGAGGTCGACTACATCGAAAGTGGCAGCAGCGCGACTGACCTCGACCGTCTGACGTCTCGCACGTCGGGGTACATGGACGAGGTTCATGACTGGCGTGACCAGTATGGGGCTGACCTGGTCGCCCTGTTTACGTATCCATACTACGGAGGCCGCGCGTGGCAGCTTGGTCTCAGAGGAGGCAGGCCTGCCTATGGGTTCAGCGTTACAGGTGTGATGGTGGCAAGCGTTGCGTACACACACATCCATGAACTTGGGCACAATATGGGCTGCCATCACCATAAGGAGCAGCCTTCCCATCCCGGACCCACATATTGGCTGGATTGGCCCGAGAACCGATGGTCGGCGGGTTGGAGCTGGATGGATAGCGACGAAACGCACTATGCATCGGTGATGACCTATGCAGAATGGTGGGTCAATGGAATGTTGACCCATGTCCCGGTTGCCCACTTCTCCAACCCTGCGGTAAGCAGCCAGGGGCAGCCGACAGGCCATCCGGAGGACGGAGACAACGCTCGCACGATACGGGAGATGAAACATGTGATAGCAGCCTACAGAGCTTCCGGCGTCGAGCTAGCCGATGAGTTCCAAGTACGCCGTGAAACGGGTGACGTCATGACGCCTGGCGCATTCTACGGTTCCGCCACCCACGTAGGTGGCGCGGACCTCGCCGAATGGGTGGCCGTGAGCGAGCCCGTCGAGCCGGGCCACGTCCTGGAGATCGATCCCACGACGGCCAATACGTACCGCCTGGCCCGCGGGCCCTGCAGCCCATCCGTCGCCGGGGTCGTCTCCACCACCCCTGGAATCGTTCTAGGTTCTAGGTTCGAGGTTCTGGGCGAAGGGCACGCACAACTTGCCCTGCTCGGAGTTGTGCCGGTGAAGGTGACCGATGAAGGCGGTCCGATCGCGATCGGCGACCTTCTAACCGTTTCCTCCACACCCGGACACGCCATGCGCTGGGACCCACTGCAAGAAAACATGTGCGCCTTTGTCGGCAAGGCGTTAGAAGATCACACAGAGGGGGTGGGAGTAGTCTCAGTACTTCTGACATGGTAGGATCGTTTCGTGAAGATACACCGTTCTAGGTTCGAGGACGAACGAGGGAGCAAAGGAACAAATGGCGATCCAGAGCTTTGAAGAGATCCAAGCTTGGCAAGCGGCACGGGAACTCACCCGGCTTGTGTACGAAACTGCCGGGCAGGGTCCATTTGCCCACGACCGGGGACTGCGAGACCAGGTGCAACGAGCAGCCGTGTCCGCCATGGCCAACATCGCCGAAGGGTTCGACAGCACAACAGGCAACGCATTCATCCAGTTTTTGGGCTATGCGCTCCGGTCCACCACCGAAGTCCAGTCCCACCTGTATGTCGCATTGGACCAACAGTACATCACACCCGAGCAGTTCAACTCCCTCTACGACCAAGCCGTAACCGTCAAAAAACTCATCCACGGTTTCCTACGCTACCTCCGCCAAGCCCAACACCCTCCCGCACCCACCACCCACAAAAACCAGCTACTCAGAACCCCGAACCTAGAATACAGCACTGCGAACTTGGCATTTAGAAGCTTGTACTTAGAACATAGAACTTCGAACATAGCACTTGGTACATAGAACTCAGAACCCTATCGGAGGTGGGTGAACATGGCGAAGGTAGTCCGCAGCAAGCGAACACAGTTGGCGGCGGTCGGTCTCATGCTCGTGATCGGCCTGGTGGTCTCCCTGGTGGTATTGGGAAGCCAAACTGAAGAATTCACGGCCACACCGTACTCGGACGTGATCCGGTTTGAGACACCTGTTAGAGGTGTGGCAAGTCTGCAGGTGAAGATCTTCGACCTCGACGGGCGTACCCTCTGGGACTCGGGCAACGTCTCAGGACGCACCGTGGACTGGGATCGCCGAAACGACTGGGGCGAGCGGCTCTCCTACGGGGCGTACCTCTACAACGCCCAAGGCTGGAACGCAGACGGCGACCTTGTGTTCACAAGAAGCGGCCGGCTGGCCCTGATGCCCGGCGACCAGGTGGAGCTTGCGCGGGCGCCCGAGAGGCGGGCGCCGGAGCCGGACGATGCCCGGGCGCCTTGGGATGATGTGCCGATTACGTTGCAGCCGCTACAGAATGTTATTGAGGACAATCTCCTTGTCGAGGGGTGGATCAGAAGCGACCTGAGCGCGCTCCACAGCAACACCCTCAGGGTACTAGCCAAAGACCGCCCTGGCTTTGACTTGCGCGGTTTCGCTCGCGGTTCTTCCCCGGACCGAGCTCTGTTCACTCTTCGCACCGATCAAGCAGACGCTGTGTTCTCAGTCTTCGATGGGGTTGAGAGCACATGGGTGGGAGCGTGGAGATACCACTATCTTGATGGCAGACTAGACTTCTACTGGAACCGCCTGGATGGTATCAGCCAGCTCGGAGTCGGCACCATGAGCCCAGCCGGTGCAGTTGACGTCCGCAACACCGCTAATCAACCCGCTCTCCGCATCGAATCCTCCAGCGGCACCAACCTCATCGAGGCCTATAACACTGGGAGCGGCACGGCCACCGGGCTTGTCTTCCGGGTGGAGCGCGAGTCCGGTGACGTTCGCGCCGACGGAGCGTTCTACGGCGCAGGTTTCCATACGGGCAGCGCCGACCTTGCCGAGCATGTAAACGCCTCCGAGCCCCTCGAGCCGGGGGATGTCGTCGAGATCGATCCCGACAACTCACAGCACTTCCGCCTGGCCAGCTCGGCGGGCAGCCGCCTTGTTGCAGGCGTCATCTCCACCCAGCCCGGCGTCGTACTCGGCTCCAATGCCGACCCCATAAACGGAGACGAAGACACACGCCCCGTGCTTGCGCTGGCCGGCCGTGTGCCAGTTAAAGCCACCACAGAGAACGGGCCCATCCGGTCCGGCGATATACTGATCTCCTCGTCCACTCCCGGTTACGCCATGCGCTGCGACGATCCTGCGTCCGCCATGGGCGCTGTGATCGGAAAGGCACTGGAGCCCCTGGAGGAAGGCGTGGGCCTAATCATGATCCAGGTGACGCTCCGGTGATGATTGTAGGTGGAGGGCAATAGGTACATAGGTAGTGGGCGGTAAGCGGCTTCTGATAGGCGCCTGCGGCGTCGTATCCCAACCCGCTGCTTGCCGCCCACTACATCCGGCCGGTTGCTTAGCCTGTGTCAGCTTTCCCCCGACCGCAGCCTGTCGCTACCAACCATTGGTCGACTCTCGACTCGCCTCCTTTAGCCGTCGTCCGAATCAAAGTGCAGCCGATCTTGTAGGAAATCGATACGATCGCTGCCCACCGGGAGTCGTACTCAGTACTCAGCTGCGTGCTCCAACACCATCCGCACCGCCCGCTCCCTGACCTCTGGAGAGTACCTCACACCTGACTTTGACATCATCCTCTCGACAAAAAGACACTCTCCGTTAATCCCTAGGCGGTTCACGGCAGCACACTCGGCTGTTAAGTGTTAACATGTCCACCAGAGCCAGATGCCCCGAACGCAGGGCATAAGCGCGGTTGAGGGGGTAGCAGCATGGAAGTAACAGGATTAACAGCGAAGTGTGACAGTGGAAGGGCGGTGTTGGCGGCCCACCTATTCCCAACACAGTGGAGCGGGAAGGCGTTGCGGCTATACTTCTCAGCAGACGGCGCCCAGTATACTCCCCAATGTAGAGGCGATCCAATTGCCGCCGCCCTCCTTGTCCCATGTATGCTTGGGGGGGAAGACCTGCATATCGTCGCTCCAGTATCCGACGAGTTGCTGACCAATATCGAAAGAATCCAGTCACTACTAGCGCACTGGTATCCTAAGCAGCTTAGGAAGATACACGTGACCGCGCAATCTGAGAGTCCCTCATCAGTGGTGCCAGCCCAAGGCACAGGTTGTTTCTTCAGCGGTGGTGTGGATTCTTGGTACTCATACCTCACCAATGTCTCTCAGATCACCCATCTGGTGTTTGTGCATGGTTTCAACAGCAAGCCCAGCTTGGAAGATGAAGAAGGACTGACTGCACTCCGGGAGCAGTTGATAGCAGCGGCGGAGATGTATGGCAAACAAGCTCTTGTAGTCCGCACGAACATCAGACAGTTGTCAGATGCCAAGTGGAGAGGTGCACCATGGGTTGATAAGAGAGGCTTCGGACAGTTTTGGGCAGGAGCCTGGCATGGTAGCATTCTCGCCGCTGTTGGTTTGTTTTTGAACCCTTTGCTCGGCCGTGTGTTCATAGCGTCCAGCGCAGGAGACTGGCCCAAATACAGTCGGTCCGAGCCGCTCCCTTGGGGTTCACACCCTGAACTCGATCACTTGTGGAGTACCTCGAGTGTGCAGTTTGTGCACGATTCAGCTCAACGTACCCGCTTAGAGAAAATCCACGCTCTTGCCGCCAATGATCTTGCGCTAAGCTATCTCCGGGTCTGCTCTGACCGTTCCTGTGGTGAGTGCGAGAAGTGCCTTCGCACAATGGCAGCGCTTCGCATCGCAGGTGGGCTCGAACGAGCAACTGCCTTTGGACCTGGACGGACGGAGCAGCTCATTCCTCGGCTGAGACGGTTAAGCGATAGCCCGAGTGCGTTGAGTATACGCAAGACATGGTGGTATGAAGAGCTGCGTGCACGGGCTGAAGAACAGCGAGATTCCGAACTCGCAGAGGCCCTTGCTCTAATTTTGTCAAGACGGTTCTCACTCATGCAGAAGGGACGGTTCTGGTTGGGTAGAGTTGCACGACGTCTGTGGGCAATCATGCCTAACATGATTCGCAACGGACTTAAACAGTGCTTGGCAAAGTTCTCCGCACAGGTGTAGTACTGAACCATAGCGCTAGAGTTAAGGTTGCCCCACCTATGAGCGAGCTGCACTGAAACTGTTACCGAGGGGGAGCTCAAAGACGTGGAGGGGGCGGTATTTGCGCGCCTCGCGGGAACAGAAGACGTAGATCTTGGACGAGTTCGTGGCGCTGACGGGCTACCAAGGAAGCTGGCGTGTTGGCAACGTTCGCAAAGTGGACCAAGGCAGTGGATGGCCCACTTTCCGAGCGGTGCGTGCAGGGCGATCCGGCTTCTTGGAAGCGGTCGCAACGCCAAGAGCCGGGATCGCCGAGGGTGGCCTGCAGCGTACACGAACGAAGTGAAGGCAGCCCTGATCACGGTGTGGGAGGATCTGTTCCAAGCGGCTGATGTGACGTTACCGGTCAAGAAACATGCTGTTATGAAAGCGGCGCCACCGGGCAGTATCCTGCATGGAGTAGAAGAGACGTGGCAGAGCCGCGGGAAGAGGCGCACCAGCATGGATTCTATCGCTTTCGACTCGCACACGCACTACGCGTGGGCCCGGGTGGAGGATGAACGTGGCCAGGCAAGAAAGGAAAGGCGGATTGACCACGCGCGGGGCGCTCTGCGGAGTTTTTTCCAGAGCTGCGAGCCCGGTTCTCTGGTGGCGGTTGAGACGATCGGTAACTGGTACTGGAACGTGGATGAGATCGAGGCGGCAAGGATGGTTCCGCAACTGGTCCATGCTGGTCGCGCTAGCACAAGATGGAACATTTGGGGCTTGACGCGCTCGATTGAGCAGAGAGCCTGATCTAGCTGGCCGAGTCCGGTTTCATCTTCTGAGGAGGTAGAGATGCAGGACCAAGGCGAGCTATACTTCGTAGAGAGCGGAGGGCCGGACATGGTTACCGGACTTAAGTCAACAGATATTCGGGCGATTCCGGGCAGGTGTCTCAGGTGACAAGACCGACGCGCGATATTATGTTCTTTGGAAAGCTTAAGGCGGTCTGCGAAGCGACTGTGAACAAGTCTTGCGTCTCTCTTCGCAGGGCCAGAGAAGCCAGGACAAGCATCCTTGCGCGCCTCGAGCGGTACCGCATTGTACAAGCCCTGCTGTGCGCACAGTGGCTGATACATACTGAGTTGCTCGGGTTCATCAGGCCCAATCGTGCGAGAAGAGGCACGCGGCTGGTTTGGGTTAATCCCAGAGTCATCGAATACAAAGTCCTAGGAAAGCATGTTAAGCGAGGCAGATTCGCCTTCGGGCAAATCCTTGATGGCGACTGGGATCTCTGCAAATACCCCGTAGAAGAGCTAGGGATATATCAGGCACTTGCCCAACACAACTACCAGCGCCTTCCTTTGAAACAGACCCCTCATTACTACCACAAATTGAGGGACAATGCATACCAACTAAGTGAGTCCATTAATGAGGATCGTTCCTTAGGATACTCTTGTCCCAGAGCAAAGCTCAGCCAGAAACTTGATCACTGGGAGGGAATGCTGAAAAGCATGAGACAACATGGATATAAGACCCAACGAGAATTAGGATCGTACCAAATCTGGCATGAGATAGAAGTATGTATCGACCGCCACGGAGAAATCCTCCTCCGCGATGGCCAGCATCGGCTGTGCGCAGCTAAGATCCTCGAGCTACATAGTGTCCCTGTACGCATTCGAGCAGTTCATCGCACGTGGCATGACGCAAACCGTTCCATAGGTAAGGGTGACTGCTCAAGGCCGGTCAACGACCCTAAGGACAAATCGGAAGAGAGTTTTCGAGCGGAGGCAAGTAGTGGAGGGTAGAGCGAGCATAACTGCGGCATCACACAAACCACCTGGTTCAGCCGACAGATTGGTTCTACACGGGTCGTTCATGAGCCAGAACTACGGTGATGTGCTGCTGATGCTCATATATGAGCGATGGGTACGTGAGAATGCCAGGACTGGTTCAGTTGTTGTTGCGAGTGCTGGTACCTATAGCAGAAAGTTTCTCAACCCCGACACCCTAACCCACGGGAGAGCAGTGTTTGGCGCCCGTGGACTTCTGTATGCCGGCGGTGGCTACTTCGGGGAACCACAAACTACCCGCCTCAAGGAGCGTCACTGGAGACTCAGGTTTCTGAAACGGCACCTGTGGATTGGTGAATGGTTCAAATGTCGGGGTACCCCGGTCGCAATTATTGGAGTCGGAGTCGGGCCTCTTCGGAACCGCTTGTTGAGAAACCGCGTGGTCGGGCTGTTTGATCATGCAACGCTGGTGGCTGTAAGGGACATTGAGTCCAAGGCCTTTCTGACCGACTACGGACTCTCTCCTGAAAAGGTGATGGTCACCGCTGATGCCGCCTTAGGGATGACGAGAGACGCTATCCCTACCCAGGCACTCATTGAGGCAGACCAAGTGTTGACACGCTTGCACACGCCTCGACGCATTGGAGTCCACCTCGATAGGGTAGGCAGCGACAGTGCAATGTGGGAGCAGCTGGTGAGAGCCGTCAGGCAATACGCCAGAGAACGAGAGGACACCGGTTTTGTCTTCTTCACAGACAGGCTGGTTGATCAGACACTTGTGAACACTTCAACTACCAACCATTGGTTTGGGCGGCTCTCTCAAGAATTGCAGCACCGCTGCATAACTGTCCAGTGCGGTTCTCCGTGGCTGCTCACTGCGTTGCTCGGACGGATTGACGGCGTCATAACCACGAAGCTCCATGTGGGGATTGTGGCATTGTGGTGGGGAACACAGGTCATCAGTATTCCTTTTCACCACAAGATCCCACGCTTCTACAGGCAGATAGGGCATCCCCAACGGTGTATCCAGCTCGGAGAGCCCGCCAGACATCAGCTGTTGGAGGCAATGCGCACGTATTTCACTGAGTCCGTACCCGTGCTGTCACTGAACGACAAAGTAGTTCAAGCAGCTCAACGAAACAGAATGCTGGTTCACTCGTTCCTGGATGACCTGCAATGGCTGTAAAGCAGCTTGGAACGATTTATAGGGAAGGCCTTGGGCTCAATGTCCCTTACAGCCACCGACGTGTTGGACTCGCACTGGTTCGACGGCTAGTATCACAATGAGGTGAAGCAGTGAGCATGGAGACCTCGGGGTTTCGCTGTTTTACACAGATGGGATGCCCGAACGAGATGAGTACGGTCACTCGTGGTGGAACTCAGTTTGCCACATGGACAGGCGGTCTATACCTGTTTCTCCTTCCATGGGATGGCTACTTCCTATTGGAGCTTGGCTTTCCGTTCTCACCATCGTTTGTCCCGCTACTCGGCCTCTTCCTGCTCCTGGGGCACCTGCTGCTTGCAAATCGGTTTTCGTTGCGCTTTCCTAAGCCGCTTCTTGCTCTGGCCACGATTATCTTATACGGCTTCGCGGCGCTTACCTGGACTCTTGATATCCCACGAAGTCTCCTTAGCCTAGGAACCCTCGCCAGTTATCTCGCCACTCTGATCGTTCTGTATAACTGCATGATCGTTTTTCATTGTGACGTCAGGCGCGTTCTCCATTCCTATATCGCTGGCGTGGCAACCGTGGGCCTAGCCGCGTTTGCTTACGTCCCCTGGCAAGGTAGATTCGCCATCGCATCAGGGTTCAATCCCACATGGTACGCTGCGTTCCTGGCATTCGGTATCATCGGTTGCGTTGCCACCCTTAACCACCAAAGTCGGAGCCACTTCATCACCGGTGGTCTGTGCATAGGATTTTTCGTTGTTCTCCTCCTAATGACACAGGGGCAGAATGCGATCCTCGCGCTGATCCTTTCCTTCGCGGGAGCTGTGCCAGCCTATGTGTTCTCCGTTCGCATACCAAAGCGGTCTGTCGCGCTACTGATGAGAAAACCCAGACGTTGCCGACAACTCTTCGTCACTCTATGCTGTGTTGGAGCGATTACAGCAATTGCCGTTACTGAGACTGATATGGGAGGGACCCTCGGGCGACTCGAACGCACAATCGCGTTGGCAGAGGGTCCAGTTGACATGCAAACACTGGACATGGCGACTGCGGGCCGCTTGTCAATATGGAGTGATTATGTAAGGGCTTTAGGAAGCGAGGATTCCTTCGGGACTGGGATTGGAAACGCTGCTGGCTTCCTCGACGCCCGTATCGGACGATCCTCATCGCCGCACAACGTCTACATTCTGCTGTTTGTGGAGCTAGGATTGTTTGGTCTTGCCCTCTGGGTTGTTTTCCACACGATGCTGCTACGACAATCACTGCGTCTCAAACGCCGAAGCTTTGCGCTACTGTGGCTTTCGCTATTCTACTTTGTATTCGGTTTTAACAATGATGTGCTACATTACAAATACTACTGGATCGGACTGATGCTCCATTTCCTGCTCTTGCTCGAGGTCCAACGCCGCCCGCACGCTTCGCAATCATGATTTCGGACCGCAAAGCGAGAAGAAGATTGAGGTACGAGTCCACGTTGAAGAGGTGCCAACTGGCTGCAGGATGCGGGAGCAGCTGACAATGCCGAACCGTGTTCTTCTCATTACCAACCAGTATCCATCAAACTGGCAGATAACCCGCGGTTTGTTCGTCTACAACCTTGTGCAGGAGTTCTGCAAACAGGGTGTAGCTGTCGAAGTTATTGCCCCACGGAAGCTGGTTGACCCACGAAGACGCTTAATACAGCGCAGCGCCTATGGCCCAGAGCTTGCCACAATCCGCCGTCCTGCGTATATATCACTCTCCAACAAGTCCCTGTTCCCTGGCTTTTCGACCTTGAGGATTGCGCAGTACAGCTTCCGGAAAGTAGTGCTTCGGGAGCTGAGATACGTTAACCCACCAGACATTGTGTATGCCCATTTTCTCTCCCCGGGAGGAATAGCAGCTCTCGAGGCGGCGCAACAGCTAGGAGTCCCGTGTATGATAGCACTTGGTGAATCTGCCTTTGCATCAGAGGAAAAGCGGTTTCACAGCGCACGGTACAAGAAGATACTCAGACGCGCGAACGGCCTAGTGGCCGTATCGCAGACAATAGAGAGATTCTGTGTTGAGAAGGCCGGGGTGAATCCGGAGCGGATCACAACCATCCCCAACGCGGCTGACACAAAGCTTTTCTTCCCTAGAGACCGATCAGGAATGCGTCGGAAGCTCGGTTGGCCAGAGGATAGGTTCATTGTTGCATTCGTGGGGCACTTCATTGAGAGAAAAGGACACCTGCGTTTGCTCGCAGCACTCAAGCGGTGCCCTAATACACTAGGTGTCTTCGTTGGCAACGGGGCAGATGACTACCCAACCGGAGATTGCATATTGCACGCTGGGCCCGTCCCGCACCATGAACTGCCACAATGGCTCGCGGCAGCCGATATATTCGTCTTACCAACCCTTGCTGAAGGTTCGTGCAATGCTGTCACTGAGGCACTAGCAACCGGGTTGCCACTGGTTCTCTCGGATATCCCATCAATGCGCGAGCAGGTCACAGACCAGGCCGCGCTCTTTGTAGATCCATTGGATCCGGACAGAATTAGGGCAGCAATCCTGCAACTCCAGCAATCGGAAGACCTGCGGAAGCGCATGTCGCAAGCAGCTGTGGAACTGGCCAACCAGACAACCTTAGAAGGCCGAGCAAGACGCATCTTGGACTGGATCGATACGATTGTGAGGAAGGAATGCGAGGCGTAACTGGAGTACCCCCGCCTATGCAAAGCACAGCATAGATGGGGCAACCCCAGAGGGTGCATGGTACTAGCACTCGGGGGGGCGTCCCTCTGGCGAACCCGCCGAGTGCGCTAACGCGTGGGCGATGTATCCTCTCCCTGAGCAAGGGAGAGCGCAGATGAGGAGTAACGGAAAGAAGCAGTACACTCCGGAGTTCAAGTCCAGGGTGGTTGTGGAGGCGCTGAAAGAAGAAGGGGTCGGGGATGGTGTAGCGGCGAGAGGTAAAACGGGTGTTAGGGGACGCGAAGTTTTACGACCCTGGGGGTGGGCTTGGCGTGGTACAAGTAGGACCTCAGAGAACAGAGCATCGAAGGGGTTCTACGTATGCCAAG
>SL_5KL_010_SEDDRAFT_10002146_pt1 | contig 11248 bp, 12 predicted proteins | sample SodLakKL_010_SED_FD_9118 | JGI IMG/M metagenome (IMG submission 9118)
CTGCGAACAATATCAAGATCGCGAAGGCGCGCAGCACCGGGCGCATCGACGCGGCCGCCGCAAGCGTGCTCGCGGTCGCCGAGGGCGCGCGCCAAGCGGCGCGGCCGCGCGGAAAGGCGCGCCTCACATGGGCATGAATGCGGGGAACCTCGACCGGCGGGTGCAATTCCGTCGCGCGGCCCTGGTCAATGCCGCGCCGGGAAAGGGCGATCATTGGCAGGATCACGGCCCCCTGATCTCGGCCGCGCGCCATGACGTGACCGAGGAAGAACGCTTTCGATGGGGCGCGCTGGCGGCAACGCTTTCGACGCGGTTCCATGTTCGATCAACACCCTTCACCCGCGACCTGACCCCAGAGGATCGGCTGATATGCGAGGGCGTAGAGTTCGAGATAACCGGCATCACCGAGGTGCCGGAGGCCGGCCGTCGCCGGCTTCTCGAGATCGCGGCGACCCGCAAGGGGGCCGATGACGTCGGCGCGGGCGCATAAGCGGCACTCGCGCCATGTCACGCGTGGCCCGCGCTTGCATGTTCTGCGCATGGCCGTGCTCGAGCGTGACGGGTACCGCTGCCGCAGCTGCGGCGCGCGCGGCCGCCTCGAGGTTGATCACGTCGAGCCGGTGCGCACCCGGCCTGATCGGGCATATGACCCCAGCAATCTGCAATCGCTTTGCGCGCGGTGTCACACGCGCAAGACCCGCATCGAGTGCGGGCATCCGGAGCCGTCCCCGGCGGTGCGCGAATGGCGCGCGGCCGTGGCCGAGCTTGAAACCAAGTCGAGCAATAACGAAGGGAAATCAAATTCTTGAGAGTGCAAAGGTGCAGCGCCGCCAGTCTGAAATCAGGCAGGCGCTGGCGGAGCTGGCAGGGCAAGAGACCCTGACCGATGAGCAGCGGTCCAAGATGGATACCATGGATCGCGAGTATCAGGACAATGAACGCCGCTACCGCGCCGCGCTGATCAATGAGCAGGAAGAACGCGAGGCGGCGCGGGGCGAGCTCGAAACGCGCGGCGCGGCCGAATGGGCCGAGATGATGGGCCGCTTCGAGATGCGCCAGGTGGCGCTCGCGCTGTCCGAGGGCCGCGCGCTCGACGGGGCGACGGGCGAGATCGTCGCCGAGCTGCGCAGCGCCGAGGGCTTTCAGGGCGTGCCGGTGCCGTGGGAGGCGCTCGAGCGGCGCAATGAGACCGTCGCGAGCGGCACCCCGGACCCCATGCAGACCCGCCCGATCATTGACCGTTTGTTTCCGCAGTCCGTCGCAGGGCGCATGGGCGCGCAGATGGTGGCAATTCCGCAGGGCTCGATCGAATGGCCGGTGGTCACGTCGAGCGTTTCGGCCGCCTGGCAGGACGGGGAGACGGGCGACGTGGGCGGGCCGACCGCTTACGCGACGACCGACCGCGCCATGACCCCCGCGAACACGCTCGGCGTGCAGGTGAAGGTCACGCGCCGCGCCATGATGCAGTCCGGGTAGGCGCTCGAGGCCGCCATTCGCCGCGACATGCAGGGCGCGATGGCCCAGGCGATGGACCGCGCCGCGTTCAAGGGCACGGGCAGCGATGGCGAGCCGCTCGGCCTGATCACCGGCCAGGGCACCTATGGCATCAGGGCCGAGTCCGTCGATGCGAGCGCGAGCTGGTCGGCCTTCCGCAAGGAGGTCACCGCGTTCATGACCGCGAACGCGGCCGCCTCGCCGGATGCCGTGCGGTCGCTGATCCGCCCCGAGCTGCGGGACTACCTGGAGGATCAAGCCACCGCGCCGATGATCGAGACAGTGATCGAGCAGCTTTGGGCGCTCTACGGGAAGATCGAGATAGCCGAGCTCGCGGCGAGGAAGGTCGAGAGCCCGCCGCGCCAAGAAATTGAGCGCCGCGAGGCGGAATTCTTCGCGGGGCTTGACATGAAAGTCAGTGAGTGACACGCATAGAGAATGAAATCCGGGGCCTTCAATAAGATGATAGCCGAGAGCTACACCACGCCGCAGAAGACGTTGAGCGTCTATGGACGCTTTCTCAAGGAAGCCGGACTTCTCACCATGGGCGAAAAGGGCTGGAAGGCCCCGGACATGACACCGCTGGACGCCGCGCGGATGACGATCGCGCTACTCGCGAGCGATGGCCCCCGGCATTGCGTCGAGCGTGTCAAGCTCTTTGGCGCGGCCCGCTACAAGCCTACCCTTCGCAGCCGTGTTCGCGGCGTCGAGATCATGGCCCCGGATCAGTTTCGGAACACGATAGAGGGCGAGACGCTGGAAGAAGCGATTGCCTATCTCTTTGGGATGCCTGGTCGCATTGGCGTCGAGGAAAGCGCCAGATGGGCAATGGAAAACCCGCCCCTGTTCTTTCGCGTGAAGGTCTCACAACTGGTGGCCGAGCTGGTGTGGACTAAACACGAAGACGGAGAGGAGACGGGCGAGCTTCGCGCGCCGTTCAAGGTGGAGAGAAGCGCCGCCGTGGACTCCGGGGCTTCATACCTACCGCCGCAACGGCAGCGAGGTGTCGCTTGGCGTGCACGGGCTGCACCCGAGCGACCCGAGGGTGTTCGTGGCATACTGCGCCGAGCACGCGCGCTGGCAGGAAAGCCCGCCGGATACGGCAACGCCGCAATCCGGAACGTTCGCCTGGGCCGTTGATATGTATTGTGCATCACCTGAGTGGGCGAAGCTACGCGAGGGGACGCGGAAAAGCCGCGCGCCGATCCTGCGGAGTTACGTTGCGCGCGAGGGTGCCCGCCCGCTTAGCGCCATCACACGCGAAGACCCTGAGCGTGGGCTTTACGCCAAGGGCGGGCACGGCGCGGTGAATCACCTGAAGGCGCTAAAGCCCGTCTTCGCCTATGCGCACCGTATGCGCATTATCCCGACCGACCCGGCGCGCGGCGTTCATCTCGATCGCCCCGCGACTGAGGGCTTTGCGACCGCTAGCGCCGAGGAAATCGCACTCTTTCAAGATCGCTGGGCGGTGGGCACGAAGGAGCGCCTGGTGTTCGATCTGGCGCTCTATACCGGAGCGGCGCGCGCTGATCTGGTGCGGCTCGGCCGTGCGAACATCGACGGCGGGCTTCTGAGCTTCAACCGCCAGAAGACCGGAGTATTCGCCCAGGTTCCGTTGACCCCGGAGCTGCGCGCCGTGATTGCCCGAACACCGCATATCGCCCCGGCTTTCGTGCTCACATCGAAGGGTCGGCCTTTCACCGCGGCGGGCCTAGGCAATTTTTTCGCTGATGCCGCAGAGGCGGCGGGCATGACCGCGCGCCTTCACGGGCTTCGCAAGGCGTTCTGCGTCTATTGGGCCGAGAAGCTCGTTTCGACTCACCAGATCGCCGCGATGGCGGGGCACCTGAGACTATCCGAAGTCGAGCTTTATACCCGCGCGGCGGACCGTCGCCGCATGGTCGAGCTACTGGTGGAGGGCTAGCGAAATGGGACACGCGAGCCCGAAAGTGGGACACGATCCGGCAACAGACTGCAAAAAAGGGGAAAATATGTGAACGTTCAGGAATGGCGACCCCGCCAGGACTTGAACCTGGAACCTATCCCTTAGGAGGGGATCGCTCTATCCGGTTGAGCTACGGGGCCACACGACGCTTCCGCGAGCCTGATACAGATCGAGCCTGTCCCTGACCACAGTTTTCATCAAGCGGCGCACGCAGACTGGCGGTTTTTCCGATCTGCCGGGATGCGATCGCGCGCGCCTGTTTCGGGGCTTGCAGGGGAGCGCGCAAGGTCCGAGACTTGGCGGCGTGGCGTGGGCATGCTTACAGTGGTGCGCGAAGCGGGATGAGGGGCCGACGTGACTGACGATTTCTCCGGGCCACGGCGCCGCCTCACCCTGCGCGACGTTTCGGAGGCCTGCGGCGTCAGCGAGATGACCGTGAGCCGCGTCCTGCGCGATCGCGGCGATGTCAGCGCGCCGACGCGCGACCGCGTACTCGAGGCGGCCAAGCGGCTCGGTTATGTGCCCAACAAGATCGCCGGTGCGCTCGCCTCGCAGCGGGTCAACCTCGTGACAGTGGTGATTCCCTCCCTGTCGAACATGGTGTTTCCCGAGGTGCTGGGCGGGATCTCGGCCGCCCTCGAGGAGACGGGGCTGCAACCCGTCGTCGGGGTGAGTCACTACGCGGCCGAGCGCGAGGAGGCCGTGCTCTACGAGATGCTGTCCTGGCGGCCCTCGGGCGTGATCCTCGCCGGGCTCGAGCATACCGAGGCGGCGCGGCGGATGCTGGAGAATGCGGGCATTCCCGTCGTGGAGATCATGGATGTCGATGGCGCGGCGATCGACTCCGTCATCGGGATCTCGCATCGCCGCGCGGGGCGCGAAATGGCGGATGCGATCGTGGCGGCCGGGTATCGCAGGGTCGGATTTCTGGGCAGCATGATGCCCGACGATCACCGCGCACGCAAACGGCTCGAAGGGTTTGAAGAGGGGCTTGCCGCGGCCGGGGTCGAGATCGCGGCGACGGAGTTCTACTCGGGCGGCTCCGCGCTAGCGAAGGGACGGCAAATGACGCAGGCGATTCTCGCGCGCGATCCCGGGCTCGATTTTCTCTATTATTCGAATGACATGATCGGCGCCGGCGGTCTGTTGCACTGCCTCGAGGCGGGCCTCGACGTGCCGAATACGATCGGGCTTGCTGGCTTCAACGGTCTCGAGATTCTCGAGGGTCTGCCGCGGCGCCTCGCGACGATGGATGCCTGCCGGCGTGAGATCGGCGAGCGCGCGGCGCAGATCGTGGCCGGGCGCAGCCCCTCCGGCCTCGTCGGCGCCGAGCGTGTCGAGCTTTCGCCGGTCCTGCAGCTCGGCGACACGATCCGTCGGCATGGCCGCGATTGACGCGCGCGCGACGACCGTAATCGCCTTGGGTCCGCTTGCGTGGGTATCCGTGCGCCGTCAGTTCGCAGGTTGCGCGTCGCGCGCAAAGGCGTATGCTGCGGTGCGGCAAGGCGTGACAGCCCGGGCGCGATTTGCTATCACCGCGAGCTAGGCACCTGCGCGGGCCCGCGGGTCGCTCGGTCGGTCAGTAGTTCAGGGGTTTGCATGAAGAATAAGGTCACCAAGGCGATTTTTCCTGTTGCGGGGATGGGGACACGATTCCTTCCGGCGACGAAATCGGTCCCCAAGGAAATCATGACGCTGGTGGATCGCCCGCTGGTGCAATACGCGATCGACGAGGCGCGGGCCGCGGGGATTGAGGATTTCATCTTTGTCACGGCGCGCGGCAAGTCCGCGCTCGAGGACTATTTCGACCATGCCCCGCAGCTCGAGCAGGAACTCGAGCGCAGCGGCAAGACCGAGCTGCTCGAAGCCATTCGCGCCACCACGATGGACAGCGGCACCATCGCCTATATCCGCCAGCAGAAGGCGATGGGGCTGGGTCACGCCGTCTGGTGCGCGCGCCGGCTGATCGGCGACGAACCCTTCGCGGTGATGCTGCCCGACGATGTGATCGCCGCCGAGACGCCCTGCCTCAAGCAGATGGTCGATGCCCATGCCGAGACCGGTGGCAACATGGTCGCGGCGATGGAAGTCGCGCCGGAGCAGACGAAATCCTACGGTATTCTCGACGTCTCCGCGCAGGACGGTGCCGTCGTGAAGGTGCGCGGCATGATCGAGAAACCCGAGCCGGCCGAGGCGCCCTCGACCCTCGCCGTGATCGGGCGCTACATCCTCACGCCCGCGACTATGCGCCAGCTCGGGCAGATTGCGCCCGGCAAGGGCGGCGAGCTTCAGCTCACCGATGCCATCGCCGCCGAGATCGCCGAGACCGGCGACGTGCACGGATTCCGCTTTCGGGGCACGCGGTTCGATTGCGGCTCCAAGGCGGGTTTCCTGCAGGCGACGGTGGCGTTCGGCTTGGCACGTGCGGATCTGGGGCCCGAGTTCTCCACATATCTGCACGAGCTGATCGCGGCGCGCGCGGCCGCCGAATAGGCGCCGTGGATGACCAGCGTGCTCGTAAGCGGCGGCGCCGGGTATATCGGCGCGCATGCCTGCAAATGCCTTGCGCGGGCCGGATTTACGCCGGTTGTTTTTGATAATTTCTCGACGGGCTGGCGCGATGCGGCGCGTTTCGGGCCGGTCGTCGAGGGAGATCTGATGGATCGTGGCGCGCTCGATGCGGCTTTCGCCGAACATGCCCCGGTCGCCGTGATGCATTTCGCCGCGCTGAGCCTCGTGGGCGAGTCGATGCGCGATCCCGCGCGCTACTGGAGCGAGAACGTCAACGGCGCGCTCAATCTGGCGCAGGCGGCGCTGGCGGCGGAGTGCCGGAAGTTCGTGTTCTCCTCCACCTGCGCGACCTATGGCGATCAGGACGGTGTGGTCCTCGATGAGGAGACGCCGCAGCAGCCGATCAATGCCTATGGCGCCTCCAAGCGCGCGATCGAGGACATGCTGCGCGACATGCAGGCAGCGCACGGCCTCGAAAGCGTTATCTTTCGCTATTTCAACGTCGCCGGCGCCGATCCGGAGGGCGAGATCGGCGAGGCGCATGTCCCTGAAACGCATCTGATCCCGCTCATGCTCCAGGCCGTCGCGGGAGAGCGCCCCGCGCTCACCGTGCACGGCACCGACTACGATACGCCGGATGGCACCTGCATCCGCGATTACGTGCATGTCATGGATCTGGTGGAGGCGCACTTGCTCGGCCTGCGCTGGCTGCTCGACGGGCGCAGCAGCCGGGTGTTCTGTCTCGGGACCGGGCGCGGCTTCTCGGTGCGGGAGGTGATCGATGCGGCCGGCGGCGTGACGAACCGGCCCGTGCCCGTGACCGAGGGGCCGCGACGGCCGGGTGATGCGGTGCGGCTCGTCTCGGGCAGCGCACGCGCCGCGCAGGAGCTCGGCTGGGTGCCGCAGCGTTCCGACCTCGCGACGATGATCCGCGACGCCTGGGCATGGCATCGCGGCCCGGGCCTCACAGGCTGAACTCAGAGCAGCACGAGGTCATCCGCCAAGCCGCCGAGGTCGCCGACACCGGACAGCGTGATCATGTGATCGTCGAAGGCGAGCACCGCGTCCCCGTCGCGAATTTCGCCGTATTCGGAAATTACCTCCTCAGCCGACAGACCGCCGCCCCAGATCGCTTCATCGAGATGCAGCATGTCCTCGCCGGTGGTGTAATCCGTGATCCTGAGGGTGTCGTCGCCCTGCTTGAAGATGAAGGTGTCCGCGCCGGCATTGCCGGTCACCACGTCGTGTCCGGAGCCGGCCCAGATGATGTTGTCGCCGTCGCCGCCATAAATGCGGTTATTGCCGCCCGTGGAATGGATGATGTCGTCGCCGTCCATGCCTCGGATCACGTCGTTTCCGTTTCCGGTGTAGATCTCGTTGTTGCCATCGCCGCCGCGGATGTCGTTGTTGCCGTTGCCCGTGCGGATCACGCTGTCGCCGGTGTTGCCCCAGACGGTGTTGTCGCCGTGACCCAGGGTGATGGTGTTGGCGCCTTCGCCGCCGCCGACGACATTGTCGCCATCGCCGGCGACGATGATCGAATCCCCCGTGCCGCCCCAGATCCTGTTGTCGCCGTCGCCCGCCTCGAGGACATTGTCCCCGACATTGCCGCCGATCCGGTTATCGCCGTCACCGGCGATGATCGTCGAATTGCCTGCCCCGCCCCAGAGCACGTTGTCGCCGTCGCCGGCGGTGATGCTGTTGTCGCCGCGGCCGCCATAGACGGTGTTGTCCGGCGGTGATGCTGTTGTCGCCGCGGCCGCCATAGACGGTGTTGTTGCCGTCGCCTACGGTGATGTCGGCGTCGCCCGCGCCGCCGCCGATACGGTTGTTGCCGTCACCCGCGATGATCACACTGCCCTCGCCCTGGCCGGCCCAGATCTCGTTGTTTCCGTCGCCGGCGGTGATCGTGTTGAAGCCCGAAGGCCCCCCGAAGATGCGGTTATCGCCGTCCCCGGCCGTGATCGAGGCGTCGCCGCCGCCGCCGCCGAGGCGGTTGTCGCCGTCGCCCGCGGTGATGCTCGTCTCGCCGTTGCCGCCCCAGACCCGGTTATCGCCGTCGCCGACGATGATGGTGTTGTCGCCGGGGCTGCCGCCATAGATCAGGTTGTCGCCGTCGCCGACCTCGATGCGCGCATTGCCTTCGCCGCCACCGATGATGTTGTCGCCATGGCCGGCGGTGATGCGGTCATCGCCGGGGCCGGCCCAGATCCTGTTGTCGCCTTCGCCGCCATCGATGACATTGTCGCCGGGGCCGCCATAGATTTCGTCGTTTCCGTCGCCGCCGCGAATGATGTTGTCGCCGCCGACGCCGTAGATCAGGTTGTTGCCACCGCCCGCGGTGATGAGATCGCCGCGCTCGCTGCCGATAAGCTCGTTGTCGTTTTCATCGCCGTGGATGATCTCGCCGTCGATCGGGATCCGGTCGGGCAGGCCGCGGTCCGGGCCCTCGAGCCGGTCTCCGAATATGTCCCACGCCGTCAGGCTCGACCCGTCATGGCTTATGATGTTGATCTCGCTGGCGAAGTAGGTGATCCGTGCGCCGTCCTCGGTCGGGGTGACCTCGAGCTGGTCGATGTTTCGCAGCATCGCGAAATCGGTCAGATCGATGGTGTCGCGATCGGGGCGAAAGTCGATGATGGTGTCGGGCGCGCTCTCGCCATGCAGCACGAAGGTGTCCGCGCCGCTGCCACTGTGGAAAACGTTCGCGCCGGTTCCGCCGACGAAGATGTTGTCGCCGCCGCCGCCGTGCAGCACGTCGTCGCCGTCGCCTGCCACGATCATGTCATCGCCGCTCGTGCCGACGAGTTCCTCGGTGCCGGGGCCGCCGCGGATCACTTCGCCGAGCGAGTCGATGTCGATCTCGAGCCGGGTGACGCCGGAATCGCCCTGCGCACCGACCAGCACCTGCAGCGTGCCGCCGACTTCCGTCACGGCGATGGTGTTGATGTTGTGCAGCCCGGTATCGGGGCCGTCGGGCAGGCTCTGCAGATGCATGAGCCGACCATCGGGCAGGAGGGTGAACAGGCTGAGCCCGTCATCGCCGCCGCCCGCCACGACGAAGACGTGATCGTCCACGGTCACGGTGTCGACGGCCTGCACGTCCGAAAAACGCGTATCGCGCGAGTCGATCAGGTGCTCCGTCGCCTCGAGCCCGCCATCCTCGTCCAGCCGCATCACGCTGAGCGACGAACTGCCCGCCGAGGCGAGGATCACCCAGCCTTCATCATGCGCCTCGAACGCATGCATGTCCGTAGGTGCATTCACCCCGATCCCGTCACCCGCGCCGAGAAAGGCGTGCTCGCTCAGATCCCCGGTGTCGGGGTCGATGCGGTAGCGATCCACGCCATTGGTTTCGCCATTCGCCGCGAGCAGGATTTCCTCGCCGTCGATGGTCAGCGTCGTCATGGTGACGATCTGTCCCGCATCCTCGAGCGTGGCGCCGTTGGTGTAGCCGCCATTGCCGTCCGGGTTGTAGATGCGGATCGTGTCGGCGTCGGAATCGGTGAGGTAGAGCGCGCCGGTCGTCACGCTCTCGGTCATCGCGCTCAGGGTGCCCGCATCGTCGGAGATGTCGCCCGTGCTGATCAGATCGCCGTATTCGCCGTCCTCGGACAGTTCGTAGCCGGTCAGGTCGCTCGAGCCATCGCCGCCGAAGACGAGCTTCGGGGTGCCGCCGTTCTCCATCATCGTGATCGCGCCGTTCACGATGGGCGATGCATGCTCCGGGAAATGCACCGAGTCGACATGCTCGACGGAGCCATCGGCCCGCAACCTGTAGGAGGCGAGGCCGCCATTGCTCCCGGTCGTCGTGTGAAGAATCACGTCGCCATTGTCGAGCGTCTGAAGCGCCAGGTCGTCGACCCCGATGTCGAGGGGAGCGTCGCCTGTCGCCAATATGTCCACCGGTCGCATGTAAACCATGCCCATGTCCTCACTGATGATCCACCAGCGGGAAATCTGAGTGCAGGGAGTGACCAAATGGTTGCCGGGCGCCGCGCGCTGCGACCGTTTTCACATGCAAGTTTCGTCGAATGCGACGGACCGGCGCCGCCTCAGCCGCGCGCCAACCTGTCGAACGCGTCGAGCTGACCGACCAGCGCCGCGAGCTCATCGACCGGAAGCATCGTCGCCGCGTCGCTCGGCGCGCGCTCGGGCGCCTCGTGGGTCTCGATGAACACGGCGTCGACACCCACCGCGCAGGCCGCCCGCGCGAGAACGGGCACGAATTCGCGCTGTCCGCCGCTCGCCGTGCCCAGCCCGCCCGGTTGCTGCACCGAGTGCGTGGCGTCGAACACCACGGGATAACCCGTCGCGGCCATCACGGGCAGCGCCCGGAAATCGCTCACCAGCGTGTTGTACCCGAACGAGACGCCGCGCTCGCACAGCAGGATGCGCTCGTTTCCGGTGGCCGCGACCTTGGCGGCGACGTTGCCCATGTCCCACGGAGCGAGGAACTGGCCCTTCTTGATGTTGATTGCCGCTCCGGTCGCGCCGGCCGCGACCAGAAGGTCGGTCTGCCGGCACAGGAAGGCCGGGATCTGGAGTATGTCAACCGCAGCGGCCGCCCTGGCGCAATGCGAGGCTTCGTGCACATCGGTAAGTACCGGGCAACCGAACTCGGCGCGGATCGCCGCCAGCATCTCCAGTCCGGCCTCCATCCCCGGGCCGCGTGCGCTCGACCCGGAAGAGCGGTTCGCCTTGTCGTAGCTCGCCTTGAAGATGAAGGGCGTGTTCGTGGGAGCGCAGGCCTCGGCGATGCGCCCGGCGAGCATGCGCGCATGGTCCAGTGTCTCGAGCTGGCACGGGCCGGCTATCAGCGCGAGCGGCGCACCCGCTCCGACGCGCAGCGGCCCGATATCGACCGCGCCGCTCAAGCCCCGCCCCCCAGCGCGGCTTCGATATGCGGGATGTCCTCCGGGTTGTTGAGTTCCCAGAAACCGCGCCCATCCGCCCGGACCTCGGCACAATGCACCAGCGCGCCATTGACGAGAAATCGCAGCTGCTCGAGCCCCTCGAGCTGCTCCAGCGCGCTTTCCGGCCACTGCGCGTAGCGTTCGAGCGCCGCCGCACGGTAGGCATAGACCCCGACATGGTGAAAGACGGGCACCGGGTCGGGCAGGGGCTTGGCGGGGTCGGTGAAGGGCAGGACTTCCTTGGAGAAGTAGAGGGCGCGCCCCTCGGCGTCGAAGACCGCCGTGGTTGCCCCCACCCGGCCCGCGCGCCGGTCGGCGACAAGGCGGGCATGGTGCGCGGCATCGCAGCGCAGCACCGGCGTGGCCACCTGCCGCGCCGGAT